>Ga0070665_100001343_pt1 | contig 29249 bp, 24 predicted proteins | sample KBSS13metaG_FD_65862 | JGI IMG/M metagenome (GOLD analysis project Ga0070665, IMG submission 65862) | Switchgrass rhizosphere microbial communities from Kellogg Biological Station, Michigan, USA - KBS S1-3 metaG | ecosystem: Host-associated > Plants > Roots > Rhizosphere > Soil ... | reverse complement strand
AACGTGTCCATCAGCTCACCGTACACATCGAGTTGTAGCTGCGCGTGCGCCGCGTTGCCGACGCGAACGGGGCGCGAGCGCTCGTAACCTGGCAGCCAGTCGGCTTCCCATTCGAGCAGGCGCCGCTGGCCGGTGATGCTGTACATGATCTGCATGTCGCGCGGCGAGCCGGCGACCGATCGCAGCAGCCAGGCGTGCCAGGCGCGTGCCTCATCCGTATAGCCATTGTTGATGAGCGCGAGCAACGTGAAGGTCGCGTCGCGAATCCAGCAGTAGCGGTAGTCCCAGTTGCGAGCGCCACCGATTCGTTCGGGCAGCGACGTTGTGGGCGCGGCGACGATGCCGCCGGTCGGCACGAAGGTCAGTGCCTTGAGTGTGATCAACGAGCGTTGCACGAGCTCGCGATACTGTCCGTTGTTCGTGTTCTGCGCGGACCATTCGGCCCAGAACTCTTCCGTGTGAGCGAGAGATTCCTGCACATCGATGGCTGCGGGAATATCGTGATGAGACGCGTCGTAGGTGAGCACGAAGGGCACGGCGTCGCCTTCCGCGATATCGAACTCGGCTACCGTGGTCAGGTCTTTGCCGTGTGTTTCAACGGGCGTGCGCAGCGTTGCCATGTCGGGACCCGCAACAGCCAGCACCGTGCCGTCTTCGAGCCGCCGCACCCACGGGACATTCGAGCCGGAGCTGAATCGCAGCACCAGCTCCATTCGCATCTTTACGGTGCCGGCGTCGCCCCGGACGATGCGGACGATGTCCGACGCCGTGCCTCGCGGTGGCATGAAGTCGATCAGCGTGACCGCGCCAGTAGCAGTCTGAAACGTCGTCTCGAGGATGAGCGTTTCGCCGCGGTAACGCCGCTTCGTCGATTCCACCTTGTCGTGGGGAGCGATGAGCCAGCGGCCGTGATCGCTCGTGCCGAGCAGCGCGGCGAAGCACGCGTCTGAATCGAAGCAGGGCCAGCAGAGCCAGTCGATCGAGCCGTTGCGGCCGACGAGCGCGGCCGTCAGGCAGTCACCAATCAGGGCGTATTCTTCAATACGGGACGGAAGGTCGGCCATCGTAAGCGTTGCATCGGTGAAGACACCGGGTACAACGCGCGATCAGGCCGGTGGGTTCGATCCGGTGTCGCGAAGCTGCGCGAGGATGTGACGATACCAGTCGCTCTGAAAGACCCCCGTAGGGTCGAAGCGTTGCTTGGCGGCAAGGAACTGCGTGATGCCCGGATGGCAGGCAAGCAGCTGGTCACGGCGCGCGAAGCGGTGATAGGTCAGATAGTAACTGCCGCCGAACGCCAACGCGTGATCGATCAGCCGCGTGAACGTGGATCGCGCGTTGACGATGCTCCGGGGCAGGTGGTCGATGTGCAGGTTGAAGATCACGCACGCGTACCGCTCGCGTGCCCAGGGCAGAGCGCTCTCGTTGTCCTTCTCGATGAGACGGATGGTGCCGTAGATGAAGTCGACCTGATTGGCGCGAAAGTCCTTGCGCACCTGATCCATGAACGGGACGAGCTCACGACGTGGGACGTAGATCTCCGTGATCATCTCGCTGCCGCGCACGCCGCGCCCGAGCCGCTTGTCCAGCGCTTCGTGATAGCTCTCGAGATAGAGATTGAGCTGATGCGTATCGCTCCAGTAGAGCTGGCCCGAGGTCGCCCGGTAGAACGACGCGAACTCCTCGAACGCGCGGCGCTTGTCGAGGTGCGCGAGCTCCAGCAGCCGATTCCAGTCGGATTGCGAGAGGCGCCGTTGCCGGGCCGGAACAGGGCGGATGTGATCCGTCGGCCGATAGCAGGACAGTACACCCGTTCGCAGAAACCCCGGCTGCGTCGGGTCGGTCGCGAACTGAAAGTCACCGTAGGTGTAGCCGTGCGCGATGCGACGCTCCAGCGTGTCGATGAGCGCTTCGATCTCGAGCATCGTCACGATGCGTTCCACCTGAACGCGTGGCACGAGGCGCAGCGTCGCGGCGACGACGACACCGAACAATCCATAGCCGCCGATCACGTGCCGGAAGAGCTCGGGCCGCTGAGTGCGGCTGCACGTGACGAGCTTGCCGTCGCTGGTGACGACTTCGAGCGATTCGATGTCGTCGATGAACGGTCGGGCGGCGAGACAGCGTCCATGAATGTTCGCCGCGACGGCACCACCGATCGTGAGGCGATCCGCGCCGGTCTGCTTCTGGCGGATGCCCCAGACGGATCTCACGCCGTAGGGGCGAACGAGGTAGCCGCGAATGACGTCCGGCCAGGTGATGCCCGCTTCGACGTCGAGCAGTCCGCGATCGTCATCGAGCTTGCGGACGCGATTGAGCCGCCGCATGTCGAGCAGCGTCGAGCCGGACAGGAACTGCTGGCCGCCCATCGCGTGCCGTCCGCCCGCAATCGCGAGCGGCCGACCCGCTACGCGCGCCTCGTTCACGGCGCGAACTACTTCTTCGACGGTTCGCGGCTCGACGACACGCGACACGATCACGCGGTTCAGCGCCGAATGCGTGTCGTTGACCTGGCTACGGTGACGGCTCTGCGGAAGACGTTGCCGCCCACTGGGGGGCGACGAAGCGAGCTTGGCAGCAGGAGACGAGACCCGGGGCTTTGGCTGCATGGTGCCCGGAGAATACGGGCGAGGATTCGTGAGACAACGCAGCGCGGCGGAGTAGCGGATTGCAATACCCGAGGGCGCGGCGATGTCTACTTACCGAAGCAACTTGCTCTTCGCCTACGCCTCGCGGGCGAAGCGTTCATTGGAAAACACGCCGGTGACGAGCAGCTTGTACTGGCTGTCATCCAGTACGACGACCGAGTTCCGGCCGCGCAGCTTGGCTTCGTAGAGCGCTTCGTCGGCGAGCTGGGTCGCGCCACGCGGTTTGCGTGCATCGCCCGGCTCGATCGCCGCGACACCGACGCTCACCGAAACCGTCGCGCAGGTGCGCGAAGCCCGATGCTCGATGGCAAGCTCGGTCACCGCACGCCGCATCTGCTCAGCGATCTGCTCCGCCTGCGCGGCATTCACGTCGTACAGGAGCGCGGCGAACTCTTCGCCGCCATAGCGTGTAAGAACATCCAGCGGTCGGCTGATCAGCGCTCGCAAGGTCTGGGCGACGCGGCGCAGGGCCTGATCGCCGGCCTGATGTCCGTAGCGATCGTTGAATGCCTTGAAGTGATCCACGTCGATCAGCAGCACGGCGAGCGGCCGGCGGTCTTCGATGGCCTGTTGCCACAGGCGGGTGAGATGCTCGTCGAACACGCGACGGTTCTTGGCGCCGGTCAGCGGATCGAGCTCGACCAGCTCCGTGATCAGGCGGCTTTCGAGAAAGCTGGTGCGACACCAGCGGTCGAAATGTTTCGCGGAAACGGCGCACGCGACGATGCACAGGGCCAGAAAGACCGCGGCGCGCACGACGAACGGCACCGCGAGCCCGGCAACGACAGCGGCGATCGAAAACGATGCCAGCATGAGCAACACCGACATCAACGCCACACGATAGCGCACGCCGAGAAAGAAGAATGGCCCCACGATCATGAGCGGCAGGAACAGCAGCAGCTCGAAGTGGCCGTCCGCCGCACCGGCGGCGATGGGAATCGCGGCAATCGCATTTCGTGCCGGAACGATGACCTGCGCGAGCGGCTCGTAGAGCCGCTCGAACAGTGGGCCCCAGGCAACGACCGCCAGCCCGATGGTCATGAGCAGAATGAATGTGAGGGTGACGACTACCGGCTCGTACCACGATCCCGACAGGAATCGCTCGACCGCCCGCTGTGCGACCAGCATGACCCCTAGCGTACAAGCGGCCCGAATGAGCGTGCGGCTGTCCCATAACCGCGCCTGGATGTACTCCGTTTCCATCGCGCGGTCGAAGCGCAGCCCCTCACGCCCGCCTCGCAGGGCCGCCGCGTAGGGCGACTCCGGGAATGCGCTGAAGTCAGGCGGGCGAAGCGACACCATTTCCGGATTCTAGGAGCGGTGTCCGAGCCCCGATGTGATGCACTCGGAATTAAGAAAAGCTCACTATCCTGACAGCGGGCCGACAGCCGGGCGAGATTCTCCGGCTGGAACGGGGGGTTACACGGACGTGACCATCGCACGGCTGTATGACTTCCGCTTCGGTGTGCTATCTGTTTCGCACGGACGACATCTCGTCGTCGGGGGTAAGTTGCTCTGACAACCTAATCGTCGGCTACATGCCGATAGCGCCGGCTTCCACACAACAACAATCAGTGCGGCGCGCATACCACTCAGGGGGAAACTAATGGATCGGGACATTGTTGCGAGTATTGCGGGCAGCGTTGCGCTCGTGCTGGCTGGGCAGGCAGCCGCACAAAACAGTACAGACTTGCTCGAGGAAGTGATCGTCACGGCAACCCGCCAGATCGAGACCGTGAATCGGGTTCCGTTGAGTATCCAGGCCGTCACCCAGGACAACCTGGACCGGCAAGGCATCAAGAACAGCGCCGACCTCGTTCGGGCGGTGCCGGGCCTCGCCACCGTGACGAACCCCGGTGGCTCCCAGCAGACCTTCTCGATCCGTGGCATCGTCGGTGGCACGGGCGCCGCGACGACGGGCGTCTACCTCGATGACACGAATCTCACCAAGCGCGCCAATGGCGGTGTGGCCCAGAACAACGGCGTCGTCGCCCCGCTGCTGTACGACCTCGAGCGCGTGGAAGTGCTCAAAGGGCCGCAGGGTACGCTGTATGGCGGTTCGTCACAGGGCGGCACCGTTCGGTACATCACGCCACAGCCGAGCCTGACCGAGTTCACGGGATCGGCACGCGTCGAAGGATCGACGATGGGCAGCCGCAGCGACGTCAGCAATGAGGTCGCCGGCGCCTTCGGCGGGCCGCTCGTCGAGGACAAGCTCGGTTTCCGCGTCAGCGCCATCCGGCGCTACACCGGCGGCTGGATCGATGTCGTCAGCGCGTACAACAACAGCACGATCCGCGAGGACGCCAACTCCATGACGGAGTGGGCCGCGCGCGCCGCGCTGCTCTGGCAGATCTCGGACAGCGTGAACACGCAGCTTTCCGTCTACCACGTCGACAACAAGAGCGGCGGCGGACCCAACTCGCAGACGGCGATCTTCCTGGCAAACCAGCAGCTTGCCCCTGCGAGCACCACCTTCACGACGCAAACCCGCTGCATCACGAGCAACACGCGCACGACGCCGCTCGCGCAACCCGGCGGCAACGCCGCGGCCGGGTTCATCCCGGCCAGCGTGGCGCCGGGGGCCAACGGCCAGTGTCCGACGGGCACGCTGTATGTGCGCAATGGCCTGACCTACGGCCCGTTCCGCACGGGTCGCGACATCTCGCTGGCGACGAATCGCCAGAGCGTCGTCGGCAACACGTCCGACGCGGATGTGTTTGCGTTCACGCTCAACTGGAACCTCAGCAACAAGCTGGATTTCAAGTCGATCACGTCCTATCTGGGCGATGAAGGCACGAGCAACACCATCGGCGGCGAGGAGTGGAGCGCGACCGCGCCGGGCACCGGCCAGCGCACGACGCTCGACACCACCCGCACAGGATTCCCGCTGTTCGCGCCGTTGCTGTCCGACCCGCTGATCCACGACGGATACGCGGGATTTTTCGACGCGAAGAACAATCGTCACGGCATCGAGCAGGAGCTGCGGCTCACCTATGCGGGCGAATCGCGACTCAGCTGGGTGGCGGGCGCGTATTTCTCGCACGCGAACACCGACATTCGCTACATCTATCGCACTGACGTGAATGTGATGGATCAGGCGCTGCGGCTGATGTACGGGGACATCAACGGCCCGGCCCCCAACACGAGTGAGAGCACCGCGCGCTACGGCGTGGTGAACGACGGAGGCTTCCAGGCGAACCTGAGTGCCGACATTCTCGACGAAGAGGCCGCGGTCTTCGCGGAAGGCAATTTCTGGGTCGTGCCGGACAAGCTGCGTGTGACCGCCGGCTTGCGTTATTCCAAAGTCGATCTCGATTTCAACCAGCTCAACTACGGTGAGTTCAGTGGCCGCATCGCCACCTCCAACGGCGCGCTTACGTCCGGCAAGAGCTCCGACAAGCCCATCACGCCGAAGGCCGGCGTGCAGTACAACTTCACCGAGGACAAGATGGTTTACGCGAGCGCGGGCAAAGGCTTCCGTGCCGGCGGGGTGAGCTCGCAGGTCTCACAGACCATCTGCCAGACCGCGCTCGACAACCTCGGCATCACGGCCGCGGACATCCCGCCCGCGTTCGGGCCGGACACGGTGTGGAGCTACGAGCTGGGCGGCAAGTTCAGGCTGTTCAACCGGCTGCAGATCAACCTGGCCGCATTCCGCATCGACTGGAAGGATGTGCAGGTCACGACGACGCTCACCTGCGGCCAGGGTTTCACTGCGAACGGCGGCAAGGCGCGTAGCGAAGGCGGCGAGATGTCGGTCGAGTATCGGCCGATCGATCCGCTCTATCTCTACATGAATGCAAGCTACATCGACGCGCACTACATCGATCCCGTGACCGGGCCCGTGGGTCAGAACGCGACGGTGCAGCCAGTGCCGAGCCTGAATGCGGGCGACAAGTTCAACGTGCCGCCGTTCTCGATGAGCATGGGCGCGCAGGTCAACTTCTCGATGCCCGGCGACGTAAGGAGCTACGTGCGGCTGGATGGCACCTATCAGAACCAGTACGTCGCGGGCGCGACGTTTGGTTCGTCGGGCTATCCCGCGAACTTCTTCACGCGGAACAACCCGTCGCGCACGCTTCTGAATCTGCGCGGCGGCGTCACCATGGACAATGGCCTCGACGTCAGCCTGTTCGTTCAGAACCTGCTGAACAAGGACACACTGCTCGACGGGTTCGGCGACGGGCGCGGCTGCACGCCGCCGGCCGGGCAGGCGCAAACCGCGAACTGCAGCAACTACGGCACTTACAGCCCGTTCGTCGCGCAGACCTACGAGCAGCCGCGGCGTTACGGGGTGCAGTTGAACTACAAGTTCTGATCGCCCAAGCAAAAAGGCCCGCGCAATCTGCGCGGGCCTTGATGTTCGACTGAACGAACGGGGTCGATCAGGCGTTGGCGGCTTGCTTGGCCTTCGCCACCTCGGCGATGACGGCATCCGACACGTTCTTCGGCACCGGATCGTAGTGCGAGAACTCCATCGTGTACGAGGCACGACCGGAGGTCATGCTACGCAGCTGGCCGATGTAGCCGAACATTTCCGACAGCGGCACATGGGCCACCACGGCGATGTTCGTGCCGCGCTCGATCTGGTCGAGAATCGTGCCGCGACGACGGTTCATGTCGCCGATCACGTCGCCCAGGTAGTCGCCCGGCGTCACCGTCTCCACCTTCATCACCGGCTCCAGCAGGATCGGGCCGGCCTTGCGGATGGCTTCACGGAAGCAGGCCTTGGCCGCGATTTCGAACGTCAGCGCGTTCGAGTCGACGTCGTGGTAGCTGCCGTCCGTCAGCGTGGCGCGGAAGTCCACGGTGGGGAACTGCGCCAGCACGCCGGCTTCCTTCTGCATCTTCAGGCCCTTCTCGACCGCCGGCACGTACTCGCGCGGCACCGAGCCGCCGACCGTCTCGTCGACGAACTCGAAGCCCTTGCCCCGCTCGAGCGGTTCGAAGGTGATCCACACTTCGGCGAACTGGCCCGAACCGCCGGTCTGCTTCTTGTGGACGTACTGCTCGTTGATCGTCTTCGTGAAGGTCTCGCGGTAGGCCACCTGCGGCTGGCCCATCGTGCCTTCGACGTTGAACTCCGTGCGCATGCGGTCGAGCGTCACTTCGAGGTGCAGCTCGCCCATGCCGCGCAGGATGGTCTGGCCGGTGTCGCGATCCGTTTCCAGATGCAGCGAGGGATCGGCGCGAACCATCTTGCCGAGCGCGTTGTTGAACTTCTCCTGGTCGGCCTTGTTCTTCGACTTCACGGACACCGAGATCACGGGGTCCGGGAAGCGCATGCGCTCGAGCACCACCTGGTTGTTGGTGTCGCAGAGCGTGTCGCCGGTGTCGGTTTCGGCCAGTGAGACGAGCGCAATGATGTCACCGGCGCGCGCCTCTTCGATCGGGTTCGCGTCCTTGGCGAACATCTCGACCATGCGGCCGATCTTCTCGCGCTTGCTGCGCGTGGAGTTCGTGACCGAGGCGCCCTTGGTGAGGACCCCGGAGTACACGCGCACGAAGGTGAGCGCGCCGTACGCGTCGTTGATCACCTTGAACGCGAGCGCCGAGAACGGCTCGTCGTCCGAGCACTTGCGCTCGCCGATCGGGTTACCGTCCTGGTCCACCGTCTTGATGGCTTCGACGTCGGTCGGAGCCGGCAGGTAGTCGACCACCGCGTCCAGCACCTGCTGCACGCCCTTGTTCTTGTAGGACGAGCCGCAGAGCACCGGGTTGAACGCGCCCGTGACCGTGCCCTTGCGCAGGCACTTGCGCAGCGTGGCGGCCGAGGGAGGCTCGTTGGACTCGAGGTACTTCTCCATCGCCTCGTCATCCATCTCGAGGCAGGTGTCGACGAGGTCGGCGCGATACTGGTCGTACGCGTCGAGGACCTTGCGGTCGCTGGGCACGGCGATGCCGAGGAGATCAGCGAGCTTCTTGGAGTTCGACTCGTTGATGTCGATCTTCTGCCACTCGGCGTCCTTGTCGTCCGAGTCCCACACGTAGGCCTGCTGGGTGACGAGGTCGACCATGCCCTTGAAGTTGTCTTCAGAGCCGATCGGGATCTGCACCGGCAGCGGACGCGCGCCGAGGCGCTTCTTGATCATGTCCACGCAGCGCGTGAAGCTGGCACCGCTGCGGTCCATCTTGTTCACGTAGCACAGGCGCGGCACCTTGTAGTTGTCCGCGAGGCGCCAGTTCGTTTCCGACTGCGGCTCGACACCGGCCACGCCGTCGAACACGACGACCGCGCCGTCGAGCACGCGCAGGGAACGGTTCACCTCGATGGTGAAATCCACGTGGCCCGGGGTGTCGATCAGGTTGATCTTCTTGTCGCGCCAGAAGCAGGACACCGCGGCGGACTGAATGGTGATGCCGCGCTTCTGTTCCTGCTCGAGATAGTCCGTCGTCGTCGACGTCTTCAGATCTTTCGTATCGTGAATGTCGATGATCGTGTGCTTGCGGCCCGTGTAATACAGGATGCGCTCGGTGGTCGTCGTCTTGCCGGCATCGACGTGGGCGATGATGCCTATGTTGCGAATGTCGGAGAGGGCCGTTGTACGAGGCATAGCAGGTTTCCGTTACAGGTTTGAGCGCGTCCCGAACTTCCGGCCCGCGCGGCGGCGATATGGCGCCAAATGCACGGATTTCAAAGGGGTACGGGAATTTTGGGGCGCGCAGATTAGCAGGAAGTCGCTCAAATCACGAGCCATTCCCCCGGGTTCCGCCGGATGAGCGTAAATCACTCATATCGCAGGGCTTTTACCGGCTTCTCGCGTGCTACCCGGTAACAGTGCGTACTGACCGTAACGACCGCCAGCAGCAGCGCGATCGAGGTCGCCGCCGCGAACCACAAAGGGTTCAGCTCGATGTGATAGGCGAACCCGGCCAGCCACCGGTGCAGGGCCCATGCGCCGACTGGCCAGGCAATCAGGTTGGCCCACACCACCGGGCGGGTGGATTGCCATAAGAGGAGTCGCATGAGCTGGGCCGTTCCGGCGCCCATCGCCTTCCGTACCCCGATTTCCTTGGTCCGGCGCTCGGCCGTGGCCGCAGCTACGCCGACGAGGCCGAGGCACGCCAGCAGCAGGGCGCACCCGGAGAAGACGACCAGCGTCTGCGTCAGGCGCTCGACAGCCAGATAGAGCGACTGGATGTAGTCGTCGAGGAAGACGCGGTCGATCGGCTCGCCGTGCCCGGTGGCGCGCCAGGTGAGATCGATGGCGGCCAGCGTTTCCGGGAGGGCGTCACCGCTCAGCTTGATGAAGACGCGATCGCCGCCGGCCGCGTCCGGGAACAGCGCCAGAATCGTGGGCTGGATCGGGTCCGTGGCGGCGGCCAGGGAGAAGTCCGAGACGATCCCGACGATCTCGTTCTGGCCGCTGAACGACCGGCCGGCAGTCGATTGGCCGAGCGCCGCTTGCGCGGAGCCGAGGCCCAGCCGGGCGACGGCGGCCTCGTTGATGACGATGGCGCCGCTGACACCTTTGCGCGGATCGCCGACCCGGGCCCGGTCCCGTTCGGCGAAGAATCGGCCGGCCCGGGGCTTCAGGCCGAACAGCTCGAGGACGCCGGGCTGGACCCGGGCCTGGCTGAGAGCGGTGGTGGTGCCGTCCGGCAGGCGCACGATCGTCGAGTTCCGGCCGGTGAGGAAATTCTGGTCCGCGCAGGCTGCGCCCCGCACACCCGGGAGTCTCGCCAACCCATCGAGGAAGGGCCGGTCGCACTTGCCGCTCACGACCAGCATCTGATCGGTCGGGACGCGAAGGATGTCGCGCGTTGCGTAACGAAGCTGCTGCCACGTAACGCCCGCCGCGATGATGAGGCCGATCAGCGCCGCGAATTGCACCGAGACCAGCACCTCGCGCACACGCTGTTCGACGAGCAGCCCGCGCTGGCCGCGAAGCATCCCGGCCGGCCGGAAGCTCGACAGCACGAATGCCGGATACGCGCCGGCGAGCAGCGCCACCGCGGCAATTCCGATCACCATCGACGCGGCGAGCTTCGGATCGGTCCAGTAATCGAAGGTGGCATTCGTATCGAGGAACGCATTCGCGTGCGGGAGCAGCCATTCCGCCATCGCGGTGGCGATGGCCGCCGCCAGCACCACATGGATGAACGCCTCGCCGAGGAACTGGATCATCAGATTGCCGCGACTCGCGCCGGCAGCCTTGCGGACGCCCACCTCGCGTGCGCGCCGCGCCGAGCGCGCGGTCGTGAGATTGATGAAATTGAGGCAGCCGATCGTGAGGATCAGCGCGCCGATCAGGCCGATGACGGTCAGCCGCAAATCCGCATCGGGATGCAGGCCGGGGAAGGTATGCACGCGGTCGAGGCGCACCAGCTCGATCGAGGGCGAGTTGTCCTTCAGCCACGTCGGAAAGCGCGTGCTGGAGAACTCCGGCATCGCCGCGTTCAGCCGCTCGATGGAAGCCCCGGGCTTCAGTTTCAGGTACGTGCGCCCCTGAAAGCGGAACGATTCGGCGTCGCGCTTGAAGCCGCCGCGCGGATCGAAGATCGCGTACGGCGACTGCGGTGAAAGCGCGCTCGCGATGATGCCGGTACGAATCAGCTCCGTAGTCGCCGGCAGATCCTCGATGATCGCGGTGACGCGCATCGGGTTGGCGCCATCGATGTCGAGCACTTCGCCCATCACGTTGTCGCGGCCGAAGAATTTGCGCGCGGTGGAGCGGTCGAGCACCACGCTGTCCGGGCTCTTCAGCGCGCCATCCAGCGTGCCGAACGCCACCGGCAAGGCGAGCACTTCGAACAGATTCGGGTCGGCCCAGCCGATGAGCTCGTTCGCCTGAACTTCGCCCCGTCGGACGCCGACCGTGCGATCGGAAATGCGCGCGATCGACTGGATCTCGGGGTAGAGCAGTCGCATCTGGGCGGCGGCCCAGTCCGGAGCCTTGACGTTGTAACTCGTGGGGTGGCCGGAGGGCGCGAGCGTCCACTCGGCCAGATAGACGTGCTCGTAGTCGCGCACGAACCGGTCGTAACTCAGCTCGGAATGCAGCAGCACGCCGGCGAGCGTCGCTGCGCAAAGGCCCATGGCGAGTCCGAAGATGCTGATCCCCGAATGCAGTTTGTTGCGCGCGAGGTTGCGCAACGAGGCCATGAGGTAGTTGCGAAGCATGGCGCGCAGTGTACGTGGCGCGCAGGGGTGCAAAAAACGATGGGGGTCAGGTGGTTGGTGTGTGCGTGGGCATGGCGGTGTGCGCAAACTGTTCGAAAGCGGACAGTGGCAGGGGTGTGCGAGCGCGGAATACCATCGGTGTGAGTTCGCCAGGGAGCTGGGACATGAGCAGGGTCATTCTTGCGCTGGGAATTACGACGGTCGCGCTGGCGGGGGCCAGCGTGTATCTGGCGCGCGAGTTGGGGATCGAGCGGGCACGGTCGGCGGCGCTGGAGAAGACTGTGGCGCGGGCGAACGCGGTTGCGTTGTCGAATGCCGCGCCGGGCAACGCGACGACCGCAGGGTCGGCAGCATCGCGCGGGTCGGACGCGTCATCCGCCGCTAACGCGTCCGCGCCGTCGGCGGCGGGCGCGGCGCGCGGTGCAGCCGCGCCGGCGAGCGGCTCGCGGGCCTCTGGCAGTTCACCCTACGAGAACAAGGCTGTGCGCGAGGCACTCTTGCGCGACCGGCTCGCCCAGTACACCGACCCGGAGCGGCGGGGCGAGATCCTCGAGAGCTATCGCGCAGATCTGCGTCGCCGGCTCGCCGGCATCGGCGAGAAAGTCGGTCTGACGCCGGAAGAGGAGAGTCGCCTCCTCGACCTCATGCTCGACGATCAAATGAACATTACCGAGGCCGATGCCCGGTGCCAGGTCGAGCGCGTTCGCTGCGACCCCGGTGTCTATCGCCAGCAGGCCGAAGCGCTGATCCAGGCAGAGGTCGCGCTGTTGGGTCGCGATCGATACGAACGCTTCGTGACATACCACGAGGGCTACGCCGACCGCGTTCAGGTGCAACAGCTTCGCGCCCGCCTTCCCGATGGCGAAATGCTGTCGGACGCGCAGGCGGACAACCTCGCGACGATGCTGAGCGAGGAGCGCCGCAAGTTCACCGATGAAGCAAAACAACGCGGCGATGACATTGGCGGATTCGGCACGCAGGCAGGCTATCTCGTGACCTATTCCCAGCGCGATACCACCAATCGGGCAGCGCAGAATCTTCAGAGCGCGGAAGAGTTCAGCCAGCGCATGCGCGACCGCGCAAGCGAAGTGCTGAGCGCAAGCCAGATGGATGCGTACCAACAGATGCAGAACGAGCTGCTCTCGTACCTGCGCGAGCAGGCGCGTCGGGAACAGATCGCGCAATCCGCGCTGGCGACGGACAAGCAGCGCTGAGGCGCTAGCGTGAGGCGGTGGTCGGGCCTGCCGAAGGTGGCGCCGCGTCGAGCGTGGGTCGCGGCGCGCCTTCGCTCGCAGTTCGTCCGGCCGCAGCGAGCTGAAGACGCTCAACTCATCGGCACGCGATCCCGCAGATTGAGCCAACCGCGCGCTACGCGGTAAATCACCCAGGCGCCGAGCAGAAGCGCGCCCACGTACCAGATGGCAAACCCAACGAACACGATGGCGAGCAGCGCCGAGAAGATGAACAGAATCGCCATCCACAGGGCCGCGTACCAGAACGTGCGGATCTGCCAGCCGAAGTGCGAGTCGAGCCACGTGCCGCGCACAGACGAACGTTTCACGTAATTCAGGATCACCGCGATGATGGACGGCGCGCTGAACACGAAGCCGCCGATAACGGTGGTGGCGGTCGACAGCACGCCCATCGCCACGCCGAAGGCGTGAAGCGCGTAGATGATATTGGTGTAGGTGATGAGGGACCGATCCACAGGGGTGTTGTCGGGCGTGAGCGAGTGCGTAGTCATAGTTCAGCGATCCTCCGTGCGGAAATAACACGCAGGCCGCGCAAAGGTCGCAGCGCGGACCCCTCTCAGCCGCCCGGCGATTGAGGGTCTCGTCGCAGGGGCACTTGACGACTCGGTAAGCAATAACTTACCTTCAAGCCATGGCCCGCTCGTCCTCCGCACTCAACGGTTTTGCCGCGCTAGGCGACCCCACCCGCCGGAAAATTTTCGAGCTGGTGGCCGAGCAGCCCTCCGCAGTCGTGGACCTGGCGCGCGAGCTCCCAGTGAGCCGTCCCGCTGTCTCCCAGCACCTGAAAGTGCTGAAGGAAGCCGGCCTGGTCATCGAATCCGCGGAAGGCACGCGCCGCATTTACCGGCTCGACCCGCGAGGCATAGGCGCCATGCGTGACTGGCTCGACGCCCACTGGGCCACGGCCCTCGATGCCTTCAAGAACTTCGTCGACGAACAGGCCGACGCGGAGGATTCCGAATGAGCATTGCCCCGATCGTGCGGACCGTCGTCGTCAAGGCGAAGCCGGCGCGCGCGTTCGAGCTGTTTGCCAATCACATGGAGCAGTGGTGGCCCAAGGGCCGCACCATCGGCAAATCGCCCCACGTCGCGATCGTCGTGGAGCCACATGCCGGCGGCCAATGGTTCGAGCGGGACGCGCAGGGCGTCGAGACGCATTGGGGCAAGGTGCTCGCGTGGGAGCCGCCGTCACGCCTGCTGCTCGGCTGGCAGATCAACACCCAATGGGTTTACGACCCGAGCTTCGTCACCGAGGTCGAGCTCACCTTCGAGCCCGCCGAAGGCGGCGGCACGCTGGTGCGGCTCGAACATCGCAATCTCGAACGCTTCGGCGCGGATGCGGCGAAACACGCCGAGATGCTGCGCGGAGGCTGGCCCACTTTCGTGGGCGAGTTCGCCAAATACGCTGACGCCCATTCCTGAAGGAGCTTCCGTCATGTCGCAGTTCATCGTTCACAGTGTTCCGGGAAGCCCGTACGGCCGCGCCGTGCTCGCCACGCTCGTGGAGAAGGGCGCCAGCTATCGCGTGTCGCCGGTGGCGCCGGGCACCACCAAGGTCGAGCCGCACATCTCGCGTCATCCGTTCGGGCGCGTTCCTGTGCTCGAGCACGATGGCTTCATGCTTTACGAAACGCAGGCGATCATCCGTTACATCGACCGCGCCGTTGCGGGCCCGGCGCTGACGCCGACCGACGTGAAAGCCGTCGCGCGCATGGATCAGGTGATGAACGTCTGCGACTGGTATCTCTTCCAGGGCTGCGGCAACGTGATTGGATTTCAGCGCGTGGTGGCTCCGCGTCTGCTCGGTCTGCCGACCGACGAGGCGGCGATCGCGCAGGCGATGCCGAGAGCGCACGCCGTTTTCAACGAGCTGTCGCGGCTTCTCGGCGACAACAGCTACTTCACCGGCGATCGCGTGACGCTCGCCGACCTGATGATCGCCGCGCACCTCGACTTCTTCGTCCAGACGCCGGAGTGGGCGGTGCTCAGCGCCGCGACGCCGAACCTCGTGAGCTGGCTGGCCCGGATGAACGAGCGCGCCTGCATGCAGCAGACGACGTGGGAGCGCGTCGCGCAGATGGCGGCGGCGTCCGCCCGCGCCGCGTAAGCGATACGCTCAGACGGAGCGGCCGAGTCGCCGCTCCGTCGAGGCAGCGACTTCCTGCCGCAGCTCCTCGAGCTTCCGCGCCTTCTCGTCTCTATAGAAGAGGTTGAAGGACTCGAACGGAATCAGCCGCCCATCCGGCTGCGCGATGTGAATGCAGGATTTCTTCAGCGCGCGGATGTCCAGGCTCAGCGCATCCATGAACTGCACGATCAGCACGCGGAAGACATTGCGATAGCTGAAGCCGGCGGGCGTCTGCACCTTCGGGAGACAGCACAGCAGCTCCGACAGCTTGCTCGCCTGTCCTTGCGGGCTCTGGTTCGTGGAGAAGAGCTCGAACACCTGCCGCTTGATCGCCGGATCATGCTCGAAGGTGATCGTGTTGCTCTCGCCCTTGAGCAGGATTTGCGGATCGACGAACCGCGTCAGCGGCAGCGCGCCGCCGTTCGGCAGCTTCAGTGCGTATCCCATCGCCAGCGTGTCCGGGTTGCAGGGCACGGGGATGATGTCCGCGAGCGTGAAGGCGCTCGACTGCTCGGCGATCCGCCGTCGAATCTCGCTGACCGTCAGCCGATTGAGTCGCGGATCGTAGTCCTGCACCCGCCCGGCATCCTGTATCGGCTGCAGCGTCACGCCGCGCACGCAGGGCTGCTTCAATCCGTAGTCGATGATCTGCCCGATCTCGTCGTCGTTCACGCCTTTCTTCAGGGTCACGACCAGCGTCGTCGAGATGTCGAGCTCGTTGAGCCGTTCGATCGCCTGCTCGTGAATGCGCGTGAGATCCGCGGCGCGCAGCGATTTCAGCGCCGGTGCGCGGAAGGAATCGAACTGCAGGTACACCTCGAACCCCTGCCGGTATTCGGCGAGGCGTGCGGCGAACTCGCGATCCTGCGCGATGCGGATGCCGTTCGTGTTCACCATGAGATGCCGGATCGGCCGCGCCCGCGCCGCGTCGACGATCGCAAAAAAATCCGGATGCAGTGTCGGCTCGCCGCCGGAGAGTTGAACCACGTCGGGTTCCCCTTCGTTGGCGACGATGGCATCGAGCATCGCGATCACCGTCGAAAGCGGCTTGTGCGTGGCGCGTTCCGGACCCGACTCCGCGAAGCACACCGGGCACCGCAGGTTGCAGTTGTCGGTAATCTCAACGAGCGTGAGACACGAGTGCTGCATGTGATCGGGACACAAGCCGCAGTCGTAAGGGCACCCGAACTGCATCTTCGTGTTGAACTGCTGCGGCATCTCCGGCGGCTTGATGTAAACCTCGCGGCAGAGGCGGTAGTAGCTCGCGTCGTCCGCAATGAGCACGCGCTCGGTGCCGTGAGCGGGGCACCACTTGTCCATGAACACGCATTCGTCCTTCACGACGATCTTCGCTTCGACTACCCGGAGGCAGGTGGTGCACACGGAGCTCGTGGTGTCGTAGAAGAGGTAAGGGCGGTTTTTGCGATTCATGTCCTGAGCCTCGAAAACTGCCGCGCGATCAGCGGCAGATAGAGAACGAGCGCCACCGCGCACACGAGCTGGATGCCACTCAGCCCGCCGGGGAATGCGTAGGGCACCGGCTTCAACCCGTCGATGAGCAGCCGCCACAAGAGGTATCCGGCGAGGAGCAGCTTGAACTGCAGGCCGGATTCGCGGGACAGCACCGGCCGCCACACGTGCAGCAGGGCCAACGCGGCGAGGGCGAAAAGAATGTCATATAGCTGCGTGGGATGGCGCGGGATGCCGTCGCCGAAGTCGACGCCCCACGGTAGCGCAGTCGGATTGCCGTACGTGTCGTCCGCCAATCCAGCGATGAAACAGCCGACCCGGCCAACGATCAGCGCCACGAGAATCGGCACGACGAACCGGTCGCCCGTCGATTCTGTGACACCGGCATATTTCTTCCCGATCTCCACGCCGATGAGCCCGCCCAGCAATCCACCGACGATCGATTGACCTTGCAGGGCCAGCCACGGCGACTGCGCGAGCAGGGGCCATTGTTCGGCGTGATATATCCAGTGCACGGCCTTGTTGCCGATGGCGGCGCCGATCACGCAGCCGAAGATCACCGCGAACTGCCGTGTCTTACCGAGGGCGGCCCAGGACGTGCGACCCGAGCGCATGTACAGGCGCACGCCGATGAAGATCGCCACCCATTCGAATGCCGAGTGGATGAAGGCGAGCTGCAGAGTCGTCACGGACCCGGAACGTCCGGCGGCTTGCGTCGCACGCGGCGAAGGACGGCGCGCACGATGAGGAAGAACAGGAACGTGAGGACGATGCCGATGCCCACGAACACGGCCGCCGCTTCCCAGTATCGGCCGTTATCGCTGGTGCCGATCACGAGACCGCAGAGGCTGCAGACCCCGAAGCCCACCATGCCGATCACGCCAACGATCATTCCCAGCACACGGGCTCCGTTCCACCCGCCTTCAGAGCCCGGATCACGTTCGTTCATGCATACAGCTTGACGGTTCGGACGCTGCTTTCGCAACCGGCCTGCGGTGAAAGGCGTCTTGCGACGGTCTTCTCCAGGCGCCAACATGCCGCGCCTTCCCCATAGAACAACCCGGAGAGGACCATGTGCGACCAAGACACGTACGAGGACGCTATCGCCTACCAGCTCAAGAACAAAGAGCTGTCGCGGCGCCAGTTTGGCGCGCTGGGCCTGGGGGCCGGCCTGGTGGCGATGCTGCCGCCCGTGGCCAACGCCGCTGAAGTCACCGAATCCGAAGTCGAGATCAAGACGCCCGATGGCACCTGCGATGCCCACTTCGTGCATCCGGCGAAGGGCTCCGCACCCGCCGTGCTGGTGTGGCCCGACATCTTCGGCCTGCGTCCGGCGTTCCGGCAGATGGGCAAGCGACTGGCCGAATCCGGCTACTCGGTGCTGACCATCAACCCGTTCTATCGCGTGAAGCACGCGCCCACCGGCGCGTCGACCGACTTCCAGGACCCCGCGAAGCGCGACGGCCTGATGAAGCTGATGGGCAGTCTCACGGCGGAAACGAACGTTACGGACGCGAAGGCCTTCATCGCGTGGCTCGACAAGCAGTCCGCGGTCGACACCAAGAAGAAGATCGGCACCACGGGCTACTGCATGGGTGGCCCGCTCGTGATGCGCACGGCGGCGGCGGTACCGAATCGCGTGGGCGGCGCGGCCACGTTCCACGGCGGCGGTCTGGTGACCGACAAGCCGGACAGCCCGCACCTGCTCATCCCGAAGATGAAGTCGCAGATGCTGATCTGCATCGCCGACAACGATGACCAGAAGGAACCCAACTCCAAGACGACCCTGAAGCAGGCGTTCGACGCGAACCACCTGAAGGCGGAAGTCGAGGTGTACAAGGGTGCGCAGCACGGCTGGTGCCCGCCGGACTCCGGTGTGTACAACATGGATCTGGCCGAGAAAGCCTGGGCGCGCCTGCTCGCGACCTGGAAGACGGCTCTGGTCTGACCGACAAAGGGCGCGAGGCTTCGGCCTCGCGCCCTTTTTTACAGCTTCGGAATCCGGATGCGGCTGATCATCAGCGACCCGGACAGCGCGAACAGCAGCGCGAGCGGATGCAGGGTGAAGCCCGCGACCTTCACCGCGCCGAACCACAGATCCTCCCGGATCGCCCCCTGCGACGCCGCGACCCCGATCATGCACACCAGCGCGAACGAGGTCGGGATCGGCGTGCCTTCGAAATACTTCACCTTGCCGGTGCCGCCGGATATTTCTTCAGCCGTCACGTTGTAGCGCGCGAGTCGCGAGACGCCGCAGGCAACGAAGAAGCCCAGAATGACGCGGTCATACAATCCCTGCATTCCCACCGCGTAGGCGAGCACGGCCGGCGCCACGCCGAATGAGATGACGTCCGCCAGCGAATCGAGCTCACGCCCCATCGCGGAGGATTTCTGGCGCCAGCGCGCGATGCGGCCGTCCAGGATGTCGAAGATGAGCGCGGACAGCACGAGCGCACACGCCACATAGATGCGGCCGATGTCGCCCGACTGCAGGTACGTCATGCTCGAGAACAGGGCGCCGGTGCCGCTGATGGCGTTGCCCAGCGTGAACCAGTCCGCCATGTGAAACTCGCGGATCATCGAAAACGGCTTGCGCGGCACTTCGGTACTCATTCTTCCGACTTCTCCTGCTCCTCGAGCTCGCGGGCCCGTTTGGTGGCGCGCTCCAGCACGTCTTTCGAAGGCATGCCTTCTTTCGCCCGGCTCTTGAGCGCAAAGAGGGTGCCCACGACGAAGGCGAGCACGACGACGAACACGATGATGGCCGTAGTCATGGGCGCGCATCTTACCCGTGGAGAGGGCCCGATAAGAAAAGGGCCCGCTTTCTGGCGGGCCCTTTGGCGGAAGCTTTACTTCCCGGTGGCGACGGAGGCCGGCGGCGGGCCGCGGCCCGGGCCGCCCGGCAGCGCTTCGAGCACCTTGCCGTCCGGCGTCTTCACGCGGACGAAGAAGCCACCCGGGCGCCCATCGCGCAGCGGGTAATAGTCGATGTCGACCTTCTGGCCGACCTGCAGCGAGCGGCTGCTCCATTCGTGACGGCCGAGCCAGCTCGGGCTCATGCCTTCGAGGCCGAACTGCTGCTCCTTGCCGCCCTTGCCCGGCACCTTCACCCAGATGAAGGTGTGCGGCTGGGTCCACTGGAACTTGTCGATGACGCCTTCCAGCTTCTTTTCCTTGCCCCAGTCGAACATCGCGGTCGAGTGATGGGCGCTCGCGGAGAAGCCGATCAGTGCGGCGGCAAGGCCGGCCAGGGCCGGCGCGATCCAAGTCTTCTTCAGTTTCACGGGTTACTCTCCTGGCTTCCGCTCGAGACTGAAGCCGGCATTACCGTGCTCGTCTACGTAGTCGTGATTGTTCTGGGCACAAACGTATTCGTAGATGTGCCAGTCCTTGTGTCTAGCGTAGCGCGACGTGGTCGTGTACGGCTCCAGGAACACGGCCGGATCCTGCACAGTGGTTTCAATGGCCAGCGTTTCCGGGTCTTCGAGCTTGATGCGCTCCGTGACCTTGAACTGGTCGCTGTGGCCGATGATCCCCTGGATCGGGCTCGTCTCCGGAAGGATGTTGGTCGTTTCCACCACGAGCGTGTCGCCTTCCCAGTGGCCGATCGAGGTGCCCTGGTAGGACGGATCGGTCTCCGCCGGGTTCACCTGCCCGTCGAGATAGATGCGGCGGACCATCGAATAGGTTTCGATGAGGATCGTCACACGCCCCGGCGTGAACAGGAACTCGAACGGATAGGGCTGGTTCATGCTCGACGGCAGCCCCGGCGGCACGCAGTTCGCCACGTTGGTGACGAAGTTGATGCCGGGCGTTTTCTTGTTCTTTTCCTGGAAGGCCGCGTACTTCGCGGCGTATTCCGGCGTCAGCTTCGGCGGCGCGGGCGGTCCCGGCGGGGCGGCCGCGCCGGCGGCACCGGCCGGCGGCGTGCTCGGGCGGCCAGCGAAACGCGCGGGCTCCCATACACCTGACCAGTCCGGCAGCTTGTTGAGCTCGGCGTAAGGATTCGGCTTCGCGGCTTGCGCTGCGGCGGCCGCATCGGGTGCCGGCGCGTTGGCGGCCTTGTCGCAGCCGGCGAGCAGTGCGGCTGTCGCGGCTGCGGCCACCAGCGTGGCCGGAACGAGTGCGTATTTCATGTCAGTAACCCCCTCTGGGCGCGTAGGAGACCCTGTCGGTCACCGTGAGGCAAGCGCGCAGACCCTGTTCGCCCTCAGTGCGGAAGTCAGCGCACCCAGCGGAGGTGCACTGACTTATTTGGGGCGGCCGGCGAAGCCCTGCGCGAGCATGGGAATGCGGTACATCGTCATCGCCGTGTTACGCACGCCCTGTGGCACGTTCCAGGGTTTTCCATCGGGGCCATAGGCACCCATCGTCGCCACGTAGAGCGTCTTCTTGTTCGGGCCGGAGAAGGTCAGCGAGATCGGCGCGCGCGGCGTGGGAATGAGTCCGAGGTGCTTGCCGTCCTTGCCGAGCACATGGACGCCCTTGCTTGCAGTCACATACAACCGGCCGGCGTTGTCGATCGCCATGCCGTCGCCGCCGGTATCGCCGTCGAGCGTGCCGAAGTCGCGGCGGTTCTTCGTGGAGCCGTCCGCGTTCACGTCGAATGCGACGATAGTCCCGCCGTTCGTGGTGAACAGCCTCTTGCCGTTGGCGCTGAGAATGACGCCGTTGGTGCGGATGTCCTTGTCCGCGACCGTGCTGACTTTGCCTTGCGGGTTCACGTAGTACACACCGGTGGACGTGAAATACGCGCCGCCTCTTCCGTCGGCGACGATGTCGTTCACGCGGCCCAGCGTCCCGCCGTCGGCAAACTTGTCCGCCAGCACTTTCGGCGACGGCTTCAGGATCGCTACTTTCGTCCTCTCGGCGCAGTCGGGCATGTGTTTGCCGGGATCGGTGCAGGTGCGCTCGACCGCGAACAGGCGACCCTGACTGTCGACCGATACGGCGCCGGTGCCGTGCGTGTCTTTCACATACACCGACTCGCGGTTCTTCCAATCGAGCTTGCGAATGGTGTCGGTCTGCTCCTGCGCGAAGATCACGCCGCCATCCGGCGTGCCGACGATGCCGTCGGCGGTCTTGATGTCGCGCCAGATCATTTCCCACTTGGCGTTCGCCGCGATGATGCCGGGGATCGCGGTGACTTCGGCGGGTCGCTCGGGCGCGCTCGGGGCGCTCATGTTGAAGCCCTGATTGACGCCCTGAGCGAGCGTGACCTGCGAGATCGCGCCGAGCGCGACAGCCAGTACGGTGTGCGCGAAGGTTTTCATATCAGAGCATCTGCACGACGGTGTTGTCCGGGTCGCGCACGTAGTAGCCGTACTCCCAGTCTTCTTTCGGTGTGAGACCGCGCGAGGTGAGGAGTTTGGTGGCGGCGTCCTTGTTGAAGCCTTCGATCTTGAGCCCGAAGTGATCGATCTGCCCGTACGGCTCGTCCTGCCGTAGCGAGACGATGACGCGCCGGCCCTTGCCGAGCCGCAGGATGCGATGTTCCTTGTCCTCGCCGCGCGGCTCGAGACCGTACAGCGACTGGTAGAACTCGGCGGAGCGTTTCAGATCCTTCACGCGCACGGAGACGTGATCGACTCCGCTGCACTCGAGCGGGGTGGCGGCCGGGGCTTCGTCCGCGCCCTTTGCGGAAGCGGCGGCGACCAGCAGGGTGAGACCCTGGATGAGGTCGCGACGGGACATGCGGCCCGTCTCATATCGCGTCACCAGGTCGGAAATGATCGGCTTCATCTGACGGGCCCCTTCAAATTGAGGCGCGAAGCGTCAGACGATCGACACTCCCAGTTCACGCGCCCGCTGCACGAGGCCGGGCCAGGCGTTCGAGATGAAGAGCGTCGGGTCGCCCCACTTCGCGTCGTAGTCGCGTGTAGGTGCGGCGGCGAGCATATCCTGCACGCTCATGCCCTGCGCCAGCAGCTTCGCGAGCTGCGTCTTCATGGCGGCCAGCATCGTGTTCTCGGCATCGAGATCGGCGCGCGTCAGGGTGGGGCCGAGGCCCGCGACGATGCGGGTGCTGTCGTTGCTCAGGCCGAGCAGCGTCTGCGTCGCGGTCGCGAGTCCGCCGATCCAGCCGTTGGTGCAATAGTCGATCACAGGGTAGGCGCCGGCGGAAACGACATCCGACCCGACCAGCACGTTGGCGTTTTTGAAGTACACGTACAGATCGCCGTCGGTGTGCGCCTGGGGCAGATAGCCGTAGTCGATCTGCTCGCCGCCGAACTGGAGGCTGCCGTTTGTGTAGGTCGTCTGATTAGGCAGTGCCTGCCTGGGCAGCGGCTTGTACACGCGGTTCTGCCACTTCGAGTTCACGTCGGTGGTGAGCCACAGCTTCGTGTTCTCGTGCGCGATGATGCGCGTGCCCGCTTTCCCCAGCGTTTCGTTGGAGCCGGTCTGGTCCCAGTGCCAGTGCGTATTGATGAGCGTGTGGATCTTCGAGGCGCCCGTGCGCTTCTTCACGAGCTTCAGCACTTCCGACGAACGCTCGGGCGAGCCGCCATCGACGAGCAGCACACCTTCCGGCGAGTTGAACACCGTGACATTGCCGCCGCCACCCGAGATTACGAACAGCTTGTCGGTGAGGTCCGAGACAGTGAGGGCGGCCGCGCCCTTCTTGTCAGCGGCCAGCAGCCACTGCGGAAGGACGAGAGCTGCGCCCACGGCGGGCGCGACGGCACTCAGGAAGAGTCTTCGATTCACTACGAAATTCCAGTCGTTACTGCAGAGGGGCCGGCGCAGCCGTGCTGGCCGTCGCGTTCTTGCCCGCCATCAGCTGCCGCAGCAGCGCTTCGGTTTCCGGATGAGGCTGCGAGACCGCGCGGCCGGAGCTGGAGGCCGCGCCCTTCGCGATGTCGGCGGCGGTGCGGCCCTGCGCGTCCTTGGCGGTCAGGTCCACGTTGTTCGCGGCGAGCGATTTCACGAGGCCGTTCCAGCCCCAGCTCGCCGCGCCGTGCAGTGCCGTCTGGCCGCTGCGGTCGCGCGCGTTGATGTTCGCGCCGGATTTCACGAGCAGCTCGACAGCTTCGATCGCCTGCGCTTCCGTCTTGTAACGGCCGCGCGTATCGAGATTTGCCGAGCCATTGCCGGAGGCGGCCATCAGGGGTGTGATGCCGGTGGCCGTCGGCAGATCGACGTTCGCGCCGTGCGCGATCAGCAGCTTCATCGCTTCGATGTCAGCAGCCTTTGCGGCACGGATGAGCGGCGTGGTGCCGATCGACAGCAGCGTGTCGGCGCCGCGGTCGTCACGCAATGAGCGATACGGCGGGAAGAGCTTGAGCTGCAGATTCGGATTCGCACCGGCGTCGAGCAGCATCGCGATGAGCTTGAGCCCCGTCGTCTTGTCGAGCGACGGACGATCCGCGCGGCCGCCGGTCGGCAGCGTGTTCATGTCGACTGCGGCGTAAATCGGCGAACGGCCCCACGTATCCCACTTGTTGACGTTCGCGCCTTTCTGCACGAGCAGCGCCGCGATGTCGAAATTGAAGTTGAGCGTCGCAAGCAGCAGCGGACTCACGTCGTCGGGGTCGGTGAGGTCCTTGTCGGCGCCGGCTTTGAGCAGGATCTCGGCGCATTGCAGGCAGCCCTTGCGGGCGGCGTAGAGAAGCGGCGTGAAGCCGCCGGACGGGCGCGCCTGCATGCGCGGCTCGGCGGTGACCTGCCGTTCCCACGTGTTCACCTTCGAGCGCGCGTCCACCTTGGCGCCGTGCTCGACGAGCAGCTTCACCATCGCGGGCTGGCTCTCGGCTGCCGCCCACATGAGTGGCGTCTGACCGCGCCACTGCTCCACGGCATTCACTTGGGCGCGCTTGCTGATCAGCAGCTTCGCGGCTTCGACATTGCTCGTGCGCGCAATGATCATGAGCGCGGTCATGCCATCGCCGTTCGGCGATTCCACGTCCGCACCCGCAGAGAGCAGCTTGCGGAGCACCTGCACGTTTCCCACTACAGCAGCTTCCGACAGCGGCGATGAGCCGTAGTCGTTCTTCGCGTTCACGTCCGCGCCGGCGGCGAGGAGGCGGTTCACCAGATCGACATCGTTGTGATAGACCGCCCAGTGCAGCGCCGACGTGCCGTCGGCCGTGCGCGCGTTGACGTCGGCGTGGTCCTTGGCGTCGAGCAGCGCACGAACCTTCGCGCCATCGTTATCGCGGGCGGCGAGGGCGATCGGTGCGTCCTTCTCCACGGGCACGACCACGTCTTTGGCGGTGACGAGCATTGGGCCCGTCAACATCAACGCCAGTGCGAGCACACGCATGCGCATCGATCAGGCCTCCGCGATCGCGCCGGTACTGTCGCCGAGCTTCTCGGCCTTCACACCCGCGCGCTGGAGCATCGTGAGCAGGACGTTCGCGAGCGGCGTGCGCTGGGCGAAGTTGATGTGCTGGCCGCCGCGCATCTTGCCGCAACCACCGCCGATGATCGTGGTCGGAAGCGGATACTGGTTGTGCGCGTTGCTGTTGCTCATGTTGCTGCCGTAAAGCATGAGCGAATGATCGAGCATCGAGCCGTCACCATCCGGCATCTTCGAAAGCTTGGTGAGGAACTCGGCGAACTTCTTCGTGTGATAACGCTGGATCAGCACCAGCCGGTCCTTCTTGGCCTGGTCGTTCGCGTGATGCGAGAGCGCGTGGAACGCATCGGGCACGCCGATGTGGTTGTACGTCTGCTCGCTGACCTCGGGCGCGATCATGAAGCTCTGGATGCGCGTGAGGTTGCCCTGATACGCGAGCGCGATCAGGTCGAACATCAGGCCGAGGTGCTCGTCGAAGTTCTCCGAGGTCGCGCCCGGCACTTCCGGCAGGGAGAGCTTCGCGACATCGCCGTGCTGGGCATTCGCGACGCGACGCTCGATCTCGCGAACGCTCTCGATGTAATCGTTGAGGGTGGAGCGATCGGCCGCACCCAGCTTGCGATTCAGCGCGCTCGCTTCGCCCTGGACCATGTCGAGAATGCTGCTGGTCTGCTTCGCGAGGAACTCGCGTTCCTGCGGCGAGTCGCCCTGGCCGAAAAGGCGCAGGAACAGCTGGCGCGGATTGCTCTCCACCGGCAGCGGCGTCGTGACGTTGCGGAACGAGAGCGTGCCGGAGTAGCTGCAGCCGTAGCCGCGCTCGCACGCGCTTCCGACGCCGTGACCCTGAGCCGTCGCGGTTTCGAGCGAGGGATACGGCGTGTCCTGGCCGATCTGCTGGGCGGCGATCTGGTCCGCCGTGGCGGACATGTGAGGCTCGAGGCCTTCCTGCGGATGCACGCAGGACAACCACGTGGCCGGCACCAGCGCGTGCACCGCGCGGCTCTCGCCCGGCTTGTTGCCGATGTTGCTGAACACCGTGAGCTGATTCTTGAAGGGCTTCAGCGGCTCGAGGATCGGGCTCATCTCGAAGTCGCGCCCGTTGGTCGCAGGGGTCCACTTCTCCATGATCGCGCCATGCGGGAAGTAGAAGAACCCGAGTCGCGGCTTCGGCGCGGCGGCTGTCGCGGCAATCGCGGTCATGGCCGGCACCATCGCGTTGAGGAATGGCAGCGACACAGCGACGCCTGCGCCCTTGAGGACGGTACGACGGGAGATGTGCTTCTTGGTGATGAACATTGTATGAACTACCTCGAGTTCTCTGCGCCAGATTTCGCGTTGGCCTGGCGAGTGTCGGGCGGTGCAGAGGAAACCTGCTTCATCTGGAAGGATGGGCTCGCGACGATGCCGCGGATGAGCGACTCGAAGCGGTAATCGTCTTTGGCGGCGTCGCGCACGATATCGCGCACCGACGGCATGTCCTGATAGCGCAGGCCGCGACCGAGCGCGAACGTCATGAGCTTCTCGGTGAGCGCCTGCACGAACTGATCGGGTCGTGCGAGCAACGCCTGGTTCAGCTCGGATGGCCCACCCACGTGCTGACCGCTTGCGAGCTTGCCGCTGGCATCGATCTTGTCGCCGGCGTCGCGATCCACATCGCGCCACGCGCCGGTCACATCGTAGTTCTCGAGCGCGAAGCCCAGCGGATCGATCACGCCATGGCAGCCGTTGCACGACGGGTTGGCGCGATGCTGCTCGAGTCGCTGACGCACGGTGAGGGCCTTCTTGCCCGCTTCATTCTCCTTGAACTGCTCGACGCCCGGCGGCGGCGAGCTCGGCGGTGTGCCGGTGATGTTCTCGAGAATGTACGCGCCACGTAGCACCGGCGACGTGCGATTGCCGTATGACGTGCTCATCAGCACTGCGCCCTTGCCGAACAGGCCGAAGCGGTTGACGTTGGTGAGATGCACCGGACGGAACTGCGCGCCGCGCACGTTCGGGATTCCGTAGTGAAGCGCGAGCCGCTCGTTGACGTACGTCGTGTCCGAGCGCAGCAGGTCGAGGACGCTATGGTTCTGCAGGAGCACGTCGCCGAGGAACAGGCGGATCTCTTCACGGAAGCCCGTGCGCAGCGCCGGGTCGAAGTCCGGATACAGCACCGGATCCGGCACCACGGCGTCGATGTGCCCGATGTTGAGCCACTGGAACGCGAAGTTGGTCACCAGCGATTCGGCGCGCGGGTCCATCAGCATGCGATGAACCTGCGCTTCGAGCACCTTCGGGTCGCGCAGCTTGCCGGCGACCGCGAGGTCGAGCAGCGGCCGGTCGGGACCCGAGCTCCACATGAAGAACGAGAGGCGCGAGGCGAGCTCGAGATCCGACACGCGGGCTGGCGCGTCGCCCTGCACGCTCACGGGCTCCGCCCGGAACAGGAACTTGGTGCTGGAAAGGATCGAGGTGAGCCCGCTTTCGATGCCCGCCTCGAAATCGGCACCGGAGTCGCGACCCATCGTGTAGAAGGCCATGGGCGCTTTCATGTCCTCGTCGTTCACCGGGCGGCGGAACGCTTCCTCGGCGAGGTTGGTGAGGATCGTGCGCGCGCAGGACGCCTCTTCGCTGGGCTGCGTCGGCTTGCAGATGAAGATGCGCTTGCGGCTTTCGGTGTCGCTGATGCCGGTGACGTTGAACGGGCCGGCGATGTCGAGCCCCGGGATCGTGGGCGCGCGTTCCATTTCTGGCAGCATCGCGACCGGCTGCAGCGGCGAATCCGACTGCGCGAACGAGCGCTGCACAAACGCGATGCCCACGCGATGCGGGCCTGCCTTGATGCGCACGCGGATATGGTTGAACCAGCCCTGCATCTCATCAGCGGCCGCAGCCTGACGCACGTCGACGTTGCGCAGGTCTTCCGCTCCGCCGACGGTCTGTTCGAACACGCGCACGTCGTCGATCGTCATGATGACTTTGTGCGGCTGGTCGACCTTGGTGATGTAACCCGCGCCACCGAAGAAGAAGTCGCGGATGTTGAACTCGTACTCGCCGTCGGCCGGGAAGTAGTGATCGATGAGCAATCCACCGCGCGTGCCGAGCGGCAGGCCATCGATGTGCTCGTTCTGATCCGTGCCGGTCGCGCGCACTTCACGCGTGCTCGGCTTCTGGCTCGTTCGGCCGATCGCCTGGCGGCTCACGTTGCGCGCGGCGCTGATGTACTGATCCAGGAACGTGGGGGAGATGCGCAGCACGGCGGCGATGTTGTCGAAGCCGTCGCTGGAGACATCCTTCGGCAGCAGCGTCTTCACGTCGACTTCGAGCCCGAGGATGCGCTCGATCTCACGCGCGTACTCGGTGCGGTTCAGGCGGTGCAGGCCGACGTTGCCCGGGTCCGGATTGGTGGCCGCCGCGTGGTCGAGCTGCCCCTCCATCCAGGAGACGAAGCGGTCGATGGTCGGCTGGTCCGGCTGGGTCTCGCCCGGCGGTGGCATCAGCCGGCCGCGGAGCTTGCGGATCGCTTTCTCCCAGACCTCTGCGTCCTGCACGATCGTATCGGGCTGCATGGTGTCGAAGGCCAGTCCGCCCGCCCAGTCCGTACTGTTATGACACTTCTCGCAGCGGGCTTCGAGCAGACCCCAAGGAGAGTCGTCATGAGCGGCTGCAGGGGCCGAAGTTGTGCCTGCAACCGAAGGCTGTTTTGCTTCCTCGGCAAAAGCGCTCCCGGACCCGACGGCCAGCAGCACGCAGCCCGCGGCCAGCGCGCTCGAAATGACCTTATTCCAGCCGTTAGACAAGGGATTTCTCTCTCACGAAGCTTGCTATCGATACTACCGTTATGCGACTCCGAGGGGGCACGCGCAAGAGGTAATTGCCCGATATGCGGCGGGTCATTTCGGCAGCTGGAGCGGGGCGCGGGTTGTCGCGCGGGCAGCAAGAATTTGCTGCCTGGGAGTGCCACTAATCGCTAGCGGCCGGGCGCGTGCGGAACGCGCCCGGCCAGCGCGAACTTATTTGATTTCGTAAACGAGGTTGAGCGTCGTCAGCGTGTCGGTCTTGCCGAAGCCGAACGGCGGATCGGTGTTGTAGCGGACGGAGTAGGCCGCGGCGAGCGCGATCACATCCGTCATCTGCACCTGGATGCCGATGTCGTTCTGCACGAACGTGTTGTCCGCGCCGGACTCCACGAGGAACTTGTCGAGGAGCTTCGTGCTACCGGTGAGAGAGTGGCTGAGATCCATCGTGCCGCGGAACACGGCATCGGTTTCTCGCTCGCCGCGTTCCAGCAGCACCGGTACGGGCCCTGACAGATCGTAGGTGTCGCGAGTTTCGAGGACCT
>Ga0070665_100001342_pt1 | contig 29261 bp, 20 predicted proteins | sample KBSS13metaG_FD_65862 | JGI IMG/M metagenome (GOLD analysis project Ga0070665, IMG submission 65862) | Switchgrass rhizosphere microbial communities from Kellogg Biological Station, Michigan, USA - KBS S1-3 metaG | ecosystem: Host-associated > Plants > Roots > Rhizosphere > Soil ... | reverse complement strand
CAGCCACTCGCCCTACATCTACCCCGGCTACCGCTCCACGCCCAAGCGCGGCCCGACCAAGCCGTTGATTCCGCTCAAGGCCGCATTGGGCGAACTGACGCAGCCGGTGTACGGGCACGACAGCATCGGCGAGCTCGACCACGACCTGACGCGCAACGCCCGCAGAAACGGTGAGCCGATCGGCGAACGCATGATCCTGGCCGGCCAGGTGCTCGACGAGCAGCACCGGCCGGTGCGCAACACGCTGATCGAGCTGTGGCAAGCCAATGCCTGCGGCCGCTACGTGCACAAGAAGGACCAACACGATGCGCCGCTCGACCCCAACTTTCTGGGCGCCGGCCGCTGCCTGACCGACGACGAGGGCCGCTACAAATTCCTGACCATCAAGCCCGGCGCCTACCCGTGGGGCAACCACCCGAACGCCTGGCGTCCGCAGCACATCCACCTGTCGCTGTTCGGAAATCACTTCGCCAGCCGGCTGGTGACCCAGATGTACTTTCCCGGCGACCCGCTGCTGGCCTACGACCCGATCATGCAAGGCACGCCCGAGAAGGCGCGCGACCGGCTGGTGGCCGACTTCAGCCTCGACATCACCGAGGAAGGCTATGCCCTGGGCTACCTGTTCGACATCGTGTTGCGCGGTGCCGACGAGACGCCGTTCGAGAACAAGCGCTGAGCGCACGAGGAGACACACACCATGATGTCCGCACAAGAAGAGAACTTCGGCCAGACGCCCTCGCAGACCGTCGGCCCCTACTTCGCCTACGGCCTGACCGGCGCGCAATACCTGTACGACTTCGACCAGCCGTTCGACGACGTTGTCGCCTACCCGCATTGCGAGGGCGAGCACATCCTGCTGCAGGGGCGCGTGTTCGATGGCGACGGTGCACTGATCCCCGACGCAATGATCGAGATCCATCAAGCCAACAGCAAAGGCGAGTACGCCCCGCGCACCGAGCATCCCGCCGCGGAAGGCCGCCGCACCGGCTTTCGCGGCTTCGGCCGCGTGGGCACCGGCACCGACCCCGATGCGCGCTACTGGTTTCGCACCGTCAAGCCCGCGGCCTCGGCCCCGGACGAGGCGCCGCGCATCGACATGATCGTGCTGATGCGCGGCATCCTCGTGCACGCCTTCACCCGCGTCTATTTCAGCGACGAGGCCGCGGCCAACGCCAAGGACCCAACGCTCGCGCTGGTGCCGGCCGAGCGCCGTGACACCCTGATCGCGCAGCGCAGCGAACAGGGTGGCCAGGTCGTCTACACCTTCGACATCCACATGCAGGGTGCGAAGGAAACGGTGTTCTTCGACGTCTGACCCGCGGGCAGCGCCCAGCAAAAAGGCCCGCGTCGCGGGCCTTTTGTCATGAAGCGGGTCGGTGCCTAGCGGGCGTGATGCAGCTTCGAATCTGGCACGGTCTTGAGTTCACCCGGCAGTGAGCTGATGTAGCTGGCCAGGTCTTTCAGTTCGGTGGTCGTGAACTTCTTGGCCTGGCCGCTCATCACGCCGTTGCTGCGGCCACTGTAGGGATGGCTGTCGGTCTTGTAGGCCTTGAGCGCCACGTACAGGTAGTCGGCGTGCTGGCCGGCCAGCTTGGCAACCGTGCCGTCGTTCGGCGTGTTGAAGTTGGCGCCGTGGCAAGTGGTGCACTTGTTCTGCGCATCGCGGTCGATCAGGGCCTGAACGCTGGCGCTCGGCGCCTTGCCGGCGGCTGGCGGTGGCGCGTCGCCCTCCTTCAAGCCCAGCTGCGCGTAGTAGGCCGCGAGGTCGGCGATGTCCTGGTCACTCAGCGAGGCGGCGACGGCGCGCATCGTCGGATGCTTGCGGTCACCGCCCCTGTAGGCGTTGAGCGCCGTCACGATGTACGTGGCGCTTTGCCCCGCGATCATGGGCACCTTGTGGATCTCGGGGAAACTGGCCTGGTAGCCGACGATGCCGTGGCAGCCCACGCACATCGCAACTTTCTTGCCGCCGTTCTCGGCGTTGCCGGTGACTTTCTGGGCTTGTGCCGAGACCGTCACGCAAGCGACAGCCAGGGCAAACATCGTGGTCAACAGCTTGTTCATTTTGCGCGCACAATCCCGTCGGAATGCTGATCTTTTCGTGAGCCCGGGAGTATATCCGGGGGGCTCGCAGCGAAAGCCCACGCCTCCTGGCCGCGCCGGCGCTTGCCGCCGCAAGCCGCATCGATCCACCAGCCGCGCGCACACCCCGACATGAAATTTCAAGGCTCCCAGAACTACGTTGCCACGCAAGACCTGATGCTTGCCGTGAATGCCGCCATCACCTTGCGCCGACCCCTCCTGGTCAAGGGCGAGCCGGGCACCGGCAAGACGATGCTGGCCGAGGAAGTGGCGCAAGCGCTCGACATGCCGCTGTTGCAGTGGCACATCAAGTCGACCACCAAGGCGCAGCAAGGCCTGTACGAATACGACGCGGTGAGCCGCTTGCGCGACTCGCAACTCTCGGACATCGACGGCGGCGAACGCGTCAAGGACATCCACAACTACATCGTCAAGGGCGTGTTGTGGCAGGCCTTCACGTCGGACGCGCCGGTGGCGCTGTTGATCGACGAGATCGACAAGGCCGACATCGAATTCCCGAACGACCTGCTGCGCGAAATCGACCGCATGGAGTTCTATTGCTACGAGACGCGCGAACTCATCCGCGCCAAGCACCGGCCGCTGGTGTTCATCACGTCGAACAACGAAAAAGAACTGCCCGACGCCTTCTTGCGTCGCTGCTTCTTCCACTACATCAAGTTCCCCGATGCCGACACCATGAAGCAGATCGTGCACGTGCACTTTCCCGATCTGAAAAAGGAACTGCTCGCCTCGGCGATGAAGGTGTTCTACGACGTGCGCGGGCTGCCCGGGCTGAAGAAGAAGCCCTCGACGTCGGAGCTGCTCGACTGGCTCAAGCTGCTGGTGGCCGAAGACATTCCGCTCGAAGCGTTGCAAAGCAAGGACGACAAGGTTGCGGTACCGCCGCTGGTCGGCGCCCTCTTGAAGAACGAACAGGACACCACGCTCTTCGAGAAGCTGGTGTTCATGCAACGGCACAACCGATGAGCGCAGCGTGAGCACGGGCCCGCATTCGACGCAACGGTTGGTGCTGCTTGGCGTCGGGCAGGCGATCGGTTTCTTCGTCGGCGCGTTGCTCGGCCGCTGGCTCGGCCTGGCGTTCGGGTTCGATGCGCTGGCCAACGGGTACGACAACAAGGTGATGGTCGGCATCGTGCTGATTGCGCTGGGCGGGGGTGGCGGCGTGCAGCTGGCGCGGGCGCTGTACATGCGCAAGTACGGCGATCCGAGGGCTTAGGCGTGGCGTTCGTCGAGCCCGTCACGCTGAGCTCGCGCGGCATCGCGCTGGTGCCGCTGGCGCTCGAACACGAGGAAGGTCTGCGCGCAGCCGCGGCAGACGGCGAACTCTGGACGCTGCGCATCACCTCGGTGCCCGCGCCCGGCGAGACCAGGGGCTACATCGAGACCGCGCTGCAGATGCGCGAAGCCGGCAACCGCTTCGCCTTCGCGGTCACCGACGAAGCCACAGGCACCGTACTGGGCAGCACCAGCTTTCACGACATCCTGCCGGCCGTGAAGCGCGTCGAGATTGGCTACACCTGGTACGCCAAGCGCTGCCAGCGCACGCAAGTCAACTCCACCTGCAAGCTGCTCATGATGAGCCACGCCTTCGACACGCTGGGCTGCCACGTGGTTGGCTGGCGCACCGACAACTTCAACCACGCGTCGCAACAGGCGATCGAGCGGCTCGGCGCGCGCAAGGACGGCGTGATCCGCGGCCACGCGATGCGACGCGACGGCACGATCCGCGACACGGTGATGTACAGCCTCCGCTCGGGCGAGTGGCCCGAGGTGAAGGCGCAGCTGCTGTACCTGCTGAACAAGCCCAGAGACTGACCCACCCGATCTCACCCGACTCACGAGGATCGCTCATGCTGATCGACTTTTTCTACACCCTGCGCTCGGCCAAGCTGCCGGTGTCGGTCAAGGAATACCTCACGCTGCTCGAAGCGCTGCAGGCCGACGTGGTCGGGCCCAACTCCGAGGATGCCTTCAGCCTCGACGACTTCTACTACCTCTCCCGCACCTCGCTGGTGAAGGACGAAAAGCACTACGACAAGTTCGACCGCGCCTTTGCCGCGTACTTCAAGGGCGTCGAACTGCTCACCGACTTCACCAAGGAAGTGCCGCTCGACTGGCTGCGCAAGACGCTCGAGCGCGAGTTCAGCGCCGAAGAAAAAGCCAAGATCGAAAAGATGGGCTGGGACGAGCTGATGGAAACGCTGAAAAAGCGCTTCGAAGAGCAGAAGGAGCGCCACGAAGGCGGCAGCAAGTGGATCGGCACCGGCGGCACCTCGCCCTTCGGTCATGGCGGCTACAACCCTCAGGGCATCCGCATCGGCGGCGCCGGCAAGAACAAGAGCGCGGTCAAGGTGTGGGACCAGCGCGCCTACAAGGACTACGACGATTCACAAGAACTCGGCACGCGCAACATCAAGGTGGCGCTGCGGCGGCTGCGCAAGTTCGCGCGCGAGGGCCACGTGGAAGAGCTGGACCTCGACGAAACCATCAGCAAGACAGCCGCCAACGCCGGCTACCTCGACATCAAGATGCGGCCGGAGCGCCACAACAACGTGAAGGTGCTGCTGCTGATGGACGTCGGCGGCACGATGGACGAGCACATCCAGCGGGTCGAAGAGCTGTTCTCGGCCGTGAAGACCGAGCTCAAGCACCTGGAGTTTTATTACTTCCACAACTGCGTCTACGACTTCATGTGGAAGAACAACAAGCGCCGCTTCTCCGAGAAGTTCGCCACGCACGACATCCTGCGCAAGTACAACAAGGACTACAAGCTCATCTTCGTCGGCGACGCCACGATGAGCCCCTACGAGATCCTGCAACCGGGCGGCAGCGTCGAATACAACAACGAAGAGGCCGGCGCCGAATGGCTGCAACGCCTGACGCACGCCTTCCCGAAGTTCGCCTGGATCAACCCCGAGCCGCAAGGCGTGTGGCAATACCGCCAGAGCATCGCCGTGGTCCAGCAGTTGATGAGTCACCGCATGTACCCGCTGACCTTGCGTGGCCTGGAAGACGCGATGCGGATGCTGTCGAAATGACGCGGGCACTGATGCGCGCACCGAGGGTTCGGGCGGACTGGCGCGCACGGAAAGTCCGCTGAAACCGAACGCCCTTTGCGGGCGGCGGCCAAACACGGGATGTCAGAATGTCCCGATGTTCAGGGTGGTTCCCTCGCTCACGCCGGCGCGTCTGCCGGCGTTGCTTTTTGCAGGCGTCCTGTTGTTGCAAGGCTGCAGCTTGCTGCCGAAAGACGAGAGCGCGCCGGTTGGCGGCGCGCCAGTGCAAAGCAACGCCCGCGACACCCGCAAAGACGCCTTCACAGTCGACGTTCGCGCACCCGACACGGTGCGCGAGTATCTGGTGCGCCATCTCGAAATCCAGCGCTACAAGCAGGTCGACGACCTCGGGGCCACCGAGGTGTCGCGGCTCATGGTGGCGGCCGAGGCCAATGCGCGCGAACTGCTGGGCACGCTCGGCTATTTCACGCCGACGCTCACGCTGGAGCTGAACGAAACGCCCGGCTCGAAGGTCGCGCCGCGCGAGGTGGCGATCACGGTCGAGCCGGGCGAGCGCACCCGCGTCACTTCGGTCGACATCGACTTCATCGGCCCGGCCGACACCGACGCTGCCGCCGAAAGCCAGCGCAACGCGATCCGGCTGAACTGGTCGTTGCCGCCGGGCCGTCCGTTCGACCAGCAGGGCTGGGACAACGCCAAGGCGGTCGGGCTGCGCACGCTGGCCGCCAAGCGCTATCCGACCGCGCACGTGCGATCGAGCCGTGCCGACATCGACGCCGACATGCGCTCGGCGCGGCTGGCGGTGGGCTACGAATCAGGCCCCGCCTACCGCTTCGGTCCGCTGGTGATCCGCGGCGCCGAGCGCTACGACATGGACGGCGCACGCCGCATTGCGCGCTTGCCCACCGGCGCCGACTACGACCAGCAAAAGCTGCTCGATACGCAGCAACGCCTGGCCGGCAGCGGCTACTACGACTCGGTGTTCCTGACGCTCGACCCCGACGCCGCCAATCCCCAGTGGGCACCGGTGATCGCGCAGGTGCGCGAGGCGCCGTTGCAGAAGATCGTGGCCGGCATCGGCTTCACCTCCGACAGCGGCCCGCGCGTGTCGCTCGACCACGTGCACAACCAGTTGCCGCTGCTCGGCTGGCGTGCGGTGTCCAAGCTGTCGATCGACCGCGAGACGAAGTCGATCGGCACCGACTGGAATTCCATTCCAGGCGACAACGGCTGGCGCTGGATCGCCTCGGGCCTGGCCAAGCGCGAAGCCTCCGGCACCTACGAGGTCGACAGCGGGCGCTTGCGCAGCGGCCGCGCCAAACAGGGCGACCACATCGATCGCAGCTACTTCCTGCAGTACGACTTTGCCAAGAACGTCGGCAGCGGCGCGCCGCCCTCGGCGTCGGCCGTGAGCGTCAACTGGACCTGGACCGGCCGCTATTTCGACGACGCCGCCACGCCATCGCGCGGCCAGGGCGCCGCGCTGGAGCTGGGCGCCGGCTACACGCTCACCGGCGAACGCGTGCCGTTTTTCCGCAGCAACGTGCGCTGGCTCGGCATCATCCCGCTCGGCTCGGTGCTCGCGCCCGACGGCACGCAAGCGCGCCGTAGCCGCCTGCAACTGCGCAGCGAATTGGGCGCGGTGATCGCGAAGGACGCAGCCCAGATTCCCGCCACGCTGATGTTCCTGACCGGTGGTGACACCACCGTGCGCGGCTACAGCTACCGGCAGATCGGCACCGTGCGGCCCGACGGCACGACTGTCGCCGGCCGCTATCTGGCGGTGGCGAGCGTCGAGTGGCAACGGCCGGTGGTGTGGAACGGCGAGTTGACCGATTTCGAGAGCACCGCCTTCGTCGACGTCGGCGACGTGGCCGACAAGCCAGGCAAGCTCAAGCCCAAGGTGGGCGTCGGCGCCGGCGTGCGCTGGCGCAGCCCGGTCGGGCCAGTGCAGGCCGATCTGGCGTACGGCATCGACGTTCACAAATTTCGGGTGCACCTGCGCCTCGGCTTCACGTTTTGAGCACGACGACGCCCGCACCCACGCCTGACGACGCCGCCGCCGTGCCGGCGCCACAGGGGCCGCCGCCCGCGCCGCCGCGCCGCTCGCGCCTGCGCCGCACGTTGCGCGCACTGGCCTGGAGCTTTGGCGGGCTCATCGTGCTGGTGCTGGCGATCGCCGCCGGCGCCTGGTGGTGGCTGGGCTCCGATCAATCGCTGGCCGCCGCCCTCGCCCGCGCCGCCCGCTACCTGCCGGCCGGCCACACGCTGGAAGCGCGCGATGTCACGGGCTCGGTGCGCGCCGGCGGCCACATCGGCTGGCTGCGCTGGCAGGGGCCGACGCTGGCGGTCGAAGTGAACCAGGCCGAGGTCGGGTGGCAGATCAGGCCGTTGTTCAGTCGCCAGCTCAAGCTGGGCGAGGTGCGCGCAGCGCAGATCACGATCGAACGCCGCGGCCCGGTCGATGACAAGCCGCCCGAGCCGCTTGAGCAACTGGCGCTGCCGATCGACATCGACCTGCCGTTCAAGATCGATCGGGTGCGCTGGGTCGGTCCGCCGGCGCTCGAGGCACGCGCGCTGTCCGGCCACTACCGCTACACCGATGCGCACCACACGCTCGCACTCGATGGCGTGGACATCGCCGATGGCCACTACAGCGGCAAGCTGCGGCTGCAGGGCCCGGCGCCGATGGCGCTCGACCTGTCGCTCGATGGCAAGGTGCGCGCGCCGCTGGCCGAAGGGCGCAGCATGGAGGTCGCTGCAACCGCCGCCATCCAGGGCACGCTGGCGACGGCAGCCGCCCGATTGCAGGTCGAAGCGCATCTGGCGCCGGTCGAGTTGCCGGCCAATCCGGATCAGGGCATGAGCGCCGACGTGAAGGCGCAGATCGCGCCCTGGCAAGCGCAACCGGTGATCGATGCCGCGGTCGACCTGCGCCACGTCGATGCGGCGATGTTGTGGCCGGGCGCGCCCGTCACGTACCTGAGCGGCACGGTCGACGCCGGGCCCGATGGCGGCGCCGCGCCGCCCACGCCGTCAGCGCCCGGCGGCACCTCATGGAAGGTCGCCATCGACCTGACCAATGGCGTGCCGGGGCCGTGGGACGAAGACCGCGTTCCGGTCGAACGGGTCGAGGCCAGCGCGGTGTTCGACGGCGTGAACTGGGCGATCCCGTCCGCCACGGTGCGCAGCGCTGGCGGCACGATCGAAGCCGAGGGCGAATGGAGCCCGATGCCGGCGCCCTGGCAGATCCAGGCGCGGGTCAGCAACGTCAAGCCGGGCGAACTGCACACGCAGCTGGCGGGCGCGCCGGTCGACGGCCGCATCACCGCCCGGCAGCGCGACGACCGCATCGCCTTCGATGTCGACCTGAAGGCGCGCGGGGCCGCCGGTGCCGCGGCGCTGCAGGGGCTGCGACTGCAGCAGATCGGCGCCCGCGGCGACTGGAAGGCGCAGGTGCTGGACCTGGGCGCGTTGCGCATCGAAGCCGAAGGCGCGAAGGTCGAAGGCAAGCTGCAGTTGCGCGTGGCCGAACAGGCCGGCAGCGGCGAGCTGGCCCTGACCTTGCCGGGCGGCGATGCCCGCATCAAGGGCGCCATTGCGCCGGCCAGGGGCGCCGGCGAAGTGAAGGCGAAGGTCACGGACGCAGCGGCGCTGCAGGCCTGGATCGAAAAGCTGCCGGGCCTGGCAACGGTGTTCAAGGGCGCGTCGGCACAAGGCGCGGCGCAACTCGACGCGCGCTGGGATGGTGGCTGGCAGGCGGTGCAGCAGCGCCTGCGTGCCTTCGACCAGCCAGTGGCACGCGCCGCCGAACCGACGGTGCAGGCCACGCTGCTGGTGCCGAAACTCGATCTGCGCCTGCCCCCCGGCGCTGCCGCACAGCCCGCGCCAGCGCCCATCCAGCTGCGCGGGCTGCAGGCCGAACTGGCCGGCAGCCTGGCGCAGGCCACGCTGCGGGTGCAGGGCCAGGCGCTGAGCGGCACACGGCAGATCACGCTCGATACACGTGCCGGCGGCGGCCTGGAACGGCCGGGTCAGTGGCGCGTGGCCATCGACACGCTGCGGCTGCAAGCGCAAGACAGCACGCGCCCCGGCCCGTGGACGGTAGAGACGGCCGGCGCCGTCAACGCCACGGTGCGCGCTGCCGCCGCGCGGCTGGACATCGAGGCCACGGCCGGCGCTGCCACCCTGCGCGGCCCGGTGCCCGGCACGGTGCGCATCGAATGGCAGCCGCTGCGGTTCAACGCTCGCGGCGAAGGCGACAGCCGCGCCATCCAGTTGCAGTCGCGGGGCAAGCTGGAAGGGTTGCCGATGGCGTGGGCCCAGGCCTTCGGCGGCAACGAGGCGCTGGGCGAATACGGCTTGAGCGGCGACCTGGTGTTCGACGGCGACTGGGACATCGACGCCGGCGCCACGCTCAAGGCCAAGGCGCGACTGGCCCGCCGCAGCGGCGACTTGCGCCTGCAGGCCGGCGAGGCCGCCATGGTGACGCGCATCGAAAGCCGCGGCACCGGCACGGCGAGCGAGCGCACCCTGCGCACCGCCAGCGGCGACAGCGCCAACGCGAACGCGGGCACGCCCGCCGGCTTGCGCCAGGCCGAATTGCGCATCGATGCCGAAGGCGACCGGGTGCGCACCACCCTGGCCTGGGACAGCGAACGCGCCGGCGAGCTGCGCGCCAATGCCGAGACCCAACTGGTGCAGCGGCAGGAAGGCTGGCAGTGGCTGCCCGATGCACCATTGGCCGGCCGCATCACGGCCAGGCTGCCGCAACTGGGCGTGTGGTCGATGCTGGCGCCGCCGGGCTGGCGCATCGCCGGCACCCTGGACGCCGACGCCACGCTGTCGGGCAACCGCAGTGCGCCCCGCTGGAACGGCACGCTCGCGGCCGACAAGCTGTCGCTGCGCGCCTCGGTCGAAGGGCTCGACCTGCGCGATGGCCGCCTGCGCGCCACGCTGGCCGGCGACCGGATAGCCATCACCGACTTCACGCTGCAGGGCGGCGCCGGCAGCAGCGTGCGCATCGGCGGCCAGGCCGGCAATCGCAGCACGGCCCGCAGCGAGGCATTGGGCGACGGCGGCACGCTGGCGGCGAGCGGCGAGGTGCGCTGGGGTGCGGCGCCGGGCGACGACGCGGCGGGGCTGCGCCTTGCCGCCACGGCGCAACTCAAGTCGCTGCGTTTGCTGGTGCGCAGCGATCGCCAGCTTGCGGTTTCGGGCGAGCTGCAGGCGCGCATGGAGAACAGCCAGATCAGCTTGCGCGGCGCTTTGAAAAGCGAGCGCGCCGTCATCATCCTGCCCGACGAAACCGCGCCCAGCCTGGGCAGCGATGTCGTCGTGCGTTCGGCCGCCAAAGACGCCGAAGCGCGCAAGGAAGCCGAGCGCCAGGGCGCGCGCGAGCAAGCGCAGGCCGCGCGGGCGCAGACGGCCAAACCGCCCGACGTGGCCGTGAGCTTCGACCTGGGCGACGACTTCGCCGTGCAAGGGCGCGGCATCACCACGCGGCTCGAGGGCAAGCTGGACATCCGCAGCACCGGCGGCCTCGGCGCGCCGCCACGCATCACCGGTGAAGTGCGTACCGTGAAAGGCCAGTACCGCTCGTACGGCCAGGAGCTGGACATCGAATCGGGCGTGGTGCGCTTCAACGGCCCGTTCGACAACCCGGCGCTCGACGTGCTGGCGATCCGCCCCAACATCACGCAACGCGCCGGCGTGCAGATCACCGGCACCGCGCTGTCGCCGCGCGTGCGCCTGTACTCCGAGCCGGCGCTGTCGGACGCCGAAACGCTGTCGTGGGTGATGCTGGGCCGCAGTTCGGCCAGCAGCGGCGCCGAGTCGATCGTGTTGCAGCAGGCCGCGCTGGCGCTGCTCAGCGGGCTGGGCCGCGGCGGCGCCAGCGGCGGCCTGGCCAGCCGCTTCGGCCTGGACGAAATCGGCTTCAAGGGCCCCGGCAGCAGCGGCGACGTGCGCAGCGCCGCCATCACGCTGGGCAAGCGGCTGTCGCAGGATTTCTACGTGACGTATGAAAGCAGCCTGGCCGGCGCCCTGGGCACGCTCTACATCTTCTACGACCTGACCAAGACCCTGACCCTGCGCGGCCAGGCCGGCCAGAAGAGCGGCGTCGACCTGATCTACACGATCAAGTACAACTGAGCCGCCGTGGTCGAACTGCTAAAGTTCTGCCGCCCCGTCCCTGTAGTTCAATGGATAGAACAGGGTCCTCCTAAGACTCAGATACAGGTTCGATTCCTGTCGGGGGCGCCACGACGCGCGTCACGGCCGGGCCGATCGACCAGCACTTTTCCTAGCGAAGGCTCAGGAGCCCACGCAAGGTCGACGCCTCGAAATTCGTCTCGGCACACTTGTCCAGCACCATCAGCGCGAGATCCCAGTAGCCGTATGCGCTGGCGATGACCGCTGCGCGGCGCGCGAAGGTGGCCGTTACCCGCCTCGGGTCGGTGGCCAGGCACTCCGCCCGTACATAGTGCGCTTGTCCCCAGAACAGTTGTCCGTTGCCGGGATTGGCTTGCACGGTGCGCCATGGCGGAGAAGCGACAGCGCGAATCGTGGTTTCCGACAAGGGGAAACTGGCAGGCGCGTAGTGCACCAGCTCCGAAAACCGCCACAACGCGAATCCCTGCGAACGCAGGAACACATCGACATCTCCAAACAGCCCGGCGCCCTCGTACAGCGGGTTGAACTGGACTTCGATATCGATCATGAAGGCGGACGAGAGAGTGCCGCCAGCACCCTTCAGGATGTCCAGTTCGCTGCCCTGCGTGTCGAGCTTGTACAGGTCCGGCGTGCCGAGCCCTCGGTGCGCCAACACCTTTTCGATGCTCGTACTGGGCACCGACACCACGCGTTCCGGTGTCATTCCGTCGAGCGCCGGATAGTCCTTGTACAGCGCTTCGACCGGTGGGTAGATCGAACAGCAAGCGGGTTCTGTCGTGATCGACAGGCTCAAGTCCCGCCCGTCCGAGCTGAGCGCCATCGGCACGTATTCGACCTCGTCGATGGACTGGCCGGCTTGCAGGCGTGCGCATTCTTGCGCGTCGGGATCGAAGCAAAGCAGCTTCGCTCTTTCCTTCAGCTTGAGCAGCGCGCTGTCGGCGCCCCATCGCGCACCGACGTCGACACAAAGAAGCGGAGATTCGAGAGCGCTCAATAGATCTCGGCGCAATTGATCGAGCAAGCGCGGCGCTTCGGAAGGGAGCTCTGCCACTGGCTCGGTGAAAGCGGATGCCGGCGCAGCGATGTGCGTCTGACCGGGGGCACGAATCTGTTCGGCCAGTGCGCGCGTCGCGGCCGCATGCGCCATCAGCGCGCTGGTCGCTTCGTCGTTTCGACTGCTGGCTTGATCGGCCCAGCGTCCCAGCGCCAGGATGCTCGCGTAAATGCGCCGGATTTGTCTGAAAGGGGTGCGACCGAGCATGGTGACCCTTGGCCTAGGCCGCTTTCCGGATGATCAACAGCAACGAGGTGCTGACGAACCCGTCCAGTTGCAACTTGAGATGCTGGCGGCCGTGCGTGTAGTACGGCGGATAGTCGAACGCGATGTCGTGCTGCTCGGCGCCGGCGTCGAAGTCCAGTGCTTCGATTCCGCAACTCAGGCTTCGCAGCCGGCGTTCGAGGGCTTCGATATCCCGCTGGCGGTAGATCACGCTGCTGCCGGTCTCGACCGTCTCGTCGTTCGACGACACGTTGAACTCGGTCGTGTGCACCGCGATGCCGCCCGGCTTCAGCACGTCGAGCGAGTCCACCAGAAACTGCATGCCGGCTTCCAGGCTTCCGAGGTGTTCGAAGGAGCAGGAACTCCAGCTGAAATCGAAAGCGCCCTTCGGCACCGCGCCGAGATCGCGCATGTCGATGTTTCGATAGACGACCCTGGCGGCAAATTCGTCGGCGGACAGCACGCCCGGCCAGTGAATGGCTTGCAGCGAGTCCCCCAGCTGGCCCGTATTCGCCCAGTCGGTGTCGGCCCCCTCACCGAAAAAGTCCGAAGAGACCAGATCGACGCCGCGCCTGGCAAACAGCGACGACAGCGGTTCCTGGCCCACCGCAAAGCCGATCCCCTTGCGGCCCGGCTCGAGCATGCCGCGCTCGTGCAGTGCCTGGGCGATCACACACCATTCCCAGAGCTTGCGATGCAGCCACTTGCCTTTCATGCCAGCCCACACTGGCCCCCAGACCGCTGTTTGATCGTGCGCCAACTCGGGCGCGGCATCGGCGATCAACTGCGTCCACTTCAAATACCAGTCCGTCGAAAAATCGCGCTGCCGGCACAAGGTTGAGCGAATGAGCGATTCCGGCGCCCGGCGAGCGAGTTCGGTGCGCACGACGTGCTCCACCCGGCGCCTGACGGGCATCCAGATCGGGCGCAGCGCGTCCTTGGCGAATGATTTGAGCACTGGCTGCCTCGCGTAGTGGGACCAGCGATCGACTGTAATGGAGCTTGCCGTCTCGTCTGGACGGCACGCGGCGACTCAACGCCGCGGAAACCGCCTGAGCATCTTGCGCCCGAGCGGCGTGATCGCATTGACCGTGGCCGGCGGTTGGTCGTAGCCGGTCAGCGAGCGCACCGGTCGCGGGATCACGGCATTGACATGGCCGGCCATGCTCAGCACGCGCAGCGCGTCGATATTGCCGCCGCCGACGACGGCGATCGGCAACTTGTTGTCCGAGAGAAGGTGAAGAAGATTGAGCGGCACGGCCCGAGTATGGCGGCTGCGTTCGCGCAGGGTCGCGGGCGCACGCCCCCGATGCCTCTCGGCGTGACTTGATGCCGTGAAAAATGCAGCAGGTCAGCGGGTTTCTTCGATCAGTTCGGCCACCTGCACGCGCAATGACTGGGCCCATTCGCGCCGCTCGCGACCGTCGGGCGCCTGCGGCGGGCCATAGCGCACGATCGCCACCAGCGGCGGTGCGCACAGCGTGCGCCACAGAGAGCTCAGCAGGTTGTCGTCGTCGATGTAGCGCGGCGCCAGGCTGGTCTCGCGCGTGGCGGCATCGGCAAAGCGCAAGGCCGCCGGCTGCACCGAAGAACCCGACGAGATTGCCGCCTGCAACAGGTTGGCGTGGAACGGCAGCAGCGCCTGGCCGTCGCTGGTGGTGCCTTCGGGGAACACGGCGACCAGGTCACCCCGGCGCAATGCCTCGGTCATGTGATGCACCACGCGCAGCGCATCGCGCTTGCGTTCGCGTTCGATGTAGAGCGTGCCGCCGCCAGTGGCCAGCGTGCCGATCAACGGCCAGTGGCGCACGCCCGACTTGGCGACGAAGCGCACGTGTCGGGCCGCATGAAACGCCAGGATGTCGAGCCACGACACATGGTTGGAGACGAGCAGCACCGGCCCCTGCGCCGGCGGCATGCCCTGCACCACCAGCCGGATGCCCAGCAGCAACAGCATGCGCTCGGCCCAGCGCTCGACGGTGGCGTTGCGCTCGGCCTGCGACAGGCGCGGAAAGATGAAGCGAATAGTCCACCAGCCGCCGATCGCATGCCCCGTCGCGCGCGCCAGCTTCCAGCAGGCCAGCGCGCGGTTCATTCCGCCATGTGCTGGTGCACCACGCGGCCGCCGACCAGCGTGACGCGGGCGCGGCCGCGCAAGGCATAGCCCGCGAACGGCGTGTGCTTTCCCTGGCTGCGCAGCGCCTCGGGCGTGACCTGCCATTCGTAGGACGGGTCGATCACGCACAGGTCGGCCACCCCGCCTTCGCCCAGCCGACCCCCGCCAGCGGCGCCGAGCAGCCTGGCCGGCGCGGCCGTCACGACGTCGAGGGCGCGGGCGGTCCCGGCGCCGCTTTGTTCGCCCCATCGCAATGCCAGTGGCAACAGCAGTTCGAGCCCCGTGGCGCCGGGCTCCGCCTCGGCGAAGGGCAATGTCTTGGCGTCGCTGTCGATCGGCGTGTGGTCGGACACCAGCGCATCGATCGTGCCGTCGGCCAGGCCCGCCGACAGCGCATCACGGTCGCGCTGCTGGCGCAGCGGCGGCATCAGCCGCGCGCGGCTGTCGAAGTAGCCGATGTCGGTGTCGATGAGGTGTAGCGAGTTGATGCTGACGTCGCAGGTCACCGGCAGCCCGGCGGCCTTGGCGTCGCGCACCAGCTGCACGCCGGCCGCGCTCGACAGGCGGCACAGGTGCACCCGCGCGCCGGTGCTCTTCATCAGTTCGAAGATGGTGAACAGCGCGATGGTTTCGGCCGCCACCGGCACACCGGCCAGACCGAGACGCGTGGCGAGCGGACCGCTGGCGGCCACGCCCTTGCCCAGGTCGCGGTCTTGCGCGCGCAGCCACACGGTGTAGCCAAAGGTGCTGGCGTACTGCAGCGCGCGCTGCAGCACCTGCGTGCTGGCGAGCGGCACTTCGGCCTGGCTGAAACCGATGCAGCCGGCCTCGGTCAGTTCGACCATCTCGGTCAGCACCTCGCCGGCCAGGCCGCGCGTCAGCGCACCCAGCGGGTACAGCCGCGCGCCGCGTTGACGTTTGGCGCGAAAGGTCAGCATCTCGACGAGGCCGGGCTCGTCGAGCACGGGGTCGGTGTCGGGCGGACACACCAGGCTGGTAACGCCGCCGGCCACCGCGGCGGCCATCTCGCTGTCGAGCATGCGCTCGTGTTCGTGGCCGGGCTCGCGCAGGCGTGCCGCCAGATCGACCAGACCCGGCGCGATGATGCAGCCGGTGGCGTCGATGGTGCGGTCGGCCCGGAAGTCGCTGGTCTTGTCGCCGATCGCCACTACCTTGCCGTCGGCGATTGCCACGGAGGCTTGCCGATCGAAGCCCGAGGCCGGATCGATCACACGGCCATTGGTGATCAGGATGCGCTGTGTTTGTTCGTTCACTGGACTACCTTCCGCGCGACGCGCTCCGGGATAAGCGCTTGGGAGCGGCCCGGCGCGCTCATGCTTCGTTCCCCGCCACGATGCTCATCACCGCCATGCGCACCGCGATCCCGAAGGTGACCTGCGGCAGGATCACCGCCTGCTTGCCGTCGACCACCGCCGAGTCGATCTCGACGCCGCGGTTGATCGGCCCCGGGTGCATCACGATCGCATCGGGCCTGGCCAGGCGCAGCTTCTCGGGCGTCAGGCCGTAGGTCTTGAAAAACTCCTGCGACGACGGCAACAGCGCGCCGCTCATGCGCTCGTTCTGCAGCCGCAGCATGATGACCACGTCGCAGTCCTTGATGCCTTCTTCGAGCGTGTGGCAGACGCGCACGCCCATCTGCGCCATGTCGCCGGGCACCAGCGTCTTGGGCCCGACCACGCGCACTTCGGCGCACCCCAGCGTGGTCAGCGCATGGATGTCGGAGCGCGCCACGCGCGAGTGCAGCACGTCGCCGACGATCGCCACCGTGAGGTTGGCGAAGTCTTTCTTGTAGTGACGGATCGTGTACATGTCGAGCAGCCCCTGCGTCGGGTGCGCATGGCGCCCGTCACCGGCGTTGACCACGTGCACGTGCGGCGCCACATGCTGGGCAATGAGGTACGGCGCGCCCGATTCGCTGTGCCGCACCACGAACAGGTCGGCCGCCATCGCGCTCAGGTTGGCAATGGTGTCGAGCAGCGATTCGCCCTTGGTTGCCGACGAGCGCGCGATGTCAAGGTTGATCACGTCGGCCGACAGACGCTTGGCCGCGATCTCGAAGGTGGTGCGGGTGCGCGTCGAATTTTCGAAGAACAGGTTGAACACGCTCTTGCCGCGCAGCAGCGGGACCTTCTTGACCTCGCGGTCGTTCACGCTGGCAAAGTTGGCGGCGGTGTCGAGGATGTGCGTGACGATGTCTTTCGGCAGGCCTTCGATCGACAGCAAATGAATGAGCTCGCCGTTGCGGTTGAGCTGCGGGTTGCGCTTGTAGAGCATGGTCAGCGGCTCCCGTTCTGCTCGTCGCCTTCGACCTGGAAGGTCAACGCGCCCGCGGTATCGCGCGCCAGCGCCAGCGATTGCGATCCCGGCAGCGCCAGCTGCGCGGCCGAGAAGTCCGCGGCCACCGGCAGCTCGCGGCCGCCGCGGTCGACCAGCACCGCCAGCCGGACGCGCGACGGTCGCCCGAAATCGAACAGTTCGTTCAGCACCGCGCGGATCGTGCGGCCGGTGTAGAGCACGTCGTCGAGCAGCAGCACGTCGGCGCCATCGACGTCGAAAGGCAACGAGGTTTGCGCACTGGCCGCCATGCCGCGCCGGGCGAAATCGTCGCGGTGCATGGCCGATGAAATGACGCCGGGCGCACCGGGCAGGCCCAGGTCTTTCTGCAGTCGCTCGACCAGCCAGGCGCCGCCCGAGGTGATGCCGACCAGCCGCGTGGCGTCGCCGCGCAGCGCCTTCACGCCGCGCAACAGGTCGGCATACAGCGCCTCGGCATCGGGAATGACAGGGTTCAAGACAGTGGCTCCAGAGTAGGGGTGGGCGTCATTCGAGGCTCCTCAAAAATTGCTCCAGGATGATGCAGGCCGAGGCCGCGTCCGCGTCGCGCGCGCCGTTGGCCAATGCCTCGGTCGTGCTGTAGCGCTCGTCGACTTCGAACACCGGCAGCTTGAAGCGGCCGTGCAACTGGCGCGCGAACTTTTGCGCGGCGCGCGTGTTGTCGTGTGGCGCGCCATCCGGGTGATACGGCACGCCGACGACCAACGCGTCGGGCTGCCATTCGCGGATGCGCGCGGCGATCTCGGCCAGGCGCGCATCGCCGGTGGTGCGCAGCGTGGCTTGCGGCGTGGCGGCCGACAGCAGGCGATTGCCGCTGGCGACACCGGTCCGTTTGGCCCCGTAGTCGAAGGCCAGAAAGCTCTGGAAATGGCGGGGAACGGAAACGGAAGAAGCAGGAATCGGTGCAGGAGCGGTGTCTGGCATGGCCCCAACACTCATGCGTGGCCCGCGTGAGGCGACAGTTTCCAGGCCTCGAGGCCCAGCAACGACAGCGCGCGGTCGTAGCGCTCGCCGATCGGCGTGTCGAAGATCACCGCCGGATCGGCGCCGACCGTGAGCCAGCTGTTCTCGGCCAGTTCGGATTCGAGCTGGCCTTCGCCCCAGGCCGAGTAGCCCAGCGACACCAGCACCCGGCGCGGGCCGGCGCCGGTGGCCAGTGCTTCGAGCACGTCTTTCGACGTGGTCATTTCCAGGCCGCCGGGGATCGTCATGGTCGAGGCGTACACCGCCTCGCGCTTGTCGTCGGGCTCGGCAAACACGGCCTCGTGCAGCACGAAACCGCGCTCGGTCTGCACCGGACCGCCCTGGAACACCGGCGCTTCGCCCAGCTCGGGGCGCGTCAGGTGCAGTTCGACCTTTTCGAACAGCGCCGCCAGGTTGATGTCGCTCGGCTTGTTGATGACGAGGCCGAGCGCACCGCGCTCGCTGTGCTCGCACAGGTAGACCACGCTGCGGTTGAAAGGCTCATCCTCCACGCCCGGCATCGCGATCAGAAAATGATGCGTCAGGTTCATCGGGGCAGAATCGAAAGCCATGCCACCGATTTTACGGGCCGTCGACAAAAGCTACCCCAAGGGTTTGATGTGGTTTCGGCGCGACCTGCGCGTGGACGACAACGCGGCCCTGTACCACGCGCTGCGCGAGTGCCGGGCCGTGCTCTGCGTCTTCGTGTTCGACCGCGCGATCCTCGACCCGTTGCCGCGCCAGGACCGGCGCGTCGAGTTCATCCGCGAATCGCTGGTGGAACTCGATGCGCAGCTGGCGGCGCTGGGCGGCGGCCTGATCGTGCGCCACGCGGTGGCGGAAGACGAGCTTCCCGCCCTGGCCCATGCGCTCGATGTGCAGGCGGTGTACGCCAATCGCGACGAAGAGCCCGACGCGATCGACCGCGACGCCAAGGTGTTCGGCGCGCTTGCCAACCACGGCATCGCGTTCCATGCCTACAAGGACCAGATGGTGTTCGAGCGGGACGAGGTGCTGACCAGGACGGCGCAGCCCTACACCGTGTTCACGCCCTACAAGCGCGCCTGGCTGGCCAGGGCGGAAGACGGCTTTTATTTCAAGGCGTACCCGACCCGCGGCTACGCCGACGCTTTGGTACGGCCGCCCGAGAGCCATCGCGCACCGGTGCCCGACCTGGCCGACATCGGCTTCGCGCCGACCAACCTGTCCGCGCTCGAAATTCCGACCGGTGCCCAGGGCGGCGCGGCGCTGTGGGAAGATTTTTGCGCACATCGCATCGCGCGCTACGGCGACGCGCGCGACTTTCCCGGCGTGCGCGGGCCGAGCTACCTGGGCGTGCATTTGCGCTTCGGCACGGTGTCGATTCGACAGCTGGCCGGCGAAGCGCATCGCCGCGCGGAGCAAGGCAACGAAGGCGCGCAGGTCTGGCTGGGCGAACTGATCTGGCGGGACTTTTATTTCCAGGTGCTGTCGCACCATCCCCAGGTGGCGCACGGCAAAAGCTTCAAGCCCGAATACGACCGTATCGTGTGGCACCACGGCAAGCACGCCGACAGCCTGTTCGCCGCGTGGTGCGAGGGGCGCACCGGTTATCCGCTGGTCGACGCGGCCATGGCCCAGATCAACCAGACCGGCTACATGCACAACCGCCTGCGCATGGTGGTCGCGAGCTTCCTGTGCAAGGACCTGGGCCTGGACTGGCGCCGCGGCGAGGCCTACTTTGCGACCCACCTGAACGACTACGAGCTGTCGTCCAACAACGGAGGCTGGCAATGGGCCAGTTCCAGCGGCTGCGATGCGCAACCGTACTTCCGCATCTTCAACCCGGTGACGCAGAGCGAGCGATTCGACCCCGAAGGCAAGTTCATCCGCCGCTACCTGCCGCAACTGGGCAAGCTGGCCAACGGCACGGTCCACGCGCCCTGGACCGCGACGCCGGTCGAGCTGGAAGCCGCTGGCGTCACGCTGGGGGAAACCTACCCGGCGCCGCTCGTCGATCACGCCGAGGCGCGCGAACGCACCTTGCAGCGCTACGCGGTGGTGCGCAACAAGTCTGCCGCGGCCAAGGCTTGAGACAAATACCAAGGTCGGGCAGCAAGCCCCGGCGCCGTGCGCGCCAGGGACCTGCCCGGTGTCAGGCGGCCGCGGCGGCCAGCGCCGGTGCGCTGACGTAGCCGCGCACCAGTCGCAGCAACTCTTCTTCCGAGTAGGGCTTGCCCAGGTAGTGGTTCACGCCCAGTTGCTTGGCATGCTCGCGGTGCTTTTCGGCGATGCGCGAAGTGATCATGATGATCGGCAAGCCGGCCAGCGATTCGTCGGCGCGGATGTTGCGCGCCAGGTCGAAGCCGTCCATGCGCGGCATTTCGATATCCGACAGCACCACCGCCGGGCGCTCTTCGGCCAGCCGCGACAACGCCTGCAGGCCATCGGCCGCCAGCGCGACGCGGTAGCCCTCGCGCTGCAGCAGGCGCTGCGTGACACGGCGCACGGTGATCGAGTCGTCGACCACCAGCACCAGAGGAACCTGCGCGGCGGGCGCCGGCAAGGTGGGCACGACCGCCGCACCGGCCGGTTTGACACCCAGTACTGCCGGCGTGATCGCCGAGTTCTGCAGCGCACGCGCCGATTCGCCATGCACCGCAGCCAGCGCCACCGGGTTGTAGATCAGCGCGACCGCACCCGAGGCCAGCACCGAGATGCCCGCCATGCCCGGCAACCGCGACAACTGCGGGCCGAGGTTCTTGACCACGACTTCCTGGTTGCCCAGCACTTCGTCGACGTGCAGAGCCACCCGCTGCGCCGCGCTTCGCACGATCACGATGGTGTTGTGCTTGCCGAGTGCGCGCTCGCTGCGCGCCGACGATTGGAGCAGCGCACCGCCCCAATAGAACGGCACCTGCTCGCCGCTGAACATGTGATGCCCGCGCACGTAGGCGGTCTCGAGTTCGGACTGACTGGAACGCTGCACCAGTTCGACCAGGTTCGACGGCACGCCGACCGACATGTCGCCGACACGCATCATCACGACGTGCGTCACCGCGGTGGTCAGCGGCAGCACCAGCTTGAAAGACGTGCCGCTGCCCGGCGTGCTGTGGGTTTCGATGCGGCCACCGAGCGCCGCCACGTCCGAGCGCACCACGTCCATGCCGATGCCGCGACCGGCCAGTTCGGACACCTGCGCCGCGGTCGAAAAACCGGGCCGGAAGATCATGTCGACGGCCTCGTCGGCCGACAGCGTCGTCTCGCGTTCGATCAGGCCGAGTGCGCGTGCGCGTTCCGCGATGCGCTGCGGGTCGAGCCCGGCGCCGTCGTCGCGGAAGGTCACCGAGACGTCGTTGCCTTCGTGGCTCAGGTCGATGGCGATCAGGCCGGCCGCATCCTTGCCGGCGCGCTCGCGCGTGGCCACGTCTTCGATGCCGTGCGCCACGCAGTTGCGCAGCAGGTGCTCGAAAGCCGGCGTCATCCGGTCGAGCACGCCGCGGTCCATCTCGATGGTGCCGCCGGTGATGTCGAGCTTGATCTGCTTGCCGGTGTCTTTGGACGCCTGCCGCACCACGCGGTACAGGCGCTCGGAGATGCCCTCGAACTCGACCATGCGCGTGCGCAGCAGGCCGCGCTGCAGTTCGCGCGTCTGCCGGGCTTGCGCCGACAGGTCGTCTTCGGTGGCCTGCACGGTTTTCTGCAGGGTGCGCTGGACGGTCGCCACGTCGTTCACCGACTCGGCCATCATCCGCGTCAGTTCCTGCACGCGGGTGAAGCGGTCGAACTCGAGCGGGTCGAAGCCCTGTTGCGAATCCTTGGCCTGGGCCAGGCGCGATTGCATCTGGCTTTCGGCCTGCACCTCGATGTCGCGCAATTGCGTGCGCAAGCGATCCAGGTTGCCGGTGAGGTCGTGCAGCGAACTGCGCAACTGGCCGAGTTCGACCTCCAGGCGCGAGCGCGTGATGATCACCTCGCCGGCCTGCGCGACCAGGCGATCGAGCAGATGGGTGCGAATGCGGACGGCCTGGCTCGCCACCTGGCGCAGCGGTGCCAGCGTGGACGGCGTGGGCAGTGCGACGGCAGCGCGCACCGGTGCCGGCTCGGAGGCTGCCACCACTGCACCGGCGCTCTCCGCCGTTGCATCATCTTCGGCAACCTCGGCAACCACCGGCGTCGACGCAGCGGGCTTGGCCTCGGGTTGCGCTTCGACCTTGGCATCGGCTGCCGCTTGCGGCGCCGTACGCGACAAGTCGGTCCCGGCAGCATCCTCGGCGACACGCAGGCCGTCGAACGTGGCCTGCATCGCGTCGAACCGACCCAGCAGGCGCTCGATGTCGGCGCGCTGCACGTTGCTGCTGCCCAGGAGCTCGATCTCGGATTCCATGCGGTGGGCGCGCTCGCCCAGCTTCATGGCGCCGGCCAGGCGCGCACTCCCCTTGAGCGTGTGCAGCGTGCGCAGGACCGACGAGCGCGGCGCATTGTCTTCGGGCGTCTGAGTCCATTGGCGCAAGGCGCTGGAGAGTTCCGGCAACAGTTCGCCGGCCTCTTCTTCGAACACCTCGAACAGGTCGGGATCGACCGCATCTTCCAGGTCGATCGCGTCTTCCGAATCGTCGAGTGCCACGTCCGCGCCCTGGGGCAACGGCGTGCTGCGTGCCGGCAACACCAGGTGCAACGGTTCGGCCACGGCTTCGGGCTGGCTCGGCGCTTCGGCCGAGGCGGCAACTTCGCGCAGAGCGTCGAGCGTTTGCGGCGACGGTTCGCGCAGGAAGCCAGCGGCAAACTGATGCAGCAGGCGGCGCAGCTCGTCGGCCGCATCGATCAACACGATGCCTTGCGCGGCCGTGCCGCTGCCCTGCATGTGCAGATGCTGCAACGCCGCCTCGAACAGGCGGGCCATCGACGACAGGCTCTGAAAGCCCACGGTCGCCGAACTGCCGGCCAGCGAATGCGCCAGCGCCACGGTCGAGTCGGCCACGGGTGTGTGGGGCTCGAGCGCCCATTCGCCCACTTCGTGCGCCAGCTGGCGCGACCATTCGTCGGCTTCGTTCAGGTAGACGTTGTAGAGCGCAATGCCGATGCGCAGCGGGCCGATCGCCTTGACGGCATCGTCGGCACCCGACTGCAAGGCAACGAGCTCGGCTTCGGGCTCCTCGAGCTGCAGCAGCTCGACGGCCTCGGGCTCGGGGCCCGGTGCATCGGCGATGGCGTCTGCGGGGGCTTGCGCCACCGGCTCGACTGCGGACTCGAACTCGGGCTCGGTCTGCGATACACCCTGCGCGGCGGCTTCGGGCTCGGGCTCGGCCTGGGGCACGGGTTCAGATTCGGCTTCTGCGACGAGTTCGGGCTCTGGCTCTGGCTCTGCCTCGGCAACGCGTTCGGGTTCGCGTTCCGGTTCGGGCCCTGCCTCGGCAACGAGTTCGGGGTTGGCCGCGGACTCGAATTCAGGTTCGGCTTCGGCGAGAACTTCGGCCTCGGGTTGTATCGCGGGTTCGACTTCGGCGACGACTTCGGGCTCGGGTTCGACGTCGGGGCCGGCTTCGGCAACGCCCGTCTGCTCGCCTTGCGCGACGGGCTCGATCACGTCTGGCGCTTCGACTTCAACCGGCGGCTCTGGCACCTGCGGCGCGGCGGCTTCGACCGGCTCCTGCACTTCGGGGACCGGTGCCGGCTCGGGCTCGGCCTTGGCGACTGGCTCGATGTCGAAATTGAACGGCGCTTCGTCCTCGAATTCGCGCGGTAGCGCCAGCGATGTCGGTTCGAACGCCGGCTCGATCGGCGCATGCTGCGTCGACAGGAAGTCCAGGTCTTCGGCGCCTTCCAGCGTGACTTGCGAGTGCGACGGCGCCGCGACGGGCTTGCCATCGAAATCGAGGAAATCGGTGGACGGAAAGTCGTCGACCAGCGGCTGCGTCAACGGGGCGGGCGCCGTCGTCGGTGCGTCGGACCGCGCCTTCGTGGCGGGCGCGTCCAGCTCCAGGTCGGGCAGCGACGGCATCGGTGCGGCCGGCACTTCGTCGGCCGCGATCTGGCGCGCCGCGACGGCCAGGGCGTCGGCATCGAGTTCGGCCAGGCCGGCGCTGACGCCGGAAGCCAACTGCTCGGCGGCCTTCAGGAACGGCTCGGTTTGCCAGGAATGCGGTTGGCCGGACGCGATGGCCTCGACCCAACCGGCAAATTGGCCCAGCGCCCTGGTGGTGCCGGCCAGCAAGTGCGGCGTCGCGGGTTTTTGATCGGCCAACCAGGTGTTGAGCACTTGCTCGAAAGCCCATGCGGCTTCGCCGAACTCGGTCAGACCAACCATGCGCGAGCTGCCCTTGAGCGTGTGGAAAGCGCGCCGCAGGATGGTGAGCTCGCCCATGTTGTCGGGCATGACCGTCAGGGTCTCGATCGCCGCGGCGCCGTTGTGCAGCACCTCGCGCGCCTCTTCCAGGAAGATGTCCTGCAGGTCGTCTTCTTCGAGTTCGGTGACCTCGGTGTTTTCCAGCGGCGTCAGCGTCGCCGGGCCGGTGATCTTGGTGGTCCAGCTCTCGGCTGCAGCGCCGAAATCGTCGATGGGCGATGCGGCCGCCTTGGCCTTGGCGCCCAACGCGGCCAGGCGCTTGGCGATCTCGGCGTCGATCTCTTTCGCACTGAGCACGCTGTCGGCTGCAACCACCGGCGCCGCGGCCGCGGTCGTCTCGACCTGCACGGGCGGCGCTTTGGCTTCGGGTTCGGCATCGGCCGCCTGGCGGCCCATCAGCGGCTTGAGTTCACCGGCCTCGGCGTCGAACACGAACAGGCGCTTGGCCAGGGACGGCTGGTAGCCCAGCATGTCGTTGAGAAAGCCCAGCGCGCCCAGGTTGTTGCCGAGCGAATCGAAGTCGCTGGTCGACGCTTCCGACGACGCATCGCCGGCCATCAGCCGCTCGACGTTGTCGCGCATGCGCTGCACGGTGAGCGCGGCGGCATCGAGGCCGAGCACCGAGAACACGCCGCGCATCTGCAGCAATTGGGTCGGCACGGCGCGCAGCAGTGACTTGTCTTCGGGCCGGCGGAAGAACTGATCGAGCGATTTCTCGAGCTCGCTCAGATGCACGCGAAGTTCGTCGACCACGGTGCCCATCGACTGGCGGTCGCTCACGCGGCGGTACAGCTCTTCCATCCACGGTTCGAGTGGCTCCGAGCGGCCGCTCTCGCTGGCGCGCGCAATCCGGCCCGCCAGTTGCACCGTGCGGGCCGTCAGTTGCCGGTCGTGCGGATCCAGGTCTTCGAAGGCAGCCTCGAGGTACAGCACCGAGGTGGCGACTTCCATCGCAAGTTCGGTCGACGGCGGCTTGCCGGAGCGCGCCGACGATTCAACCGCGTTGGTCAGCGCCTGGGCCATCGGCTGGCTGGACGGATGCAGTTTCTGCAGAGACTCGGACAGCTGGCCGAAGGTGTCGGCCACCTGGCGCAACCGGGTGACGTCACCGCCCGAGAGCGCCGACCACATTTCCTTGGCCGATTCGATGCGCTTGCGCGCCTGCGCGAGCACCACCGGATCGAAGCGGCCGAACTGTTCGGTCGTGTAGTCGACCGCGCGTTCTTCCGACAAGCCCCAGGCCGACCGCACCGCGCGCAGCGTGGTCGCGTCGTCGCGCGTGCCGGGCACGGCCTGCGCACAGAAAAACAGCATGTCTTGCGCCAACCGCTCGGACACCGTGTTGTCACCGCGCGCGAGCGTGGCGTACTGCAGCAACACCCGCGATGCGGCGCGCTTGGCATACACGTCGGCCGGCACCAGGGCCAGGCCCAGCGCTTCGAAGAAGGCGGCAGACAACGTCCAGAAGGCGGCCACCTGGCGCTGCGTGGCACCGCGTGCCAAGCCGAGGCACAGCTCATGCAAGCGGCGCGCCGCGAGGTCGTCGCCACTGCGCACCACCTTGAGCACTTCGCGGTCGAGCTTGGAGCGCACTGCCGGGTCGTACACCAGCGTGGTTGCCGCAGCGGGCCGGGGCATGTCGACCCAGCGCCACGGCTGCGGCCACAGATCGGCCGGATGCACACGCTCGTTCCCGACCAGGTCGAGCACGTCGCGGTACTGCGAAAACAGGGCCACGGGCGAGACTTGCTTGCCGCCCAGCAGGGCCTGCAGGTAGTCGGCCACGGCAAAGCCGGCACGCTCGATCTTCTGGACGGCCGCATCCGTGCAGCGGGCCGGCTCGAGCACGAAGCTCTGCACCGCGAATTCCATGGCGCCCAGCACGCGTGCCGGCGCCACGTGGCCGACCATCTGCAGGGCACCGACGGCCTGGTGCAGTTGCGCCCGCGCCATGCGCAGCGCGCCGCCATCGATCTCGGGAACGTTGCCGGTTTCGCGCGCGAAACGGCGCAACAACTTGCCGGCGCCGTCGAGCGATTTCTGGACCTCCGACAGGACCCAGGCCAACGGCCCGAGGTCTTCGGCTGCGGTGGCGGTGGCGGCGCCCGCGGCGGATGCGGATGCGGTGGCGGTCAGCGGGGTCGACACGATGGGCAAGCTCCGGGGGTCAGCCTGCTCAGGCGATCTTGAAGCGCGACACCGACTGGCGCAGTTCTTCGGCCATGTGCGAGAGCTCGCGCACCTGCTGCGCGGTGGTGCGCGTGCCTTCGCCGGTCTGCTCGGTCACGGCGAAGATGTGCTGGATGTTGGCCGCGACGACGTTGGCCGAATCGGCTTCGCGCGATGCGGACTGCGAAATCTGTTCGATCAGTTCGGCCAGGCGGCGTGACACGCGGTCGATCTCGGACAGCGCGGTGCCCGCGTTGTCGGACAGCTTGGCCCCTTCGACCACGCCCTGCGTGGAGCGCTCCATGGCGCCGACCGCATCCTGCGTGTCGGTTTGAATCGCCTTCACCAGTGCCGAGATCTGGCGCGTGGCATCGGCCGACCGTTCGGCCAGCCGCTGCACTTCTTCGGCCACCACCGAGAAGCCGCGACCGGCTTCACCGGCCGATGCGGCCTGGATGGCGGCGTTCAGCGCCAGCACATTGGTTTGTTCGGTGATGTCCGAGATCAGCTCGGTGATTTCGCCGATCTCCTGCGACGATTCGCCCAGTCGCTTGATGCGCTTGGAGGTTTCCTGGATCTGGTCGCGAATCGAGTTCATGCCGCCGATCGCGTTCTGCACGGCTTGCAAACCCGACGAAGCGGCCTGCAGCGACTGGCGCGCCACCGTGGCCGACTCTTGCGCTTGCGACGACACACCGTTGATGCGCTCGGCCATCGTCAGCACCGACTGGCCGGTTTCACGAATCTCGCGCAGTTGTTCGGTCGACGCGGCCAGCAGTTCGGTCGACGTGCTGTCGACCTGCGCCGTGGTGTGCGCCACGCGGGTGGCCGTGTTCTGCACGTTGCCCACCAGCATGCGAAGTTCTTCCACCGTGTAGTTCACCGAGTCGGCGATGGCGCCGGTGATGTCTTCGGTCACGGTGGCTTCCTGCGTCAGGTCGCCTTCGGCCACCGTTTGCAGTTCATTCATGAGCCGCAAAATCGCGGCCTGGTTGGCGGTGTTGACGCGGCTGGCGTCCTCGCGCAGCGACTCGGCCTGCAACCGTTCGCGTTCGGCCGTGGCCGCACGTTCGCGGCCTTCGCGCACCTGCACGTAACCGATCGCGCCGGCCAGGCCAAGTGCGGTCAGCGACAGGACCAGCAGCATGGCCAGCGTTCCGGCGCCCAGCCCGGTGCGCTGCGACAGCTTGTCCTGCAAGTCGCCCAAGGCGACCCGCAGCGGCTCGCTATCGGCCAGGATGGTCGATTGCGCTTCGCGTGCCGTCACCAGACCCTGCAAGTTGCCCAGAATGGCGCCGGCCTGGGTGCGCGTTTGTTCGTAGGTCTTGAGCATCGCGTCCAGTTGCTGGCGCGTCGACGCATCGCGCGTGCCGGGCAGGCGCTGCTGGGCGTTGCCGTCGAGCAGGCCGCGCGCTAGTTCCTGGAAGGTGTTCAGGTCCTTGCCGAGCAGAAACACCGCGTCGGGGCTCACGCCTTCGAGCGTCAGGAATTCGTTGGCCGACTTGCCGATGCGCTGCGTCAGCATCACCAGCGTACCGGCGGCCGACACCTCGGGCACCGAGGCGTTCTGCTGCATCTTGAGCGACGCCACCGTCTCGGCCATTTCGAGCAGTTCGGACGACTGGCGGTTGATGTTCTTGAGCGCCGCGCCGACCTGCGTCAGGATCTGCTGCTGCGCGAGCACCGCCTTGGCGCTCTTGTCGGCACGCTCGACCAGCGGCGTGATCTTTTCGAGCTCGGCGTCGTACTGACCGCCGACGCGCTCCAGCTTGAGCATTTCATCGCCACTGGCCAGACCTTGCGCGCGACGCAGCAGGTCATCGGTGCTTTCCTTGACCTCGGCAAACGCCGGCACGCTGCCAACCATGGCCTGCGACACCGATTTGGCCAACCGTTGCGATTGCATCAGCGACTGGCCGGTGGCGGCCACCTGCTGCGCCAGGCGATCGGCGCGAAGAATCGCCGAGCCCGCCACCAGCAAAAGCAGCAGCACGACGGCACCGAGCACGATGCCCAGGATGCGCTGCTGGCGTGCCGGATCCGTGCCGATCAGCGTGCTCGCGGTCAGCGGCGAGGCAGCCGGCTCGCGCAGCGGCGCGACGGGTTCGGGTGCGGCGGCCGACGCTTCGGTCACGGCCTCGGAGATCGCTTCCGTCGGCGGTTCGAACGCAGGCTCCACGGGTACCGCGTGGATCGGCTCGCGATGGAACATCACGGTCTTTTCCTCCGGTGGCTGGATGGTTTCCGCGTGATCGAGCGACAGGGTGGCCGCGTTGGCGCTGTCCGCGTGAACGGGGACGTTGTCGGTGGGTGTCGGCAAAAACTTCTTGAACTTGTCGGCGATCGAATTCACGGTCGGTCCTTTGGATGTCGGTTTCGGGCGCCGCTCAGGCGCCGATGCTCAAAAATTGCGGCTGCTGCGAAAGCGCCTGGAGGTTGATTTCTTGCCACGTGGCGCCGGCGGCGTCGGTGTAGGCATGGCCCATCCACGCCGGCGCATCGTGTGCTGGTTCGGTCGACGCCGTGAAGGCCTCGGTGCCGCGCAATCCGACCAGACGGTCGATCAGCAGCGCGCAGTTCACTTCCAGCAGTTCGTTCAGCGCCACCAGTCGGGCGCCATGGCGTGCCGATTCGGGCGCGGGTGCCGCGGCATCGCCGGAGGCGAAGCTCGCCAGCTCGACCACACCGTACAACCCGCCACGCAGGTTGGCGACACCCAGGAACCAGGGCTCGGTATAGGGAACGGGTTGCGGCGCGGTC
>Ga0070665_100001340_pt1 | contig 29284 bp, 27 predicted proteins | sample KBSS13metaG_FD_65862 | JGI IMG/M metagenome (GOLD analysis project Ga0070665, IMG submission 65862) | Switchgrass rhizosphere microbial communities from Kellogg Biological Station, Michigan, USA - KBS S1-3 metaG | ecosystem: Host-associated > Plants > Roots > Rhizosphere > Soil ... | reverse complement strand
GTCCAAGCCGCGATTCCACTGACGAGCTATATGCGGCTGTTTGATCGACTTGCCGAGGACCAGCAAAACCCGGCCCTGGGCCTTGATCTGTCCTTAACCATGGGGCCGGACCTGGTAGGCGCGATCGGCTATGTGTTCCTGCATTCGGCGACACTGGACGCGGCGCTTGCTGCTTTTGCCGCGGCCGTCTTCAGTATTCAGGGTGTGACCGCGCTTCAATATCAGCGCCTTTCGCAGCCGGTGGTGCGTTATGTGATCGCGGATGAGGCGCTGCGTCCCCGGCGGCAGGATGTCGAGTTTTCGCTGGGCTATGTCCTTGTCCTGGTGAGGCGTTTCCTCGGCGCGGGATATGTGCCGCGGGAGGTCCATTTCGAGCATCCCCACGTCGGGCAACGGGGCCATTACGAACGCCTGTTCGGATGCCCCGTCTATTTCGAACAGGCCCAAAATGCGTTGCTGTTTCGGGCGGAAGACGTGAGCGCGGAAGGCCGGCTTCACGATCCGCACCTCATCGGTATCCTACAACATTATATCGAACTGGCGCGTCCGGGCGGACCGATGCCCGACATGCTGGGGGAGGAGGTCGATGCGCTGCTACCCGGCATGATCGAGGCGGGCAATGCATCCTGTCGGCTGGTCGCCGCACGGCTGGGTCTGACCGAGGAGACATTGCGCCGCCGCCTGAGGCAGGAGGGGGCGTCGTACCGGCATTTGCTGCGCCGTCGGCGATGCGCCATCGCGGCCCGTTACCTTGTTGAAACAAACCTTGGCATTTTGCAGGTCGCCCAGCAGGCCGGCTATGGCGAAACCGCCAGCTTCACGCGGGCATTCCTGGCGGAAACTGGAATGACGCCGTCCGACTTCCGGCGGCAGCGCCGCTGAGGTGTCCCCGGAGCCGGGCTCCGGGGGCCTTGTCCTGCCTCAGTTGGCGCCAATCGGCACGCGGAGGGTCGCGCCATAGGTGATCGGCGGCGCATAGACCGATGTCACGCCGAGCACGCCCAGATTGAGAGCGTAGGCGCGATAGGCCTTGTCGAACACGTTATGGACCCAGCCGGTGAAGGATATGCCGGATTTCTCAGCGCGGAACGTGATCGAAGCATTGCTGACATTATAGGCCTTTTGAAGCGAGCCAAGCCCGTTGGTCACCTCGAGGAACTGGTCATCATACCAGGCCCCATCCACCTGTGCCGCGATATTGCCGCCGTCGATGTCGTGATTGTAGCGCAGGAGGTAATTGATGCTGAAGCGCGGCGCGTTGGGCAGCTTGGCGTTCGTGATGTTCGCCTGCGGGAAGGTGCAGGTGAACACGTCGGCATTGTTCACGCAATACTGTGAGTTGGGTGCTCCCGGAAACGACGCCGGCACCGTCTGTTGTCCGGTGGCCGGGATGCTGTCGACCGACGAAGTTTGCCAGGTAGCACCCACGACGCCGTCAAAATTCTTGGACGGCGACCAGAAGGCTTCCAACTCGGCGCCGGTCGAGTGAGCGTCGCTATTGTACACATGCGGAACGCCGCCCGCGAGTGAGAAGGCCTGATAATCGGTGTAGAAATAATGGAACATCGTACCGTTGATGCGCAGGCTGTGGCCGAGCAGGCTAGTCTTGAAACCGCCCTCGATGCTGTTCAGTGTTTCTGGACGATGCTGGAAATCGCGCGCGTCGATCTTGGAGGACAGCGACCAGTTGCCGCCCTTGATGCCCCGGTTCCACGACGCGAATAGCAGCGTGTCCGGTGTCGCCTGGAAATTTAGCGAGACGCGCGCCGCCCAGTCGCCATGATCGATCCGGTTCACGCCCGGCAGTACTGCGGCCAAATCTTTGTCGGTGAAGAGGATTTTTGGCTCGAAGCCGGCCGCGGCATCAGTCAGGACATTGGTGTAGTCGATCGACTTGTTGTCCTTGGAATACCGCCCGCCCAGGGTGAGCGTGAGCCGGTCCGTGAGGGTGACGTCGCCCTGTGCGAAGATCGACCAGTTCTTCGACTTGATCTTGTACAGCTGGTCGACCGTGGGAAGAACGGCACTTCCGTTGGCGGCAAGCGCCAGGTCGATGATGGGTACGTTTGTGACCGCGTGATGGCCGTCATAATACATGTCGAGATAATAGGCGCCGACCTGCCATTTCAGCCGCTCCGTGTCGCCCGCCAGCCGTACTTCCTGGGAAAACTGGTGGAATTTGACGCCACTGTCGACATTGACGATGGTGAACGGGATGCCATCGCCATCCTCGGCATAGGTCTTGTCCATCGTCAGATAGTTGGTGATGGAGGTCAACTTCGCCCAACTAAAGCCCCAGTCGAGCTGGCCTTGATAGCTGTTGACGACACGGTTGAAGTCGCCGCGCCGCTCACCGAAATGTTCATAGGGGGATGCCGGGTCGCCGGTGATGCCGTTGATGACGCCGTTCTGCGCATCGCTGAGACCGGCGGCATTGGTGTCGCACAAGCCGTTGGGCAGGAAGTTGCAGTTTTCAAAGATATAGCCGCCAGTGGCGACATGGTTGTCCTCGGCATGCTTGTACCACAGGCTGACCGTCGCGTCGGCGGAGACATCCCATTGCAGGTTGAGGCGTGCCGCCCAGCCGTCCTTGCCGCCCAGGTCCTGTCCGCTGCCTTTCAGAACGCCCAAGCCGATCGAAGTCGCATCGGTATCACGCGACTTGATGTAGCCATCCGCCTTTTCCACCCGAGCAGCGGCGCGGAAGCGGATGCTGGGCGCGATCGCGCCGCCAACCGCGCCTTCGACCGACCAGTCGTTGAACCGACCGATGTCGCCCTGAACATAGCCGTTAAGCTGTTCCTTGCTGGCATCCTCGCTCAGATAATGGATGAGGCCGCCGGTTGCGTTGCGGCCGAATAGCGTGCCCTGCGGCCCGCGTAGAACCTCGACACGCTTGATGTCGAACAGCTGACCCGAAATGGCGTTCATCGATGCGACATACGCATTGTCCTGATAGACAGCGACGGGCGCCTCGAAATTGTCGGTGAAGTTGTTCTGGGAAATTCCGCGCAGGCTGAAGATGGTCAGGTTGGGCGACCATGCGTTGACGTGCAACGATGGAATCTGCTGCGTGATCTGGGTGGTGTCGGTGATGCCCAGGCGATTGATCTGCTCGCCGCTGAAGGCGCTGACGGAAATCGGAACGCGCTGCAGACTTTCGTTGCGCTTGGTTGCAGTGACGACGATTTCTGCGGCCATGCCCTGTTTGGCGTCCTCGCTCCCGGAGGGGGGCGCTGCATCCTGCGCGAATGCGATGCCCGGCAGGTTTAGGGCGGTGACGGTGAGCAGCAAGCCCAAGGGCCGCGCCGCATGATAGCTCTTCTTCATAGCTGTTTTCCCGGATCCCTTGAGTATGCCGTCCTTGACATACGCCAGGCGCGGTGCGGACCGGCACCTCACACCGTTATTCCATAGGATACATTAGTTAGCAATACGGCGGAATTGTTGCAAAAAAAGAACATAGCTTTTGAAGCGTGACGTTGTTGCCGAAGGAGCAAAGCGGCCTTCTTCTCTCCTCATATCTAATTGAAAATAAATATAAATATTCCAAACTGCCGCATTAAGAAGTTTCTCCTATCGAACAATCTAAGTGCGCTGAGTACAATTGTTCACCTCTGGCGAGCGCGCTAAAAGGGGTGCCGGTGACTCGGCGAGTCGTTGCGTCGGAGGAGCATGAAATGTCGGAGGCAGTCGAAATGAGCATTGACGCAACCAACATGCGCGATGAGCCGTCCGCAGAGGCGCTGGTGGCACGCGCCAAGGCACTGGTGCCGATGCTGCGTGAAAGGGAAAATGACGCGATCAGCAACTGCCAGGTGTCGAAGGAAACGATCGCCGCGTTTCACGACGCGGGCTTTTTCAAGGTGCTCCAGCCCCAACGTTATGGCGGCTACGAAATGTCGCCGGCGGTCTATTGCGAGATCGCTAAGACCCTTGCCGAGGGCTGCATGGGCAGCGCGTGGGTTTACGGCGTGGTGGCGGTGCACAACTGGCAGCTCGCGCTGTTCGATCCGCAGGCTGCCGAGGATGTCTGGGCAGAGGATCCATCGGTGCTGATCAGCTCTTCCTATATGCCCACCGGCAAGGCAACCAAGATCGAAGGTGGCTATCGCTTCAGCGGCCGATGGGCCTTTTCAAGCGGTTCCGGACATTGCCAGTGGGTCATCCTGGGTGCCAACATGGTCGCGGAGGATGGCGATGGACGGCCCGAGCCTTACAATTTCCTCGTGCCGCGCATCGACTATAGTATCATCGAGACATGGCGCACCATGGGTCTGTGCCCGACGGGCAGCAATGACATTGTCGTGGAGGATGTTTTCGTTCCCGATCATCGGGTGCTTCGGGAGCGCGACATGTTCAACCTTGCATGTCCCGGTCATGTCCTCAATAACGGCGCGCTGTATCGCATTCCGTTCGCGCAGCTCTTCAACCGCACGGTTTCCACGACTTCCCTTGGATCATTGCGTCGCGCGCTGGACGTGTTTGTGGAGATAACGCGCCAGAAGCGGACGACCTACACCGGTCTGCGCGTTGCCGAAGACAGCGCGGTCCAGGAAGCGGTGGCCGACGTGATGCTGGTTCTCACCGATCTGGAACTTCGTCTGGCGAACGATATCGCCGAGCTGGAACGCCGTGCGGTCGGCGGCGAGTGGCCGATTGAGCGCCGCGCGCAACTCGGCCACCACACGACGGCGATGGTGTCGCGCTGCGTCGAGGCTGTCGACAAGCTGATGATGTTCGCGGGAGGCAAGGCGATATATTCGGGCAATGTCATCCAGCGCGCCTTTCTGGACATCCATTGCGCGCGGGCACATGTTGCCAACAATCCGTTTCCCTATGCCCGTAACCTTGGCGGACTTGCGTTGGGCTTTGGCAACGACTGCATGGATTTGTGAGGCGATGCTGGCCGCGTGCCAGCTCAAATCGGCGGTCAGATGGCGGTTGCCAGTCCCAGCACTGCTGGCCGGCGACTGTCGGCGCCGTCATGCATTTCCCCGCGGACGAAATCGACGAACGCGCGCACCTTTGACAGGGCGAAGTTGCCTCGCGGAAAGAGGATATGCAGCGGAATGCTCTCCGTGACGATGTCGGTGAGGAGCGGCACCAGCCGCCCCGCAGCGATATCTTCCTCGACCAGGAAGCGCGGTAGATAGCTGACCCCCAGACCCTCCAGCACCGCCTCGCGTGCCATCCGCACCGAATTGCTGGTCAACGGACCGCGGTTGACCGCGACGGTCACATCTTCGCAAAGGCGCCATTCGCCGATTTTCGACAAATGAGTCTCGACGATACAGGGGTGTTCCTTGAGGTCGTTGGGCGTGGAGGGCGACCCGGCGCGGTCCAGATATTGCGGGGCCGCCACCAGCGCCATCGGATAGGACCGAAGCTGCACGGATTCCAGGCTGGCGTCGAACGGCTCGCCCATCCAGAATGCAACGTCGAAGCGCCCCTTCAGCAGGTCGACCTTGCTGTCCGACAGGTTGAGGAACAATCGCACGTCGGGATAGGTGTGCAGGAAGCGCGGCATGATCGACGTAAGGTCGAACAGGGAGGAGACAACCGGCGCGTTGACGCGCAATTCCCCTCGCGGCTTGGACACCATGCCGGTGATGACTTGGTTGGCTTCGTTCACCTCGTCCACGATCCGTGCGCAGCGGGCGTACATTTCCCGCCCGGCCGGCGTCAGCGTTACGGATCGGGTCGTGCGGTCCAGCAGACGCACCCCGATGCTTTGCTCCAGCTTGGCAATCTGGCGACTTACGGCGGCTTTGGAATATCCGAGCAGCTTGGCCGCGTTCGAGAAGCCTCCGCTGCTCACGACGGCAGCGAACGACATCATCGCCATCACATTGCCGAGGTCCGGTCTTTCTTCCATGCCGCCTACGTGTTGCATGTGCCGCGCCGAGTCAATCGGAGCGGGCTTACGGCGTCGCTCCCCGAGAGTTCCACAGCCGGATGAGGTCCATCCATCATTGTTTCTAAATAGCAAAAATTATCGATTTTTTGAAAGCACTGTTGCAAAAAACATGGCTCTGCGCAAAGATGGCAAGGTCCAGATATCTATGCTGCGATCCGAAGCGGCGATGCGGGAGTTTTCACATGTCCACTGAGATTTCAGAGGTCGCGCGCAGGGACCAGCGCAGCCAGTTCCATCCCTTTACCTCTATCAGCGATCTGAAGGCCGATGGGCCGACCGTCATGGCTTCCGGTTCGGGCGTGCGCGTTCGCGACGTCAACGGTAAGGAATATCTGGACGGCATGGCCGGCCTGTGGTGCGTGAACTTGGGCTATGGTCGCAAGGAGATCACCGACGCCATCGCGCAGCAGAGCGAGCGGCTCGCATTCTTCCACACCTTTAATGGCATGAGCACTGACGTGGTAGCAGAATGTGCCGAGGCGTTGCTGGCCCGCGCGCCTGTGCCCATGTCGCGCGTGTTTTTCGGCGTATCGGGCAGCGACGCCAATGAGACGCAGCTCAAGCTCATCTGGGTGTACAACAATCTGCGCGGCAAGCCGCAGAAGAAAAAGATCATTTCCCGCTGGAACGCCTATCACGGGTCGGGCATCGCCACCGCCAGTCTGACCGGCCTGCCGAGCATGCATAATCTGTTCGATCTACCGCAAGGGCCGATCCTCCACGTCAGCGCTCCGAATTATTATCGCAATGCGCCCGCCGGCATGTCCGAGCGCGATTTCTCCCGCCATCTCGCCAAGGAGCTGGAAGATCTGATCGAGCGCGAGGGCGCGGGCACGATCGCGGCCTTTTTTGCCGAGGCCGTGATGGGAGCAGGGGGCCTAATTCCGCCGCCGGAAGGCTATTTCGACGAGATCGGGCCGATCCTGAAGAAGCATGACATCCTCCTCGTTGCGGACGAGGTGGTTTCCGGCTTCGGTCGTCTTGGTACCTATTGGGGCAGCCAGACTTATGGCTATGAGCCCGACCTCATCACCTCGGCCAAGGGTGTCACCTCGGGTTATTTCCCGATGTCGGTGGTGTTCATATCGCCCAAGGTCTGGGACGTGATCGAGGGCGGAGCCGACAAAGTCGGCGTGTTCGGCCATGGCTATACCTACTCGGCGCACCCGGTAGGTGCGGCGGCGGCGCTGGCGGCGCTGAAGCTGACTGACGAACTGAAAGTTGTCGAGAATGTCGCCGATGTCGGCCCCTACATGATGCAGGCGCTGCGCGATCGTCTCGGTCAGCATCCGCATGTTGGTGATATTCGTGGCAAGGGCCTGATGCTCGGCATCGAGTTGATGAAGGATCGGGAGACGAAAGAAACCTTCGCGCCGGGCAATCGCACAGGGCGCCAGGTGCTAAAGGCGGCGGCGGAGCGCGGCCTCATTACCCGCGCGCTTGGCGATACGCTGGTCTTCGCGCCGCCGCTCGTGATCAACCGTGTCGAGGTTGACGAAATCGTCGACAAGTTCGCCCTGGCTGTCGGCGACGTGCTGACGGCTTAAGCGGCGCAGGGAAGGGTCAGCCCGTCCCGTCGTCACCGGGCCGAGCGGAGTAGGGGGTTGCGAATGGAGTTTCACAGCGCGATCGACGGTATGGCCCTGGCGGAGCGAGGGACCAAGCGCCTGACCTCGGCGGGCCTGTTCAGCGCAATCCTTGTGGGATTGGTCGGGGCGGTGGTGATCTTCATCACCCCCGGATTCCTGGCGGTGGTGGCGCAGAAGACCGGCTTCGACAACGACCAGCTCGGCTACATCGCCGCCTGGGATATCAACGCCATGGGCGTGACCATCGGTCTCAGCACCTTTGGGCTGGCGAGGGTGCCCTGGCGGCTGGCCGTGGCGCTGGGCCTTGCCCTGATCATTGCCGGCAACCTCCTGACAGTCGGCGTGACCAGCTTTCCCGCCATGGCTGCGGCGCGCGTCATCGCTGGCGCTGGTGAAGGCATCGCTGTCGGTTTCTCTTTCGCGGCGCTCGGTCGGGCGACCCACCCCGATAGAGCTTTCTCCGTCTATCTTGTGGCCGGCGCGCTGCTGAGCGCCGCCTTTCTCTATGCGCTGCCTCAGATTCAGGCGTCGGCGCCGCCAGCCAGCGTATTCATTGGTATCGCCGTTCTGACTGCGCTCGTCATGCTTTCCCTCAAGGCTTTCCCCGATGGCAGCAAGGACGAACCTGACATTTTCGCGGCGACGGGTAGTCTCGATATGCGCTACACGGCGGGAGCGTTGACCGGCGTGTTCCTTCTGTTCTTCGCCGTAGGCGCAGTGTGGAGCTATTCGGAGCGCATCGGTTTCGCCAGCGGACTGTCGCCCAACGTCATTGCGCAGGGGCTTTCCATCGGCACCATGGCCGGCGTTCTTGGCGCGGGGCTGGCCGGCGCGCTTCCCCGGCGGTGGGGCCGGACCGTGCCACTGATCATCAGCGGTCTCGCGGGCGTCATCGCCTTCATGATGTTCCGTGGGCATGTCGCCTCATCCGCCTTCATCATCGCCACGGTGCTTATGATGTTCAGCTGGAATTTTGCACAGCCGCTGCTCTCCGGCATTTGCTCGGAAGCATGCCAGCGCGGGCGGGTTGTGTGCGCCATGGGGTCAATCCAGACCTTCGGTACGGGTCTTGGTCCGGCCGCTGCCGCTGCCACATTGGTGACTGGCTCTTTTTCCGTGATGATCTATGCAGCGTCCGCCGTGCTGATCCTGAGCGTGATCGTCACTGTGGCAACGATCGCGAGCGCTCGCTCGTTTGCGTGACGCTGGGGAACGCCTCAGCGCAGTCGCTTGGCATAGCCGTATAGGGTCGTGCTGCGGGTCCAGCCCCGCGCCTCATAAAGCTGTTGCGCGCGATCGTTGGTGATCGCTGTCTGCAGGGTGATGCGGATGGCGCCGGTGCTGGCGGCAAAGGCTTCGGCCTCCGTCAGAAGAGCTGCGCCGACGCCCGCACCGCGCAGCCCCGGCGGCACGAACAGATCGTTCAATATGCAGATGGGGCCTGCGAAGACCGAACAGAAGCTGAAATAGATGGCAGAAGCCGACCGCCTCGCCATCGGGGACTCGGCAACAAAATCGCGGATTGTTTGGCCGGGAGGCGGTCCCGGATGAAGGCGCTGGCGAGCGATTCATCCAGGGGCATGTCATAAATTGTCGATAGAGATCGAACAGCCGCACCACCGCAGGAACGTCGACCAGCGATGCCCGCCGGATGGCGACAGCGTTCCGGTTCACAGGAATACGGCGCGGGACAGGCCGCCATCCACCGCGATCGACTCTCCGGTGATGCCGCTGCCGAGTTGCGAGCACAGAAAGACGATAGGGTCGGCGACTTCCTCCACCTCCAGCATGCGCTTCAGCGCCGCGGGGTCGCCCGCCTCGCGCGCAACAATCGCATCGAAGGTCGTGCCTTCCTTAGCGGCCATTTCGGCGAACCATTCCTCAATATGCTCCGTCCGAGTCACGCCCGGGTGGATGATATTGACCGTTATTCCATCCTTGCCCACCTCGTCCGACAGGGTCTTGGTGAAGTGAACGAGCGCGGTGTTGCGCATGCCTGAAAGCGCCTCCGTGCAGCGTGCCGTCAGGCCGCCCACGTTTACGATGCGACCCCACCCGGCCTTGCGCATGTGTGGCACGCACGCCTTGGCGGTGCGGAAATAGCCAAACAGCTTGGTGTTGAGGTCAAGCATCAGCGCGTCCTCGTCCGCCATCTCGATGGCGTTACGGACAAGGCCGCCCGGTGCCGCCGCGCAGTTCACCAGGATATGGACCGCACCGAATTTGGCGACTGTCGCGGCGACCAGCGCCTCGACCGATTCCTTGGACGTGGTGTCCGTCGGCACCGCGATGACCTCGCCGCCGGTTGCCGCCCGCAGTTCCTCGGCGGCCGCCTCAAGCTTTGACACCGTGCGCGCGGCAATCGCGACCTTAGCGCCCGCCAGCAGCAGCTTGCGCGCCGTTTCCTTTCCGATGCCCACGCCGCCGCCGGTGATCACGGCGACCTTGCCCTTCAAACCCAGTTCAAGACACATGATGGATTCCTCCTCTTATATCGCTGCTTCGAGCGTCACGCGGGCCGCTTCGGAGCCATCGAAGCAGACGCTGATTGTGTCGCCGGGGAAAATATCGGTGGCACCGTTGCATGTGCCCGATGCAATGAGCTGTTCGCGCTTCAGAGCATAGCCTTCATGCTGACGGAGCCAGTTGGCTAGCCAGACTAGCGCGTCGAGCGGATCGGCCATCACCCGCGCCGTCGAGCCCTCGACCGGCGCGCCGCTGTTGCGGATCAGGCTGACCGGCATGTCGCCGAAGCGCTCTTCCCACCCATCGGCCAGCTTTTTGCCCCACAGCAGACCGTGAGCCATCACATTGTCCGCGACCAGGCGGGGCAGCGTCAGATCGCTGCTCTCGAAGCGGGTTCGAACGATCTCTATGCCGGCATAAACCCCAGTTACAGCGCGGCACAGATCGTCGCGCGAATAGGGCTGTTCCTGCACGGGCAGGTCACGCCCCATTTCGAAGACAAGTTCGGCTTCCGCGAACATCTCGCCGCCCGGATGATGGATGCTGCTGCGACCCGAGTAGATGGCACTGGCGGGCAGGCGACCGACAACCGGCTCGGCTGCGTTGAAGGCTTTGCGCGGCCCTGCTCCGGTCAAGCCCAGCTTCCAGGCCATCACGGGCATTCGGTTGCGCTCAGCGATCCGCCGCTGGATGGCATATGCCTGCTCCAGAGTCGGCTCATTACCGTCGCACTGCGTCGGCCCGGACCGTCCGTCCAGCGTTGCGATCAGCGCTTCCCCCAACTCCATATGTCGCTCCTGCACGAACCCTCCATCCGGTCCAATATCATTGTCGCTCATACGCAACAAACAAATATTATACTCCAGGATTGTTTACATCTCGGTTGGGGTCTAGGTAGAACGTGGAATCAAGGATGTCGGCGATGGCCTGCCGTCCAGTGCAGTCGACAGCCGGGAGGTACGATCATGACCGAGCAACCAACAGCTTTTGCCAGGGCAGAGGCGCTTGACGCCGCGTTGGCGCAGCGCTCGCTCGGCCTCATCATCGACGGCAAGTCCGTTCCGGCGCGGTCGGGAAAGACTTTCGCTACCGTGAACCCCGCGACCGGGCAGGACATCTGCAGGGTGGCCGAAGGCGGGGCTGCGGACGTCGACCTGGCCGTGAAAGCCGCGCGCAAGGCGCTGGTCAACCCGGCATGGCGCGACATGAGCGCAGTAGACCGCTCGTTGCTGCTGAACCGGCTCGCCGATCTCATCGAGCGCGATGCGGCCGAGTTGGCGGTTCTGGAGTGCATGGACAATGGCAAGCCCGCCACATTGACCCAGGCGGTCGAGATCGAGGGTTCGATCAAGACCTTCCGTTATTTCGCGGGCTGGCCGACCAAGTTCGGCGGCGAAACCCTGCCGGTGTCGCCGCGCAGCGGCGCGAAAATCCTGAACTACACGTTGCGTGAGCCGGTGGGCGTGTGCGGCCTGATCGTGCCCTGGAACTATCCGATGTCCATGGCGGCCTGGAAGGTGGCGCCGGCCCTTGCTACGGGCTGCACCGTCATCCTGAAGCCGGCTGAGCAGACACCGCTCACCGCGCTGCGCCTTGCCGAGCTGGCGCTGGAGGCGGGCGTTCCGCCGGGCGTGTTCAACGTGATCACGGGTTTCGGCGAGGCTGGTGCCGCGCTGGTCGATCATCCGGGTGTCGACAAGGTGGCGTTCACCGGGTCGACCGAGGTCGGCAAGGCGATCGTGCGGGGGGCGACCGGCAATCTCAAGAAGGTCAGCCTAGAGCTGGGCGGGAAGTCGCCGCAGATCGTCCTGCCCGACGCCGATCTCGAAGCGGCGGCAGCCTCCATCGCGGCGGGCATCTTCTTCAATCAGGGGCAGACCTGCACTGCCGGTTCGCGCCTCTATGCCCATGCCTCAATCCATGATGACCTGCTTTCCCGCGTGGCCGATCATGCGCGCCGCCTGACGATTGGCAACGGCCTCGATCCGTCGGTCAATTTCGGCCCGCTCGTGTCGCAGGAGCAGTGGGACCGCGTCAGCTCCTATGTCGAGATTGGCAAGAATGAAGGCGCGGACGTCGTGATCGGCGGCGGGCGACCGCAGAATCTGGGCGAAGGGTTCTTCTTTGAGCCGACGATCATGGCCAATGCCGGGCGCGACATGCGCATCGTCAAGGAAGAGATCTTCGGCCCGGTGCTGAGCGCGCTGCGCTGGAACGATGTCGACGATCTGATCGAGCAGGCCAATGATTCCGATTTTGGGCTGTCGGCGGGCATTTGGACGAACAACATCAGGCAGGGCCACCGTCTGGCGAGCGCGGTCAAGGCCGGGACCGTCTGGGTCAACTGCTTCAACATGGTCGATAATGCGACGCCGTTCGGCGGTTTCAAGCAATCGGGTTGGGGACGCGAGCACGGACGCCAGGCGATGGAGCTCTACAGTGAGGTCAAGAGCGTCTGGATCAATCTGAGCTAAGGCGCACACGGCACAGCCGGGCGTCACGACATAGACAGGAGCGAACATGAGCAGGACCATGATAGTCGCCACTGACGGGCAAGCGGTGATGCGCACCCATGACGATGGCAAGAGCTGGTACCGGATCAACATCGGGCAGGATCTGGAATATGACGATCGTGTGCGGTGCCTGTTGGTCGACCCGGCCAATCCCGAGGCGCTCTTTGCGGGCGCTGAAAAGGGACTCTTCTACAGCAGTGATCGCGGCGTCCACTGGAGCAGGGTCGATTGCGCGCTGAACGGCTACGCCGTCTGGAAGCTCGCCGCGAGTGAGAGCGACCCGAACATCCTCTACGCGGGCACAGGCGCGCCATCCCTTGCCATTCTGTTCCGCTCGCATGACGGAGGCAAGACCTGGGAGCGTACTCCGCTTGAAATGCCCGAGCTGTGCGCCGGTGTGAATCGCCCGCGCATGCTGGCACTAGCTGTCGATCCTGGCGATGCCAAGGATGTGTGGGCCGGCGTCGAGGAAGGTGGGCTGTACCGGAGCCGCAACGGCGGCGACAGCTGGGAACGGATCGACACGAGCTGGTCCGATTTCGGCGGCAATTCGGATATCCACGATATCGTCATTCTGAAGCAGGATGATGGCTCGCGCGTGCACTTAGCCCTGACGGTCATTGCGCTCTATCGCTCGACCGACGATGGCAAGACCTGGACGCGGAGCCCGGCGAAGGAAAGCTGGGGCCTGCGCTATTCGCGCCTGATGATGCGCAAGCCCGAGAGCAATCGTGACATTGCAGTGGGCATTGGCGACGGCACGCCCGGGACCACGGCGGCGATCCTCACTTCTTCGGACGCGGGCGAAACCTGGAGCAAGGCTGATCTCGACCATCCGTCCAATTCCTGCATGTGGGCCTTTGGCTCCAACCCCGCCGATCCCGACTTCATGCTGGCCGCCAGCAAATTCGGATATCTGTACCGTTCCACCGATGGCGGTAGGTCATGGGCCAAGGAATGGCGTGAATTCAACGAGATCACCGATCTTGCCTGGGTACCCGGCGTTCCTTCCGATCTGGGGCTGCCGCATGTCACAAACTGAGATCTCGCCGATCAGAGTCGAAAAGATCGCGCATATCGTGCTGTTCGTGAAGGACCCCGAAGCGTCCGCGAGATGGTACGCCGACATTCTGAACATGACGTTTGTGGCCCGCGCGGCGGATGGTCCCTACAAAGGCGGCATTTTCATGAGCTTTGGGGTCAGCGACCACGACATCGCCTTGTTTCCCGCCAAGGAGGGGGCGAGCAAGGGCAAGGAGTTCGAGCATGTCGGCCTGATGATGGCTGGCACAAGCATGGATGATCTGCGCCGAAACCACGCCTTTTTCCGTGAACGCGGGGTCGAGATCGCGGAGATCCTAGACCATGGCGTTTCGACCGGTATCTACTTCTACGATCCGGACGGGCACATGCTGGAAGTTTTCTGCCAGCGCGTGCCGCAGGAGGATGGCTCGTCGAAGGCGGAACTGAACCGCAATCAGGGGCAGGCCGACCCGGTTGATCCGGCAGCCCTCTGAAGCTTCCTTGGCGGATCGAAATTCTCAGGAGACACTCATGACGACCTATGCGCCGAATTTCGGCCCTTTTCACGTTCGCAAATGGTTTTCCCAGGTCGAGGAAATCTGGTCAGGGGAAACCGGTACCGCCGCCGATGGCGCGCCGCTGTTCAAATATCTGATCGGCGCGTGCATCAAGAACCCTTATGCGGGCCAGTTTGTCGAGGATCTGTCCGCGTGGATCGATGCTTCGCCCGCGCTCGGCGAGGAGATTGGCCGGCGGCTCAATGCCCTGTCCGGCGGCGCCAAGATCGAAAGCTATGGCAAGGCGACCCTGGTCGGCATCGATGGTGAATATGAGCACGGCAACGCCCTCCTGACCAATCCGGCGGCGAACCCGGTGCGCGACGCTGTTGGCGGCGGCGCATCCTGGGTGCCGTCGACCGGCAAGCGCGGCGTGCCCGGCACTATCCTGGACATCCCGCTCGGTCACAAGGACGCCCTCTATGTGCGTTCCCACTATGACACGATGAGCGTCTCCTTCGACGATGCGCCGAACCGCGACGAAGTGATCGTGTGCTGGGCCTTCGCCACGCGTGGTCGGCTCAACGCGCGCCTTGGCGGGCTGAAGGCCGAGGACGCCGTGGGCAACGGGCTGACCTGATCCATGACCGCGCAGCACGACGCACCGCCCGAGGCTCCCCGGTTGCTGGAGGGGGAGCGGACGCGCCGGATCGCAAACGGCCCGATCACCCTGCATGTGCGGGAATGGGGCGATCCTGGCGCGCCGCCGCTCGTGCTGCTTCACGGTCTGCGCGGCTATTCCGGGACGTGGCGCGCCCTTGCAGCCTCGCTCGCCGATCGCTGGCGCCTGATCGCGTTTGATGCGCGGGGGCGCGGCGAGAGTGATTGGGACACGGAGCGCAACTATTATACCGATGCCTATCTTGCCGACTTGGAAACGGTGGTGGACGCGCTGGGTCTCGATCGCTTCCTGCTGCTCGGGCATTCGATGGGTGGAACCACCTCCTATTGCTATGCCGCCAAGCACCCTGGCCGGCTGATGGGGTTGATCGTAGAGGATATCACGGCGGGTTCGTCCGTGACGGGCGCTGGGTCGGAACGGATCAGGCGGGAGATGGCCGCGCTGCCGACGGGGTTTGCCGGCTGGGCCGAGGCGAGGGCCTATTGGCGCGCACTGCGCCCGAACGTGAGCGACGCCGCGATCGAGGAACGTCTGTTTGAGTCGATGTGCGCGGATGCAGAAGGTCGGGTCGGCTGGCGGTATGACGCAGCGGGCATTGCCGCGACGCGGATGGCACCGGATCCCGCGCGGGTGGTCGATCTCCATCCGGTGATCGAGGCCATTCGCACGGCGACCCTCGTCATTCGGGGCGGTCGGTCGGACTTTTGCGAGTTGGCCAAGGTGAGGGAACTGGAGGGCCGCAACCCCGTGCTGACCCACGCCACGGTCGCCGAGGCCTCGCATTATGTACATGACGACGTGCCGGAGACATTTGCGCGGCTGGTCGAAGGATTTCTGGCCGGCCTCCAGGCTTGCCATGCTGGCCGCTGCTGACAGGAAGGGCTGAACGTGGACAATCCTGCCGCAACCGGGACCGGCGCGATCGATCGCCTCGGTGCCGATCTGTTGATCGACAGCCTCTATGAGGGCGGGGCGCGGATATGCTTCGCCAATCCCGGCACGACGGAGCTTGGGCTGGTCAGCGCTCTCGCCCGCGACGGGCGGCTGCGCTGTGTGCTGAGCCTGTTCGAGGGTGTGTGCACCGGCGCTGCGGATGGCTATGCGCGCGTCTCGGGCGATGTGCCGCTGACGCTCCTGCATCTCGGGCCGGGCTTTGCCAACGGCATCGCCAATCTGCACAACGCGCGGCGGGCCGGCTCGCGCATCATCAACCTTATTGGCGACCATGCAACCTGGCATCTGACAGCTGATGCTCCGCTGACATCGGATATTCGCTCGCTTGCCTCGCCGGTTTCGCGCGAGGTCGTCTATCTGGCCGATGTCGCCGGGATCCCTGCAGGAGTCGGCCAGGCTTTTGCCGCCACCAACGGGGGCGGAGGAGGCGCAGCGACGCTGATCATCCCCACCGATGTGGTCGATGCGCCTGCGCCGAAGGACGGCGGTGCGGTCATCGCGCCGCCTTTCGTTCGCACCCTCGTTGCGGAGGCCGCGATCGAGGCTGCCGAAGCCGAGCTTCGCGCCGCTGGTGACGTCATCCTTCTTCTCGGCGCGGATGCCCTGACGGAACGCGGCATTCGGGCCGGTGCCCGGATCGCAGCCACGCTTGGCGCGCGACTGCTCATGGAGCCTTATCCGGCCATCGTCACGCTGGGCGGCGATCTACCCGTCGTTGAGCGGCAAGCCTATTTTCCCGACGACGTCACGGCGCAGATGGGGTGCGCCCATGTGCTGCTCGCCGGTGCGCGCGCGCCGATCAGCTACTTCGGCTATGAGGGCTGGCCGAGTCAGCTGGTGCCTGATGAAAGGTTGACCCCTCTCGCAGCTGCAGGGGATGATGCCGTCGATGCGCTGGAGCGGCTGGCGGTTCTGCTCGACGCGCGGGACGAGGGACCGCGAGAGGCCGTAACATCCAATGCGTCGCCGGAGCCGAAGGCCACTATGTCGCCTGCGTCCATCGTCGAGGAACTGCTGGTGCAGTTGCCGGAGGATGCCGTGATCTCCCTCGAAGGCTCGACGCTGGGCGGGCCTTGGCTGCGTAACGCCCACCGCGCGCGCCGCCACCGGGTGATGACCAACACCGGTGGTGCGATCGGGCAGGGGCTGCCCTGCGCGGTCGGTGCGGCGCTGGCCGCGCCTGATGTCCGCATCATCTCTCTCCAGTCTGACGGCAGTGCGCAATATACGCTCCAGTCGTTGTGGACGATGGCGCGAGAGGAGCTGAAGGTTACCGTCATCATAGCCGCGAATCATCGCTATGCCATCTTGCAGACCGAGCTGACGCGGGCGTCGGTGCCGTTGGATGACGCGGTCACCGCAAACCTCACGCGCCTCGACAATCCGCGCATCGACTGGGTCGCGCTAGCCAGAGGCTACGGCGTCGAAGCGGTTCGGGTGACCACCAATAGCGAGCTAGCGGCGGCGCTGCGCCACGGCCTGGCGCTTGACGGGCCGCTGCTCATCCAGGCCGAGCTGCCATGACATCCGGGTCTCCGGTAGCGATTTTGACGGGCGCGAGCGGCGGACTGGTACCTCCGATCGCCGAGGCGCTCGCCGCTGCCGGTTTCGCCGTCGTGCTGACGGCACGAGGGCTGGGCCGGTTGGAGGCGGTGGCTGCGGGGCTCCGGGCGGTATCGTCCCAGCCGGTGGTTGCGCTGGCTTCCGACGCGCGGGACGCAACCTCGACCATAACGCTTGGTGCACAGATAGCGGATCGCTTCGGGCGGATTGATGTGCTGGTGAACGCCGCCGCGAGTTCCACACCCATTGGTGGCGCCATCGAGCATGTCGATGTCGATGCGCTGATGGCGGATGTGGATGTTAAAGTCGGCGGTTATATGCGCTATGTCCAAGGCGTCGTGCCGGCAATGAAAGCGGCGGGCGCTGGGCACATCATCAACATCGGTGGCCTTACCGGGCGGTCGAGCGATACGCTGAGTGGTCTGCGCAATGCTGCGGTGTCGCACCTGACCAAGGTGCTCTCTGACCAGCTTGCGCCATCAGGCATCTCGGTCAATGCGGTGCATCCTGGAATCGTGCGCACGCCTCATCTGGATGAGCTGTTTGCCGAAATGGCAAAGGCCAAGGGTGTTTCGGTCGCTGACATAGAGGCAGAGTTCGTCGAGGGTATCCCGTCAGGCCGGATTCTGGCGCCGGTCGAGATCGGTCATATGGTCGCGTTCCTCGCGCAGGCGAAGGGCCTGGCGATGACGGGGCAGTCGTTGACGGTGGACGGCGGCTATTCCCGCGGGATCTATCTTTAAGAGGGGTGACTATGTCAATGCAGCTCGTGACGGCGCGGCAAGTTGTCAAATATCCCCTTTCCATGCGCGTGCTGCACTGGCTGCGGGCGGCTATTATCCTCGGCCTCATCGCATCGGGCTGGTACATGATGAGCTTCCCGGAGAACGTCACGCCGCCGCCGATCGTCGATGTACTCTTTCCCAATCACAAGCAGTTTGGTGTGCTGGTGTGGCTGCTTGCGATTGTTCATCTGATCCTTCGCTGGCAGAATCGGAAACGTCTGCCTCATTCCCCCGAAGGGCTGAAGCCTTGGGAGAGGGTTCTTTCGCATGTCATTCACCGGCTGATCATGGCGATGACGCTGATCACGCCGCTGCTGGGCTATTCCATGTCCTCAAGCTTCACGCATAGCGATGGTGTGCCCTTCTTCTTTTTCGGCAACCTGCCGGAGCTGCTTCCCAAGAACGACGATGCTTTCGAGACATTCGAGACATTGCACCGCTACAGCGCCTATTTCCTGCTCTCGCTGATCGTCCTGCATGTGGCTGGCGCGCTCAAGCACCGGTTTGTGGACCGGGGCGGCGAGACCGACGTGCTGCCGCGCATGCTCTGAGCCGCTTCTCACTGATAACTGGATGCGTCTATGATGACCGACCCTGTCCTGCGACTGCTGTTGCCGGACCAACTCGATGCGGCCGGGTTGACTGTGACCAATCCGGCGAACGCGGGCGTCGTGTCGATCGTGCGGACGCATGATCGTGCTGCTCTGACGGATATCATCGAGCGGGCGGACGTCGCCCGCCGCGCATGGGCGGCACGCACGGCCAAGGAGCGCAGTGGCGTTTTGCGGGCCTGGTTCGATCTAATCGTCGAAAATGGCGAAGATCTCGCGCGGTTGATGACGCTCGAAAGTGGCAAGCCGCTGGACGAAGCGCGAGGCGAAGTGCGCTATGGCGGGGCCTTCATCGAATGGTTCGCGGAGGAAGCACGCCGCGCTTACGGCGAGGTCATTCCCGCACATGCGCCGGGCAAGCGCATCGTGACGCTACGCCAGCCGGTCGGCACTTGCGTTGCGATCACACCGTGGAATTTCCCGCTTGCCATGATTACGCGCAAGGCTGGGCCGGCGCTCGCCGCTGGTTGCTCGATCATCGTCAAGCCTGCCGAGATGACCCCGCTGTCTGCGCTGGCCCTCGAAGTGCTTGCGCATCGCGCGGGCGTTCCACATGATCTGTTTCGTGTGGCTCCGGCTGCCAGTTCACCCGACGCGGGCGATCTGTTCTGCACCCATCCTCTCGTGCGTAAGATCAGCTTCACCGGATCGACGCGCGTCGGTAAGATCATCATGGCTAAGGCGGCGGGACAGGTGAAGAGGCTCAGCCTCGAATTGGGCGGCAATGCGCCCTTCATTGTATTTGATGATGCCGATCTTGAACGCGCGGTCGAGGGAGCGGTGGCGTCTCGCTTTCGCAACGCCGGACAGACTTGTGTGTGTGCCAACCGCTTTCTCGTGCAGAAGGGTGTTCACGATCGCTTCGTCGAGAAGCTGGTCGCGCGCGTGGCGGCGCCGCGTGTCGGGGAAGGGCTGCTCAATCCTGCGGGAATGGGGCCGCTTATCAGCCATGCGGAGGCACGCCGCGTGGCCGCGCTGGTGCAGGACGCCGAGGAAGAGGGCGCGCGGCTTGCAAACACGCCTCCTGCTGTTCCCGCTTCCGGCGCGTTCCATCCTCCCGTCGTTCTTACCGGCGTGACCCCCGAAATGGCGATCGTGCAGGAGGAGATTTTCGGACCCGTTGCGCCTATCCTCGCCTTCACCGATGAGGCTGAGGCGCTGCGCATAGCCAATGACTCGCCCTACGGCCTTGCCGCTTACGTCTACACGGCCGATGCCGCGCGGCAGTGGCGGGTGATGGAGACGCTGGAATATGGTATGGTCGGGGTCAATGACGGGCTGATTTCTACGGAAGTGGCTCCGTTTGGCGGGATCAAGGAATCCGGCTTTGGCCGCGAAGGTTCGCATCACGGGCTCGCGGACTATATGAATGTCAAATATTGCCTGCTCGGCGGGCTGTAAGCGGTGATCCGCAAGAAGTCGTCGGTGCGGACTATGTGGAGCGTTCGCTCGCGGGCCCTGACGATTTCAGTCGACCTATGCAGGAGCTTCCCACCGCCTGGTGCTGGGGCGAAGCCTGGGTGCGGGAGGAACTGTCGCGCCGCGACCGCGGCTTCCTGAACCTGGGCATGATAGGCGTGCGCAGTCGCCGCCCACGAGTTCAAGCTGCATGTAAAGCGGCGCTGCGCAACGGACTGACTCGTGAGGAGAAATCCGAGGCGCTGCTCCAGGTCGCTGTCTATTGCGGAGTGCCCACCGGAATCGATCCAACGCGGATCGCTCGCGAGGCAATAGCGAAATATGAAGCGGAGAGTTCTGCGCGCTGATCAGCCTACGGGATAGCCGCTCCAGCGCTTGATGGTGCGGATTGCGAAGCTCGAGCGCATCGAGCTGACTCCAGGCAATCGTGACAGGCAGTTGCGATGAACCCGGTCGAACTGCTCGAGATCGGTTGCGGCGATGCGTAAGATATAGTCCGCGCTGCCGGACATCAGATGGCATTCCAATATTTCGGCGAACGTGCCGACTGCCTGTTCGAAACGGTCCATCGCTTCTCGACTCTGGCTGTTCAGCGTAATCTCGACAAACGCCTGGAGCTTCAGACCCAGGCGTTGCGGATCGAGCAGAGCCGCGTAGCCCGTGATGAAGCCCGCTGTTTCCAGCGACTTGATGCGGCGGTGACAGGCAGAGGTGGAGGTGCCCACAAGCTCTGCCAGTTCTGCGATGGAGCGCGACGAGTCACTTTGCAGCGCAGCAATGATTTGACGGTCGATAGCGTCCATGGAAATTTATCCCGATCCCTGCAATATTATCGGTGCTATATCCCATTTTAGCCTTATCTGGCCATCGGAAAGGCAAGAAGTACCAATCAAGATGGCATATTGCCCGGCATCTACTTCAAGGGAGAGCCAATATGCGCGTGGGGACCGTCAAGGAGATCAAGAATCACGAGTATCGCGTCGGTCTAACGCCGGAGAGCGCTCGCGAGTTGGCTGCGAACGGCCATGAGGTCTGGGTGGAAGCAGGCGCCGGCAACGGTATCGGTGCCAGCGACGCCGATTACGAGGCTTCCGGCGCATCGATCTGCGCTACCGCCGCCGAAATCTTCGCCGAATGCGAAATGGTCGTGAAGGTCAAGGAGCCGCAGGCCGGGGAGCGCGCACAGCTGCGTCAGGGCCAGATCCTTTACACCTATCTGCACCTCGCGCCGGATCCGGAGCAGACCGCCGATCTCGTCAAGTCCGGCGTGACTGCCATTGCCTATGAAACCGTGACTGGCGTCGATGGTTCGCTGCCGCTTCTGAAGCCGATGAGCCAGGTCGCGGGGCGCATGTCGATTCAGGCAGGCGCGACGGCGCTGGAAAAGGCGAATGGCGGGCGCGGCGTACTCCTGGGCGGCGTGCCGGGCGTGCTCCCTGCCAAGGTCGTGGTCATCGGTGGCGGTGTAGTCGGCTTCAATGCGGCACAGATGGCAGTCGGCCTCGGCGCCGACGTGACGATATTGGACCGTGACCCGGCTGTCCTCGAACGGCTCGACAGTCATTTCGAGGGGCGTGCCCGCACCTTGTATTCGGGCCGCGCCGCGCTGGCCGACGAAGTCGCCGCAGCTGAACTCGTGATCGGCGCCGTGCTGGTGCCGGGGGCGGCGGCGCCCAAGCTCGTGACGCGTGATATGCTCGGCACCATGATGACGGGCGCTGTGCTGGTCGACGTCGCAATCGATCAAGGGGGCTGCTTCGAGACATCGAAGGCGACCACGCACGCCGAGCCGACTTATGTGGTCGATGGCATCGTCCATTATTGCGTGGCAAACATGCCGGGCGCCGTGGCCCGCACCAGCACCTACGCACTCAACAATGTGACGCTCCCGCACGCCCTGCGCATCGCCAACTTCGGCTGGAAGGAGGCCCTGCGCGCCAACCCGCATCTGGCTGCGGGTCTCAACGTGCATGAAGGCAAGATCACCTATGCAGCCGTCGCGCGCGACCTCGGCTATGACTATGCACCGGTCGCGTCGCTGATCTGAACAGAGCGTCGGCGAGCTGACAAGCGCCGACTTGGCGTACAGAGGGAGATCGCCTGTTGGCGGTCTCCCTCTGCATATGCGCGCCGGGCTTCGCCGTGGGCGGGAGCGCTCACTGCGGTTTGCTGCAACCTGCCGCTGTAGCGGTATCGTAGCCGTTTCAGGGCCGTGATGCGCGGTGGGCGGCGCTATGGCCAACGGGCGAGCCGACCACGGCCCTGTGAGACAGAACCCGAAAACCGAGGGAAACCGCCATGTACATATCGAAATTTGGCGATTGGCTTTATGCCACGCCTGTCTCGACCACGATCCGGGAAACGACTTGGATCATTCCTAACGTTCAAAGCGTGCACATATTGGCGATCGCGGTCGTGGTCGGCTCGGCACTCGTTACGGAGCTGCGTCTCGCCGGGGTGTTGGCGACGGATCGGCCTGTCGCTGCCGTGTTGCGACGCTATCTACCCTGGCTGAAATGGGCGCTCCTCGTGCTGTTGCTGACGGGCATTGTCCTCGTCGTCGCCGAGCCGGGACGCACGCTCGGCAACGCCCTTTTCTGGACCAAGATGGCGCTGGTTGCAGGGGCAAGCTTGGTTACGCTTCAGGCTCGGCGTCGACGGGTTACGTTGAGCGAGGACGAAGGGGACGCGGGCTGGGCCATTGCGCTGTCCTGGCTGATGCTGGGGGTGTGGTGTGCCGTAATCTTTTGCGGCCGTTTCATCGCCTACACCTGAGCCGCTCGACCGCAATCTCTCATCGAAAGTGCCCGCCATGATCGACCAAGCTTTTTTTCAGCGTCTGTATGACCTGCCCCTTTCCGACGCCATCCGTCAGAACGCGATGGCCTTTCCCCTGATCGAATCGCTTCATGTCCTTTCGATCACGCTCGTGTTCGGCACGATCCTGATCGTTGATCTGCAGCTGGTAGGGTTTTGTTCGCACCGGCGCAGCGCGCTGCGGCTGTCGGCGGAACTGCTGCCCTTTACTTGGGTCGCCTTCGCCTCGGCGGTGATCACCGGCTTGCTAATGTTCCTCTCGAACGCGGTCGCCTATATCAACAACACAGAATTTCTCGTGAAAATGGGGCTGATTGTCGTTGCCGGTCTCAACATGATCTATTTCCATTCGACCATCTATCGCAGCATCGCCCATTGGGACGAGCATCCCCGGGCACCGACCGCCGCGCGTGTTGCGGGCGCGACATCGCTGATATTGTGGACGTCGGTGATCGTCTTCGGGCGCTGGATCGGCTTCACCCTCGACATGCTGTTCTGACAGGAGAACGGTCGATACTAAACCGGTTTGCGCAGGAATTTGCCGGGGGACTGGCCGGTCCACTCCTTGAACGCGCGCGAGAAGGCGGCGGTGTCGGAATAACCGAGTTGCTCCGCCGCGACCGTCAGCGACATGCCTGCTTTCGAGAGGATGGTGAGGGCGCGCTCCCGGCGTGCTTCCTCCAGCAGCTCTCGAAAGGACGTGCCTTCCTCCGTCAGGCGGCGCCGAAGCGAGCGCTCCGACAGCTTGAGCTCGGCCGCGACCGTGGTGACATTGACATGGGTGCGGCCGAGCCAGCGACTGATCACGTCGCGGGTGAGGGACACAAAGCTCTCGCTCGGGGTGGATTCCGGCCCCATCAAATCCAAAAGGTGCCATTCGAGTATGGTCCTCAGCTTCTGATCCTCGGAGGGCACCGCGCTGGCAAAAGGCCTGTCCAGGTCCCGGTTGCGGATCACCAGCGCATTGGCAAGCTGGTTGCCCAGCACGGGCGCGCGGAAATACCGCGCGAGCCGTTCTTCGCGCCCTTTTATGCTATGTTCGAAATGCACAGCATCGGGCGACCATTTGGGTGTGGTCAGCTGCCGCACGAGATTGGCATAGCCGGATATGGCGAACTCTGAATCCTGCGTTCGGGGCCAGATGCCGTCATCCTCGATCCGATAGCTGTAGGTCGTCGTCTCGGTGTCGACCTTACTGTCGAACAGAGTTCGGCTCTGCAGTCTGGACTGAAACAGCACAAGATAGTTGAGCGCGCCGCGCAGAGTGCCCGATGCCCTCAAAAGCGCATAGAATGGTCCCAACTCCGCAAGCCCGAATGCAGCGCCCATTTCGATGCCCAGATAAGGACGATCGAACTTGCTCGCCGCCTGCTCGATCAGCGCTACATATCGGTGGAGCGGTACGACGTCATAGGGGGTTTCCAATTGAGCGCGGAACATGCCGTGCTCCCGCAGCAGCGGATCGATGCGCTTGCCATCGGCCAGAACGTCGAACAGCGCCTTGAGGAACAGGAGTCGGATGGTGCCCATTCCGGTCCTGGCCGTGCCGTCCGGCGAAGGGGGGGAGGAGGCGGATGGTGCGGTCATCACGGAAAACTACTGGCCGATTATGCAAATGGTCAATCCCGAGCTGCAATTTACTCCGGTCCTGTGCGCGCCGAAACGCTAGATTGACCCTAGCGGTCAGGAATTTTGTGGCGATGTAGGCTTTGGAGAGGCGCGTTGTCGGATGTAAAGTTGGATTCCCGCTTGGCGGGAGTGGCCGAGGCGGGCGCAGAGCTGTCCGAAATTGCCAAAGCCGATGCGGCACGGGTTGGCGAGCTGCCGCGGATCGATTTCCTCTATCTGTCGGAACCGGACATGATCCGGGCAGGCGTGACGGACATGCGCCGCTGCGTCGATGCCATGGAGGAGATGTTCAAGCTTCTTCACGCCGGTGATTATCGCATGGCTGGCGGGAACAATAACTCGCATGGCGCCATCGTGATCTTCCCGGAAAACTCGCCCTTTCCAGACATGCCGAAGCCCACGACGGACCGTCGCTTCATGGCGATGCCAGCCTATCTGGGCGGATCGTTCCGCACCGCCGGGATGAAATGGTACGGATCGAATATTGAAAATCGCGGAAAGGGACTGCCCCGCTCGATCCTCACTTTCATCCTCAACGATGCCGATACGGGCGCACCGCTGGCGCTCATGTCCGCGAACCTACTTTCCGCTTATCGTACCGGCGCCGTGCCGGGGGTGGGTGCCCGGCACCTTGCTCGCCCGAATTCGCGCGTCGTCGGGATCGTCGGCCCGGGGGTGATGGCGCGTACGTCGCTTGCCGCGTTCATGGCGACCTGTCCGCACATTGATACGGTCAAGGTCAAGGGACGTGGGCGTGCCAATCTCGATGCCTTCACTGCCTGGGTCCGCAAGGAATATCCGCAGATCACCACCATCAGCATCGTCGACACGGATGAAGAGGCCGTGCGGGATTCGGATATCGCCACTTTCTGCGCATCCGTGGCGACCGGCGATCCGTCGAAATATCCGACCGTTCGCCGCGAATGGGTGCGCCCCGGCACGTTCCTGTCGATGCCAGCGCCATGCAACATCGATGAAGGGATGCAGCACTCCGATATCCGCAAGGTGCTCGACTTTACGGGTCTTTACGAGGCCAATCTGGAGGAATTGCCTGCTCCGCGCCACAACTACGTCCCTGCCGTGGGCGTCCGCTACTTCGACCTGGTCGAGGAAGGTGTTCTGTCGCGCGACGACCTGGAAGATCTAGGCGCGATCGTTTCCGGCGCCACACCCGGCCGCCGTAGCGAAGAAGAGATTATCGTCCTGTCCGTCGGCGGCATGGCTGTCGAGGACGTGGCCTGGGGCACGATGGTGTATCGTAACGCTGTTGCCCGCGGGATCGGCATCCCCCTCAATCTCTGGGAAGAACCGGTGCTGAAATAGCGACCGCGCATTTCCCTTTTTTCTTCATTGGCGAGGAACCCCCATGCCCAAGGTCATCAAGGTCAAGACCGGCAATACGTTTGAGGAGCATGGCTCCTATTCCCGTCTGGTGGCTGTCGACGACATGATTTTCGTGTCCAACACCGCCGGGCGCAATCCGCGCACGAAGCTGATCCCGGATGATCTTGCCGAGCAGACCCATCAGGTGCTCGACAATATCGCCGCCGCGCTCGCCTCCGTGGGGGCTGAGCTGGGCGACGTGGTTTCCGCCCGAGTTTATGTGCAGTTTCCGCAGGATGTGGAGGCGATCATGGAGACCTATGGCAACCGGATGCGGGGCATCAACCCGACGCTCACCATGACTTGTCCTCCCCTCGGATCGACGCAGTACAAGGTGGAGATCGACGTGGTCGCCATTCGCGGCGTTTCCGGTGCGGAGACGGAAGAACGCCTCATCTCCCTTTGAATCGTTGCTGCGCGTCGGCGGCTGTTCCCACTTCGAAGGTATTCAGCGCATGGCACCACGTATCGCTCCTGTCGAAACCTCTGGCGTGCTGCCGAAAGAGACCAGCGTGGTCGTCATCGGCGGTGGTATCGTCGGTCTGTCGACCGCGCTTTGCCTCGCGGAGCGCAATGTGCCGGTGGTTGTCGTCGAAAAGGGCCGGCTTGCCGGCGAGCAATCGTCCCGCAACCTGGGCTGGGTGCGCAAGGTCATGCGTTCGCCCGTCGACCTGCCGATGGCGCAGGCGGCGGAGCGACTCTGGGCGCAGATGCCGCAGCGCGTTGGTGACGATTGCGGATTTCGTCAGGCCGGGATTGCCTATGTCTCGCGCACCGAGAAGGAGCTGGCGGTGCATGAGGCCTGGCTGGACAGTGTGAAGGGGGCGGGCGTCGACTCGCGCATGCTCACGCCGGGCCAGATTGCGGATATGGTTCCCGGCAGCACAGAGCGCTGGGCGGGAGGGATTGTGACGCCTTCGGACGGCAGGGCCGAGCCGACGCTGGCATCGAGTGCGATTGCCCGTGCCGCCCTGGCCAAGGGCGCGGCGATCGTGGAACAATGCGCCGTGCGCGCGCTGACGACGACGGGCGGCGCGGTGGGTGGGGTGGTCACCGAGCGGGGAGAGGTGCGCTGCGATCATGTCGTGCTGGCGGGGGGTGTCTGGTCGCGCCGCTTCCTGGCGAACCATGGCGTAAGTCTGCTCACACTGCCGCTGGTCGCGGCGGTGCTGCGAACCGAGCCGATGGAAGGTCCGGCGGACTGCGCCGTCGGCGCATCCAACTTTTCGTTCCGCAAGCGGCTGGATGGCGGCTACACAATCACCCAGCGCGGTGCGCTGTTCGCGCCCCTGACGCTCGACCATCTGCGCATCGGCATGCGGTATCTGCCGACGCTTATCGCGCAGTGGCACAATCTGCGCGTGTCGTTCGGCAAGAATTTTTTCGAGGATCTGGCGCTGGGCAGGCGGTGGACAGCGGATAGCGCTTCGCCGTTCGAGAAGGTACGGACGATGGACCCGCCCGCCGACCAAGGCCTTATCGACGAGGCGATGGGTAACCTGATCGCGGCGTGGCCGATATTCGCCAAGGCCAGGATCGCTGAGCAGTGGGGCGGAATGATCGACGTTACACCCGATTCGATGCCTGTTATCGGGCCGGTGGAGGGTCTGCCCAACCTCACGCTCGCCACCGGCTTTTCCGGCCACGGTTTTGGCACTGCCCCGGCGGCTGGCGAGTTGGTCGCGGACCTCGTCATGGGGCGCAGCCCGCAAATCGATCCGACCCCTTATCGGCTGGATCGCTTCTGAGCATCGGCCGTCTCTTCCGGATGTAGCCACCGATCTTGGCCATTGCCCTGTGGAGCGGCAACGGCGTTGTCTCAAGGGCGTTGGCGGGCGGCGCCCCGACGATCGCGGGCGTTGTCATCGCGCAGATCGATTCAACTGCGGATAGAAGGCAACGTAGGCCGGAGGGATAGCGATGATGGCCGCAAATATCATGGACGCAATCGCGGTCCGCCGACAGTCTGATGGGATATCGGAGGACGAAAGATGATCTCATCTATTTGCAAGGCCTGGCAGACGGCCCGCTTGAGTGAGGGCACTCCGCCGCTGTCGCCGGACGCGCTGAACCCAGATGTGACGCGCTCGCAGGTGCTTCGCGGGATCACTGCAGGGGCTCTGGTTGCCGGCGTCACACTGACCGCTGAGCAAGCGATCGCCGGGGAGACCGGGCGTGCAAAGGCGGTGATCGATATCGACAAGGTGTATGACACCTGGCAGGATTGCTTCAATGCTGGCGACCTGGATGGATTGATCGGCCTTTATACCTCGGATGTCCTGTATGTGGATCCCAAGGGCAACGAACTGGTCGGCAAAGCCAATGTCCGGGCCAACCTCGCGGAAATTGTCGCGCTGAAGCCCACAATCATTCTCGGCGATCGCAGGCACCTGCTGTACCGGGACATCGCGCTGACCACCAATCACTGGAAGCTTACGATCCCAGGCCCCAATGGCAGCAAGCAGGAAATACCTGGCGGGGGCATCGAGGTCATGCGCAAACAGGCCGATCAGGGATGGCAATATATCATCGACGACGCATCGCGTTCCGCAAATTAAAGCAGCTTACGGTCCTTGCGGATCTCGTGACTGCATCGGCAAGACAGGGACAGTGGACGGCATATGGCGCGCGCCACCATAAGGTTCGATGAGTAGCTCGTCTCAAAATTTGACCGACAGGGAAATCTTGATCGAACAGGGGCAGCGTTTTCGCGCTGCGATTGAATCAAAGCGGTCCGACACTCTAGTGCGCCTGTTCGATTTCCTTTTGGAGCGTTCCTTCGACCCCGAATGTCCAAAGGAATCGGAGATAGCCCTTGCTATCCTGGGCGATATTCAAGGGGCGATGGGCACCCAAGGTGCTAATATCCGCGTCTATATCCTGCGGCTGCGCAGGAAACTCGAAGAATATTATGGCGGTACGTCAGGCGAGCGCCTGATCATCCCACGCGGCGAATACCGGATCGTCCTGGAGCGCCCTGTCGCCGACGAAGCGATGGCCACCCCGACTCTGCCCATCGTCGCTCGCCTGGCGTCGCGGCTGAACAGGCGACAGGCGCTGGTACTCTGCGGTATCCTTGTCGCCAATCTGGCCCTGGCGGGGATCGTCTGGACGAACCGCGCGAGCGCGCCAGCCTCACTTGGCCAGAGCAGTCTGTGGGCACCGCTTGCCGGGCAGGCCAAGGCAACGAAGGTCGTCGTCGCAGACTATTTTCTGTTCGGCAAGCGGCGGGGTAATGGACTGCCGACAGAAATCATCCGGGACATGTCGATTGCCTCCCGTGATGATTACCATAACTATATTTCACGCGGCTCAGGCGAGGTTAAGGATATGGTTGACCTCGATCTGCATTTCGTGAGTTCCAACGTCGTATTCGCACTCAGATGCCTTTGGGAGGCGTTCCGGTCGGTCAATGGACCCGCGGTCGGCGATG
>Ga0070665_100001339_pt1 | contig 29297 bp, 26 predicted proteins | sample KBSS13metaG_FD_65862 | JGI IMG/M metagenome (GOLD analysis project Ga0070665, IMG submission 65862) | Switchgrass rhizosphere microbial communities from Kellogg Biological Station, Michigan, USA - KBS S1-3 metaG | ecosystem: Host-associated > Plants > Roots > Rhizosphere > Soil ... | reverse complement strand
GCCAGCGCCTCGCGCTTGAAGCGGGCGACGAAGCGCTCGTCGTCGGAGAGGTGCTCGGCGAGGATCTTCACCGCCACCGTCCGCTCGAGGATGCGGTCGGTCGCCTTGTAGACGTTCGACATCCCGCCGCTGCCGAGGCGCTCCGAGGTCTCGTAGCGACCGGAGAGAATGCCCGCGCCCGCCTCCATCATTCGACTCCCACGCTGGGACCTACCCCACCGGAGGGCGGGGTTTCTTCGCTTTCCGGTTCGGTCGGTTCCTCGCCGCCGCCTTTGCCTTTTTCTTCGCCGTTCGACTGCGGCGGCAGGTTCGGCCCTTCGCCTTCGGATTCGTCTTCTTTCGGTTCCGGGGCTTCCTTCTCGGGCTTTTCCTTCTTCGGCTTCTCGTCTTTTTCCACTTCTTCCTCACCAACATCGGTTTCGAGCGAGGGTTCCGTTTCTTCGACGGTGGCTTCTTCTTCGCAGCCGCTGACCACTTCGCTGAGGCGGGCGGTGCCTTCCTGCAGTGCCGTCTTCAGCTTCAGGTCGACGCCTTCCAGTTCTTCGACCTCCGCCGCCACTTCGGCGACCGCGTCTTCGGCGCCGACGCAGTCTTCGGCGGCGGCCAGTTCCTCGACCTGGTCGAGGTTCGATTCGATCTCCTCCGCCGTCGTCCCGGGCAGCAGGTCGGCGTCGCTGCCGCCGCCGCAGGAGGCCAGCGCCGCGGCGCTGGCGGCGCCGAGCAGCAGGGCGATCAGAAGTGGGCTCAGACGGGCCATGATTCGAGTCTAGACAAAGGCGGGAGAGCGATATTTGCCCTGCATTTTCCGATCAACGGCCGAGCTCCAGCCGCTCGGCGAGGACGTCCGGAAGGCCCGCCGCGCGGATCGCCGCCGCGGCCCCCTCGATGTCGTACTCGAGCCGGTGATAGCGCGCCGTCCATCCCTCGGTGTCGAGCTCCAGCCAGGCGGCGCGCGGGTCGCCGTCGCGGGGCTGGCCGACGCTGCCGGGGTTGAGCAGCCATTCGCCCTCGCCGATCTCGACCTCTGTGCCGTCGGTCGCCTGTGCCCCCTGCGCGTGGGAGCGCCCCTCGCCGATGGCGCGGAGGAAGAAGAGCGAGACGTGGGAGTGGCCGATCAGCCCGACCCGCTCCTCCTGGGCGTCGAGGCCGGCGTCGGCCTGGTCGGTCGAGAGGACGTACTCCCAGATCGGGTCGCGCGGGGAGGCGTGGAAGAGCCCGACCCCGGACCGGGAGGCCGCCGGCTCGAGCGCGCGGAGGAACTCGAGCGTCTCCTCGGTGACGTTCCCGCGCGTCCATTCCACCGCGGTGGCCGCCGCCTCGGAGAAGGTCGAGATGTCGAGCGCGTCCAGCAGCGCCAGGTCGTGGTTGCCGACCAGGCAGACCGAGGCGCGCTCGCGCACCAGCGCCGTGCAGGCGTCGGGATCGGCGCCGTAGCCGACCATGTCGCCGAGGCACCAGACCTCCTCGACGCCGGCCTCGTCGACCGCGGCGAGGACCGCTTCGAGGGCCTGCCGGTTGGCGTGGATGTCGCTGAGGACGGCTGCGCGCAAGCGGGCAGCCTACCCCGCCTTCCCCCCGGTCCATACGATTGCCCCGTGACCGCGACCGATTCAGTAGCTGCGCTGCGGGGTGCGGTGGAGGGTGCCGCGAGGACTCTGCGCGACGGCGAGCCGATCGCCACCCCACCCACCCTGGAGCGCCCGCCGAAGCCCGAGCTGGGCGACTACAGCTCCAACGCGGCGATGCTGCTCGCCGGCGTGCTCGGCGACAACCCACGCGCCGTCGCCGAGCGCCTGCGTGCCGAGCTGGAGGCCGACCCGGCCCTCGCCGGCCACCTCGAGCGGATCGAGGTCGCCGGCCCGGGGTTCGTCAACTTCTTCCTCGCCGACGCCTGGTACCTGCGGGCGCTCGGCGGCCTGCTCGCCGCCGGCGAGGACCTCGGCCCGAGTCCGACCACGGCGCCGGAGAAGGTCCTGGTCGAGTTCGTCTCCGCCAACCCGACCGGGCCGATCCACGTCGGCACCGGCCGCAACGCCGCCTACGGCGACTCGCTGGCGCGGCTGCTGCAGGCGGCCGGGCACGCGGTCGAGCGCGAGTACTACGTCAACGACGCCGGCAGCCAGGTCACCCGCTTCGCCGACTCGCTGGCGGCGCGTATGCGCGGCGAGGAGCCGCCGGAGGACGGCTACGCGGGCGAGTACGTGTCCGAGATCGCCGCCCGGCTCCGGGCCGAGGGAGTCGAGCCGACCGACCGCGAGACGCTGGAAGTGCGCGGCGTCGAAGAGGTGCTGAAGGAAACCCGAGCGACGCTGGAGCGCTTCGGCGTCACATTCGACACCTGGTTCTCCGAGCGCAGCCTCTACGCCAAAGGCGAGGTCGAGATGGCTCTCGGCGAGCTGGAGAAGCGCGGCCACACCTACCGCCACGAGGACGCGCTCTGGCTGCGGACGACGGACTTCGGCGACGACAAGGACCGGGTCCTGATCCGCTCCAACGGCGAGGCGACCTACCTGACCCCGGACATCGCCTACCACTGGGACAAGTTGCAGCGCGGCTTCGATCGCCTGATCGACGTCCTCGGCGCCGACCACCACGGCTACGTGCCGCGGGTCCGCGCCGCGATCGAGGCGCTCGGCGCCGAGCCCGACCGCTTCGAGGCGCTGACGATGAGTCTCGTCCACGTGGTCGAAGGCGGCGAGCGGGTGCAGATGTCGAAGCGCACCGGCGACTTCGTCACCCTCGACGAGCTGCGCGAGGACATCGGCCTCGACGCGACGCGCTGGTTCATGCTCTGGCGCAGCCACGAGACGACGGTCGACCTCGACCTCGAGCTGGCCCGCAGCCAGTCGAGCGAGAACCCCGTCTACTACGTCCAGTACGCCCACGCCCGGATCGCCAGCATCCTCCGCAAAGCCGGCGAGGAGACCGCGACCGAGCCCGCCGCGACAGTCGAGCGGCCGGCGCTGGAGGACACCGAGAAGGTCCTGGTCAAGCGCCTGCTCGAGTTCCCCGAGGAGGTGCGGGCGGCGGCGGCGCGCCGGGCGCCGCACCGGATCTGCGCCTACTCGACCGCGGTCGCCGCCGACTTCCACGCCTTCTACCGCGACTGCCAGGTCGTCGGCGCCGAGGGCGACGGGGTCGAAGCCTCGCGGCTCGCCCTCTGCCTGGCGACGAAGCGGACGATCGCCGCCGCGCTGGGGCTGCTGGGAATCTCGGCTCCCGAGCGGATGTGATGCTGCGGGGCCGCAGCAGGCTCCCCGTGCTGGCGGAGATCGCCGGCCCGGCGGAGTCGACGCGGGCCTGGGCGCTGAGGGGCCGGGACTTCGAAGCCCTAGGGGACGTCCTGCCGCGGCTGGCCGAGCAGCGGGTCGTGGCGGTGGTGGGGGAGGGGGACGAGCCGGCGGTCGCGGCGATCGCCCTCGCCTCGGCCGCCGCCGCCCACGGCAGCCGCACGATCCTCGTCGAGTGCGACCTCGCGCGGCCGCGGCTGGCGGCCCAAGTGGGGCTCGCTCCGACCCCCGGCCTGCACGAGTACCTGCGCTGGGAGGCGGAGCCGGCCGACGTGCTGCAGCCGGTGGCCCTGGCCGGGCCGGCGACGGCTGCGGGAGGGCAGCTGGTCTGCATCTGCGGCGGCCGCCCGGCGACGAAAGCCGAGACCCTACTCGGCCTGCAGAGCTTCGCCCACGTCATCGAGAAACTGCGCGCCGCCTACGAGCTGGTCCTGCTCGTCGCGCCGCCGGTGCAAGCCGAACCCGCCGCGAGCCTTGCGGTCGCCGCTCAGGCCGACGCGGCGATCGCCGGGTTGCCGAGCACGAGCGATCGCGCGGTTCGCGCGGGGATACGCCGTCTTCCTCCGGCGGCCCTGGGCGCGATCGTCGTTTCCGGCTGATCGGTGCGCCTTATCCACCCTATGAGGGGGAAAAGGCGCACCGCTGTGCTCAGAGGTCGTAGCGGGCGAGGTCGGCGTCGAGGCGCTCGGCGTCCTCGTCGCTCGGTCCCGCCGCTTTTGGCTTCGGTCCGCCTCGCCTGCCCGCGCGGCGCCAGCGCTGCACGCCGATCGCCAGCGCCACCGCCGCGATCAGGAAGGCGACGATCGGAACGACGTAGGCGGAGAGGCTGAAGCCCGAGTCGGGGGGCAGCGCCAGGACCTCGTCGCCGTACTCGGCGACCAGCGCGTCCTTGATCTCGGCTTCGCTCCGGCCTTCCGCGATCAGGCGATTGATAAAGACCCGCTCGCGCTGGGCCTGCGGCGATTCGGCCAGCTGCAGGAGGGTGCCGCAGACGGGGCACATCACCTGCTTTTCGATTTCGGTCAGCGAAGCGCGCCCCTCGGCACCGGCAACCGGCGCCAGCAGCGCCAGCGCCAGCACCGCGATAGCCATGATTCGCGCCGTCACCCCCCACCTCCCGTCAGCAGCGGTTCCACCTCGTCGCGCAGGTACTCCTCGTCGACTTCGCCGACCGAATGCAACCGCACCGTCCCCCGGGGATCGACGAGGTAGCTCTCCGGCAGCCCGGTCGTCCCGTAGTCGTGGCTGACGTCGCCGTCGGCGTCGCGCAACTGCGGGTAGCCGAGGCCGTACCGGCGAACGAAGGCGCGCCCGTCGTCGCTGAGGTCGCGGGAGTCGATCCCGAGCACGGTGAAGTCGGGCCCGTTATGGCGGCGGTGAAATTCCTCCAGCGCCGGCGCCTCCGCCCGGCAGGGGGGGCACCAGGAGGCCCAGAAGTTGACCAGCACCCACCGCCCCCGGTAATCGGCCAGCGACTGCGAGCCGCCGCCTTCGAGCCGCGGCAGCGGCTCGGTCGGCACCGGGTCTCCGATGGCGAGGCCCGAGGACCCCTTGCTGGCCAGCCCGAAGACGAGCAGGCCGACGACGGCCAGCACGCCCAGGACTGCGATGACAGAGCGAAAGCTCACAGACCGCGAAGACTAGATCCCAGGGCCGCCCGGCAGCCCGCCCGGGTCGTAGAATCAAACCCGCGCGGACGTAGCTCAGTTGGTAGAGCGCAAGCTTCCCAAGCTTGAGGTCGCGGGTTCGACCCCCGTCGTCCGCTTGTTGTACCGAAAAGATTCCCTTTCGGTACTTGACAATTCTCGAAGCGCACCTATGGTCGGGCGGTGAAGGTCGTGGCCGACGAAAAGCTCGCGTGTTACTGCGGCCCGCAGGAGCTCGGGGCGCCCGACGACCTCGAGGCGACGATCGTCGAGTTCATCGCCGGGACGACGAAGACGCTCGACATCGCCGTGCAGGAGATCGACTCGCTGCCGATCGCCGAGGCGATCGCGGCGAAGAAGCGCGAGGGGAAGAGCGTGCGGGTCCTCCTCAACCGCTCCTACCTGCAGGACGAGACGGATTCGGACAACCGGCCCGCGGCGGCTCTGACGACGGTCGCGCAGCTGTCTGCCGACGAGAGCGAGCGCAAGGTCAACCGCGACGTCTTCGCCGCGCTCTGCCGCTGCGGGGTCGAAGTCCGCATCGACCTCAACCCCGACAACAAGATCTTCCACCACAAGTTCGCTCTCCGAGACGTCCGCCTCGACAAGAACGGCAGTGCTCGCCGCGGCGACGCGCCGGCGCTGCTGACCGGCTCGGCCAACTTCACCGAGACCGACGGCCACAAGAACCTCAACCACCTGTTCGTCTTCCAGAGCAAGGGAATCGAGGAGGACTTCGGCCAGGAGTTCAGGGAGGCCTGGTCGGGCGAGTTCGGCCGTGGCCGCCTCGGCGACCCGCCGCGGACGCATGACGTCGGCGGGATCCCGGTCAAGGTCCTCTTCGCTCCCGACCACGGCCCCGAGGCCGAGGTCGTGAAGCAGATGCTGAAGTGCCCGCAGGGAGGGGAGATCGACTTCGCGATGTTCACCTTCATGGGCTCCTCGGCGATCGACGACGTGATGATCGTGCTCGCCGGGGCCGGCCGGACGGTGCGGGGAGTCCTCGATCGCGGCCAGGCTGCGATGCCGACCGCCGCCTCGCACCTGCTGAAAGAAGGCGGGGTGGAAGTGCTCGTCCCGCGTCAAGGAAGCGGCGTCCGCAAACTGCACCACAAGCTGGCGGTGATCGACGAGTGCACGGTGCTCGGCGGCTCGTTCAACTATTCGGAGCCGGCGACCCTCTACAACGACGAGGCGCTGCTCGTCCTCGGCAGCCCCTACCCGGAGTCCGAAGGGATCGACGTCGACGCCGCCGAGTGCAAGCAGCTCGCCGGCTTCTTCTCGGCCGAGATCGACCGGATCCGCGGTCTCAGCGAACCCCTGAAAGCCTGAGCGGCGGAGCGCCGCCTCAGGTCGACTGGTCCCAGGTGCCGCTGCGGCTGTAGAGCCGGTCCTTGGCCGCGAGCAGCTCGCAGTCGGCGCGGGCCATCAGCGCTTCGCCGTCGCGGTCGAAGCTGGCGGCGACGCCGAAGGAGGCGCCGATCCCGCCCTCGCCGAGCGCCGCGGCGCGGATCTCCTCGGAGATGCGGGTGGCGGCGATGCGCGCCTCGTCCTCGTCGGTGCCCGGCATCAGGATCGCGAACTCGTCGCCGCCGATGCGGAAGCAGTCGTCGGCCATGCGCGAGGCGTCGAGGAGCGCCGCGACCTGGCGCAGGACCTCGTCACCTGCGGGGTGGCCGAGCCGGTCGTTGACGCCCTTGAAGCCGTCGAGGTCGAGCAGGCAGAGGGAGACCGGCCCGGAGCGGGCGGCGCGGGCCAGCTCGACCGGGAGGCGCTCCTCGAAGGCGCGGCGGTTCGGCAGCCCGGTGAGCGCGTCGCGACGGCTCTCGCGCGACTCGGCCTCGAAGAGGTTGGCGTGGGAGAGGTGGGCGGCGATCAGCTCGCTCAGCATTTCCAGAGCCTCGACGTCGCTCTCGTCGAAGTGGTGCGGCTCGGGCGAGTAGACCTTGAGCACGCCGACCGTCTCCCCCTGGTGGAGGAGCGGGACGCAAAGCATCGACACCGCATTGACGCGTTGACAGGCGACCGAGTCGACGCGGGGATCGTCGCCGGTGTCGTCGCTGCGCAGCACCTTGCCCTCGCGCACGCAGAGGCCGGAGAGGCTCGTCGCGGCCTTCAGCCTCATGCCGAGGTAGGGAGTCGCCTCGCCGGTGGTGACGCTGTAGACCATTTCGTCGCCCTCGACCAGCTCGATCAGGCCGGCGCTGGAGCGGGTCAGCTCCTGGGCTCGCCCGGCGATCAGCTGCATGATCGCGGCGGGGTCGAGGTCGCTGGCGGCGATCTCCGTCTGGGTGCGGATGATCGCCCGCAGCTGCGATTCCGAGCGCTCGTTGGACATGCCGTTCAATCGGCAGATCGAACGACTCGGTTTAGCGCTGCATGCTGCCTGGGCTGTGGCTAGGCGGCCACAGCCCAGGCCGGCTCGGACTCCTCGATGGTCTTCTCATCCGCGTCGCTGCTCGCCACGGCACCGGGCAGCCGGTAGAAGTGCTCGGTGGCGCCGCGCACCTGGCGCTCGCGCACGAGCTCGATCAGGCCGGATTTGGCCAGCTCGGTGACGTGGTAGTTGGTGTTGCTGAGGGGGATCTGCAGCTCGCGGCTGAGATCGCTGGGGGAGAGGACGCGGCCGCCGTCGATCCCGAGGATTTCGAGGATCGACACCCGCAGCGGGTGGGCGGTCGCCCGGGCGAGACGCTCCCAGTTCACCGGCACCGACGAACGATCGCCGAAGCTGGGACGACCGTTGCCGTTATGCCCGTTTTGCGGCTGTTTCGCGGAAGAATGACCGTTTGCTGGGTGACCGTTGGGGGAAATACCGTCTTGGTTTGGCATGAGCCGACATTACCAAAAAATATTGACTCATGTCATCATTTTCGGGTAGGTTATTCGTTGAGTAGCCATTAGGGAGCTTTTGGGAGGAGAATTTCGATGCGTACCGGCACGACCCGTGCAGCACTGATCATTTGCCTTTGTTCCCTGCTCTGCCTCGCGGCGGCCACGCCCGCGCTGGCCGACACCGACGACATCATCGCCCCCAGCGACGTGACCCACCCGTCGGTCGACTCGGGCTGGCAGGCAGGGACCTGCAAAGCGGAACCGGCCGGCGAACCCTGCTCGATCGCCACGCCCGAGCTCTTCTTCGAAACCGCGGGGGCGCATCCCAACTTCGGCTTCACCCAGTTCATCATCAAGCACGGGCCGCCGCCCGGGGAAGCGCCGGTGGACGAACTGAAGACCGTCCGGGTCGACCTGCCGGTCGGCCTCAGCGTCAACCCCGGCGCCACCGTCCGCTGCAAACTCAGCGTCTTCGAAGCCGGCGCGGACGGCTGCCCCGTCGGCTCGAAAGTCGGCGAAAGCTTCGTCACCGCCGCCGGCCCCCTCGGTCCGATCGACCCCGTCCCCGGCGTCACCCAGGTCCCCGTCTACAACGTCGAACCGAAACAGGGCGAGGCGGCGCGCTTCGGTCTCGAACTCGCCGGCAACGAAGTCTTCCTCGAAGGCGACGTCGCCTGGTCGACCGATTTCCACGAGGGGTTCACGATCCACGTCCCCGCCGCTCTTCCCAGTGACCTGGGCGGAGCCCTCGGTCTGCTGACCGGGCAGAAAGGGGTGATCCTGAAAAACCGCCTCGTCTTCAACGGCCGCGCCGGCGACGGCACCTTCCTGACCACGCCGACCACCTGCTTCGGCCCCGCCTACGCCGACGACTGGGAACCGGGCGACCAGCCCGGCGGCCCCTCCGGCCAGATCTACTCGACCTTCCTCCGCGCCGACTCGGTCGGCGAACCCGACCCGAACTTCCCCAACGGCTCATCGTTCTTCGAGTCGCCGATCCCGCCGGTCAGTGAAACGAGCGGTCCGGGGACCGAACCCAAAGACTGCGACTCGATCCCCTACGACCCCTCGATCGACGTCGACCCCGGCACCGCGCAGACCGACTCTCCCGCCGGGGCGACGGTCAGCGTCGAGGTCCCGCACCTGATTCCGGACTTCCTCGCCGGCGAGGACGAACAGGACAGCTCCCACACCAAGCAGGCGACGGTGACGCTGCCGCGGGGGATGGGCCTCAACCCGTCCGCCGCCAACGGCCTGCAGGTCTGCCTCGACTCCCAGTTCGGCAAAGGGACCCGCGACCCGGTCGCCTGCCCGCCGCAGTCGATCGTCGGTCACGCGAGGATCGAATCGCCGCCGCTGGAAGACCAGACCAACCCGCAGCCCGAAGAAGTGCTCGAAGGCAACGTCTACGTCGGCAAGCAGCTCAGCCGCGACCCGGCCTCGGGTCAGGAGTACCGGATCTTCGTCGAAGCGAAATCGGATCGATACGGGATCTCCGTGCGGCTGATCGGCAACGTGCGGGCCGACCCGCAGACGGGCCAGCTCTCGACGACGATCGCCGACACCCCGCAGGTGCCGTTCACCTCCTTCGACCTGACCTTCGACGGCGGCGCCCGGGCGGTGCTCACCAGCCCGCCGACCTGCGGCCCGAACGAGACGACGGCGACGATGACCCCGTGGTCGGGCAACTCGCCGGCTCACCCGAAAGGCAGCTTCTCGATGACCGACGCCCCGGGCGGCGGCAAATGCGCGAAGACGCTCGCCGAGCGGCCCTTCGGCCCCGCCTTCGCCGCCGGTCCGGCGAGCGCCAAGGCCGGTGCCTTCAGCCCGGTCATCGTCCACATCGATCGCCAGGACGGCCAGCAGGAGCTGAAAGGCGCCGACGTGGTCCTGCCGCCGGGGATGACCGGCAAGCTGCGCGGGATTCCCTACTGCCCGGAGAGCGCGCTCGCGGCGGCGGCCACCAGGGCCGGCGCCGAGGAGAATGCGAGCTCGAGCTGCCCGGCTGAGAGCCTGGTCGGCGCCGCCTCGGTCGCCGCCGGCACCGGCTCGGCCCCGTACAAGATCGACGGCAAGGTCTTCCTCTCGGGCCCCTACCACGGGGCTCCTCTCTCCCTCGCAGTGGTCACCCCCGCCACGGCCGGTCCGTTCGACCTCGGCACGGTCGTGGTGCGGGTGGCCCTGTTCGTCGACCCCGAAACCGCGCAGATCCGCGCCGTCTCGGATCCGATCCCGCACGTCTTCGGCGGCGCCCTGCTCAGCATCCGCTCCGTCGACCTGAAGATCGACCGGCCGAACTTCACCCTCAATCCGACCAACTGCGCGCCGTTCGCCACCACCGGCGCCCTGCTCGGCGGCGGGGGGGACCCGGGCAACCCGGCGTCCTTCGGCTCCTTCGGCGTCAGCGCGCCGTTCCAGGCGAGCGGTTGCGAGGCGCTCGCCTTCAAACCGAAGCTGTTCACCAAGCTGATCGGCAGCCGCAAGAAAATGCGGCGCAACGGCCACCCGGCCTTCCGCGCCGTCCTGATCGCCCGCCCGGGCGACGCCAACATCCAGCGGGCGGCGCTGACGCTGCCGCACTCGCAGTTCCTCGACCAGGGTCACATCGGCACGATCTGCACCCGGGTCCAGCTCGCCGCCTCCGCCTGCCCGGCTCGCTCCATATATGGATACGCGCGGGCGCAGACGCCGCTGCTCGACGACGAAGTCAAGGGCCCCGTCTACCTGATCGCCTCCGACCACGAACTCCCGGATCTGCTCGCCGACCTCCACGGCCAGGTCAACGTCCGCCTGCGCGGGGTGATCAGCTCGGCGAAGGAGCGGCTGAAGACCGTCTTCTTCCCGGTGCCCGACGTGCCGGTGAGCAAGTTCACGATCAACATGAAGGGCGGCAAGAAGGGGCTGCTGGTCAACTCGCGCGACCTCTGCAACCGGCCCAACCGCTCGGTCCTCGCCTTCAAAGCCCAAAACGGCAAGAAGCTGCGGGTGAAGAAGCTGCCGCTGCGGACCCCGGCCTGCCGCAAGGCGAAGAAGAAGAGCAATCATTGAGCGCGATTAGTCGCGCGGCTACCTGGGTACGACCTCCTCACGTGAGGAAACGGGTTACCCAGCTGGTGATGTTCGCTGCCCTGTTCGGGGTGCTCTCGGTTGCCGTGGCTCAGGCCGGCGAAGTCGTCTTCTCGCCGCAGAACAACCCGCCGAACGCAAGCGATGGCTGGCAGGCGGGCACCTGCAACACGCCGACCTGCGCACCGGACAGCCCCAAAGCCGAGTTCTATGAAACGGCCGCCGGCCACCCGCCCTTCGGCATCACCCAGTTCATCGTCCGGCACAAAAAAGAACTGACGCACGAAGAACCGGAAGTCGACATGAAGACGCTGCGGGTCGACCTCCCGGTTGGGCTCAGCGTCAACCCGGGCGCCACCCCGCAGTGCGAGGCCGCCCACCCGAAAGAATGCCCGGCGAACACCAAAGTCGGCGAAAGCATCGTCACCGTCTCGCCTGAACTGCCGATCGTGCCGCCGGTGCCGATCACGGCGCCGGTCTACAACCTGAAGCCGCAGCCGGGTCAGCCCGCCCGCTTCGGGTTCACGGTGGAACCGGTCCCCGACCTGCCGCTGCTGCCGCCGAGCGACATCTACCTCGAGGCCGACGTCGCCTACGAGTCCGACTTCCACGAGGGGTTCACCATCCACGTGCCCAAGGTCGACGCGGTGAAACTGCTGAAAAACCGGCTGATCTTCAACGGGCGCGCCCACGCCGATCCGGGTGTCGGCTACTTCCTCACCACGCCGAGCACCTGCCTCGATCCCAACCAGGCCGCCTTCCAGCACACCTACTCGACCTACGCCCGCGCCGACTCGCTGCAGAACCCCGACCCGAGCTTCCCCAACGGCTCGCCGTTCGTCGAGTCGAAGCTGCCGCCGGGGACGAGTCCGAAAAACTGCGCCTCGATTCCCTTCAAACCTTCGATCGGGGTCGACCCCGGGACCAACCAGGTCGACTCTCCCGCCGGCGCCACCACCGAGCTGAAACTGCCGGTGGAAGCGAGCGCGAGCGGCCAGGAAACCTCGACGATGCGCTCGGCGCGAGTCTCGCTGCCGCTGGGGATGGGGCTCAACCCGTCGGCCGCCAACGGCCTCGCCGCCTGTAGCGACGCCCAGTTCGGCAAGGGCACCCGCAACCCGGTCGCCTGCCCGCCGGCCTCGAAGATCGGCACCGTCAGCGTCGCGACTCCGCCGCTGCCAGAGGGACCGCTGACCGGCAACGTCTACGTCGGCGAGCAAAAGAGCCGCGATCCCGAATCGGGCGAGGAGTACCGGATCTTCGTCGCCGCCGAGTCGGCTCGGTACGGGATCTCCGTGCGGCTGATCGGCAACGTCGTCGCCAACGCGAAAACGGGCCGCCTGACCGCGGTCTTCGACGAACCGGCGAAAACCAACGTCCTGCGCGGCGGCAACAGCGACAACCTGCCGAGCGGCCTGCCGCAGGTTCCGTTCACCAGCTTCAAGATCGCCGTCGACGGTGGCCCGAAGGCAGCGCTGAGCAGCCCGCCGACCTGCGGCCCGAACGAGACGAACAGCCAGCTGACGCCGTGGTCGGGCAACGCGGCCGCGACCCCGACCGCCAAATTCGACCTCGCCTCGCTCCCCGGCGGCGGCGCCTGCCCGAAGACGATGGGGGAGAGGCCCTTCGCGCCGGGCTTCAACGCGAAGCCGAAAAGCGAGGCCGCCAAAACCTTCACCCCCTTCTCCACCTTCATCAGCCGCCCGCCCGGGCAGCAGGAGCTGAAAGGCCTCGACGTGACGCTGCCCGAAGGCGCGACCGCAAAGCTGAAAGGCGTGCCGTACTGCTCGACGGACGACCTCGAGAAAATCGAGAAACGCGCCGGCGCGGCTGAGAAGAAAGACTCCGTCTGCCCGAAGGAGAGCAGGGTCGGCGCCGCCACCGTGCAGGCCGGGACCGGCCCCTCGCCGCTGAAAATCGAGGGCGACGCCTACCTCTCCGGCCGCTACAAAGGCGCGCCGCTCTCGATCGCGGTCGTCACTCCGGCGCTGGCCGGTCCTTTCGACCTCGGCAACGTCGTCGTCCGCGTGCCGCTCTTCCTCGATCCGGAAACCGCCCAGATCCACCCCAGGACGAACGACATCCCTGACGTCTTCGGCGGCACCAAACTCGACGTCCGCTCGGTCTTCCTCAACATCAACCGCGACGAGTTCACCCTCAACGGCACCAACTGCCGCAAAGGGGCGACCGCAGGCGTAATCAATGGTGGGGGTGGCAACCCGCTCGATCCCGCCGCCTACTCGGCCTTCAAAGTCGCCGACGAGTTCCAGGCGACCGGGTGCAAGAAGCTGAAGTTCCGCCCGAAGCTGAAGATCAGGCTGTTCGGCAAGACCCAGCGCGCCAAGCACCCGAAACTGCGGGCGGTGCTGAAGGCGCGCGGAAAAGACGCCAACATCCGAAAGACCTCGGTCGCGCTGCCGCACGCCCTCTTCCTCGACCAGGCGAGCCTCGCCAAAGTCTGCACCCGGGTCCAGTTCGCCGCCGAAAACTGCCCGAAGAAATCGATCTACGGCAAGGCGCGGGCCTTCACGCCGCTGCTCGGCAAACCGCTCGAAGGGCCGGTCTACCTGCGCTCTTCGAACAACACCCTGCCGGACATGGTCGCCCATCTCGCGGGTCAGGTCGACATCGATCTGGTCGGCCGGATCGACAGTTTCAAAGGCGGCATCCGCACCACCTTCGGTCGCATCCCCGACGTGCCGGTGACGAAGTTCGTCCTCACCCTGCCGGGTGGCAAGAAGGGGTTGCTCGTCAACTCGCGCAGCCTCTGCGCCAAGCCGGTCAAGGCGATCATCAAGATCAAAGCCCAGAACGGCCGTAAGGCGAACAGCAAGCCGAAGCTGCGCACTCCCTGCAAGGGGAAGAAGCGCGGTGGCCGTTCCAAGGGTCGCTGAGAAGCTCTACACGCATCAGTGTTGTGTCACGAATCGGTGACACGGTTACCCGGGTAGTAACACCGGCAGTCACTTGAATCGCCTCTGCCGACGTGTAATGTCTTCAGCGGGAGAGTTGTTCGTGGGGCGCTACAGGGGGCGTCCTCGTTAAGGGAAAAACGAGGAGGAAATTGATGGCGAAGCGCTCGTTCGCATTGCTTTTTTTGTGTCTTGGGGTCTTTATGGCCATGCCGGTGATCGCGATTGCGGACACCACGGACATCATCGAATCGCAGGAAGAGACCTTCGAAAAAGAAAACGGCTTCCAGTCCGGAACCTGCTTCGAAAACCAAGAAGGCGAAGACGTCGATCAGACCAAACCGGATCCTGGCAAACCGTACTGCTCCGGGGAAACCCCTGACCTCTTCTTCACCCAGGCTGGGGGACATCCGCCGTTTGGGTTCACGCAGTACATCATCCAACACGAAAATGGCACCGGCAAAATCGAACCGATCGAAGTCGAAGTTCCGACGAAACCGATCAAAGAGCCGATCGTCGACCGGACGATTAAAACGCTTCGCACCGACCTGCCGCCAGGGCTGACCGTGAACCCGCAGGCGACGGCGTCGAAGTGCTCGGATGCAGACTTCGAAGCCATCGGGCAGATTCCCGGCGCTCCTCCCGGCACCTTCGGTCACGTGCCGAAATGCGCGGCTGAGACGATCGTTGGCCGCGATGAAGTCACTCTCGTGACCAACGTCGAGGATTACGAATCGCCGACCTCCCCCGGACTGAAACTGCCGAAAGGTTTCATAATCCTTCCGGATCCGGCCAAAGGGACGTACGTCAGCGTCTACAACCTCGAACCGCATGAAGGCGAACCCGCTCGGCTCGGCTTCTACATCGGTTTCGAAAAAAAGATAATCCTCGAAACCGCTGTGGCGTGGGAGAGCGACTTCCACGAGAGCTTCACGATCCAGCTGCCGATGGCTGGCAGCCTGTCAACGCTCAGTAGCCGTCTGGTCAGTTTCGGCCAGACGGGTAACGGGGCGTACCTCACCACTCCGACCACCTGCTTCGATCCGGTCGAGGAGCCGAGCCTGTACACCACCTGGTTCCGCGCCCATTCCTACGGTGACGAAAACCCGACCTTCCCGGTGGGCTCGACGCCCGTCGGGTCGCCGCTGCCGCCCGGTGTGGCACCGACGGGTTGCGAGCGCGTCCCGTTCGACATTGGCATCGACGTCGACCCCGGTACGACCGCGATCGACTCCCCGGCCGATGCGACGGTGACGACGACGCTTCCCTTCGATCCCGCGAAAGAAGGTGGCGAAGTCGAAGAAGTCGCCCCCGGCGAGTTCGAGGGCATCTCGCAGTCGCACCTCCGCAGTGCCGAGGTCGCGATGCCGAAGGGCATGGGCCTGAACCCGAGCGGAGCACAGGGCTTGCAGGCCTGCACTGACGCTCAGTTCAAGAAGGGGCAGCGGGTCTACGAGAACGAGTGTCCGGACGGCTCCAAAGTCGGCACCGCGGTGATCGAGAGCCCGCCGCTGGCGGAGCCCCTAGTCGGCGACATCTACGTCGGCGAGCAGCAGAGCTCCGACCCGGAATCCGGACAGTTGTTCCGGATCCTGGTGGAAGCCAAGAGCGAGCACGAGGGCATCGCCCTGCGCCTCGTCGGCAACGTCAAAGCCGACAAGACGACCGGCCAGCTGACGGCGGTCGTCAGCGACAACCCGGTGCTGTCGATCAATGGGGACTCGATTCCCAGCGGTCTCCCGCAGGCCCCGTTCACCTCCGTCAAATTGCATTTCGACGGAGCCAAAGCGGTTCTGACGACGCCGCCGACCTGCTCTGCCTCGACGACCAACGCCCTGATGGAACCGTGGGCGCGTCCGGGTGAAAAGAAGCCGATCAGCGACAGCTTCACGCTCTCCAGCGACCCGACGGGCGGCACCTGCCCCCAGACGATGGCTGAGCGGAAGTTCAATCCGCTGTACAAAGCCAAAGTCGACAGCTCCAAAGGCGGCGCCTACTCGCCCTTCCACGTCAACATCGGGCGTCGGGACGGCGAGCAGGAGCTGAAGGTCGTCGACGTCACCCTGCCGAAGGGGCTGACCGGGAAACTGGCCGGCATCCCATACTGCTCCGAGGAGGCCATCGCGGCCGCCGCCGGGCGCAGCGGCAAAGCCGAGATGGCCAGCCCGAGTTGCTCGGGCGACAGCCGCCTCGGCTCGGTCACGACCAAGTCCGGTTCGGGCGCCAACCCGCTGCAGCTCGGCGGCAACGCCTACCTGGCCGGTCCCTACAAGGGCGCCGCGCTCTCGCTGGTGACGATCACGCCGGCGGTGGCCGGCCCGTTCGACCTCGGCACCGTGGTCGTCCGGGTGGCCCTCAACGTCGATCCGGAAACCGCTCAGATCCACGCGGTCTCCGACGTCATCCCCGACGTCTTCGGCGGGGTGAAGCTGGACCTGCGGGCGATCGATCTCGACATTGACCGCAGCCAGTTCATGCTCAACCCGACGAATTGCGCCGCTCAGGCGACGACGGGCGCGATCAACGGCGGCGGCGCTGACCCGACCAACCCGGCCGTGTTCAGCTCCTACCCGGTGAACGATCCGTTCCAGGCGACCGAATGCAACAAGCTCGCCTTCAAGCCGAAGCTGAAGATCCAGCTCTACGGCGGGACGAAGCGGAACAAGTACCCGCGCCTGAAGGCGACCCTGACCGCGCGCAAGGGCGACGCCAACATCGCCCGCACCGCGGTGACGATGCCCCGTTCCCTGTTCCTCGAACAGGGCCACATCGGCACCGTCTGCACGCGGCCGCAGCTCGCCTCACACACCTGCCCGAAGGGCTCGGTGTACGGCAAGGCATGGGCGAAGTCGCCGTTGCTCGACAAGAAGTTGCAGGGCAAGGTCTACCTCGTGTCCTCCAACAACAAATTGCCGGACCTGCTCGTCGACCTCCGCGGCCAGGTGGAGATCTACCTGCGCGGCGTAATCGGCAGCGGCAGCACCGGGGGCCTGAAGACGGTCTTCCGGACCGTGCCGGACGTGCCGGTGAGCAAGTTCGTCCTCAACATGAAGGGCGGCAAGAAGAGCCTGCTCGTCAACTCGCAGAACACCTGCGCCAAGCCGCAGCGTGCGATCGTGAAGATGAAGGGCCAGAACGGCAAGAAGAAGAACGCCAACAAGTTCAAGCTGAACGTCGTCTCCTGCGGTAAGAAAAAGGGCAAGAAGTAGGAGCGTCGTTTAGCGCGTCAGCACCGGCGCGGATGGCCGAATAGCCTCCGCGCCGGTGCGCCCGACGCTCTCAGTCCTGATCGTCGCCTTCGAGAACCGCGACGATCTCCGTAAGACCCTCCCGGCCCTGCTGCCTGAGCTCGGTGAGGGCGACGAGCTGATCCTCGTCGAGAACAAGCCCGGCGACGGCTGCGCCGAGCTGGTCCGCGAGCTGGCACCGGGGGCGCGGATCGTCGCGATGGGCGGCAACGCCGGCTTCGCCGCCGGGATCAACGCCGGGGCCGAGGCGGCGATTGGGGACCTGCTGGTGATCCTCAACCCCGACGCCGCTCCCCAGCCCGGGTTCGGCGAGGCGATCCGCCGGCCCTGGGCCGAGGGACGCGACTGGGGTGCGTGGCAGGCGCTGGTCGCCGACGGCGAGCTGCGCTGCGTCAACTCCGCCGGCAACCCGCTGCACTTCACCGGCATCACCTGGGCGGGGGGACACGGCCGGCCGCTCGATCAAGCGCCGCCCGCCGGCGAGGTCACCGTCGCCTCCGGCGCCTCTCTGGCGGTCCCCCGGGGAATCTGGCGGGAGACGGGCGGCTTCCCCGCCGAGTTCTTCCTCTACCACGAGGACGTCGACCTCTCGGTGCGGATTCGCGCCGCCGGCCACGCGGTGGGCATCGAGCCCGCCGCCGTCGTCGCCCACGACTACGAGTTTGGCGCCAACGCCGAGAAGTGGTTCTGGCTCGAGCGCAACCGGCTCGCCTTCATCCTCCGCACCTACCCTGGGGCACTGCTGGCCCTGCTCGCTCCGGCCTTGATCGCCACCGAGCTGGCGCTGCTGGCGGTCTCCGCCGCCGGCGGCTGGGGGCGGCAGAAGCTGCGCGCGAACCTCGCCGTGCTGCGCTGGCTGCCGCGGCTGTCGCGCGAGCGCCGTCGGGTGCAGCGCCAGCGGACCGTCGGCGCCGCCGAGTTCGCCTCCTGGCTGACGCCCGACCTCGACTCCGAGCTGATCTCGCCGCTCGTCCGCTCCCGGCCGGCCCGCCTGCTGCTGCGTGGCTACTGGCGGGCGGTGCGCCTGCTGCTGCGGTAGCTAGGTCGACTGGCTGATCGGGCGGATCAGGATCTCGTTGACGTCGACGCCCTCCGGCTGCTCCAGCGCGAACATCACCGCGCGGGCGATGTCGTCGTCGCCGAGGGCGCTGTCGCCGGGGCGGTTGTCGAAGAACGGGGTGTCGACCATCCCCGGCTCGATCAGGGTCACCCGGATGCCGTGGTTGTCGTGGATCTGGCGCAGCTCCTGCCGCAGCGCCTCGCCGATCGCCGTCGCCGCCCACTTCGTCGCCGAGTAGAGCGAGCCCGGCAGGACGCGGCGGCCGGCGATCGAGCTGGTGACGAGGAAGTGGCCGTCGCCGCGCTCGAGCAGGTGGGGGAGGGTGGCGCGGATCGTCAGCGCCACGCCGTAGACGTTGGTCAGGACCATCGAGCGCCAGTGCTCGGGGGACTCCTCGAGGAAGCCGCGGCTGGCGCCGAAGCCGGCGTTGGCGAAGACGGCGTCGATGCGGCCGAAGCGCTCCAGGGCGGTCGCGGCGAGCGCCTGCACCTCGTCCCACTCGGTGACGTCGCAGCGGACGGCGATCGCCCGCTCCTCGCCGCCGAGCTCCTCGGCGAGCTTCTGCAGCTCCTCCTCGCGGCGCGCCGCCAGCACCAAGCGGTACTTGGCGGAGGCCGCCCGGGCGGTCGCGGCGCCGATGCCGCTGCTGGCGCCGGTGATGAGCAGAACGGGGTCGTCGGCCATGCCGCCATTCTCCCAGGTCGGCTCCTTGCGATAATCCCGATTGCCTGTGGACCCTCAGCGAAAGCGGAAGATCCGGCTCGTCGTCGCGCTCAGCACCGCCGTGCTGCTCGCGGTGGCGCTGATCTACACCTCCTTCTCGGCCTCGACCGAGGCCAAGGAACCCTCGCAGCTGCTCTCGGCGACGCCCGGGACCAGCTACGAGATGACCGGCAGGGTCGTCAAGGGCTCGATTAAGCGCGACGGCGCCGGCATCGCCTTCCGCGTCGCCGACCGGGACGGCGGCGGGCAGAGCCTGCCGGTCACCTATGAGGGCACCGTCCCGGACCCGTTCCGCGGCGGTCGCGAGATCGTCCTCACCGGCGCGATCGCGAGCAGCGGCGTCTTCGTCGGCGAGCCGGAAACCCTGATCACGAAGTGCCCGTCGAAGTTCACGACCAAATCTGATGGCTAGCCTCGGCAGCGCCCTGCTGGGCCTTGCCTTCCTCGCCGCTCTGGCCGCCGGTGCGCTCGCGATCGCCGGGCGCAAGGGGGACGAGCGCCTGCTCCGGCTCTCCCGCCGCACGGTCTACGGCTTCTGCGCCCTGCTCACCGCCTGCGTGGTGATCATCGAGATCGCCTTCCTCGGCGACGACTTCTCCTTCAACATCGTCCAGCAGCACAGCTCGATCGAGACGCCGACCGGCTACAAGATGGCGGCGATGTGGTCGAGCCAGGAGGGCTCGCTGCTGCTCTGGGCCTTCGTCCTCTCGATCGCCGCCAGCGCCGCGCTTTACGCGACCCGCAACAAGCTCCGCGACCTCGTCCCCTGGGCGACCGCGGTGATGATGGGCGTCGCCGCCTTCTTCACCGGGCTGATGCTGTTCGCGCCCGACGTCGACCCGTTCGCGACGCTCGATCCGGCGCCGGTCGACGGGGTCGGCCTCAACCCGCTCCTGCAGCACCCGAGCATGATGATCCACCCGCCGATGCTCTACTCGGGCTACGTCGCCTTCACGGTGCCGTTCGCCTTCGCGATCGGGGCGCTGGTCACCCGCCGGCTCGACGCCGAGTGGATCCGCGCCACCCGCCGCTTCGCGCTGATCGCCTGGGCCTTCCTCGGCCTCGGCCTCCTGCTCGGCGCCCGCTGGTCCTACACCGAGCTCGGCTGGGGCGGCTACTGGGCCTGGGACCCGGTCGAGAACGCGGCGCTGATGCCGTGGCTGCTCGGCACCGCCTTCCTGCACTCGATCATGGTCCAGGAGAAGCGCGGGATGCTGAAAGTCTGGAACGCGAGCCTGATTGTCGGCACCTTCTCGATGGCGCTGCTCGGCACCTTCCTCGTCCGCTCCGGCGTCCTGCAGTCGATCCACGCCTTCGGCGACAACACCGTCGGCCCCTACATCCTCGGCCTGATCGGGGTGGTGCTGGTCGGCTCGACGGCGCTGATCGTCAGCCGCCTCGACGACCTGCGCTCGGAGAAGCGGATCGACTCGCTGGCCTCGCGCGAGTCGGTCTTCCTGGTCAACAACTTCCTGCTGGTGGGGATGACCGCGGTGATCTTCTGGGGCACCTTCTTCCCGCTGATCTCCGAACTCTTCACGGGCGAGAAGGCCTCGCTGGCCGCGCCCTGGTTCGACCGCTACACGACGCCGCTGGCGATCCTGCTCGTCCTCTTCACCGGGATCGGGCCGCTGCTCGCCTGGCGACGGGTCAGCTGGGAGTCGGCGAAGCGGGTCTTCCGCCTGCCGCTCATCGCCGCGGCCGTGGTCGCCCTGGCGCTGGCGGTCTTCACCGACGCCGCCGACAACCTCTGGGCGCTGGCTCTCTTCGCCTTCGCCGCCTTCGCCCTGACCGGCCTGGCGCAGGAGTTCTGGACCGGGACCGCCGCCCGCAAACGGCTCAGCGGCGAGCCGGGCGGCCAGGCGCTGGTCGGCCTGGTCAGCCGCAACCGCCGTCGCTACGGCGGCTACGTCGTCCACGTCGGCATCGTCGTGCTGCTGGTCGGCGTCGCCGCCTCCTCCAGCTTCCAGACCAACCGCGACGTCGAGCTGCGGCCGGGGGAGAGCACGACGATCGACGGCCGCACGATCACCTACGTGAAGCCGACGGTCTCGGTCGACCAGGAGAAGCTCGGCTTCGGCGCGCTGCTGCGCGTCGAAGAAGACGGCAAGGTCGTCGACACCCTGCGCCCGAGCCGCCAGTTCTTCCGTCCCACCGGCCAGGAAACGGGGCTGATCAGCACCTACTTCGCCGGCGAGGCGACCAGCGAGGTGGGTCTGCGCACCGGGCTCGGGCACGACCTCTGGGTCGCCGAGCAGCCGAACGTCGCCGCGGTCCAGCGCGGGGCACGGCTGGCTGACAAAGGCTTCCAGGCCTGCGTACGGGGAGAGCCCGGAACGCCGCCGCAGTGCAAAGCGCTGGGGGCGCTGATGCGCAGCGCCGCCGCCAACCCGAGCCTGCGCCCGCAGGCCTTCGAGCAGATCACGAAGCTGCAGGGTCTCGCCGCCGAAAACGTGGCGAAGACCTTCCTCACCTCCAACGCGCCCTCGACCTTCAAGATCATCGTCAACCCGCTCGTGATGTGGATGTGGATCGGCGGCATCATCGCCCTCGCCGGGGCGCTGATCGCGCTCTGGCCCTCGCGCGGGCGGCGCCGCGGCGCCCTCGTCCGCAGCGAAGCCGACGCCCGCAAGGAAGCGAAGTACCGCGAGATCCGCGACGCCGAGCTCGACCACGCCGCCGGCAAGCTCTCCGACGAGGACTTCGCCGCTCTCGACGCCGAACTACGCGACGAGGCGCTCGAGATTCTCGATCGCGAGCCGATCGCCTAGACTTTCCCGACCGTGTTCACGTTCTTCAGCATCATCCAGGTGGTCATCGCCATCGTCTTGATCTTCCTAGTGCTCCTGCACTCGGGCAAAGACGCGGGCCTCTCCGGCGCCTTCGGCATCGGCGGCGCCGGCGGCAGCGGCATCGGCGGTGGCTCGATGGTCGAGCAGAATCTGGACCGCGCTACGGTCTTCTTTTCAGTGCTCTTCGTGCTGAATACGTTCCTGCTGCTGAAGATCTAGCGGCCTTATTGGGGACGGAGGGAGGGACCCTCCGTCGCAGATTTGGGGAGGCTCCTCCGGGTCCCTCCCTCCGTCCTATGACCGAGCTCTCTGGCTTCGGACATTTTCTGCTGCGTTGTAGCCCTCCTTGACACGTCCGCGGTTTCTGTAAAGATAGGTGACGAACTTTGCGGAGTTGACAAGGAGGAGGGGCATGGAGGCACACGCGGAGCACGCTCATCATCACCACCATCACGAGCACGTGGACGTCAATCCGGCGGCCTGGACCGACGGCAAGCGCTACGCGTGGCTATTGGGGATCATCGTCCCGCTCTCGCCGTTCCTCGCCTTCTTCTGGGTCACCGTCACCGGCTTCGGAGCGCTCTGGTACCTCGGCCCGCTCCTCGTCTTCGGCCTCTTCCCGCTGCTCGACATGGCGATCGGGCTCGACCGCACCAACCCGCCCGACAGCGTCCTCAAGTTCCTCGAGCAGGACCGCTACTACCGCTGGTGCACCTACGTCTTCATCCCGATCCAGTACGCGGGCCTCGTCTTCGCCTGCTGGATGTGGGCCTATGGCGACCTCTCGCTGGCTGAAAACATCGGCCTGGCGCTGACGATGGCGGTGGTCGGCGGGATCGCGATCAACACCGCCCACGAGCTCGGTCACAAGCGCGCCAGCTCGGAGAAGTGGCTGAGCCGCATCGCCCTCGCGCAGACCGGCTACGGCCACTTCTTCATCGAGCACAACCGCGGCCACCACGTCAAAGTCGCCACCCCCGAGGACCCCGCCAGCTCGCGGCTGGGGGAGAGCTTCTGGGCCTTCCTGCCGCGCACCGTCGCCGGCAGCCTGCGCTCGGCCTGGGGGATCGAGACCGCGCGCCTCGACCGGCTCGGCAAGTCGCACTGGGGGATCCACAACGACGTGCTCAGCGCCTGGGCGATGACCGTCGTCCTCTTCGGCGGTCTGACCCTCGTCTTCGGCCCGGTCGTCCTGCCCTACCTGCTGGTCCAGGCGGTGATCGGGTTCTCGCTGCTGGAGGTCGTCAACTACCTCGAGCACTACGGCCTGCTGCGGCAGAAGCGCGAGGACGGCCGCTACGAGCGCTGCCGGCCCGAGCACAGCTGGAACAGCAACAACGTCGCCTCCAACGTCCTCCTCTACCACCTGCAGCGCCACTCGGACCACCACGCAAACCCGACCCGCCGCTATCAGGCGCTGCGCCACGTCGACGAGGCGCCGCAGCTGCCGACGGGTTACGCGGGGATGATCGTCCTCGCCTGGTTCCCGCCGCTCTGGCGCCGGGTGATGGACCCGCGCCTGATCGAGCACTTCGACGGCGACGTGACGAAAGCCAACATCCATCCGCGCAAGCTGGGCCGGGTGCTGGAGCGCTACGGGCGGCCGGCGGCATGAGCGCCTGGCGCTGCCCCAGCTGCGGCTACGTCTACGACGAGGAGACTGGCCACCCGCGCGAGGGATTCCCGGCCGGGACGCCCTTCGCCGAGGTCCCTGACGACTGGGCCTGTCCCGACTGCGGCGTCCGCGACAAGATCGATTTCGAGCCCGTCTCGGCCGACGCCTGACCGCCGCCGCTGGCACGATAAGGGGGATGCCCAGCAACGGGAGGACCCCCTACCAGGAGGCGGCGCGGGAGCTGCTGCGCCAAACCGTCTTCGACGCCGCACGCGACCAGCTCGGCCGGCAGCCGTGGTCGGAGATCACGATGGCGGACATCGCCACCGGCGCCGGCGTCAGCCGCCAGACCCTCTACAACGAGTTCGGCAACCGCAACGAGTTCGGCTTCGCCTTCGTCATCCACGAGGGCGAACGCTTCATGGACGACGTCGAAAAGGCGGTCCTCGCCCACACCGACGACCCGCGGGCCGCCGTGCTCGCCGCGCTCGAGCACTTCCTGCGCACCGCCGGCGACGACCCGCTGATTCGCATCCTCCTCAGCGACGACGGCACCGGCGGCATGCTGCCCTTCGTCACCACCCAGGGCCTGCCGGTGGTCCAGTGGGCGACGGAGCGGTTGGTCAGCGTGATCGAAGAGGGTTGGCCGGAGGCGCCGGAGCCCGACGTCAGAAGGCTCGCCGAGAGCCTGGTGCGGTTGGCGATCAGCTACGTGACGACGCCGGGCGACTCGGCGGAGGAAGCGGCCAAGGCGGTGGCGGAGCTGCTCGGCCCGTTCATCGACAAGGCCCTCGGGTCCGCGGTCGAGTGATGCTCTCGCCGCGGCTCGACTCCCTCGGGGTCCGGCCGCTGGAGACCGAGGACGCCGCCGAGCTGCACCGCCTCGTCGAGGCCAACCGCAGGCATCTGGCGCGCTGGCTTCCCTGGGCGGCGGGGCAGGACCGCGCCGGGACCGAGCGCTTCCTCGCCGAGGCCGAGGCCCAGCACGCCCGCGACGACGGTTTCCAGGCGCGGATCGCGCCCCACGGGGAGATCGTTGGCGTCGTCGGCTTCCACTCGGTCGACTGGACCAACCGCAACACCAGCCTCGGCTACTGGCTCGCCGCCGAGGCCCAGGGCGCCGGGACGATGACCACCGTCGTCAGCGCCCTGCTCGACCACGCGTTCTACGAGTGGGAGCTGCACCGGGTCGAGATCCACTGCGCTCCCGAGAACGCCCGCAGCCGCGCGATCCCCGAGCGCCTCGGGTTCCGGGAGGAAGCAAGGCTGCGCGAGACCGAGCTGCTCGACGGCCGCTATCTCGACAGCGTCGTCTACGGAATGCTGGAGGAAGAGTGGGAACGTAGGCCCGGCTGAACAAATGAACCCGCCTGTTTGGGCCGGGCGGGCCTTTGCCGGGTGATGCTCACGCGGTTAGCGTCGGAGCAAGCGCATAAGGAGGTTGGATCATGAGCGCACAGGCCAATAAGGAAACGGCCGAAGCCGCGTACCGCGCCTTCGCCAGCGGCGACCCCGTCGCGGCGATGGAGAACATGGACGACAACGTGGTTTGGACCGCTCGGGGCGACAGCGCCCTCAGCGGCACCTACGAAGGCAAGGAAGAGGTCGCAAAACTCTGGGCCAGGCTCGGCGAAAAAGGGCTGAAGACCGAACCCCATGATTTCATCGCCGACGGCGACAAAGTCGTGGTCCTGACCAAGGTCACCCTGGATGGTCAGGAAGCCGAGGCGGCCGACATCCTCACCTACGGCGAGGAAGGCAAGCTGGTCGCGTTCGAGCAGCTCGGCGATCCCTCGATCGCCAACAGCGCCTTCCCGCGCTGACGGTGCGAAGGAGGCCGCTCGACGCGCGCGGCCTCCTTTGAGCTTGGGAAGATGGCGCATGCGCCCGAACCCGCTCTTCGCCTCCGACGACCCGGAGCTGGTCAAGCAGCTGGTGCGCGAGCACCCGTGGGCGACGCTGGTGACGCAGACCGGCGGCGGCCTCGCCGCCTCGCACTATCCGGTACTGGTCGACGAGGAGGCGCCCGGACTCACCCTGCTGACCCACCTGGGCCGGCCCGACGAGGAGGTGCTCGAGATCGACCGCGGCGAGGTGCTCGTGATCGTCCAGGGCCACCACGGCTACATCTCGCCCAGCTGGTACTCGCCGGAGGAGCGCCTGGTCCCGACCTGGAACTTCACCGTGGCGCACCTGCACGGCACGCCACAGCGCCTCGACGAGGAAGAGAACCTCGAGGTGCTGACCAGGCTGGTGGCCCACTTCGAGCGCCACCTCGATGAGCCGGCCTACCTGGACCGCGAGGAAGCGATCCCGATCGCCAAGGGCACCGTAGGCCTGCGAATCCCGATCGACCGCTTCGAGATGAAGCGCAAGCTGAGTCAGAACAAAGACGACGAGTCGCGCCGAAGCGCGATCGAGGCGCTGCGCGAGGAGGGCCCGTACCGGCACCTGCCGCTGGCCGAGGAGATGGAGCGCGAGCTCCTACCGCCGCAGGATCCAGGCTAGGAAGCCCGCCAGCGCGTAGACGATCGCCACGGCGATCAGCAGGAACTTGACGCTGGCGCAGGCGGTCGCGATCACGGGAGCGGGTTCGCCCAGGTGGCCGCCGAGAACCAGCAGCCAGAGCGTGTTTTCGGCGACGTCGAAGAGCGCCGCACCCACTGCGCAGGCGGGTGCCACCACGCCGACGGCCGCAAGCTTCCGCAGCCCGCGTCCCGCGGCGAACTCGCGCACCGCGACGCCGACGAGCGCAAAGAACGCTCCATAGGAGGCCATGAAGCCAAAGTCGACCCAGAGCGAGAGCCGGGCCAGATATTCCCCATGCCCGCCCCATTCGGCCTGGATCTCTTCCACCGCCCCCAGGCTCCCCGCGAACTCCAGCCCAAGGATCGAAGGCCCGCCCGTGGCTTTGAGCCGGCTATCGAGCCAGGTCAGAACCAGGTTGAAGAAGACCGTCGCCCCGCCGAGGACGATCAGCAATGAGGTGCGCCGTGCCAAGGGGTGGGACTCTATTTTCAAATCTGCGAAATCGCTCTAAAAGTGCAGCAAGGGGGGAGAGTCTCGATCGCTGACGCCTTGGGAAGGCATGGTTCTTCGAACGATTCAGAGCGCCGAGAATGTAGCTGCTAACGTGAGGTCAATGACGCTACATCAGCCCGAAGTGGAAGTTGGCGTGCGTGAGTTGCACGATCGCCTCAGCGAGTACCTCGAAAAGATCGAGCAGGGCGCTGAGGTGCTGGTGACCCGACGCGGCAGGCCGATCGCCCGCATGAGTCAGGTCGATGTGCCCCGGCCGTTCGAGGATCTGGAGCGGCGGGGCTTGGTCCGTTGGCCAGAGAAGCCGCGTGAGGCCCGCAAAGCATTGACCGGAAGCAAAGGGTCCGTTTCCGAGCTCGTAAGAGATCAACGGCGCTGACCCTTTATTTCGACACCTCCGCCCTGATCAAGCTCGTGATCTCGGAGCCGGGCTCGGATGTTGCGCACGAGCTATGGGAGTCTCCGCACAGGGCCGCGTCCTCCGTCCTCGTCTACGCGGAGGGGATGGCGGCCCTGGCAGCGGGGCACCGAAGCAATCGTCTTACCAAGGGCCTTCACGGTGAATCGGTAGTCGGCTTCGAGCGTGCCTACGAACAGCTAGCCGCGATTGGAGTCGACGAGCAACTAACTCGTTCCGCCGGCGCCCTTGCTGAGGAGTTCGCCCTGCGCGGTTACGACGCCGTCCACCTGGCATCAGCCTTGGCTCTGGCGGAGCAAGACGTGGCCCTCGTGAGCTGGGATCAGGAGTTGTGCCAAGCAGGAGCAGCTGCGGGGCTCATTGTTCTGGGCGGTTAGCCCTAGGGAACGCAAAACCCCCGACTAGCGGGGGCTTTCCGATGCGGCTGAATGGAGTCGAACCATCACGGGTGTTTCCACCCACAAGGCCCTCAACCTTGCGCGTCTACCAGTTCCGCCACAGCCGCTCGAGGGCGCTCGATTCTAGATGTTTGCGTGCAGGGGGAGGGCGGTGGTTGCGGGTGTCCGGGGGAGGCGGTAGCCTTGCGAACAAGTGTTCGAAGGGAATTTGCGGCTATTTGACCCTGGTTACCCGGCATCGGAGGAGCTCGGAACGACGATGGAACTTGACCTGACCAAGCGGCAGAAGGAGATCTTCGACTTCATGCGCAAGTACGCGGCGAAGACCGGCTACCCGCCGACGGTGCGGGAGATCGGCAAAGCCGTGGGCCTTCACTCGTCTTCGACCGTGCACGCGCACCTGGCCAACCTCGAGAAGCTGGGCCTGGTCAAGCGCGATCCCTCAAAGCCGCGGGCGATCGAGCTGCTCTACGAGAAGGCGAAGCGGACGATCAGCCCGGGCAACGGGCTGCCCCTGGTCGGTCAGGTCGCCGCCGGCGAGCCGATCCTCGCCGAAGAGAACATCGAGGAGTATCTCGAAGTGCCGGACGTGATCGGCGGCGAGGACGGCGACTACATCCTCCAGATCCGCGGCGAAAGCATGAAGAACGCCGGGATCATCGAAGGCGACTATGTGATCGTGCGCCCCAGCGACGACGCCGCCAACGGCGAGATCGTCGTCGCCCTGATCGGCGAGGAGGCGACCGTGAAGCGGATCTTCCGCGAGAAGGACCACATCCGGCTCCAGCCCGAGAACGAGGAAATGGAGCCGATCCTCACCACCGAGGCCAAGGTGCTCGGCAAAGTGGTGGGCGTCTTCCGCAAGGTCTAGTCCGGTGCGTCCGGCTCAGGGCCACTTGCCCGACTCGATCAGCTTCTTGTAGCGCCGCTGGCGACGGCGCGCGTCCCGCATCACCAGCGGCAGCAGCCGCAGGGAGAGGCGCGGGAAGAGGTCCACGAAGCGCAGGAAGGGGCCGCGCCAGCGGGGGACGATCAGGATCGGGCGGGGGCGCTCGGTCAGCTTGCCGACCTCCTTCGCCACCTCCTCGGCGGTCAGGAGGCGGCCCGAGAACGATGGCGCCGCGTCGGGGTCGTCGAGCTTGTCCTCGAGCATCGGCGTCCAGATCCCGTCGGGGCAGACCGCCGAGAGGCGGATCTTCTTCTCGCCGTTGCGGCGCAGGTCGAACAGCGTCCCCAGGGTGAAGGCCATCGCCGCGTGCTTCGAGGCGGAGTAGGCGACCTCGCCGGGCGCCGCCACGATCCCGGCGAGGGAGACGACGTTGACGACGTGGCCGGCGCCGGCGGCGCGCATCGGGCCGAGCGCCGCGATCGTCCCGTTCATCAGGCCGGTGACGTTGACGTCGAGCATCGTCTGCCGCGTCTCCGCGCTCTGCTCCCAGGGCGGGCCGCTGAAGAAGACGCCGGCGTTGTTGACCCAGAGGTCGAGCGAGCCGGTGCGGCCAATCGAGTCGGCGAGGCCGCGGCAGGCAGCCTCGTCGCGAACGTCGAGGGCCGAGCCGCGCGCCTCGGGGCCGAGCTCGGCGGCGGCGCGGTCGGCCGCCCCGGCGTCGACGTCGGTGACGTGGACGCGGTAGCCGCGCCCGATCAGCTCCGTGGCTATCGCGCGGCCGAGGCCGCTGCCGGCGCCGGTCACTACCGCCGTTCGCATGGCCAGGACCATAAACCGCCGGGACATTGGACCGGGCGCGCGGCCGAGCTACCATCGAGGGGCGGGCCGAGCGGACCGCGGGGGGAGAGAAAACCCCTCGAGGAAAGTCCGGACACCACAGGGCAGGGCGGTGGGTAACGCCCACCCGGGGAAACCCGCGGGAAAGTGCCACAGAAATGACACAGCCGATGGCGCGGCCACACGTGAGTCGCGTACAGGCAATGGTGAAATGGTGCGGTAAGAGCGCACCGGCGCCGCGGTGACGCGGCGGCCAGGTAAACCCCGCCCGGTGCAAGGCCAAGCAGGACCGTCGACCCGGCTCGGCGAGGTCCAGGTAGGCCGCATAGATAGATGGCCGCTCGAGACAGGATCCGGCTTACAGGCCCGCTAACGAAGAGGCTCCCGAAAGGGGGCCTCTTCCACTTCCAGAGCCGAAATGCGCGCAGATTCCGATCTCTGCACGATTTTCTGTCTTAGCGTTTGCTAATCTGCCGCCAACTTCCGCTGAATCTCCGCCTACATACCGCGGGGAGCGGGGGGCCCAATC
>Ga0070665_100001338_pt1 | contig 29299 bp, 29 predicted proteins | sample KBSS13metaG_FD_65862 | JGI IMG/M metagenome (GOLD analysis project Ga0070665, IMG submission 65862) | Switchgrass rhizosphere microbial communities from Kellogg Biological Station, Michigan, USA - KBS S1-3 metaG | ecosystem: Host-associated > Plants > Roots > Rhizosphere > Soil ... | reverse complement strand
TGCTCGGCCCACTCGGCCTCGTCGCGCGCGGCCAGCTTGTCGAGGTCGGCGGGCGTCGACGCCGGATCGTCCACCCACTCGCGCAGCAGCTCGCTGCCGTTGATCAGGTCGATCGCCAGGCGCGTGCGCTCGTATTCGTACGGGAAATCGCGCCACAACGGGTACTCGCCGCGCAGCCGCCGGATGCACTTGAAGGCGCCGGCCATGAGGCGCCAGGGCCTGAATTCCTCGTGCCGGTAGGCGCCGTCCTCGATGTGGATCTGGAACCCCGAGCACAACTTGCCGGCGTGTTTCTGGAACGTCGGCTCGAACCAGCAGGGCCGCAGCCGGCAGCCGCGCAGCCATCCCGGCACGATGCGCTCCATGGCCGTCAGCAGCGAGCGCGGGTCGAGTCCCGGCGCGCCTAACAACTCGAGCGGCCGCGTGGTGCCACGGCCTTCCGACAGCGTGGTGCCTTCGAGCATCACGGTGCCCGCGTACGCGCGTGCCATCGAGAGATTGGCGGCGTTCGGACTCGGGTTGACCCAGTTGCGCTCGCCGATCGGCCAGCCGTAGCCCGGCGCGGCCTGCGGATCCCAGCCGCGCATCGGGATCACGCGGTAGTCCACCGCGAGGTGGAAATGACTGATGAACCAGATGCCGAGCTCGCCCACCGTGAGGCCATGGCGCATGGGCATCGGGCCGGCGCCGACGAAACTCTCCCAGCCTTCGCGCAGTTTCAGTCCTTCGATCGGACGTCCGGCCGGGTTGGGACGGTCGAGCACCCACACCGTCTTGCCGTGCTGCGCCGCCGCTTCGAGCACGTACAGCAACGTGGTGATGAAGGTGTAGATGCGGCAGCCCAGGTCCTGCAGGTCCACCAGCAGCACGTCGAAGTGATCGAGCATCTCCTCGGTGGGCCGGCGCACGTCGCCGTACAGGCTGAACACCGGGATGCCATGCACCGGGTCGCGAAAATCCGGCGACTCGATCATGTTGTCCTGCTTGTCGCCGCGCAGTCCGTGCTGCGGGCCGAAAGCCGCGGTGATGTCCATGCCGCGGATCGCGCGCAGGGCGTCCAGCGAATGCTCGAACTCGGCCGTCATCGAGGCCGGGTGGGCCAGCAAGGCAACGCGGCGGCCTTCGAGCTCGCGCTGCAGTTTGATGTCGCCGAGCAGTCGATCGATTCCGAACTGGATCACGCGCGCGCCCTACAAGTCGAGAATGAAGCCGTCGGCATGGTGGAAGTCTGGTTTCCCGGCGGGATGTTTGAGGGCCCAGTATGACAGTTGCCCCGCGCGATCCTCGATGACGGCCGTCACGCCGAGCCGCACGGCGGCGCCATTCGGCGCCAGCCAGCCGAGATCCACCTGCGCCGTGAGCACCAGCGCGCCATCCTGCATGTCGAAGGAGAAGTTGGGCATGCGCCCCGACCGCAGCGGCTGCTGGTTTTCGCGATAGGCACTGAAGTTGTAGGCCGCCCAGGCGCCCGACGGCGAAAAGTTGTATTCGCAGTATTCAGTCGACGTCGCCGCGCCGGTGAACGCCTCGAAGCAGGTCTGGCGCCACAGGCCGTCGGTATGGACCGGGGGGCGCAGCTCCGGCATGCGCATGGCGCCGAGCTCGCCCACGATGCGGTAATTCAGCAGCAGGGCATCGTCGTGGCGTGCCGCGCCCACCACGATTTCGTGCACGGGAGACGGGGGCGACGACGGGTGCGGCGTCAGCCGGTTGCGGAAGGATTCGGATCGCGCGCTCATGCAGGCGCGCAAGCATAACTTAGCGGGGGTCGTTCAGGGACCGGAGGAAGGCCGCAAGGCTGGTCCGCTCGGCGGTAGTTAGTGGCGCGCGCCGCAGTCGCGGGTCGGCGACGGGGTCCACGGCCAGCCTTTCGTAGTGATCGAGCACGGCATCGAGGCTGGCGAAACGCCCGTCATGCATGTAGGGCGCCGTCGCCTCGAGGTTGCGCAGCGTCGGCACGCGCACCGATTGCCCCGTGCCGGTATCCGCGAAAATGGCCTTGGCCTGAGGGTTCCCGGCGTCTACCCAGGGCCCGGCGAAGTTGATGCCGCCGTGGCAGGCGCCGCAGCCGCTGCGATCCGAGAAGAACAGTTGCATGCCGAGCTTCTGCTCGGCGTCGAGCGCCGCGTGCTCGCCGCCGAACACGTAGCGGTCGAAGGCCGAGTGACCGGCGAACAGCGTGCGTTCGTAGGCGGCGATGGCGCGGATCATGTTGTCCATGGACACCGCGCGGGCATCCGCGGGAAAAGCCGCTGCGAATTCCCGTGCCAGCCCGGCGTCACCGGCCAGCATCCGCTCCACCTCCGACTCGCGGCCTGCCAGGCCCAGTTCCGGCGGGTGCTGGTTGAACAGCGGCCCGCGCATCTGCTGCTCGAGGGACGAGACGCCGGTGTCGTTCCAGCCCAGCGAAGGGCTGTACGCGGCATTCAGCAGGGTCGGTGCATTCAGCGGAAGTACCGCACCCGTAACTCCCAGCGATCGGGCGCGCCCATCCGTGAAGGCGTGTTGCGGCGCGTGGCAGCTCTGGCAGGAGTACTCGCCGGTCACCGACAACCGCGGATCGACGAACAACTTTGCGCCCAGCGCGACTTTCGCCGCGCTCATCGGGTTGTCGGCTGGCACCGCGGGTTCCGGAAAACCGCGCGGCAACCGCCAGGCATAGGGGGTCGCCGCCGTGGCCGCACCGGCCAGCCACGCGAGCAACAGGACCCCTGGCGCGTAGCGCCGCATCGTTTACCAGGCGGCGCCGGCGCCTTCGCGCGTCAGCCCGGCTGTCTGGCTGGCGATCGCGCTGCGCTCGCTCACCCAGGACGCGAACGAGTCCAGCGAAGCGCCGTCGACGCCTGCGGCATTGCCGCGATGCTCGCCCACCCAGGTCTGCATGCCGGCCAGGAGTTGCGCCGCCAGCTTGCGATTGCTGCTGAACAGCGCGAGGTAGGCGCTCTTCGCATCGTCGAGGCGATTGAGGCCGAGGTAGGCGTGCCCGCGATACTCGATGGCCTCGGGGTAGCCAGGCTTGAGCGTCAGCGCGCGGTCGTAGGCCGCCAGCGCCGCGTCGTACTTGCCGAGCTTGCGATTGGTGTAACCCACGTAGTTCCAGGCTTCGTGCATCGACGGATTGAGCTCGGTGGCGCGCGTGAATTTCTTGAGCGCGCTGGCGTAGCCGTCCTGGGCCTTGTCGAGCGCCTTGGACTGTTTCTTGGGATCCGCCTGGTGCGCCGCATCAGCGGAGAGGCCGTCGGCCTTCTCGACGACTTTGACGCCGGTGTTGTACGCACTGCGCGCCTGCTCTTCGGGCGACGGTGGCGGCGACGAGGAGCCACCCATCGGACGGCTCGGCATTTCACCGCCGCCCGCCCCGAAAGCGGTACAGGTGGTGGCGAGCAACAGGACGAGGCACAGGGGACGTAGGATGGTGGCGCGCATGGTTTCTCCTTGACCGGAAATAATTCGCCGCAAGGGCCGGTCGCTCAGTTGAGTACCCGGCGCGGTGGACGAGGTTCCGGTCGCGCCGGGGCGTTCGCATAATGCGCGCCAAGGAGACCCCCATGAAAAGAATGCTGCTCGGTACTTTGCTCGCCCTGTCCCTGTCGACGTGGACCGTTCCCGCGCTCGCCGCCGACCCCGCCATCGAAAAGTCCATCGCCAGTCCGGAGCGCACCGCCGATGACCGGGAACGCGATGCCCGCGACAAGCCCGCCGAGGTGCTGGCGTTCGCCGGCGTGAAGCCCGGCATGACGGTGGCCGACATCTTCTCGGCCGGTGGCTACTACACCGAGTTGTTAGCCGGCGTGGTCGGGCCCACAGGCTCGGTGCTGGCCGTCAACAACGTGCCGTACGCCAACTTCGCCAAGGACGACATCAAGAAGCGCTTCACCGAGGGGCGGCTCAAGAACGTGACGCCGCGGATCGTCGAAGCCAGCCACATGTACATCGATCCCAAGAGCGTCGACCTCGCCATCATCATCATGGCCTACCACGACACCTACTGGATCGACGAGAAGGAGAACTGGCCGCAGATCGACAACGATGGATTCATCGAGTCGCTCAAGCGCATGCTGAAGCCGGGCGGCAAACTGCTGATCGTCGACCACAACGCGGCCGCGGGTACCGGCAAGGAAGTCGCCGGCAAGCTGCATCGCCTCAACGAGGACTGGGCGCGCAAGAGCCTGGAGGCGCATGGCTTCGTGTTCGAGAAGGCCTATGACGGCCTGCGCAACAAGAACGACCAGCTCGACAAGATGGTTTACGACCCGGCGGTCAAGGGAAAGACCGACCGTTATGTGCACCTGTACCGGGTGAAATAAGTGCGCGCCCAACTACTCGCGCTGCTCGCGGCCGCCGCCCTCGTGCCCACCATGGCGGCGGCCGCGGAGAACCGGGAGCGGGACGTGGCCGAGCTCACGCGCCTCTCCGACGCCTGGGACAAGGCCATCATCCGCAAGGACGAGAAGGCCATCGCGGACAACATGGCCGAGGATTTCCGCCAGATCGACCCGCGCGCCAATCTCGAGACCAAGAAGTCCTTCGTGGCGGGCATCCTCGATCCCAAGCTCACCATCGATCCGTACACGGTCGAGGAATTCGAAGTGCGGTTGTACGGTGACACGGCATTGCTCTCGGGCCGCACGCACATGACGGGCAAGTACGACGGCGAGGTATTCGAGTCCAACTACCGCTACATCGACATCTACGTGCGGCGCAACGGCAAGTGGAAGATCGTGAGCGTGCAGATCACCCGGATCCCGCCGCCCAAGCCGGCGGGATGAGGAATCACGGCGCGGGCAGCGTGGCGCGCGCTTCGGCCACCAGCCCCGGCGTCACCGCCGGAGCGCCCTCGCCGAATTTCTCGCGGATGTAGCTCAGGATCCCGGCGAGTTCGTCGTCCGAGAGCTGCCGGAACGCCGGCATCACGTTGTGTGATGCCGCGCCTTCCTTGCGTCCCGCACTGTCGAAGCCACCGGTCATGACGAACAGCGCGAGCGCCTTGGGGTCACCCTTGACCCAGGCGCCGCCCTTGATGGCCGGCTGCATGTTGGGCACGCCATAGCCGTCGGACTGGTGACAGCTCAGGCAATGCCGCGCGTACAACTTCTGCCCGGTCGCGGTGGCATCAGCCGCGGGCGCGGCCGGCGTCGCGGGCGTCGGCGACTGGCCCAGGGCCACGCCCGAAGCCAGCGCCAGCCCCAGCGCGCCTGACAAGATGGCGGTAAGCGATCGGTTCACTTCGCGCCGTACCGGATGCGCCAGACCCGGCCCTTCTGCGAATCCGACACGTACAGCGAGCCATCCGGACCCACCGCGAGGCCCACCGGGCGATAACGCGCATTGCGCGGATTGTTGTCGGCCATCTCGCCGGCGAAACCATCGACGAACACTTCGTAGGGTCCGCTGGGCTTGCCGTTCTTCATGGGCTGGAACACCACCTTGTATCCGGCCTGTGGTTCGGGCGCGCGATTCCAGCTTCCGTGGAACGCAATGAACGCGCCTTCCTTGTACTTCGCCGGGAAATTCTTGCCCGCGTAGAACAGCAGGTCATTGGGCGCCCAGTGCGCCGGGAAGGCCACGAGCGGATCCGGATACTTGCCGGCCTCGGGCACCTTCTTGCCGTCGCCGCCGTACTCGGGCGCGAGCACGCGATGGCCCGACTTGGTGTCGAAGAACGTGTACGGCCAGCCGTAGTTGCCGCCGTCGGTGATCTTGTGGAACTCCTCGGCCTGGCGCGTGGCGTTGTCCTCGGCGTTATAGAGCGCGGGGAACAAGGTGTCGATCGAATCGCGTCCGTGGATCACCGCGTACAGCGCCTTCTGGGGCCCGTTCCATTCGATGGCCACCGCGTTGCGCATGCCGGTGGCGAAGCGTCGGCCGTCGGTGGCCTTCTGGTTGAACTTGTTGCCCGGGAAAACCCAGACACCGCCGTATTTCTCGAGGATGGGGCACGGGTCCTGCCCCAGCGAGCCTTCCTCGCGGTCCTTCTGCTGGCAGGAGTTCGAGGGCGCGCCGACATTCACGTACACGGTGCCCTTGGGGTCCAGCGCGAAAGTCTTGTCGGCGTGCTGGCGCTCCATCGGGAAGCCGTCGACCACCACCTGGCGAGCGCTGGTCGGCGCAAGCTCGCCCTTCTTCAACTTGTAGCGGTACACGCCGACGTTGTCGGAGACGTACAGCCAGTTCTTGAAGAGGCGGACCTCGGTGCCCTGCACGTCGCCGAACTTCATGGTCTCGTCGGCCTTGCCGTCGCCATCCTTGTCGCGCATGGCCAGGAGCCCGTCGCGGCTGGCGAGGTAGATGTCGCCATTGGCGGCCACGGCCAGGTGGCGCCCTGCGCCCTGGCCTTCCTGTACCACGGTAGCCGAGAAACCCTCCGGCAACGTGAGCCCATCGGCGTCGGCCGCCATGGCGGCGTCGTTCACGAGCAGGGCCATCAGCAACGGGAAAACCGGTGTCGATCTAACTACTTTGGCGAAGCATGTCGCGCGCATGTCCGGGGTCCTTGGAAGAGTGTGAGGTCACGGGTGCCGCGCCGGCGGCCGCCCGTCCCGGGATAGTGCAAGTGATCGCGCGGCGGTGCAACGTAATCCAGCGTCACGAAACCGGCGCTCGCATCAGATACGTCTGACGCATGCAAAACACATTTTCCGTAACCTTTGTTTGTTGGGACCGGCGCCCTAAAGTTCCGCGCCGGCCTGCCGGGACTCGCCAACCCGCGCCCTTCCGGGCACTATGCGCCACCACTCGCACGCCAGGTCACTGAATGCCCCTCGTCGACCCCGTCATTGAACGCGTGCTCGCCGAATACGAGCGTCGCGCCGAAGAAGAACAGCGCCGCACCAACTTCGCGGTGCCCGGCACCAACCTCGACGAGCTGCTGCTCTCGGTGGGTCGCGAAGCCGGCATGCTTCTCTATCTACTGACCACCGGGGCGCAGTCGAAGCGCATCCTCGAGCTGGGCACGTCGTACGGCTATTCGACCGTGTGGCTGGCCGCGGCCGCGCGCGCCACCGGTGGCAAGGTGCTGTCGCTGGAGCTGCGCGATTTCAAGATCGAGCATGCGCGCCAGGCCTTGACGCGCGCGGGCCTGTCGACGCGCGTCGAGTTCCACCAGGGCGACTGCCTCGAGACGCTGAAGACGCTGCAGGGACCGTTCGACTTCGTGCTGCTGGACGTGTGGAAGGATCTCTACCTGCCCTGCTTCGAGCTGGTCCATCCGAAGCTCGCGCCCGGGGCCATCATCGCGGCCGACAACATGCTGCTGCCGGAGATCGTGCGGCCGCAGGCCGAGGCCTATCGCAAGCGCGTGCGCGCCGTCGGGGATCTCGACTCGGTATTGCTCGACATCGGCAACGGCATCGAGATCAGCCGCAAGCGCTCATAAGAACGAGCGCGCCACCAGCGCCACGAAGAACGCGTAGAACAGCGCCATGCCCACCAGCGCCAGCCGGCGCCACAGCGGCGGCCGCAACGCCTGCGGCAACACGCGCGTGTTCAGATACAGCAGGTGCATCGACGCGATCACGAAGATCACGCCCGCGATGTTGGCGCCGATCTGCAGCAGCATTACCGGCTGCGCCATCTTGAGCGCGATGATTCCCCACAGCACCACCACGGCCAGCACGCCGTAGTAGACCGCACGCACGTCACCGCCGCGCCAGGCGCGCACGCGCCGGCTGCCGGTCCACAGGATGTCGGTGATGGAACGCGTCATGCCTTCCACCACATCCAGCTGAGTCTTGAAGAGGATCCATACACCCAGCGCGGCGACCAACAGTCCCAGCGTCGCCCCGGCCGTGGCGCCGATGGTGTTCGCGAGCACCGCGCTGATCGCCAGTCCCTTGATGTCGGTGCCGGGCTCGACGAAGGTCACGTACAGCAGCGCGGGCAGCATCATGCCGAGCAGCGCACCGACGAAGAAGATGCCCCACTGGTCGACGCGCACGATGCGCCACCACCCGCGCCAGCGGCTCATGTTGGCCGCGTCGGGTTCGAAGATGAAACCCGTGTCGGCGAGATGGCTGGCCTCGCCGCCGACCGCGCCCGAGATGTGTCCCACGCGGCCGCCCATGCCGTATCCCTTGTCACGCGCCCAGTTCGACAGCGTGATGTTCAGCACGCCACCGCCGCCCGAGTAACCCACCAGCGCGCCCAGCAGCAGGATGTCCACGTTGTCGGGCAGGAAACTGAAGCCACCCTGGGCCGCGTTGAAGCCGAAGAAGCCCACCACCGCCGACGCCCAGGTCTCGAGCGGCACGTAGATGATTCCCAGCACCAGGAATCCGCCGAGGATGCAGACCACCATCACCCAGTTCAGCAGTTCGAGCGTGCGCGCGATGCGCCTGCCCAGCAGCAGCACCACCATGCAGGCCAGGAAGGTGGCGATGCCGATCAGGTAGATAGCCATGGAGTCGGCGGGCGGCGCGGCCAGCCGTCCCAGGAACAGGAAGAAGATCGCGCCCGCGGCGGTGGCCGCCCAGGCCGGCCAGCCGATCTGCAGGAAGTACAGGGCCGCGTAGAACCAGGCCCAGAAGGTGCGGCCCGGTCGCGTACGCATGAATCCCGTGACCACGGGTTCGCCGGTGGCCACGGTGTAGCGCATCAGCTCGGTGTTGAACACGGTCTGGAAGAACACAGCCACCAGCGTCACCCACAGCAGCGACAGCCCGTGTTTCACGAAGGTGGCCGGACCCAGCAGGAATTCGCCACTGCCGATGGACACGCCCAGAACGATCACGCCGGGTCCGCAGACGCCGATCCAGGACAGCCCACGCGGCATCGGCGGTTCGGGAAGATCCGCGCGCGTCCAGGGCGCAAGCTCCGACTGCGAAATCTTTTCCGCCGAATAATTCATCGCCCCCTCCCTTCGCGCGCAAGCATGCGCCGCGCGCCAGCCATACGCAAAGCCCGGATAGACTGTCCGCATGCCGCTGCAGAACCGCGTCACGCCCTTCGGTGAAATCGTCGCCATCGAACAGCGCGGCACGTTCATGGGAAACCGCGGCATCATCCACGATCCCGCGACCCGCACCCTTCTCCCGCGCCGCTGGACTAACAAGGCCTGGATCATCTGCGTCTGCGAGTTCCGCGGCGTGAGGCGCAAGGTCATGAGCCGGCGCAGCTGGACCGAGCTGTTCTTCCTCGACGAGGCCACCGCGCTCGCCGCCGGGCATCGGCCCTGCTACTACTGCCGGCGCGAAGCCGCGCGCGAGTTCGCCGCCGCCTGGGCGCGCGCGCATCGACTCGAACAGGTGGGCGCCGCGGACATCGACGCGCGCCTGCATGAGCAACGTTTGCAAAACGGTGTGAAGCGCCTTCATCCGTTGCGCGAGGCACCGGCGGAACTACCCGACGGCGCCATGGTGGTGTTGTCGGGAGAGGCCTACCTCGTGGCGCGCGGGATGGCGTTTCGCTGGTGTGTTTCCGGCTACACGGCTCCGGTGGTGTTGCCCCGGGCCGACGGATTGCTCACGCCGCCGTCGACAGTCTCGAGCTTGCGCGCGGGATTCCGCTGCACACTGCATCCATCGGTGTCCGACGTCCCCGATCGGCGACCCGCAAGTGATTGTTTGTAGTTAGTTCGGGGATTCGTGTCGCCGGCCTGCGCCGCGTGCAACCTGTATTGTCGTTGCGCGGCGACCTGGCGTGTTCCGTTTCGCCGCCACGCACGCCCGCTCGCGCGTTTTTACGATGGCACGCTGCTTGCACCTCTTCTCCAGGCGGCCGGACGCCGAATTCGCTTCGGGCGTCGCGGTCGCTCAATACCTTCCATTGAGCAAGGAGCAAGACATGAATGCACGCAAAACGCTGATCGCCGTCGCGGTGGCCGCGCTGATTCCGCTGGGCGCAGCGGCGGTTGCCGGTGACCAATACGGTGAGAAGGACAAGTCGATGAGTCACTCGAGCTTCAAGAAGCTCGACGCCAACAAGGACGGCAAGATTTCGCAGGCGGAAGCCGCCGCGGACTCCACCATCGTGTTCTCGTCGGCGGACACCAACGGTGACGGCTACCTCGACAATGACGAATGGAAGGCCAGCGCCAAGAGTGGCAGCAGCAAGCCGCAGTCCGATTCGAGCAGCCCGCGGTCGGAGTCGAACATGCCGCAGGGCACCGAGCCCTCGGGCCCGCCGGCTCCCGACACTGAAACCCCGCGCCAATAAGGTCGCGGACACAGTGTCGTGCCCGCGCGGCCGGTGAGGCCGCGCGGGCTTTTGTTTCAGTTCATGCGCGAGAAGCCGCCGGACTGGCCGCCACCCGATGTGCCGCCGCTGCCGCCGCGACCACCGCTGGAACGCGCGCCGCGCGCGAATCCTGACTTCTGTCCGCCGGAACGCTGACCGCCGCCGCCGTTGCGGCCGCGGCCGCCCTGGCCACCGTGACCACCGCCATGGCCGCGCGCATCGCGTCGCTGGCCTTGGCCCTGACCCTGACCCTGACCGCCGCGTTGCTGTCCACCGCCGCCCTGTGAATGACCGCGACGCGGCTCGCCTTCACGACGCGGCGCGCCCGACGTCTCGCCGGCGCTCGCGATGTACGCATCGTGGCTGGCGCGGCCGGCTTCGGCGCGCGGCGAATGTCCGTGACCGCCGCGACCGCCCTGACCGCGGCCACCTTGCTGGCCGCGCGGGCGCCGATGCTCGGGCCGTCGACGCGGATCCTGGTGCGGCTGGTGCTCGGTCCGCTCGCCGTCGCGTTCGGCACGCGTGGGATGCGAACCTTCCTTGATCTCGAACTTGGGCGGCTCGACGAACTCGATCTTCTGCTTGAGCAGCTTCTCGATGTCACGCAGGTAGCTCAACTCATCGGGTGATACCAGTGACACCGCCGCGCCGGTCGATCCCGCGCGCGCGGTGCGGCCGATGCGGTGCACGTAGTCTTCCGGCACGTTCGGCAGCTCGTAGTTCACCACGTGCGGCAGCTCCTTGATGTCCAGGCCGCGTGCCGCGACCTCGGTGGCTACCAGCGCGGTGATCTTGTTGTCCTTGAAATCCTCGAGCGCACGCACGCGCGCGTTCTGGCTCTTGTTGCCGTGGATGGCCATGGCGGTGATGCCGGCGCGCTCCAGCTGCTGCGTGAGCCGGTTGGCGCCGTGCTTGGTGCGCGTGAACACCAGCACCTGGTGCCAGTTGCCTTCCTTGATGAGGTGCGCGAGCAGGTGGCGCTTGTGCTCCTTCGGAACGCGATAGGCGCTCTGCTCCACCTTGTCGGCGGTGGCATTGCGCGGCGTGACCTGCACGCTGACCGGGTTCTTGACGAAGCTCTTCGCCAGATCGCGGATATCATCGGAGTACGTGGCCGAGAACATCAGGTTCTGGCGCTGCGCGGGCAGTAGTTTGAGCACGCGCTTGATGTCGCGGATGAAGCCCATGTCGAGCATGCGATCGGCTTCGTCGAGCACGAACACCTGCACGTCTGCCAGCGACACGGCGCGCTGTTCGCACAGGTCGAGCAGCCGGCCCGGCGTGGCGACCAGGATGTCGCAGCCGTGGCGGGCCTTGTCGATCTGCGGCTTCTCGGAGACGCCGCCGAAGATCACCTGCGAGCGCAGGTTCACGTACTTGCCGTAGTCCTGGACGCTTTGTTCGACCTGGGCGGCGAGTTCGCGCGTCGGGGTGAGCACCAGCGCGCGCGGATTGCGCGCGCCACGCTCGCCTAACTTCTGCAGCAGCGGGAGCACGAAGCCGGCCGTCTTGCCGGTGCCGGTCTGGGCGCCGGCGAGCACGTCGCGGCCCGCGAGCACGGCCGGGATGGCCTCGAGCTGGATGGGGGTGGGAGCCGTATAGCCCTTGTCGGCCACGGCACGGAGCAACTCGGGCTTGAGCCCGAGACTTTCGAATGACATTGAAATACCTTGAGTTTTTGGTAACGAACTCGCATTGCCTCGGGTCCAAAAGGAGCCCCGGCTGCGGTCATTAGCGAGAGAGATTTTGCCAAGTGTGGCGTCATCGGACGCCGGTTGAACTTTGCGTGCTAGAGGGGGCGATGACCGCTCGACCCTGCATTAGCGGGCGCGACTATACATAGAGAGCGGCCACCGCGCAAAGCGGCCGTGCAAAAAATTCAAATTGCGCGGCCAGGGGCCCGCAGCGAATCCCTTATGTGATGTGCGTCAACTTTTCCGCCCTCCGTGTCGGAAAACGCGAAGCGCATCGCCGTCGTTCTAACTAGTCCACGGCGCGATTTCCCATCGCCCCGTAGGTCCGCGCCGACTGCGCGCCGAAGTGTTTTCGCGCCCTTGTGGTGCTGCCTGTCTGCATTCAGAGACCATCGCCCTCCGTAGTCTGACGGCGTACGGATTCATTCTTATAAAGGGAAACCTTATGACTACGCCTCGTGTTGGCCGCAGCCTACTTGCGACCTCGCTCATCGTTTCGGTGCTCACCGCTTGCGGGGGCGGGGGTGGTGGTGGGAGCTCTCCGACTCCGCCGCCTCCTTCCGGCTCGAATCCCACGCCCACGCCACCGGCACCGCCGCCTTCACCGACACCGCCCGCGAACACCCCGGTACCTGCGCCGGGCGCCGGCGTCACCTCGGGTGACACGTTCGCCGTGACCACCACCGGCCGCCTGGTGACCTTCGATCGCGCGGACCCCGCGCTCGACACCGCGATCGCCATCACCGGCATGCAATCCGGCGAGACCGCGCTCGGCATAGACATTCGCGCCGGCGGCAGCACGCCCGGCCAGCTCTACGCGCTCGGCAGCACCGGACGCGTCTACACGATCGACACCACCACGGGCGTAGCCACGCAGAAATCGCAGCTCGCGGCCGACAGTTCCGACAGCAGCGACCCCTTCACCGCGCTCAGCGGCACCGAATACGGCGTCGACTTCGACGACGCCAGCGATCGCCTGCGCGTGGTCAGCGACACCGGCCAGAACCTGCGCATCGACGTCGACAGCGGCGCGACCGTCACCGACGCGGCGCTGAGCCGCAATGGCGTCAACGGCGCGGCCTACACCAACGCGTTCGCGGCAGCCTGCCGTTCGACGGCGTACTTCATCGATTCGACCACCGACGAATTGCTGACCAGCAGTGACGCCAATGGCGGCGCGCTCAGCGTGGTCGGCGCGCTCGGCGTCGACGCCAGCGCCGTCAGCGATTTCGAAATCGCGACGGCCGCCGACGGCACCAACACCGGCTACGCGGTGCTGGTGGTCGGCGGAGCACCGACTTCCTATCAGATCGATCTCAGCAATGGCACCGCGGCTTCGGCCGGCGCGGTCACGCGCCTCGACGACAATGAATTGGTGCGCGACACCGCCATTGCGCCGCCCGCCACGACGCCGGCCCAGGGTCCGGGCGATGTGTTCGCATCCACCGAGGGCAACAAGCTGCTGTCGTTCAACTCGGCGCAGCCCGGCAAGGTCTGCACCAGCGCGAGCTTCTCCGGCCAGCAGGCCGACGAGAAGATCGTCGGCATCGACGTGCGGCCCGCCGATCAGGCGCTGTACGCACTGGGTAGCACCGGCCGGCTTTACACGGTCGACAAGGCCACCGCGGCGTTGACGCAGAAGTCGACACTGGTGGCGGCACTGGGTGACATGACCGCACCGTATGCCGGTTTGAGCGGCACGACGTTCGGCTTCGACTTCAATCCGGGCAACGACCTGGTCCGCATCGTCAGCGACACGGGACTCAACTTCCGCGTGACGCCCGATGACGGCGTGGTCACGACGGACGTGGCGCTGAACCCCACGGGCTCGGTGCCGGGTGAAGCGGCCTACAGCAACAACTTCGCCGGCGTATTGACCGCGTCTTACTACCTGATCGACTCGGCCAGCAACAATCTGCAGGTGGTCGGCCGCGGCACGGGCAACACCATCAACGGCGACGTGACCACGATCGGGTCACTCGGCCTGGGTGACATCGAGACGGTGGCGGGCTTCGACATCCTCGGCAAGGACAACCGCGGACTCGCGGCGCTGAACATCGCGGGCAGCGCGAGTTCCGACCTGTACTCCATCAACCTGGGCTCCGGCGCGGCGACGAAAGTCGGCAGCATCGGTGGCGGTGAACGCGTCAATGGCCTCGCCTACGCGAAGACTTCGGTGGCCGAGGTGTTCGGCCTCACGACGGACAACCACCTGGTCAGCTTCAAGGCGACGGCGCCAGGAACGCTCGACAGCGATGTGGCCATCACCGGTCTCGACGGCAGCGAAACGGTCGTCGGCATCGACTTCCGTCCGGCGAATGGGCAGCTGTACGCGCTGACCAGCGCGGGCAAGTTGTACACGCTGAATCCGGCCACGGGTGCGGCCTCGGGCGGCGTCACGCTGTCCGCGAATCCGCTCGATGCCACCGCACCGTACGCCGGCCTCTCGGGTACGCACTTCGGTATCGACTTCGGCTCGGCGGATGACCAGTTGCGCGTGCAGAGTGACTCCGGTCAGAACCTGCGCGTGAACCTGGCCGACAACACGGTGATCACCGACGGCGCGCCGAACGTCAGCGGTACACCGGCGCAGTTGTTCGCCACGGCGTTCAACAACCCGTACGCCGGCGCCACGGCCAGCCTGCAGTACGCGCTGAACTACACGTCCAACTCGCTGGTGCGGCAGACCTCGATCAGTGGTGCGCAGACCACCATCGGCACGCTCACCGTGGGTGGCACACCCGGTTCGTTCCAGCTCGAAGGCGGCTTCGACATCGCCGGCGGCGAGAATGGCCTGGCGGTGGTGGCGCTGCTGCCAACCGGTGCGACGCAGTCGACGCTGTATCGCCTGAGCCTGGGCAACGCTGCTTTGACCTCGATGGGAACGGTGGGCAGTTCCGCGGCGATCCGCGACATCGCGGTGCAGCTGCAGTAAGCAAGTCGATCTAAAGTCGACATCAAGCGGGGCGGCAGGCTGTTAGTCTGCCGCCCCATGACTTTCCGGATCGTGATCACCGGCGTCACCGGCTACCTGATCGCCGCATGACCATCCTGGCGCTCTGCGGCAGCCTGCGCCGCGCCTCCATGAACGCCGCGCTGCTGCGCGCCTGCCTGCGACTGGCGCCATCGGGCGTGAGCCTCACGATCTTCCCCGCCGGCGAGTTGCCGCTGTTCAATCCCGACCTCGAGGCGAATCTGCCCGCGCCGGTGGCGCGACTGCATACCGCCATCGCGGACAGCACGGCCGTTCTCATCGCCAGCCCGGAATACGCGCATGGGGTCAGCGGCGTGCTCAAGAACGCGCTCGACTGGCTGGTGAGCTTTGAAGGCTTCGTGGGCAAGCCGGTGGCGATCTTCAATGCTTCGCCCGCCTCGGTGCACGCGCACGCCGCTCTGCGTGAGATATTGACCACCATGTCCGCCAACATCGTGGAGCCCGCGTGTCTCGACTTGCCGCTGCGCGGTCTGCGCCTGGACGAAGACGCCATGGTCGCGTCGGTTCATGCCCCGGCGATCCGCGCGGCGCTCGCGCGGCTGGCATCCGGGAGTGATGCATGAAGTGGATAGGCATCGGCCTGGCGCTCATCATCGCCGTGGCGATCGGAGCCTGGTGGTACGAGCAGTACAAGGCCGACTCCACCTTGCTGCAGCAACCGGTGTACCGCGTGCTGAAACAGCACGAGCGCACCTTGTACGACGAGTTGCTCGAGGAGTACCGCGTGTACCAGCGCGGCGAGGAAGGCCCGGAGAAATTCATCAACCTCGCGAATTCCCAGATAAGCCTGGCCGCGACCCAGCGCCTGGTGCACGCCTCCGGATCATCGGTGCTGGCGCTGATGCACGACATGGTGGGCACCGCGAAGAAACTCGAGGGCAAGCCGGAAGATGCCTGCTTCCGCTACTGGTTTCCGCAGGTGCTGGGTCCCCCGGACATCGCGAAGTTCATCGAGCCCGAAGCGCAGGCGCACACGCTCGAGCTCATGGGCGAAGTGATCCGCAGCGCCGCCGAACATCCCGAGCCGCTGCCCGAACCCGACGCGGTGAAGGACAACCTCACCAACGTCATCAACGCCACCTACGAGCAGTACGGCTCGGACGCACAGATGCTGGCAAACGCCGCAGATCCGCGCGTCGATCGGTCCAAGGTCTGCACCATCACCATCTCGGTGTACGACCGCATCCTGCGGCTGCCGCCGGACCAGGCCAGCGCGCTGCTGCGCGCCATGACCCAGGTGCGATGACGCTCACGCACGCCGATCGCATCCTCAAGGTGAACCACGCCGGCGAACACGGCGCGGTGAATATCTACCGCGGACAGCGGCTGGTGTGTTTCTGGCGCGACGATGCGCTCAAGCGCGAGCTCGAGGAATTCCGCTCTCACGAGGAACGCCATCGCGCCATCTTCGCCGCCGAGTTGCAGCGCCGCGGCGTGCGCCGCTGCCGCAGCTACTGGGCCTGCGGGTCCGGCGGGTTCGTGCTCGGCCTGACTACCGGCATCTGTGGGCGCGCGTCGATCGCGGCGGTGACCGTGGCCGTGGAGCGCGTGGTGCTGCGGCATCTCGAGAGGCAGCTGCGGGAACTCGAAGGCGTCGATCCGGCGGCGCATGCGGCCGTTGCCTCGATCCTCGAAGACGAGCGCACCCACCACGACCGTGCCGCGCAGGAGCCGCGCCAGGGAATTTTCTGGCCGCGCCTGATCCGTCCGGCCGTCAGCGCGGCCACGGAATTCGTCATCTGGACCGGGATGCGGCTGTGATTCAGCGGTCGATCTCGCGAGGATCGTCCCTGCGCTGCCCGGACCAGCGCGCGGGATCATGCAGCGCCGCGGCTTCTTCGCGGCTCATCTGGCCTCGAATCATGGCGCGCAGGTAGGCACGCCTGCCCGGCAGCAGGTATCGGATGGCATGCGCCACGCTGAGCACGAGGATGCACAGCGAAGCCGCGCCATGCAGCGCGTAGATCACGCCCCAGGTTCGCGGCTCGAGTAGATAGGGATCGCCCTGCCACAGGACGGTGTCCAGCCGCAGCAGCAGCAGCGCGCCGGTGACGCAGGCCAGGAGCACCGCGAAGCCGAGCACGGCGTGCATGAGCTTCTGCGGCAGCGTGTACTTGCCCGCGCGGACGCCGCGGGCGTGCTCGTGCAGGTGTCGGGGCGAGATCCACATTCGCCCTGGCGGCTGGATGAACGTGGCGCGCAGGATGTGGGCCACCACCATCACGCTCAGCACCACACCCGTCACCCAGTGCAGCGGCAACCAGGAGAATTTCAATCCCAACCGGGGCACCGCGGCGCTGGCCAGCAGCAACAGCACCGCCAGCGCGGTGCTCCAGTGGAACACGCGATCGATGGGTTCATGGCGCGTGATCAGGGGTTCCCCGCCCGAGGATTCACGGCCGACGCGAGTGCCTTCCATGTTCGCTCCTGGCCGCCATGCTAACTATGGCCGGCGGGGATGTTAATAATTCGTAAGTCCTGGGATTCGCCGGCCCGTGATACCTTGGCTGCCGCATGCACCTGCTGTTGATCGAGGACGACGCGGAAGCCGCCAGGTTTCTTGCCAAGGGGCTGCGTGAAAGCGGCTACGTCGTGGACATCGCGTCCGATGGACGCGAGGGACTGTTTCGGGCCACCGAAGGCAGCTACGACCTGATCATCGCCGACCGGCAGTTGCCGCACTTCGACGGCCTGTCCATCGTCGCCATGCTCCGCAAGAACGGCCGCCGCACCCCGGTGCTGATCCTCTCGGCGCTGGGTTCGGTGGACGACCGCATCGAGGGCCTGCGCGCCGGCGGCGACGACTACCTGACCAAGCCGTTCGCCTTCGGCGAGTTGCTGGCGCGCATCGAGGCGCTGCTCCGCCGCGGCAACCTGCCCGAGGTCACCACCCGCATCCGCATCGCCGACCTCGAGCTCGACCTGCTGGGCCGCAAGGTGGTGCGCGGCGGCAAGGCCATCGACGTCACCTCGAAGGAATTCCAGCTGCTCGAGTTCCTGGCGCGCCGCGCCGGCCAGGTGGTCACGCGCACCATGCTGCTCGAGGCGGTCTGGGACCTGCACTTCGACCCGCAGACCAACGTCATCGACGTGCACATCAGCCGGCTGCGGGCCGCCATCGACAAGGGTTTCGAACGTCCCCTGCTGCACACGGTGCGTGGCGCCGGCTACGTGCTGCGCGATGCCGGCTGACGACTCCGCCCGCGGCCGCCTGATGCGCATGTCGTCGGCGCGGCTGGCGCTGTTCTACACCGCGCTGATGGCCGTGCTGACCAGCGCACTGCTGATCTCGGTCTATCTACTGACGCGCGGCGTGCTGGAGCGCGAGATCGCCATGGTGATCCGCGCCGAGGTCGAGGACCTGGCCGACGACCTCAGGCTCGGCGGCGTGGAGCGCGTGGCGCAGACGCTGCGCCTGCGGGTGGACAGCTGGGGCCGCACCGGCGCGGTATTCCTGCTGGCGGACGCGCAGTTCCGCCCGGTGGCCGGCAATCTCTCCGAGTGGCCACGCGACGTGGTGCCCGGCGTCTCGCCGCTCGGCCCCTCGGACATGGTCGAGTTCGACATCATGGCGCGCGAACGGGACGCCGAGGTGCTGCACCCGGTGAAGGCGCGCGTCGAACGGCTGGCCAACGGCTACTGGCTGCTGGTCGGCGCCGACACCAGCGAGCGGCAACGCGTGCTGCGGCGCTTCGGCCTCGCGACCTTGTGGGGCACCTTGCTGACGGCGCTGTGCGTGTGGATCCTCGGCGCCGCCTATGCGCGCCGCACGGCGAGCCGCGTGCGCGACTACGCCACCACCTGCGAGACCATCATGCAGGGCGATCTCACGCAGCGGCTGCGCGTGGACGGATCGCGCGATGAATTCGACGCGCTGGCGGTCACGGTGAACGCCATGCTCGACCGCATCGAGCAGCAGACCACGACGCTGCGCACCGCCTTCGACAGCATCGCGCACGACCTGCGCACGCCGCTGTACCGGCTACGCGTGCGGCTCGAGGAAGCGCAGCTGCGCTCGCCCACGTCGAACGAGGACCTGATCGGCCCGTCGCTGGAGGAGATCGATCGCGTGCAGCGCACCCTGGCGACGCTGCTGGAGATCTCGCGCGCCGAAGCCAAGGGCCTGACTACCCACGGCGACGAGGTGGACCTGGCCCAGCTCGCCACCAACATGGTGGAGCTGTATGCGCCCGGCATGCGCGCCGCCGGGCTCGAGGTGACGCTGGACGCGCCCGAGTCGGCGATGCTCATGGGCAATCGCCAGCTGCTGGCGCAACTCATCACGAACCTGCTGGAGAACGCGCTGAAATATGTTCCGTCGGGCGGACATGTCGTGGTGCGGGTACAAAACATGCCGCGCGTGGTTGCGCTGAGCATCGCGGACAACGGACCGGGTATCCCGGCCGCGGATCGCGCAGCGGCGCTGCGGCCTTTCGTTCGCGTGGGCGACGCCGCATCCAAGGCCGGCGGCAGTGGACTGGGACTGTCACTGGCGGCGGCGGTGGCCCGCCTGCACGGCTCCCGGCTGACGCTCGGCGACAACGCGCCCGGGTTGATCGTTCATTGCGAATTTCCTTCTGCGGCCCGGCGCGACTTGCCTAGCGGTGCTGCACAGGTCTCTTGAAACACCACTGGATGGGGTAGCAGGCGCATCGCGCCGGGCGCAGTTGGTAAATCTCAGTTGGCCTTCGCGTGGGCGGCGTCCTTGCACTCCTTGACGAATTTGTCCTTCTCGTCACCCGTCAGCTTCTTCTCCTCTGCCTGCTTCTCGCAGTGCATGCCTTTGTGCTTCGCCGGCTTGGCGGCGGCAGCGGGCGTGGCGCTGCTGGCGGGAGTGGCGGTGGGCGTGGTCGCGGCAAAAGCGGCGCCGGCGCTCATCAGGGCTGCCAGCGCGAGGGTCGGGATCAGTTTCATAGGCGTTTCCAGAAGGGCACTGCCGATCGCAGCGGGGGCCATTGTGGAAGTGGCGCCGTGAGCCCCCGATGGCCCGCGGGTTAAGAAAGCGTCATTTCGCTACGGGTCGAGCCGCATCAAGGAGATGGCGCTGAAATCGGCCTCAACGGAGGTCCCATGTCGGTCGTTCTCTATCACGGCGGCGCTGCCGCCAACTCGCTCAAGGCCCTGCTGCCACTGTTCGAAAAGAAAGTGGACTTCAAGAGCCACCTCATGGCGCTGATCAACTTCGAGCAGCACGAGCCGTGGTTCGTGAAGATCAACCCGCGCGGCCAGGTGCCGGTGCTGGTGCACGACGCCTACGTGCTGGACGAATCCACGCTGATCAACGAATACGTCGACGACACGTTCCCCGGCCTGCCGCTCAAGCCATCGGACGCGTATGGCCGTCACCAGATGCGTATCTGGACCAAGTTCGTCGACGAGTATTTCTGCCCTGCGCTGTCCTTCCTCGGCTGGCACGCGATGATCAAGAACGCGGTCGCGCATTTGTCGAAGGAAGAATTCGAGGCCAAGGTGGCGCGCATTCCGCTCAAGGAGCAACAGGACAAGTGGCGCGAAAGCGCCTCGCAGCAGTGGACGCCGGAGCAGCTGGCCGACTGGCGCCGCAAGGTGCAGGTGTCCATCCAGCGCATCGAGAAGGGCATGCTCGGCGAATGGATGATGGGCGAGCAGTTCACGCTGGCGGACGTCTCCTGCTTCGCGATGCTGATCAACATGCCGGTGCGCTACGCCGACATCGTCAACGAGAAGGATTCCCCGAACGTCATCGCCTGGTACAACCGCATGCTGGAGCGCGACTCGGTGAAGCAGGCGCTGGCCATCGGGCATCCGGGCTCGAAGTTCGTCGCCAAGGCCAGTTAGGGCGCCGCCGTGACCGCACGCATCATCGACGGCAAGGCCGTCGCGGCCAAGCTGCGCATCGAATACCGCGAACGCATCGCGAAGATGCAGGCGGTGCACGGACTGCGCCCCGGGCTGTCGGTAATTCTGGTGGGCGAGGATCCCGCCTCGCAGGTCTACGTGCGCAACAAGATCCGCGACTGCGCCGAGGTCGGCATCCGCTCCGAGCTCATCCAACTACCCGCGACGACCTCCGAGGCCGCGCTGCTGGAACGCATCGACGCGCTGAATACCAATGACGCGGTGCACGGCATCCTGATACAGCTGCCGTTGCCGCCGCATGTGCAGATCCGCAAGGTGCTGGAGCGCATCTCGGTGGACAAGGACGTCGACGGCTTCCACCTCTACAACGTCGGCGGACTGGTCACCGGCCACCAGGTGTTCCCGCCCTGCACTCCCTACGGCGTGCAGAAGCTGCTGGAGCACGAGAATATCGAACTCGACGGCCGCAACGTGGTGGTGGTCGGCGCCAGCAACATCGTCGGCAAGCCCACCGCGATGATGCTCATGCAGCAGGACGCGACGGTGTCGATCTGTCACAAGAAGACGCGCGATCTCGCGCAGTACACGATGCTGGCCGACATCCTGGTGGTCGCGGCCGGCGTACCGGGCCTCATCATTCCGCAGATGGTGCGCACCGGCGCCGTGGTCATCGACGTGGGCATCAACCGGCTGCCCGACGGGCGCATCGTCGGCGACGTGGACTTCGAAGGCGTGCGCCAGAAGGCCTCGTTCATCTCGCCGGTGCCAGGCGGCGTGGGCCCGATGACGCGCGCCATGCTGTTGCACAACACGCTGGTGTCGGCGGAGCGCGGAAGAAATGGGGACATTCCTCATTTGCTAGCAAAAGGGGACACACCTCGCCGCGTCATCTCCACATGACAAAGCATTCGTAGAGGTGTGTCCCCTTTTGCCCGTTCGCGGGCAAATGAGGAATGTCCCCATTTCTTCCGTCCACGCTCTCGGTCGTGAACTGAAATCGCGTGGAACTTTTTCACGCGGGATCGCTCGCGTGAATTCTGTCATCGAACCTTCACCCGTCGCCGGTGCAACGCCGGGATTGGCGCGCCATCGGCGAACAAACTGACTGCGCGTCAATGGTGCGAGGCGAATAAGAACATGCACTTACGCCATTTCCACCGGTGGCACGCAGCTTGCTTTACTCCCGGCATCGCAGCTTGTGGCTGAGTTTTTAGGTGTTCCAATGGAATGCGTACTCCTTCGCTGAAGGCCATCAAGACCTTTCAGATCGCCGCCAAACATTCGAGCTTCGCCGTCGCGGCCGATGAGCTTTGCATCACGCCGTCGGCGGTGAGTCATCAGATCAAGACGCTGGAAACGCAGCTGGGCCTGCCGCTGTTTTCGCGTGGCGCCCGCGCGCTGGCACTGACCGACGCGGGCGCGCGGTACCTGGAACAGATAGACGAATTGTTCATGCGGCTCGATGCCGTCACCGAGCAGTTGCGCGAGCGCTTCGGGCGCAGCAGCGTGCGGCTGCACGTGCCGGCGTACTTCGCCAGCGAGATGCTGTTGCCGCGGCTGTCGGAGTTCTCGAAGCTGCACGCCGGCATCGACCTGCGCATCGAGACGCAGGGCGCGCACGGCCGCGCGCACGTGGCCGAGGCCGACATCTCCGTGGTGGTCGGCTCGGGACCGTGGAACGGCCTGGTCGCGCACCCGCTGTTCGCGCAGGCGCTGGTGCCGGCCGCGTCACCCGAACTACTCGCCGAGAGACCGGTGAAGACCTACGAGGACCTCAACTCGCACACGCTGCTGGTACACGAGGCGCGCCGCGACGACTGGGACCGCTGGGCGACCACGGTCGGCATGAAATCGCTGCAGCCGGCGCAGATCGTGCGCATCGACTCGATGTCCGCGGCGACGCGCGCCGCGGAGAAGAGCATCGGCATCGCGCTGCTGCCCGCGGGACTATCGCGCCGCAAGTTCGCGAGCGGCCGGCTGGCGCGCGTGTTCGATGACCAACTCGTGACACAGGAGAACTACACCTTATTAGTCCGCGGCGAGGACGAAAACCGTGACGACATTCGCGCTTTGTGCGCGTGGCTGGTCGAGGCCTGCCGCGAGGCTGAGGAAAACTGATGGCAGCGACTAATCATCTCGTTTGTTCGCGCGCCGGCATGCGAGTAGTTTGACACTCGAGCAACCCATCTTCTCCGGAGTGTCCAACATGAAACGTCCCACCTCGAAATACCTCGCCATGGCCGCCATGATCAGCTTCGCCGCCTACGGCAACGCCGGCACCGCGCTGGTGTCGCCGGCCCTGGCCGCGTGCAGCAAGGCGCTGGTGGAAAGCATCCGCGCGCAGCCGCTGCCGGCCTACACCGTGAAGGCGCCGTCGGGCTTCGTCTCGGAGCTGGTCGACAAGAATTCCTTCACGGTGCTGGCGCACAGCAAGAAGACCAAGGCGTTGCTCGCCAAGGCTTCGTGCAAGGCGACGCCGGACGGAGAGATCGTCCAGTTCAAGGCGCTGCCGCTCTAACTATCGGAGGTTTTTGACGAGAGCGGACACCGAACCCCCTATCCCCCCTCTTATGGGGGAACGGTGTCCGCCTCTCGACTGCTTCCCAGAAGGCCGAGACCGAGCTGCTGCCAGCAGCCCGAGGCGGGCGAAAAGATCAGCCCGCGCCGCGACTCCTCCCAGACTACTTCCGCCGCGCCCGTGAGCATCAGCAGGGTGCCGCGCGCGAAATCCGCGAATGCCAGCCCGGCGCGCGGGTGGCGCAGGACGTTCCCGAACGTGTTGAAGAAATTGTTGCCCCGGTAGTCCGGGATCCACAGGCGCGTCCGCGGACCGTCGTCGCTGACGACGACGAAGCCGGGCTCGCCGCCACGATGCGAGACGTCGCAGGCATCGCGCGGGTCCCCGGCGTCGGGTCGCGCGGCGCTGGCGATGAACAAGGTACGCGACGCGCGAATCAGCTCGATGGCGCGCGCGGAGAGCGCCGCGCGTTCCGTCGCAAGCGTGTCGGCCGCCTCCGCCGGCCGGAACTCGAGATCGCGGATCGCGATGTACTGCGGGCAGTTGCCGAAGCTCTGGTTGACGCGCACGCGCAGCGCGCCCGGCGGACCGATCTCGACCACGCCATTGGCGCGGTTGCGGCGCCGCGTGTGGAACTCGATTCCCAGCAGGCCGATGTTCGATCCAGGCCTGGCGAGATTCGCGAGCGGATTCGACGGCGCGAACACTGCGCGAATATCGAGGTGCCGTTCGTCCGGCGAACTGATGAAGCCCGGCTTGCCGGTGAGCACGCCGGCCCAGGGGTTGCCCGCCGCATCGAGCATGCCCACGGCGACGAATGGCAGCTGCGTGAAGAATTCGCGGTGCTGGTCCGGCATGTAGTCGCGGATGAAGCGGATCGCGCCGCGCGCGAGTTTCTCCCGCCAGCCGGCGCGTTCCTGCAGCTCGAGCTCGCCGCGATGGAACGGAGTTTCGAAGGCTTCATCGCCACTCATTTGTGTTCTGCTCCTGTGCGCGCCAAAGTACCGCGCGCGCCTCGCCGCCGGAATCCGTGCGGCCGGCAATAGACTCTTGCCAAAAAAGAAATAGCGGAACCCGATGGATCGACTCGACACCATGCGCGTATTCGTGGCGGTGGCCGAAGCGCGCGGCTTCGCCGCCGGCGCGCGCCGGCTCGGCCGCTCAGCGCCCGTGGTCACGCGCGCCGTGGCCGACCTCGAACGCCGCCTGGGCACGCGGCTGCTGCAGCGGACCACGCGCATCGTGCGCCTCACCGAGGCCGGTACCCGCTATCTCGCGGATTGCCGCCGAATCCTCGCCGAGGTGGACGCGGCCGAGGAATCGCTGCGCTCGCCGGATGGCAAGCCGCGTGGCGCCCTCACGGTGACCGCGTCCCGCATTTTCGGCCGGATGTTCGTCACGCCGCTGGTGCTCGATTTCCTGGAGGCGCACCGCGAGATCAGCGTGCGCAGTGTGCTCGAGGACCAGGTGATCGATCTCATCGAAGCCGGCGTCGACGTCGCGGTGCGCATCGGGCCGCTGCCGGACTCCTCGTTCACCGCCACCCGCGTCGGCCAGGTGCGCCGCGTGTTGTGCGCCTCGCCTGACTACCTGGCGCGCCATGGCATGCCGCGCAAGCCCGCCGATCTCGAGTCGCTGGACGCGCTGGTTTTTTCCGGCGCCAGCGCGCGCAGCGAGTGGACTCTTGGCAGCGGTCGCGCGGCTCGCACCGTGCGTCCGCGCTCCGTGCTGTCGACCAACGATACGGATGCGATCATCGCCGCGGCACTCGCGGGTCATGGCATCGCGCGCGTGTTGTCTTACCAGATCGGCGAGGCGGTGAAGGCGGGCAAGCTGGTGCGACTACTCGCGCCTTTCGAGCCGGCGCCGATCCCGGTGAGCGTGGTGTGCCCGGCCGGGCGGGCCAGCAGCCCCAAGGTCCGCGCGTTCTTCGATTTCGCGGTCGCGCGCCTGCGCGCGGCCTCCTGGTTGAGCTGAGGTCCTCACGAATGTCGCAACGATTGCTGATCCTGAGTGTTTCCGCCGGTGCCGGCCACGTGCGCGCCGCGCAGGCGCTCGAGGCGGCAGCCAAGGTGGCCAACCCGCCGCTCGAAGCCACGCACCTCGACCTGCTGACCCTGGTCCCCAGGGAATTCCGCAAGCTGTACGGCGAGCAGTACATCAAGCTCGTCGATCGCCTGCCGCAGCTCTGGTCTTATCTCTACACCAAGACCGACCGGCCGAGCCGCGACTCGCTGGTCGGCAAGCTCAAGCGCGCCGCGGAGAAGCTCAACACGCGCAAGCTGCAGGCGGAGATCGCGCGGCTGCGCCCCGACGCCATCCTGTGCACGCATTTCCTGCCGGCCGAGTTGTTGTCGCGGCAGAAGGCCGGAAAAGGTGGGAACACGGCCCTGCCACCGCTGTGGGTGCAGGTCACCGACTTCGACGTGCACGCCTTGTGGGTGCACCCGCACGTGGATCGCTACTGCGTGGCCAGCGACGAGGTCGCGTTCCGTCTCGCGGATCGCGGCGTACCGCGCGCCAGGATCTCGGTGACGGGCATCCCGGTGATGCCGCAGTTTTCCGCCTCGCTGGAACGCGCCACCTGTGCCGCCGAGCTCGGCATCGATCCCGGGCGCTTCACCGTGGCGCTGATGGCCGGCGGCGCCGGCGTGGGTTCGCTCGATGAACTCGCCGCGCGGCTGCTGCGTGCCTCGGAAGAGCTGCAACTGGTGGCGCTCGCCGGCCGCAACGCCGAGTTGCTGGCGCGGCTGAAGAAGCTGGCGAAATCGCATCCGCGGCAGCTGTTCCCGCTCGGCTTCACCACCACCGTCGAGCGCGTGATGAGCGCCGCGGACCTGGTGGTCACCAAGCCCGGCGGGCTCACCGTGTCCGAGTGCCTGGCCAAGCGCAAGCCCATGCTGCTGGTGTCACCGATCCCCGGCCAGGAGGAGCGCAACGCGGACTATCTACTCGAGGCCGGCGCGGCCCTCAAGGCGGCGGACGCGGCCACGCTGGAATTCAAGCTCGGCCAGCTGCTGGCGGACCCGGCGCGACTGCGCGCCATGAGTGAGGCGGCGCACAGAACCGGCAGGCCGCATGCGGCCGAGGACGTCATTGCGCTAATCTCGCGGGCATGAACATGAAGGCCATCGCCGGCAGCCTGATCGTCGCCGTCTCCAGCGTCGCCGCGGCTGGCGAAGCCCCCGCGCGCAATGAACGATGGGCGCAGCCGATCGCGCTCGATGGCGTGCCCAATCTGCATCGCCTCACGCCCACGCTGTATCGCAGCGAGCAGCCGACGGCGCTGGGCTTCCGGAACCTGGAGAAGATGGGCATCCGCACCGTCATCAACCTGCGGGCCTTCAACAGCGACGACGACGAGGTGCGCGGCACTTCATTGCGCACCGAGCGCGTGAAGATCCTCACGTGGGACGTCGACGACGATCACGTGATCGACGTGATGCGCATGCTGCAGAAAACCGAGAACGGCCCGTTCCTGATCCACTGCCAGCACGGCGCCGATCGCACCGGGCTCATGAGCGCGATGTATCGCGTACTCGAGCAGGGCTGGACGGTGGACGACGCGGTGGCCGAACTCACCGGCGGCGGTTACGGCTACCACGCCATGTGGAAGAACATCCTGCGCTACGTGCGCTCGGCCGACGTCGACAAATTGCGCGCCGCCATCGCCGCCGCATCCGCGCCGTCCGCGCCGTCCGCATCGGCGGGCTCGACCAGCACCGTCACCGACAATTGATGCTTTCCACCGCCGAGGATCACGCCGCGCAGCGGTGACACGTCGCCGAAGTCGCGGCCCCAGGCAACGGCCACGTGATCGGTGGCGGCAAAGCAGCCGTTGGTGGGATCGAACTCGATCCAGCCATAACGCGGGCTCCACACCGAAACCCAGGCATGCGAGGCGCCGTCGCCCACCAGCTTGCCGTTGGTGCGCAGGTAACCGCTGACGTAGCGTGCCGGCAGGCCCCGCGAACGCAGGCAGGCGATCATCAGGTGCGCGAAGTCCTGGCAGACGCCGCGCCGCGTCTCGATGACCTCGGTGGCCGGGGTGCCGATGCCGGTTTCCCCGGGCGCGTAGGTGATGTCGGCGTGAAGCCTGGTAGTCAGCGCCAGCGCGCAGGCGAGAATCGGGCGACCCGGCTCGAAACACTCCGCCGCGTAATCCGTGAAGGCCTGCTTGATGCGCACGTGCGGCGATTCGTGCCGGAACCGGGCGGCATCGAGCTGCTGGCGCGAGGGCCAGGCGCCGTGATACGCGAACGAGTCGCGTACTTTCTCCCAGGGCTCAGAAGTCTCGACGTCCAACGTGGGCCGCGAGTGCACTTCAATCTGCATCTGCGAGACCACCGCCAGTTCGCGGTGCGGCTGTGCAAGCTCGAGACGCAGCAGCGGATTACCGAACGCATCGAGTTCGCTGACGCTGCGGTGCGCGGCCGGTTCGATCGCGATCTCGTGCTCCAGGCATTGCTGGTACGGGGCCGGCCGCGGCACCAGGTGCAACAGGTGATGGGCGTGCACCACGTCCGCGGAGTAGCGGTAGCGGGTCTCGTGGCGGATGTTGTATTTGCGGGTCATGTCGCCAGCGCGTGCGCGTCGGAGTCGATCAGCGCGAAGTAACGTCGCGACAGCCGGTCGGAGAGCTCGCTGGCACCCGCCACCAGCGCGGCCAGCTGCTCCGCGAGCTCGGCGCGCGCGGCCTGCCCGTCCGCACCGTTGGCGTCGAGCAGCTCGGCCGTGCCCGCCGGCAACAGCGGCAGGTCGGGTACGCCGCGTTCGCGCTCACCGGACAGGGTGCGCGCCAGATCTTCGAGGTCACGGTCGATCGAGCGCCGGTGGAACGCCAGCGCCATGGGGTGGCCCTCGTCGTACAGCAGCAGGTTCAAGGTCGGCGCCAGCCGCGGCGTGCCGCTGTAGCGCGCCCGGTAGATAGGCAGGCTGTCGCAGACCTCGAGCAGCCACTCGATGGCCTCGGCGCGCGTGGCCTGGGCCGATTCGAGCTGCTGCACCAGGATGCCGGCGACGAACTGCATGCGCTCGATGCGCCGCCCGAGCCGCATGACGCGCCAGCCGGCGTCGTGGACCATGTCCTCCTCGGAGAAGCCGGTCAGCGCCGCCAGCGACAACAGCAATCGTTCGTAGGTTTCGCGGCTGGACCCGCGGCTCGCCGCGGCTTCCTGCATCTGCCGCTGCAGTGCCACCACGCCGCGCCAGTATCTCGCCGACAAGCGGTTGCGCACCTGCGAGGCGCACCAGGCGAGGTGCCGCACGTCCGACTGCGGCCCGGGCGCATTCGGCACGCGCAACGCGTCGGCCACCTCGCCCTCCGCCGCGATGGCGCCGAGATTGCGGCACAACTGGAGCGCGTGCGGCAGCAGGCGCGCGTCGCTGCGCGCCGCCAGGGTCCGCAACACCAGCCGGGTATCGTTCTCGCAGCGCACGGTGTAGCGGCCCAGCCAGTAGAGGTTTTCGACCAGGCGCGCGGGCACATAGTCCTGGCGCACCTGCGTCCACTTGTCGGGAGCGGAGCCGGATTCCTCCTGCGCCGAACCCAGCACCCAGACGTCCTTGGCGCCGCCGCCCCGCTGCGTCGAAACCACGTCCGCGGCGGCCTCGTTGGCCACGCGGGCCAGGCCACCGGGAAGCACGCGAACGCCATCCGGAGTATTCACCGCGTAGACACGGATGGTCAGCGCGCGCGTGGCGAGCTCGGTGGAGGCCGCGGACTTCCACACCGGCGCCTGCGACAGGCGCACGTGCTCCTGCGCCACGTAGGCGTAGGGACGATTCTTCAGTCGCGCCACCAGTGCCTCGCGCGCCGGCCCGCGGAAATCACGGCCGAACATGGGTTCGAAGCGCTGGTTCGGATAGGCGGGCTTGATGACCAGGCGGTCGAGGTTCGCGAGCACGTAGTCGAGCGCGGGCTTCTCGCCCAACCACCACGTCGCCACCTCGGGCAATACCAGCTTCTCGCCGATCAGGCGCTCGGCGATCGGGGGCAGGAATCCGAGCCACGCCGCGGACTCGAGCACGCCCGTGCCGAGCGCGTTCGAGACGATGACGCGGCCGGCACGCAGCGCGCCC
>Ga0070665_100001337_pt1 | contig 29310 bp, 24 predicted proteins | sample KBSS13metaG_FD_65862 | JGI IMG/M metagenome (GOLD analysis project Ga0070665, IMG submission 65862) | Switchgrass rhizosphere microbial communities from Kellogg Biological Station, Michigan, USA - KBS S1-3 metaG | ecosystem: Host-associated > Plants > Roots > Rhizosphere > Soil ... | reverse complement strand
TCCGCGACTCGTTCGCAGCCTCGATCGCCGCTACCATCGCGAGCCGTACGATGGCAGCCGCGTGCTGGGCCAGCTCACCGGTCCGGGCAGTCCATCCACGATTGACGATCTCGGGGTTCGACTGCGATCGGAGATCGGCCAGGCGTTTCACGCACCCGTCGACGTGTTTCTGCTCGACGATGCCAGCATTGCGCTGCAGGCGGCCGGCTCCGCGCTGCCGCCGATCTCCACGTTCAGCTCTCTGTTGCGATTGGGTGAAAGCGGCCATGCGACGGTGGACCTGCGGGAGGACTCTGGTCGGGACCTCGTGGCATCCCTGGACGCGCATGAGCGGGCATGGCTCGAGAAAAGTGACATCCGGCTTCTCGCCTGCGTGCGGAGCCGCGCGCTCGGGTCGGTCGGCCTGATCGGTGCCGGGCCGAAATTGAGCGGTGTGGCCTATACGCTGGCGGATCGTGAATTCCTGTCCGCGGTGGCGTCCACGGTTGGACTGGCGTTCGACAGCCTCAAACTGAGGGCTTCGCACGTGACTCCGACCGCGGAGCCGGCAGCTCGCGAATGCGACGGGTGCGGAAGCGTGTATGGCTCGGAGATGGGACGCTGCCGTTGCGGCCGCGCGCTCTCGGATGGGGCCGTGCCGTACGTGCTTCGCGGCGTGTTCCGCTTCGAGCGCCGCATCGGCGCCGGTGGATCGGGCGTCGTGTATCGGGCAGTGGATCTGGGGCTGGGCCGGACAGTGGCCATCAAGCTGTTGTCGGCCGCGCGCGCCGAGCACGTGGACGCGCTGATACGCGAAGCCAGGCACATGGCCGGAGTGTCTCATCGGCACCTCGCCGTGATTCACGGTGTCGAACGGTGGCGGAATGCACCGCTGCTCGTGCAGGAATATCTCGAGGGCGGAACAGTCGCGATGCGACTGCTCGCAGGGGCCATGACCCACGACGATATCGTCGAACTCGGGACCGTGCTCGTCGACGTCCTCGAACAGCTGCACCGCGAAGGTGTCGTCCACTGCGACGTGAAACCGAGCAACATCGGCTACACACGCGAGGGTGTGATCAAGTTGTTCGATTTCAGCCTCGCCAGACACATGCAGGGGGCTCCGGCGGATGTGAGCGGAGCCTCCGGCGACCAGCCGAAGAGTCTGCTCGATTCAGTGGGCAACCTTGCGGGGACGCCGTTCTACATGTCTCCTGAAGCCATCCGAGGCGTGCCGCCGGAGCCAGGCTTCGATTGGTGGGCGTTGTCGGTGGTCCTGTTCGAAGCGCTGGCAGGCCGTCGGCCGTTCGACGGCGCGGATACGCCCGACGTCCTTGCGTCGATCCTGTTTCGGCCGGCCCCGTCCCTTCGCCAGTTCCGGCCGGACCTGCCGGACGAAGTTTCCAACTTCTTCACCGCCGCCCTCGATCAGATGCCGTCGCGGCGACCGGCGACGGGTGCGGCGTTCCGTTCGGCCGTTGAATCGTTGCGCGGCGCCAGGCCGCACTGAGTCTCACCATCTTTCGCGTCATAACGGTAAAGCAAAGGAGCAGCTCATGGCGAAGAAGAAGGACTTCGAATCTTTCACCCCGGACGACATCCTGAATGCCTGGTTGGACGCACTCAAGGAAGGTCTTGGGCCCGGACGTACGTTCGCGCCTGGAATCACGGATCTCGACGGTGAAACGGCGAATACGCTGCGAAACAGAATCAGGGGACAACTGGCGCTCGCGCCATTCAATGCCGCCGCGTTCCGCGCGTCGACTCGAGTGGCGAAGGACCTCGGCGCCATCTGCGCGATCATGGCCGATGCGACGACGGACAAGGTCGTGACGGATGACGTCTTCCAACGCGCGCGGCAGCTGTCCAAGTTGCACGCCTCGTGCCCCACGCCGACGCAGGGCACCGGGCCATTCTGCTAGGTGCCGCATGTCTCCCGTTCAACAAGCGCGCGTTCCCCACATCATCCAGAACGACGCCACGCAGCCCGTTCCCATTCTGTGTGGACCGGCGTCGATCCAGGCGATTCTCTACGGCCTCGACAACGCGAAGTTCTCACCGCCGACCTCCGCCGTGCTCAACGTCAGCGTTCCGGTCGTCGCCGATCAGAATACGATTTTCAACGAGGTCAAGCGCGTGACGACCACCGTCGCGACCCAAACCGGCTTTGCTGCCGGAGGGGCCGGACCCGAGCTGATTTGCGAGCTGCAGAGTGGAGGACCGCCGATATGCTGGGTCACCCATCCGAAGGTGCTGGGGATCCTGGTCAGCCAAGGTGTTGCCACGAGCGCGCTGCAGTTGCAGGGTGTTCAAGGGGCCAAGGTTCAGACGATTCCCGAAGCCCACGCGCCCGCCGCCCTCCTCGATTCACTTGAACGGGGCGTCGGGGCAGCGCTACTGATCGATAGACTGCACTGGGTCGTTGTCTACAAGAGCGAACCTTTGCCCAACAACGACCGGACGTTCTACTACCACGATCCCCTCACGACGGCTCCAACGCAATGGGCCGACCTGGACTCCATGATGGCTGAAATTGTCGACATCGACGGCCATGGAGTCTCGCAGACGGCGGTCGTGGGGGCGAGCGGCGGGGCACCGCTTGCGGCGCTTCATCATCCGGCTCCGGCTCCGGTCGCTTCGGCTGTCGCCGCGCCCGCAGGGCTCCATCAGTTGGCTCAACAGGACTTTTCAACGACAGTAGGCACGGCCATCCAGACTCTGCAGCATCTCGGCCCCGGGCTCGCGAATAAGGCGCCCAGCCGGGTGCTCAGCGTCAGACATCAGCGGAAACCGGCCGGGAACTACAACATCCTGGAATTTGATCGAGACGCATTGGTGGTTGTGGACGCACAGACGCGCAAGGCGCGCGTGATTTCGGCCGTCTCCGAGCCCGGCCAGGAACTGCCGACGATTCTGGATGCCGCGGCCATCGCAACGAAGATCGATGGCAAGGCCATCGAGGTTGACGGTCGCGAAGTGGTCCTGAAGAAGGGCACGTTCGAAATCGAGGAGGAACTCGTCTGGGACCGATGCGATCAGTCCCGCTCCATGTTCGCGCCGTTCTATGTCGTTCGGCAGCCGGGTCCTGATGGAGCGCACGACGACACGGTTTACGTCCGCTCGGTCGATGGGGCAGTCTTCGCTCATCTCACACGACGTCTGTGCGGTGCCTGACCGCGTTCGCCATTGCATTCGGTAAGAGTCGTCAACACGCGAACGCTCCGCATTTTTGGGAACTCAAAAACACCGGCAACGTCATAGAACACATAGCGCGCCTCCGACGTGGCGCAGGGTCCGACGCCGCTCCCCCCGGCGTTCCCTGCGAGGCGGTCGCGCCGTATTCCTGGCAATGCGGGGCTGAACTCGCGAACCACGCCGAGCAGGACTCAGAGTCGAGGCGCACAAGGCGCCGGGCTTGGGTTGACCCGCCGCACACCTGTTACAGATCAGCCCGCCAGACGTTTATAGGGTTTAACGGGCCGTACACAGCGGCCTGAATTCTGGAGAGCCCGATGAACAGCAGTCTCTGCCCGGAACCCGAAAGCGACAATCTCCGCTGGCCCGATCTGCTTGCTTCCATCTACCCGATCGTGGAGGAAGTCGTCAGGTTCGTGGCGCACCGGCATCGCCTGAGCCCGGACGATGCCACCGAGCTCGGCTCCCTTGTGCGATACAAGCTGGTCGAAGACGACTACCACGTGCTTCGGAGCTTCCAGAATCGCAGCAGCCTGAAAACGTACCTGACGACCGTGGTGTCGCGCGTCTGGCTCGATTGGCAGGTCACGCGCCGCGGCAAGTGGCGGCCCTCCGTGGCGGCGAAGCGTCTCGGGGATACGGCCGTCCGGCTCGAACAGCTCCTGGTCCGCGATCGGCTGACGTTCCCGGAAGCCTGTGAAACACTCAGGCAGAACATCGGCGTCCGGGCGAGCTCGACCCAGTTGGATCACCTTCGGGCGTCGCTGCGTTTCAGGCCGCGTCCGGTGATGTGCAGCCTCGAGGAAGTCGATCAATCGCAGTGTGTGGCGATTCAACCACCGGCGTCCGACTCGTCGATCTCTCTCGCGTCGAGACGGGCGCTGCATCAGGCGATGGCCAAGCTGCCGGCGACGGAACGTCGATTGCTCACGCTCCGCTTCGTGCAAGGGTGGACGGTGTCGAGGATTGCCCGGCATCTGGGGCTCGATCAGAAGGCGACCTACCGTCAGTTCACCCGGATCTACCGGACGCTGAGGGCTTCGATCGAGCCGAGGCGTTCGAGCCCCGAAAGCCAGGACGGGGGAAGCGACACCCACACGCGCAGCGGTCACCTCAAGCTCAGAGTCTCGGAGGGTTCATAAGGTTGCCCGGATACATCGACGCGCCCGAACAGCTGCATCGCGCCTTTCAGGACGCGTTCAATCGCCACGACCTGGAATCGATTGCCGCGCTGTATGAGCCTGACGCGGTGCTGGCCACCGCCGGCGCACCCGTGCTGGGGAGAGAGGCGATTCGGGAGCACTACCGTGGCGTGCTCGCCGGACAGTGCTCCATCGAACTGCGGACGCTGCAGGTGTACCGCGCGGGGAAGCTCGCCATGATGCACGGCGCGTGGATCCTGGAGGAGACGCGCGCCGATGGCACGACGGTTCGCAGGGAAGGTCGCAACACCGAAACCGCTCGCGAGCAACTCGATGGCGCGTGGCTGTTCGCGATTGACAATCCGCGAGTGCCGCAGGACTGATTGATAGCTTCTTTATTTTTCGTTCCCTCCAATCGCATCAGCGACTGAAAAGAAGCAGGAATAAGCGCCGCCGGATCCGTCTATCATGCGAGGGCACCGAACACCCTCGAGATCTGCGCAGCAAGAACATGCGCTGATGCACGGACGGCGAAACGGATCGGCGGTTGCGATCACAAGCCTGCGTAACACACAACCATCGCGAGTCGTGTGGCGCCCAACAGGGGGCTCGCAAGCACCCGCGAACGCAGACTGCGAAGGGGGACAGACATGAGCAAGAAGCGCGGCCTCTCACCCACCTGGCATATCAACACCTGCATCGATCGTGTGGTTCCGCCGGGAATGGACGGGGAGGTGGACAAGGCCCATGAAGCCAGTGTCATCGTGGCGCGCGGACTGACCCGGGGCGCGCCGCTTCACGATCTGGATCCGTCCACCGTGCGCCTCGCGCGCATGGCGCTGATTTCGGCGAAGAAATGGCCCAACAAGAAGAAGCTGCGCTGCCGCTTTCTGGACGGATCCCCGACCCAGCGGGCCAAGGTGCAGGCACAGGCCAGGACCTGGGAGAAGTACGCCAACGTCCAGATCGCGTTCGGAAACGATCCGAAATCCGAGGTCCGCATCTCGTTCAAGGCCGACCCCGGTTCGTGGTCCGCGGTGGGGATCGATTGCCTCGTCAAGAAATACTTTCCGGCCGACCAGCCGACGATGAACTTCGGATGGCTCGAAGACAACACGTCCACGACCGAGTACCGGCGCGTGGTCGTCCACGAGTTCGGTCACGCGCTCGGCTGCATTCACGAGCACCAGAGCCCGACCGAGAACCTGAAGTGGGACACCGCCGCGGTCTACAAGGCGTTCTCCGGACCACCGAACAACTGGAGCAAGGCCGACATCGATTCGAACATCCTGGAGAAATACAGCCCGAAGGGGATCACGGCCTCGTCGTTCGACATGAAGTCGATCATGCTCTATCAGTTCGACGCGAGCCTGTTCCTGGATCACAAGGGCACGCCGCTGAACACGAAGCTCTCGACCCTCGACAGGAGCTTCATGAAGACGATGTATCCGAAATAACGCAGTGCCTTCGAAAACGACGTAGCGCGAAGGCTGTAGACGAGCGGCGCTCGCCAGGCTGCCGCCTTCGCGCTCCACGGAAACGAACCGCTCTACACGCCCGGAGTAAAGGCATACTGCTTTTCGAGTTGGCGAGCAATCATCGGCGCGAATAACGGGAACGCCCGATCGCGGATCCATCGTCCCACCGCGCCAAACTCCTTGAGCTGTCGTTCGTCGTTCTCGCGTGCCAGCGCCACGGTCCGTTCCGCCCGCCCTCTCAGCAGCGCCTCGACGTTCCCGAACACGCGCTCGACCGGAACCGTTCGGTCAGCGAGACGCTGTCCGAGGACCATCGAGTCTTCGAGTGCCAGCGACGCGCCCTGGCCGCCCGCGGGGCTCATCGCGTGGGCGGCATCGCCGATCAGCATCACGCGCCCGACGTGCCACGTGGGAAGGGCGGGCACGTCATAGATCGCGGTGCGCATGATCTGATCCGTGGCCGAGACGAAGGCCTCGATCGGTGCATGCCATCCGCGAAAGGCCTGGAGAACGCGTGCCCTCATCTCGGCGTCGTTGAGCGCGTGAAGGTCGTGGCGCGACAGCTCCGGCTCCTGGGGCAGGTGACACCACCAGCCCCACCGCGGCGCGCTGGCCGACAGACTCGCGTAGCCGAATTGCAGCCGCGCCCCCATCGTGAAATTCAGCTGGCGGGCATCCGCCGGATCGACGGGGATGGCGCTCGCCGCGCCGAGAAGTCCGCCGACGCCCAGCATGCCGGTGTACTGCGGCTTGGCGTGATCGGGCAGGATGAGGCCGCGGGCACGCGAGTGGACGCCGTCGGCCGCGATCAGCATGTCGCCGCGCGCCTCGCTTCCATCCTCGAAATGAGCCGTGATCTCATCGCCGGAGTCCTCGATGGCACACAGACGTCTGCCATACGCGATCGTCAGGCCCTCGCGCGCGGCCGCGTCGAGCAGGACCTGCTGGAACGCGGCGCGCATGATCGTGACACCGGTGCCGCACCGGCTGAGATCGATGTGGCCGATGCTCCGGCCGTGGTGATTGCGGAAGCGGAATTCGCTCGTCGGGGCTCCGGCCCGGCTCACCTGCTCGGCGAGGCCGAGTGCCGCCAGCACACGCATGCCGTTGGGCGCGATCTGGAATCCGCCGCCGATGGTGGTCGGGCCCGGATAGGCCTCGAAGATCCGCGCCTCGATGCCGGCGCGCTTCAGGAAGAGCGAGAGTGCCGGTCCGCCGATGCCGCTTCCGATGACGATGGCTCGATGTGTATGTGTCATGCACCGCAGGTTACGACCGGCCGGTCATTCTCTCCAGTCATGATTCATGATACGAATCATCATGGCTGTGAATCTGTCAGCGGTCGACCTGAACCTGTTGCTCGTGCTGCACGCCGTGCTCGAGGAGCGCAGCGCCACGCGCGCGGCCGCGCGCCTTCACGTCACGCAGTCGGCGGTGAGCAACGCGCTGGCGCGGCTGCGGGCCCTCCTGGGGGACGCGCTCGTCGTGCGCAGCGGCCGCGGTCTCGTGCCGACGCCGCGGGCGGAAGAAATGGCGCCGCTGCTTCGAGAGGCGACGGAGCGGCTCACGCTCGTGCTGGATCGGCGCGGGTTCGTTGCCGAGGAATGCACGCGCACGTTTACGATCAGCCTTGCTGACAACTACCAGGCGTGCGATGTGCCGCGGATTGCGCGGGCGTTCGCTGCGCGCCTGCCTCACGCGACCCTGCGGATCGTGAGCGCCGACTATCTCGCGGCGACCGATGGCCTGGCGTCCGGTGATGTCGATCTGACGTTCGCGCCAGCGCAGATGGTGGGACCGGGGATGCGTTCGATGGTGCTTTTCGAAGAGCGCGCCGAGCTATTGGTGCGCCGCGATCATCCGCGCGTCGGGCGCCGGATGACCCGTGAGCTCTTCAACTCGTTGCCTCACATCGACATTCACGTCGTGCTCGGCCAGCCCGGCAGCGGACATCGCGCGGCCCAGCAGCAATGGGAAAAGGCGCGGGTGAGGAGGAGGGTGACGCTGACGGTTCCGCACTTCCTGATTGCGGCGATGGCGGCGGCTGAAACCGATTGCGTGGCGGCGCTCCCGGACCGGCTCGCCGCACTCTGTCTGCGGCTGCTGCCGCTGAAGAAAGTCGCGGCCGGGTTTCCGCTGCCGAGCCTGACCACCGTCATCGTCTGGCACGAGCGAACAGATGCCGATTCCGGGGCGGCGTACGTTCGCCAGCTCGTCGCGGAGGCGGTCCGGCAGCCCGTTCCTGGCGTCAGCGTGCGCCGATCAGCGCGCGGATCATCCCGTCGGTCTTCGTGAAGACGTACAACTCGCCGGCGGAGTCGACGCCGAGGTTCGCGTCAGCCCGGCCTTCGCCGGAGACGAGCGCCCGCCCGGGAAGAATTCTGCTCTTGCCACCGCGAGCGTGATACGCGGACTGCGCGATCGGAAACATCGTGTCGAACACCTGCTTCTCCCAGGCGAGCTTGATTTCGTGGCGCTCGGCCATTGTCTGCGGCTTGCCATCGTCGGCCGCCAGCATCTCCTTGTAGTCGGCATACCACAGATGACCGGTTGCGATGTCGGTGAAGACGTACTTCCCGCGCAACGCCGGGATGGCCTTGCCTTCATACAGGAAGCCGCTGCCGATGGCGTCACCGCCGCCCGGGACGTGGCCATATTGAATCACCGGATACGTCGGCGTCACCGTCCCGATGGTCGTGTCGCCGACCAGCATCGGGATGCTGTCCTCGTCGGGCAGCGGGGCGGTTTGATTGCTCGGCTGCAGGGCCTGGTTGCCTTCCCGCCGCGAATAGCCGTAGTTGCCGCCTTTGTGAACGATGTTCACCGTTTCCCACGTGTGCAATCCGATTGAGTCGGCCACGAGGCGATTGTTCGACGGATTCGTGCCGTCGATCGCCCAGTGCAGCCGGTGCGGATTCCGGAACCCGTACGCCCAGATTTCTCCGCGCGCGCCCGTGGTCGAGACGAACGGGTTGTCGTTCGGGACGCGATAGCGACCGTTCTCGCTGACGGTGCTCGACGTCGTGTGTGCGCCGAGATCGGGAATGATTCGCAGAATCTTGCCGACCAGCGTGTCGAGCCGCTGCGGATTGCTGCGGATGGCGGTCCGCGATTCGCCCGATCCGCCGTCGCCGCTGCCGATGTAGAGAACGCCCCACTCCGCGTCCCCGGGTTTCGCGGCGGGGTTGAACATCATCTCGCCGAGCGGATGGATCCGCGTGTTGACTCTCAAACGCAACAATTCTCGCGCCGTGCCCTCGAACGTTGCGTTCTTCGTGTTGGTATCGGTCCATTCGACGAGCACGCATTCGCGCTGGATATCGCCAGGGGTGCCGACGGCGGTCGTTGTTTCATAGCCGCCGCGTACATCCAGCGCGGCGAGGTGCCCGTTGTCCGGCGCGAGCGTTCCCGCCAGCGACGGATCCTCGATGTGGATCGTGTAGAAGCGTCCGTTGCGCCGGTAATCGGGATCGAACTGCAGGCTGACAAGGCCGTTGGCGTATCCGACCTCGTAGCTGAACTTGTGAAAGAGGCCGGTGTGATTCGCGCGTCCGTTGAAATCCAGATAGGTCGTGAACGCCTTCGTCTTCTTGTCGAGGATGTAGAGTGGCCCGTTCAAGTCGTTCACGAACAGGCGGTCGGCGCCGCCGGGCTCTTCGCGCAGCGAGTTGACGCGGGCGAGCAGGCCGTCAGTCTGGCCCGTCCCGTCCACCGTGCCCGTGACAGGGAGCGTCGCGTAGTCCTTCAGTTCGACGGTGATCAGCGGCGACGACTCCGCGGCGGCCAATGCGGGCAGGACGAGCGCAAGACTGGCGAACCGCAGGCCTCGAACCATGGCCACAGCTTAAACCAGCAGCCGCGCAAAGCCGACACTCGCCAAAGTGGTCAGATATCTTTGGCTGCCGTTTCGGCCAATAATGTCGCGGTCGTGTTTCTCGCGTCGCCCGCGTCGATGTATGTTCATGGGCACGTGCTGGCCGTCGACGGATGCTGGATGGGCCGGTGATACCTATGTCGCTGACGATTCCTGAAAAAAATGGCCGCCGCTGGGACCTCGTCGCGCTCGGCGAAGTCATGCTGCGATTCGATCCTGGCGAATCGCGGGTGCACACGACTCGATCGTTCCGCGTGTGGGAAGGCGGCGGCGAGTACAACGTCGCCCGCGGGCTGAAGCGCTGCTTCGGGCTCGACACGACGCTCGTCACGGCCTTTGCCGACAATCCCGTGGGACGGCTGGTGCAGGACCTGATCTATCAGGGCGGTGTCGATCAATCGCACGTGCGCTGGGTGAAGTTCGACGGTGTCGGCCGTGCGGCGCGCAACGGGCTCAACTTCGTGGAGCGCGGCTTCGGCGTCCGCGCCGGTGTCGGCTGCTCCGATCGCGGGCACACTGCCGTTTCGCAATTGAAGCGGGGAGACATCGACTGGGCCGCCATCTTCGAGCGCGAAGGCGCGCGCTGGCTCCATACCGGCGGTATCTTCTGTGCGCTTTCGGAAACAACTCCCGATGTCGCGCGGGAAGCGATGGAAGCCGCAAAGGCGCGACACGCGTTCGTGTCGTTCGACCTCAACTACCGCGAGTCTCTGTGGCGGGCGTATGGCGGCCACGAGCGCGCGATCGCGGTCAACCGCAGCCTGGTTCCGCTTGTCGATGTCCTCATCGGCAATGAAGAGGACTTTTCAGCGGCGTTGGGATTCTCGGTCGACGGCGTCTCGAACCAGTTCGCCGAGCTCGATCTCGATCAGTTCAAGGCGATGATTCTGCGCGTCGTCCGCGAATTTCCCAACCTGAAGGTCGTGGCGACCACGCTGCGCCACGCCAGGACGGCAACGGTGAACGACTGGTCCGCCATCGCCTGGGCCGGCGGCGAATTCTTCGAAGCGACGCCGCGGCCGAATCTCGAGATCCTCGACCGGATCGGCGGCGGCGACTCCTTTGCGTCCGGCCTGATCTACGGCCTCATGACGAACCGCGGCCCGCAATGGGCGGTCGAGTGCGGCGCGGCACACGGCGCGCTGGCGATGACGACGCCAGGGGATACGAGCATGGCGACGTTGGCGGAAGTGGAGCGTGCGATGAAAGGCGGCACCGCCCGTGTATCGCGGTAGAGTCGTTCGGTTGTCGCTGTGGCCGCTGGTGCTTGGCTTACTAGTCGCGTGCGCCGGTGGCGCCGCGGCACAGCAACCGCCCGCGCCGCCGCTGCTTCAGGATCCGCAGACGATCCTGTTGTGGCCGTCCGGCGCGCCGGGCGCGCTCGGCCAGGAGGATCGCGACAAGCCGGCCATCACCATCTACATGCCGCCCAACACCACCGGCCCGCTGACGGCAGTCATCATTGCGCCGGGCGGGAGTTACACACGCCTGTCGATGAACCTCGAGGGGCGCGCGCCCGCCAACTACCTGAACACACTCGGCATCGCCGCGTTCGTGCTGCGGTATCGGCTCGGTCCGACCTACCACCATCCCATCGAGCTCGGCGACATGCAGCGGGCGATACGAACGGTGCGGTCGCGTGCCGCCGAATGGCACATCGCACCGGATCGGATCGGCGTGATGGGGTTCTCGGCCGGAGGACATCTCGCGTCGAGCGCCTCGACGCATTTCGACGAGGGCCGCGCCGACGCACCTGATCCGATCGATCGCGTCGGGAGCCGCCCGGACTTCGCGGTGCTCGGGTATCCGGTGATCTCGTTCGTCGAACCGTTCACGCATCAGGGATCGAAAACCAACCTGCTCGGCGAGCATACGGATCCCGCGTTGGCGCGCAGCTTGTCCAGCGAGACGCAGGTCACCGCCGGGACCCCGCCGGCGTTCATCTATCACACGACGGCCGACACGGTCGTGCCGGTCGAGAACGCCGTTGCGTACTTCATGGCGCTGCGAAAGGCCGGCGTGCCGGCGGAAATGCACGTCTTCAAGAACGGTCCGCACGGAACGGGTCTCGCCCAGCAGGATCCGGCGCTGGCCGAATGGCCGCGGCTGCTCGCGAACTGGCTGCGCGTCAGCGGCTTCTTGAAATGACGCGTCGCCTGGATCGGACGCTCTCGCCGCGCGACCTGCTGCCAAAGATCAATCGCACCTTCGCGCTCTCCGCAGCCAAGATTCAATCCATCGAAGACACCTGGCGCGCCGGCGACGGCGCGCCGGTGTTCACTGTCGAAGGCCGCTATCAAACGCGCGGGTGGACCGAGTGGACCCAGGGGTTCCAGTTCGGCTCGGCACTCCTGCAGTTCGACGCCACGGGCGACGCGACGTTCCTGGACCTGGGGCGTTCGCGCACGGTCGAGCGCATGGCGCCGCACCTGACTCACGTCGGCGTCCACGATCACGGTTTCAACAACGTCAGCACCTACGGCAACCTCTGGCGTCTCGTTCGCGAGCAGCGCATCGAGGCTGAAGACTGGGAGCGCCGGTTCTACGAGCTCGCGCTGAAGGTGAGCGGCGCGGTCCAGGCGCGCCGATGGACGAAGCTGCCGGACGGCGGCTTCATCCATTCGTTCAACGGCGCGCACTCGCTCTTCGTCGACACGATTCGATCCCTTCGCGCGCTCGCGCTGGCTGATCGCCTCGGCCAGCCGTTGATGGACGAGCAGGACGACAAAGTACGTTTGCTCGAGCGCCTCGTGCATCACGCAAGAGCGACTGCGGCCTACAACGTGTACTTTGGGAAAGGGCGCGATCGATTCGACGTACGCGGCCGCGTGGCTCACGAGAGCCTGTTCAACGTTGCCAACGGAACCTATCGGGGGCCGAGCACGCAGCAAGGCTACTCGCCGTTCAGTACCTGGACGCGCGGGCTGGCCTGGGCGATGTTGGGATTTGCGGAGCAGATCGAGTTCCTCGAAACGGTTCCGTCGGCGTCGCTCGATCGCTGCGGCGGCCGGGCCGACGTGGATGCATTCCTCCTCGATGCCGCGCGGGCGACATGCGATCATTATTTCGACGTCGCGGCTGCTGACGGCGTGCCGTACTGGGATGCCGGCGCGCCCGGACTGTCCCGGATGAACGGCTGGCGCGACAAGCCGGCCGATCCATTCAACGACCACGAGCCCGTGGACAGCTCCGCTGCGGCGATTGCCGCGCAGGGACTGCTGCGCCTCGGGCATGTGTTGACGCAGAGAGGAAATGCCGCGGACGGCTCGCGCTACTTCCAGGCGGGCCTTTGCGTGCTGGACACCCTGTGCACCGAACCCTACCTGTCGGTTGATTCGAGCCACCAGGGCCTTCTGCTGCACTCGGTGTATCACTGGCCGAACGGATGGGATCACGTTCCGGCGGGTGCGCGAACGCCGCGCGGCGAGTCGAGCCAATGGGGTGACTACCACCTGCGGGAAGCCGCGCTCTACGTGAAGCGCCTCGCCGAGGATCAGCCGTACCTGACGTTCTTTGGGCCCGCGCATGAGTAGAACCGCGCTCATCACCGGGGGGACGCGCGGGATCGGCCTCGGCATCGCCGGCGCGCTGGCGCGGGAGGGATGGACATTGGCGCTCGGCGGGATGCGGCCGGAGACCGACGTGCGTCCGGCCCTCGACGCATTGCGCGCGCTTGGAGCGACGGTGCACTACCTTCGGGGCGACCTCGCGCAGCGGGAGGAGCGGATCCGATTCGCGGCCGAAGCACTGGCGCTCGGTCCGATTAACGCGCTCGTCAACAACGCCGGTCGGGCCCCGCGCGTGCGCGCGGATTTGCTCGAGGCGGACGAGGACAGCTTCGAGGAAGTCCTTCGGGCGAATCTGCAGGGGCCATATTTTCTGACCCGGGCGATCGCGCGTGATCAGGTGGAGCGTCGTCGCGCCGACGTGTCGTTCACCGCGTCCGTGGTGTTCGTGACGTCGGTCTCCGCCGTGATGGCTTCGCCCAATCGCGGCGAATACTGCGTCAGCAAGGCGGGGCTCTCGATGGCGGCGCGCCTGTTCGCCGCGAGGCTCGCCGCGGACGGGATTCCCGTCTACGAAGTGCGTCCCGGCATCATCGCGACCGACATGACGGCCGGCGTGCGCGACGTCTACGATCGCCGGATCGCCGAAGGTCTCGTGCCGGAGCAGCGGTGGGGACAGGCCGATGATGTCGGACGCGCGGTCGCGGCGCTGGTGCGAGGCGACGTCCCTTATGCAACCGGCACAATCGTGAACGTCGACGGAGGGTTATCGCTGCCGAGGCTGTAGGTGAATCGCAGGGCTGAAGCCCTGCGCCACGATGGTCCTTAACAGAATCAGGTGTGGCGCACGGCTTTAGCCGTGCGTGAGACCCGGCTTACACATCGCACAACGCGACAGCCTCCCGCAGCGACGCCAGCGGATCGCGGGTCGGCACGAACTCGTGCGCCAGATAGCCCTTGAACCCGGTGTCGACGATGGCGCGGCACACGGCGGGCCAGTTGACCTCCTGCGTGCCATCGAGCTCGTGGCGACCCGGCACGCCGCCGGTGTGATAGTGACCGATGAATGCGGTCTGATCGCGGATGGTCTTGATCAGATCGCCCTCCATGATCTGCATGTGGTAGATGTCGTACAGCAGTTTGACGCGCGGCGATGCCACGGCCTTCACGACCGCCACGCCAAATGCTGTTCGATCGCCCTGGTAGTCCGGGTGATTCACCTTGCTGTTCAGCAACTCGACGCAAATGGTGACGCCGTTGTCCTCGGCGATCTTTTTCACGCGGTTGAGCCCGGTCACGCAGTTGGCGATCGCGACTTCGTCTGCCATCCCGCGGCGGTTGCCGAAGAACGTGATGACGTTGGGCACCTTCAACGCGGCCGCGCGCGGAATCAGCCGCTCGAAATTGCGGACGATCCCGTCGTGATTCACCGTCACGTTGAGGCCGTCGCGGATGGATCCGCCGCCGGCATATCCCATCGACGTGACCAGGCCGTAATCGCGTGCAACGGCCCACTCCGGTTCCTCCAGCAGGTCGATGGCCTCGAGTCCCATGTCGGCGATCGCCTTGCAGAAGTCGGGCAGCGGGATGGCGTTGTACGGCCAGCGCGAGACGGACTGTTTCAGCCGGCCGTTCTTGACGATCCGTCCTTGCGGCAGGAAGGCGTCGGAGTCTCGCCGCGCGACATCCGGCCTTGTGCCGGGCGCGACACCTGGTCCCGGCCGGAGCGCGACGGCTTCAGCCGGGCGACGAAAGGGCCATGACGCAGCGCCCGCGAGTGTCGCCGCGAGGAAGGCACGTCGATCCGGCCGCGTCGCACTCATTTCGGCGCACCCGGTACGGTCCATCCGATGACGTAGTAGGTCGCCGGCGTCGACCCGACGTTCGTGACGTTGTGGAACTCGTTCGACGACTGAAAGATGATGCTGCCCGGTCCCACTCGCCGCGTCGCGCCGCTCTGAAACGTCTCGAGGGTGCCTTCCTTCAGGATCAACAGCTCCTCGTGTTGATGCTGGTGGGGCGCATGCGGCGATTTTCCGGGCTGGAGCGTCGAGATGTGGATCTCGAGCTCCTCGAGCGTCGGTGTCGGCGCGCGCATCACCTGCCGCACGGCGCCCCAGTCGTTGGGTTTCGTGTCCGCGGTCGACCAGGGATAGACCGTCGACTTCTGCAACTGCTTCTGCGCAACCAGCGTGGCGACTGAGCTGGCCGCTGCGACGGCGACGACGAGCAGGGCGAGTGGAAGCGTCTTCATGGCCGACAGGGTACGCCAACTCGCGGTTTTGCGGTAAGGTGTGCCGCATGATCAGGGTTCGCAGGGTGCTCGCGGTTCTTGTGGTTCTCGCGGTTCCCGGGGTTCTCGTGGTTTCAGCCGTGCCGGCCGCTGCACAGCAGCAGGCACTCACACCGGTGACCGATACGGCCGCCGTCGAGCGCGGACAGCAGCTGCTCGTCGCCCAGTGCGGCTTCTGCCACGGCGCCAACGCGCGCGGAGGATCGGGGGGACCCGATCTCACGCGGTCGACGCTCGTGCTGTCCGACGAGGATGGCCGTCAGCTCGGTGAGTTTCTCGCCGTCGGCCGTCCCGACAAGGGGATGCCGAAATTCGATTTGCCTCGGGCACAAGTGTCCGACCTTGCCGCATTCCTGCACTCGTCGATCTACCAGAATTCGAACCGGCGCCTGTACAAGATCCTCGACATCGTCATCGGTGACGCGAAGGCGGGGGAGGCCTACTTCAACGGTGCCGGACGATGCGGCACCTGCCACTCGCCGTCGAAGGATCTCAAAGGCGTTGGAGCGAAATACGAACCGGCCACGTTGCAGGCCCGGCTTCTGTTGCCGCGAGGCAGGAACCGGGAGCCCGGGACTGTCCCCGCCCCGCTGTACACCGACCCGACGAGCGTGACCGCAACGGTGACGCCCTCCTCGGGCACGCCGGTTTCCGGGGGGCTCGTACGGCTCACCGATTTCGAAGTGACGCTCTACGATGCCACCACGGGTCAGATGCGATCGTGGTTGCGCAACGGTGACACGCCGAAGGTGGTGGTCGTCGATCCGCTCCAGGCGCACATGGATCAACTCCCCCGATGGACCGACGCTGACATGCACAACATGACGGCCTACCTCGCGAGCCTGAAATGATCATCTACGGACGTTCGGCAAGGACCGTTGCGCTCTGTCTCCTGGCGGCCGCGCTCGCCGTCGTACCGGTCAGGCTGCTCGGTCAGATTCCGACCGACTCGTGGCCGACCTATCACGGCGACTACTCGGGGCGCCGTTTCAGCACGATCAAGCAAATCAATACCGGCAACGTGAAGGCGCTCACGCTGGCGTGGGTCTATCGCCTGAACACGTCTCGCACCGGCGCGATCGTCGGAGGCGAGGGGCCCGATACCCCTCCGCCCGGCACACCGCCATCCATCAAATCGACGCCATTGATGATCAACGGCATCCTCTATTTCTCGGTGCCCGATCACGTCTGGGCGCTCGACGCGCGCACGGGCCGCGAAAACTGGCACTACGCCTGGAAGACGCGCGGCGGCGATCACATCGGCAACCGCGGTGTCGGCATTCTCGACAACTGGCTGTACTTCCTGACGCCGGACAACTATTTCGTCTCGCTTGACGTGGCGACCGGGAAGGAGCGCTGGCATCACGAGATCGCCAACATGAAGCGCGAGTACTTCTCCACGAACGCGCCCATGATCATCGGACGCCAGGTGATCATCGGCGTGGGCGGCGATGCGCTCGACATCCCGGGTTATCTGGAGTCGCGCGACCCGGAGGCGGGGAACCTCGTGTGGCGCTGGAACACGACGCCTCGACCAGGCGAGCCGGGCGCGGCCTCGTGGCCCGACGAGGACTCGATGTCGCATGGCGGCGGGATGCCGTGGATTCCGGGCACCTACGATCCGGAGCTCAATCTCTACTACCTCGGGACCGGCAATCCACAGCCCGTGCTCTCGGGAAAGAGCCGTCCCGGCGACAATTTGTATACCTGCTCCATCGTCGCCCTCAACCCGAACACCGGGAAGATGGCGTGGTACTACCAGGTGACGCCGCACGATACGCACGACTGGGACGCGGCGCAGACGCCTGTGCTCATCGACGGTGACTTCGACGGCCGGCCGCGCAAGATGATCGCGCAGGCGAGCCGCAACGGCCATTTCTTCCTGCTCGATCGCGTCACCGGCGAGCACCTGCTGACGTCGAAACACATCGACTCGTTGAACTGGACCAAGGGCATCAATGCGACCGGGCAACCGGCTCACGATCCGGCGAAGGACGCAAGCGTGCCCGGTACGCTGATCTCGCCGGACACAAGCGGCGCGACCAACTGGCCGCCTCCCAGTTTCAGTCCCGACACCGGACTGATGTACTTCGGCACCCGCCAGACCTTCAGCGTGCTGTACCTGACCGACACGGACGGTCGCCCGCAGGGATGGGCGGCCGCGGAGCGGAACGTCGGCAGCGTGGGGAACGCGCTGAAAGCGATCGACTACAAGACCGGCAAGGTGAAGTGGTCGCGGCCGTTTGCGATGGGGCCGGGCGGAAGCCAGGGCGGCCCCGTGGGTCTGCTGAGCACCGCGGGAGGTCTGTTGTTCGGCGCCGACGGCGGCGGCAATTTCGTCGCGTACGACGCGTCGAACGGAAAGCCGCTGTGGCACGCGGGCCTCGGCACGAATACCAGCAACGGCCCGCAGACCTATCTTCTCGACGGCCGCCAGTACATCGTCGTCGGCGCGGGCGATTCGCTCTACGCGTTCGTGCTGCAACAGTAGACGGGAGGATTGGGTAATCGAGGAATTGGATAATTGGGTAATTGGGTAATTGAGTAATTGGGTAGTCCGTTCACTATTTCTTGAAACGTTCGTTGGAACGGGCGGTCCCATAGGATGCGGACACAACCTTTGTGAGTTCTGTCGACTCGATTACCAGCCTGCTTAGGTCCCGGCAGTTGACCAGCTGCGCCGCCTCGATGAACTCCAGCCATCCTTGCGATTCATCGGCGTCTTCGGCGACCAGTCCGATTTTCGCGGTGAACTCCTTGTGCGATCGTGCGCGGCAGGAAGCGCGGTAGTTGAACGCAAGGCTTGTCGCAGATTTTGCCAGCTGGCGCCGTACGGTCGGACCGGGCTCATCGTGCGGCAAGTCCTTGATCAGCGCGCAAACATCGAGTGCGAAGCGCATCGTTCGCGTTTTCATCCGCTCGGTCGTTTCACTCATGGCGTGAATCGACGCATGGTCGATGCCAGTCCGACGTTCGGCTGCACAAGAACCAATCTCGCAATCCATTAACCAATTAACCAATTATCCAATTACTCAATTACCCAATTACCCAATTACCCAATTACCAGATTCCCCAATTACTCAATTAAGCTGTCGCCCGTGAAGATCACCGATGTCCGCCTGACCGTCGTCGGGGCGCCGTGGCGCGAGCTTGTGTTCGTGGAGCTCGCGACGGACGCGGGCCTGACGGGCGTGTCCGAATGCCGCATGGTCAACAAGACCGAGACGCTCATCGCCTGCATCCGCGAGCTGGCGCCGCGTTACGTGATCGGCTCCGATCCGTTCGACGTCGAGCGGCTCGCCTGGAATGTGCAGCGGGGAGAGTACGGGCGACCGGGGGAAGTCACGCAGTCGGCGCTGGCGTCCTTCGAGGTGGCATGCTGGGACCTGATGGGGCAGTCGCTCGGCGTCCCGGTCTGGAAACTGCTCGGCGGAAAATTTCGCGATCGGGTGCCGGCGTACGCCAACGGCTGGTATCAGGCGGAGCGTGAGGCTGGCGCGGTCGCGCGGCTTGCCAGCCAGGTCGTCGCGCGAGGCTATCGCGGCCTCAAAATCGACCCGTTCGGCGCCGCGAGCGCGGAGTTGGCTCCCGCCGATCGCCAGAAGGCCGTTGCGATCGTCGCGGCCGTGCGTGAAGCGATCGGGCCGGATGTGGCGATTTACATCGAGATGCACGGACGGTTCACGTCCGCGACCGCGATTCGTGTCGCCGCGATGCTGGAGCCGTACGACCCGGAATGGATCGAGGAACCCGTATCGCCGGAGAACGCATCAGCGCTGGCGCGTGTCCGCGCGTCGACGCGGATTCCAATCGCCACCGGCGAGCGTGCTCACACGATCGCAGACATCCGCGACTTCATCGAGACCGGTGTCGCCGACATCGTGCAGGTGGACCTGACGCATTTCGGCGGCTTCCTGCCGATGAAGCATCTCGCCGGGTGGGCCGATGCCCACTGCCTCCTGCTCGCCCCGCACAATGTCTGCGGTCCCGTTGGCACCATGGCGAACGTGCATTTCGCGGTGGCGACGCCGAACTACAAGGTTCTCGAGCACTTCAACGATTTCGCGGATCCCTGGGTGCACGACCTGGTCACCGGCGCGCCTCGTGTCGCCGACGATGGCTGCTTCGCGCTGCCGGATCGGCCGGGCCTCGGCGTGACGCTGAATCACGAGGTCTGTGCGGCGCATCCGACGACTGGAGGACGCCTGAAATTGTTCGAAGCGGGCTGGGAGCGGCGGGGTGGAGGTGAAAAGGACGGTCGGGGCTGATCGTGATTTCCGTCCGGATTCAACGTTCAGGGTTCAAGGTGCAGCGTTCGAACCACGCACGACCTCAACCAGGAACCCAGCACCACGAACGAACCCTGCACCTTGAACGTCGAACTCCGAACCCAGCCTAAGACGTCGGTTCTTTGGGGAACGCGGCGGTGTCGCTGACTGACGTCGTCACCGCCGCGCCGCAGCGCACTCCGGATTGAAGCGCGGCGTCGACGGTGCCTCCTCTGATGCGGACGGCGATGTAGCCGGCATTGAACGCATCTCCGGCGCCGATCGGATCGACCGCTGCATCGCGCCGGATCCCGAGCTCGCACCAGACGCCGTCGGAGAGTGCGCCGATCGTCTCCGCGCCGCGAATCACAACCTCACGCGGTCCGAGCGCGGAGGCCGCCCGCGCGAGCCTTTCGGCGTCTTCCTCTCCCGCCCCTCCTGCGCGTCCCGCCCCTCCTGCCCGTCCAGCCGCTCCTGCCCGTCCAGCCCCTCCTGCCTGTCCCGCCCATCCAGCCCCGAGAATCTCCGCGATCTCACCAATGCCGCACAGCAGGAGATCGCAGCGTTCGATGAACGGCCGGACCAGCGTGCCGCGGCGGTCCGATCCCCAGAGTCCTTTGCGGAGATTCGGATCGACGATGCGAAGGCCGCGGGCGCGCGAGAGCAGCGTGAGGCCGGCCGCGTGCGGATCGGCGCCGATGAGCGCAGTCACGCCCGTTACCAGAACGGCGCGAGCCTGTTCGACGGGTACGGCATCGAGCAGGGTCGGCCCCATCACGCTTGCCGCCGACTCCCGCCGGTAGTAGCGCACGCCTTCATCGGGGTCCTTGATCATCAGGCCCGTCGATCGCACCGGGTCGCGCTCGACCCACTGCACGTCAACGCCTTCATCGCGCATCGCAGAGAGAATGCGGTCGCCAGCGGCGTCGGTCCCGAGACGGCTGATCCACGCGGTGCGAAGTCCGAGGCGGGCGAGGCCGACACACGTGTTGCTCTCAGCGCCTGCGTGATCGACCAGCAGGGCAGGTGTGCTGCGAAGCGCAACGCCGTGCGGTGGTGCCAGGGCGAGCATGGTCTCTCCAAGCGCGATGACGTCGAACTCCATATTTTTGGTTACTGTACCGCCAACTTGTCGGGACGCGTCGGCTTTCTCGTTGACAACGTTGTTCACCCTGCGATATACCGTCTCACCTAATGAAACGTCCGACAAATCTGTCGACGAAATTGAAGCGTCGCCGGACGGTTGTGCCGACCGATCGATATACCGTCGACGCCGCCGCGAAGGCGCTGGAGCTCCTGAGCACGTTTTCATTCCGGGAGCCGCGCCTGTCGCTCGCCGATCTGGCCAAGCGCACCGGCATCCCGCGCGCCACGGCGTTCCGTCTGCTGTCCACACTGGAGCAATCGGGCTTTCTGGCCAAGGAGCACGGCGCGTATCAACTCGGCATCAAGTGCTTCGTCCTCGGCAACATCGTCGCCGGCGGCCTCGATTTGCGCGAGACGGCGCACCCGCACCTGGTCGCGCTGCGCGATGCGACGCGCGAGACCACCCAGATTGCCATCCTCGATCACTGGCAGGTCGTGTACCTCGAACGCATGCTCTCGCCGCTGCCCGTCGGCTTCATGCGCACGCGCGCCGGCGCGATTCTGCCGGCGTACTGCACGGGACTGGGGAAAACGCTGCTCGCGTTCATGCCGGAAGAGGAAGTGGTCGCCTGGGCGGCGACGCAGCGGTTTCCGGCGATCACGCCGCGGACGATCACCACGTCGAAGCGATTGCTGAAGGAACTGCGCACCATCCGCGAACGCGGATACGGGCTCGACGAAGAGGAACGCGAGAAGGGCGTGTGCTGCGTGGCCGCGCCGATCAGGAACCACAACGGCGAGGTGGTCGCGGCCATCAGTGTGGCGGGGCCGGTCCAGCGCATGCCGAAAGAGCTCACCGACAGCACGGTTGCCGCGGCGGTCGTCAACGCCGCGGCGGCCATTTCGATCGACCTTGGATTTGTTGAAGGACCTGTCGATTCGTACGGCGCCGTTTCGACGGCGCATGGAGGACGAAGGTGAAGAGAGCCGTTCTGTGTCTGGTAGTTGCATCGCTGCTTCCGGTGGCCCTGGCGGCGCAAGCCGTGACGGGCACGATCCTCGGGCTCATCACCGACGCGACGGGCTCCGTCATGCCCGGCACGACCGTGACCTTGACCAATACCGGCACCGGACAGGTGCGGTCCGTCACGACGGACGCGAACGGCGAGTACACCGTTCCGTCGCTGCCCACGGGGAAGTACACCGTGAAGGCCGAGCTCTCGGGCTTCAAGACCGTCACGGTGCCCGACGTCACGCTCGGCGTCGACCAGCACTACCGGGTGAATCTCAAGCTCGAAGTCGGCGCGGTCGAGGAATCGGTGACCGTCACCGGTTCGTCGCCGCTCATCCAGACGTCGACGTCCGAGCTGGGCACGACCGTGTCCGAGGAGCAGATCAAGACGCTGCCGCTCAACGGCCGCAACTTCGTCAACCTCACGCGAACGGTGCCCGGCGTCGTGCGCGGCGTGCCCGGTGCGAACATCGACGGCGCGGGCAGCCTCGCGTGGCGCGCGTCGGCGTCCTTCTCCGCCAACGGTCAGCGGCCGCGCGATAACAACTACATGCTCGACGGCGTCGACAACAACGAAACGTGGCTGCAGACGGTCGTCCTGTTTCCAAGCGTCGACGCCTTGGACGAGTTCAAGCTGCAGACGAGCACCTACTCGGCCGAGTTCGGGCGGTCGCTCGGCGGCGTCGTGAACCTGCAGATCAAGTCGGGCGCCAACCAGATGCACGGAAGCGCCTTCGAGTTCCTGCGGAATTCCAAGTTCGACGAGAACAACTACTTCAACGATCTCGCGGGCCGGCCCAAGCCGGACTTCAGTCAGCATCAGTACGGCGGCACGATCAGCGGCCCGATCGTGAAAGACAAGACGTTCTACTTCTTCGACTACCAGGGCTATCACGTGAATCAGGGCGCGACGTACACGTCGACGGTGCCCTCGGCGAAGATGCGTGCCGGAGACTTCTCCGAGCTGAATCGCGTCATCTACGACCCGATCACGCATCTGCCGTTCCCCGGCAACGTCATCCCGGCCAGCCGCTTTGATCCTGCGGCCAAGAACATCCTGAGTCAGATGATTCCCGAGGCCGATGCGGCCGGCACGCGGAGCTCCACCGGGCAGACCATCAACAACTACGTGATCAATCCGACGCTGGAACGGCAGGACAACCAGATCGATCTCAAGATCGATCACACGCTCACGTCCAATAACCGGTTCTTCGGGCGTTACAGCTACGAGAAGACGCACCGGGTCCTGCCCGCGACATTGCCGCACGGAGACGCCGGCTTCACGTTTGGCGCGGGCGAAGGCGATATCAAGGCGCAGGGGTTCGCGTTCAATGACACGCAGACGTTCAGCTCGAACCTGCTGAATGAGTTCAGGGCCGGCTGGAGCTCGATCAAGTTCTTCATGACGCCGATCGACTACGGCACCAACATCGCGCAGGCCGTGGGCATTCCCGGGATCAATCTCGGGCCGACCACGTCGGCGATGAGCCAGATCATGTTCAACAACGGCGGCATGCGAAATATCGGGGCGAACTCCAACCAGCCGCTCATCACGAATCAGAACGACTTCCAGATTTTCGACAACGTGACGCGCGTGGCCGGCAAGCACACCGTGAAGGCGGGCGGCAGCTATACGCACCGGTCGCGTGAGATTCTCAACGCCGACACGATCGTCGGCCGGTTCGATTTCAACCAGAACCTGACGTCGAGCTGCGCGGGCATCACCAGCGGCTGCACCGCGGCCGCGAATACGGGCTTCGACTTCGCCAGCTTCCTGCTCGGTTACGCGAGCAACGCCAGCCGGACCCTGTTCGATCCAGGCACCTATACGGAGACCAGACCGGAAATCGCCGCGTATATCCAGGACGATATCCGGGCGACGAGCCGCCTGACGATCAACGCCGGCCTGCGCTACGACGTGTACGTGCCCTGGGTCGAGCAGGACAACAAGCAGTCCAACTTCGACGTCTCGACCGGCCGGTTCGTCGTCGCATCCGACAACGCGACGATCAACGGCGTGCAGGTCGGCCGCTATCTGCAGACGTACTCCAAGACCGACTTCGGCCCGCGGCTCGGTTTTGCCTACGACCTGACCGGCAGCGGCAAGACGGTCATCCGCGGCGGCTACGGTCTGTTCTGGAACTTCACGCCTGGCGGCACGTCCTCATCGAAGGCCCAGAATCAACCGTTCCTTCAGGCGCAGGCGACAACGACGAACTTCGGCACGAACATCATCCTGTCGAACGGACTCGCGGCGCCGCCGGGAGTGAACCCGAACGTCCCGCCGATCGGATCCACGCGGTCAGCGTTCCTGGTCGATTTCCGCGACGCGCACGCGCACAACTTCAACATCAACATGCAGCGGCAGATCGCCACCAACTACATGCTGGAGGCGGCGTATTCCGGGTCGCGAACCGTCAACGCGGCCCTGAAGACCGATCTGAACCAGGCGCCTCCGATAGTCGGCGTGACGGACCAGAACATCAACCGTCCCTATGCTGCGCTGGATCCAGGCCTCCGGACGGTCGGCGCGCTGTCGAGCACCGGCTACGTCGAATACAACGGCCTGCAGCTGAAGTTCCAGCGCCGGTCGGCCAACCACTTCTCGTTCATGAACTCGTACACCTTCGGCCGGGCGATCGATCTGAATTCCGACAACGACGGCACGGTCACGCTCACGAACATCTTCAATCCGGAATACAACCGCGGTCCGGCCGACTACGACGTCACCCACACGTTCAGCTCGAACTGGATCTACGAGCTGCCGTGGGGCGGGGCGAGCGCCTGGGGCGGCTGGCAGGTCAGCGGCATCCTGTATCTGCGCTCGGGCATCCCCTTCCAGATCACTCAATCGCAGAGCATGCTGTCCACCGGCATCACCAACAACCGGCCGAATCAGATCTGCGATCCCACTCTTTCGAATGGCGACATCAATCAGTTCTTCAACATCGCCTGCTTCCAGCAGACGGCTGATTCGACCGGCACGTTCGGTAATACCGGCCGGAACAGCATCCGCGGGCCCGGCCTCAAGAACATCGACCTGTCGGTGATCAAGAACACGAGGTTCGGCGGCGTCAATTCGGAGCTGCGCCTCGAGGTGTTCAACCTGTTCAACTGGGAGCAGTTCAGCAATCCCAATGGCCAGTTGGGCAACGCGGCCTTCGGCACGATCTCGTCCATCGTGGCGAGCCCGTCGTGCGCCACTTGCGGGACGACCGAACGGCAGATTCAGCTCGCGGTCAAGCTCAAGTTCTAAATCAAAACAGGGGTTCGGGGTTCATGGTTCAGGGTTCAGGGTTCGCATCAATGCGAACCTTGAACTTTGAACTCTGAACTCTGAACAAACGCTGAACTCGGAACACGGAACTCTGAACCCGGTTGTGCGTTGGGGATTAATCGGTGCGGGCGACATCGTCCGCAAACGCGTCGGTGAGGCGTTGCGATCCGGCCGCGGGTGCGAGCTGGTGGCAGTCAGCCGGGCGAACGCCAGCCTCGTGGACGCGTTCGCTCGCGAGGTTGGCGCGCGTCGAAGCTACGCCCACTGGCGAGACCTCGTCCAGGACGATGAGGTCGATGCGGTCTACGTGGCAACGCCGGTTTACCTGCACGCCGAACAGACCATTGCCGCTGCGGAAGCTGGCAAGCACGTGCTCTGTGAGAAGCCGATGGCGATGAGCGTGGCGGAATGCGATCGGATGATCGACGCATGCCGCAGCGCCAACGTCAGGCTCGGGATCGCCTACTACCGTCACTTCTATCCGGTGGTCATTCGGATTCGGCAACTCATCGCCGCCGGCGCGATCGGATCGCCTGTGTTCGCGCAGATGGTGGCCTCTGAACCATTCGATCCGGCGCCGGGAGCCCCGCGCTACTGGCTCGTGCAGCCGTCGCAGTCCGGCGGCGGTCCGATGGCCGACTTCGGCTGTCACCGCATCGAGGTGTTGCTCCATCTGCTCGGCCCGGTCGCGTCAGTCGCGGGCGTCGTGACGAGGGCTGCACTCGAGCGGGAGGTGGAAGACACCGCCGCTGCGCTGCTGCAATTCGAGACAGGCGCGTGCGCGATGGTGGCGGCGACCAACGCGGCGGCGACGCGACTTGATACCCTCGAGATTCATGGCACCCGTGGAACGATTCGCGCCACCTCGCTCAACTCAGGCGATCTCGTTCTGGTTGTTGACGGCAAGGAGCTCGTCGAGTCTCATCCCCCAGCCGCGAACGTGCATGTGCCGCTCGTGGAAGATTTCGTGGACGCCGTGCAGCACGGCCGCGACCCGGCCGTCGACGGCCGCGCCGGCCGTGCGGTCGCCGTCATACAGGATGGCATCTATGCTCACACGCCGCAGGTTCGTTGAAGCGATTGGCGCGGCTGGCGCCGTCGTCGGACTGCAAGGGTTGGCCGCCGCTCAAACGTCGCAGGCACCTCAGACGCCCGGTCCGCCGAGCACCGTCACGGTTCCTCCTCGCGACTTCGGTCCCAATGCACCGCCGACGACCTACTTCACCGATCCGGACATCGTCACCGTCGATCGGTCGTTCAACGGTTACGTCCTGGCCAACTCGTCGATCGTGCGGCTGTGGACCGGCGGTCTCTGGTGCGAGGGACCGGCGTGGTCGGTGCAGGGACAGTATCTCGTCTGGAGCGACATTCCGAACAACCGTCAGCTGCGATGGCTCGAGGACGATGGGCGTGTGACCGTCTTCCGTCACCCGTCGAACAACTCCAACGGCAACACGTTCGATGCCGAAGGCCGCCAGCTCTCGTGCGAGCACTACGCGCGGCGGGTCGTCCGCTACGAACACGACGGCACGACGACGGTGATTGCCGACGCCTACAACGGCAAGCATCTCAACTCGCCGAACGACGTCGTGGTGCACCGTGATGGAAGCATCTGGTTCACCGATCCTCCGTACGGCAGGAGCTTGTACGAAGGCCAGCCCGGACCACGCGAGCTGCCGACGGCCGTCTATCGAGTGGACAGAAGCGGAAAGGTGACGCAGGTCGTCAGCGAACAGCAGGTTCCAGATCCCAACGGTCTCGCGTTCTCTCCCGACTACAAAAACCTTTACGTCGTCAGCACCGGGAAGGGACCCGGCGACACCGGTCCTGGCGGCAACGGCGACATGTTCGTCATGGATGTGAGCGCCGACGGCTCGGCGTCCAATCCCAGGCGGTTCTCGGACTTCATGATCGACGGCGTGAAATGCGGGCCCGATGGCGTGCGCTGCGATCGCGACGGCAACCTCTGGTGCGCGAGCAACGCCGGCCGCGCCGTTGGGTACAACGGAGTCACCGTGTGGACGCCGCAAGGAAAACTGATCGGGCGGATCCGGCTGCCGGAGGTCTGCGCGAATATCTGCTTCGGCGGACCGAAGCGCAACCGGCTGTTCATGACCGCGAGCCAGTCGCTCTATGCCGTCTATGTGAACACGCAGGGGGCCGGACCGGCATGACGCGACGTTCGCGGCAGAGCATCGGCTCGCTCAGGACAGCCTGACATGGACGTGCCTGTCAATCGGCTGAAGCGCGCACTGCGCGAAGGCCGGCCTCAGATCGGCTTGTGGAGCACGCTTGCCAGCCCGGTGGCGGCCGAGGTCGTGGCCGGATCCGGTTTCGACTGGGTGCTGCTCGACACGGAGCACGCGCCGAATGACGTGAGCAGCGTGCACCACCACCTTCAGGCGATGCAGGGGAGCGGCGCGAGCGCCGTCGTCCGGCCGTACTGGAACGACGCGGTGTTGTTCAAGCGCCTGCTCGACATCGGCGTGCAGAGCCTGCTTGTGCCCTTCGTTCAGAGCGTCGAGGAGGCGCGCCTGGCAGTTGCGGCGACGCGTTACCCACCTGACGGCATTCGCGGAGTGGCGACGACGATCAGGGCGAATCACTACGGGCGGGCGAAGGACTACCTCCATCGCGCTCACGACGAAATCTGCGTCATCGTCCAGATCGAAACGCCGCAGGCGATCGCCGGCATCGAAGCGATAGCCGCCGTCGACGGAGTGGACGGCCTCTTCATCGGGCCGAGCGATCTGGCCGCGAGCATGGGCCACCTCGGCGACAGCGGCCATCCCGATGTCCGCCGCGAGATCGATCGCGCCATTCTTCGCATTCGCGCGACGGGAAAGTGCGCCGGCATCCTCGCGCCGATCGAAGCCGATGCCAGGCACTGGCTCGAGATCGGTTGTCAGTTTGTCGGCGTGGGCAACGACACCGGCATCCTGGCCCGGCAGACCGAAGCGCTCGCGGCGAAGTTCAAGCAGATGCACACGCAGCGTTGAAGTGCCACGGGACCAGCAGTGCAGGCAGGACAGCGGGACAGGCAGGAGGGGCTGGAGCTGACGATGTGGCGCAGGCCTTCAGGCCAGCGATGCTTAAGGCCGTGTGTGTGGCGCAGGCCTTCAGGCCTGCGATGCTAAGGCCGCACCAGACGTTCGGGAATGGCCTCCGCGTCGAGGAACAGCGCGCAGTACTCCACGTCCACCCGGCCTTTCGCCGGGATCCACCGGTAAGTCGGTACATCGAAGAGCCGGCCGCGATCGATCATCGCGCGGCGCGTTTCCGGCATCGGCGACACGCCGAACTCCATGCCGCAGGTCAACGCGCGGCCGTTCCACGGGGCGGCCTGACGGCTATGGTTTTCTTCCCAGATGCCGAGCCATGGGAAATCGTGGCGCGCCCAGACGTAGCCGAACGCGAGCCGCGTGGCCGGGCAGAAGGCGACGAAGAAGGCGTCGACGAGCGCCGGGTCCATGAGTTGCGCGGTGTAGGCGCTGGATGCCGCTGCGCTGGTGAACCGCCGAAGGTCGGCGATGCCGCCGTCGATGCGCGGCGCGAACGGCCAGTCGTATACCGAGCCGGCGACCAGATAGTCGTCCGCGCCGAAGCCGTGCTCGATCACCTGGGACCGCGTCGCGGATGCGCGGAACCGGGTGAGTCCTTTTCGCAGGAACGGCGGTCCCAGCGTGACGTGCTGCGTCCAGCCGACGGGGCGATCGCTCGCGGTGATGCTCTCAACCGTCTCCTGGATCCTGACGCCGCGGCCGCGAAGCTCGATGCGGCGTTCGAATTGGAGACCCGCGAGCGGCAGGCAGGCGCGCATCGACAGCGCCGTCCCGTCGGTCTCGATTTCGTATGCCGCGACCGACGCTTCGCCGTGAGGAGTCAGACCTGCCGCCGCCTCTTCAGCGGACGGCCCGCCGAAGATGTCGAGGCACAGGTTGTGTCCCATGATGCCCGCGAGGAGCTTCGCGTCCATGCCGGCTCCGTAGGCCTGATGCACCGCGACGTCGTACGTCGATGGTTCAATCGATGGCCACGGTGGCGTCCACAGCGGATTGACCGCGGTGCGCTTGTCCAGGATCTCTGCGATGTGGCCTCCTTCTTCGAGGACCGTCACGCGCAGCTCGTCGTTTTCGATCGACGCCGCGCGCCGGCCGCCGTAAGACGTCGCGCTCATCATGCGCGTCATTATGCCGCGAC
>Ga0070665_100001336_pt1 | contig 29314 bp, 23 predicted proteins | sample KBSS13metaG_FD_65862 | JGI IMG/M metagenome (GOLD analysis project Ga0070665, IMG submission 65862) | Switchgrass rhizosphere microbial communities from Kellogg Biological Station, Michigan, USA - KBS S1-3 metaG | ecosystem: Host-associated > Plants > Roots > Rhizosphere > Soil ... | reverse complement strand
GGGCGGGCACTATGCTCCGCCAGCACGATGACGCTCGGGAAGAGGCTATTTCGACACCAGGAAAGTCGCCAGCTGGTCGAGGAGGACGCCCGTGCCGTGTTCCCGGCCGCTCGCGCTCTCGGTCCCGTCGAGAAATGCCACCTGCTCGGTGAAGAGCAGGCGCGTGCCGCCGTTGTGAGTTGGAAACAGCTCCACCGTCGCCAATGACGTGGAGTGATGCACACCGGTGAGGTGCATGTCGTAATCGAATACGATGCGCGCAGCCGGGACCAGGGCGTGAAAGCGCGCCGTATACAATGACACCTTGCCGTTGGCGAAACGGCCTTCCAACACCTCGTGACCGCCGATACGGAAATCGAGCTCGCGCCGCACTTCGCGCCAGCCCTCCGGTCCGACGAACCAACTCGCCCGCGCCCCCAGCTCGCCCCAGGCGGCGTAGACACGCTCCGCTGTCGCGGAATAGGTGCGCTCGACGGCGAATTGACCGTGATGTATGCGGGAAGTCATGGTCGTTAACTATCCCGGCCCTTGCCCGGAAAGTCAAGCAACCGCTTAAGTATTAGAGGTGTGGACTGGTCAGCACGTAATACAGCGTCCCCGCCACGAGAATGGTGACCGGCAATCACACAGGGCGCTCAGGACCCGCACCCACATAGGCGCGTATTCCACCGACTTGCCGAGCTGTTTCCCGAGCTCCTTGGCTTGTTTCCGGGCTGCTTCAGGGGCTGCGCCGACTTCCTCCACGTGTTTGAGTTGCGAGATGACGCGATAGACGTCGTCCCGGACGTTGGAGCGTTGTCGGGCCGCCGGTGAGCTGGAGCCGAGCTCCAGCCCAACAGGCCGGCCCGAGTCGCTGACACCCACGGAGGCCAGGCGTGTCGCGGCCGGCCCTGCCTGTTCGAGCGAACGGATCGCCGCGAGAGCATCGTGCTTCTGATCGTTGCCGTACTGACGGATCAAAGGCTCGGCCTGGCTCATGACGTTGGGCAGGTCGGCCAGCGATTTTCCGGCTTCGGGGTTGAGCGCATAGGTGGCGGGGAACAAGACAATGATGGTCAGCATGATGAGCCCGATGCTCTTCTGACCGTCGTTGGTACCGTGCGCGAAGCTGACCCCGGTGCACGTGAGCACGAGTATGCCGCGCATCCACCATACCGGCGGGCGATCATGAGCCGGCTCGTACAGGTTCCTGTCGTGCAGCGTGCGCCGCATGAGGAAGTAAAGTGCCCCCGCCAACACGAACCCCAGCAGCGGTGAGAGGGCGAGCGCTTCGAGGACCGTCCAGAGCTGGTGCCAATGCACGCCGTCGGCGAGGCTGCGGGAGTGCGCCAGCGCATTGCCCAGTGCGACCCCGATGAGCGATCCAATGAGGCAGTGCGAGCTCGAGTTGGGCAGCGCCAGCCACCACGTACCGATATTCCAGGTCAGGGCCGCCAGGAAGAGGGCTATTAACATCGCCACGGCCGGTGCTCCGTCAGGCGGCGAAAGGACCTCCGCCGGAAGCAATTCCACCAGGGCGTAGGCGACCGCTATGCCGCCCACCAGGACGCCGACGAAGTTCATGACCCCGGACCACACGACGGCGGGGGTGGGCCTCAGCGAGCGTGTATAAATTACCGTGGCGACAGCGTTCGCCGCATCGTGGAAACCATTCGTTGCCTCGAACATCACAACCATGAGCAGGGCAAAAATCAGCAGCCCTACCGCCAATGCCGAGGCCGGATCGAGGTGAGTAAGCATAGGTGTTCTCTGCAGCTATACTTGTCAAGCCGCGCGCTGTGCCGCCGTTCCACCTGTAACGAATATTTCACGTTCTGTCCCGTATGAAGCAGCAACCGCCCGACAACCTGTCTCTGCGCCGCGGCGCGCTTACAGCCATGGTGGCGCTGGGCCTTGCCGCTTGCGCCTCGCCGCCCCAGCCGGGAATGGAGCACGGCCATCTCATTCAGCCGCAGACCACCGACGGGCCGTTCTGCGAGCACCATCCGTTCGGCGAGATCAAGGCGGGCAATGTGCAGAGCCTGACCGAGCTGAAAGCGTCGGAGCCGATCCCGTTCGCTTCGGACGACCACCCGTACGATGCCGGCAAGCTGTTGGTCTTGAGCCATCCACTCGAGTCGCTGCCACCGGAGGTCGCGCGCATCCGTCGCGGGCTCGTGAAGCGCTTTACGGGTAAGTTCACCCGGGATGGTGTCTTCGCGTGGACGGCCATCGACCTGGAACGACTGCTTGCGGTGTCTATCGAGCGCCGGGTGTTCGATCTGCGCGCCCACCAGTCGCGCGAGGTCGCTGACCCGGTGTTCACTCAGACCGAACAGCTGAGCTTTGCGCGCAAGTGGTCCGAGGGTCAACGCGTCGAAGTGGAAGTGGTCAAGGTCTTCCCCATTTCGATGCTCGAGGCGCAGGTGTTTGTGTGCGCCGCGAATCCGCTGTGGGCTGACAAGAATCCGTTGCCGGAGGATCCGGACGAGGCTGATCTCGTCGACGGCGTGACGGACGTTTTTCTGATGGACCGGCGCCAGTCGCAGGATGTTGCCTACAAGTACAGCAAGGCCATCCTGCTGAGCCCCAATCTCGGCAACATTCTCGGCAGCATCTGGCAGCACGCGCCACGGGGACCTGACTGGTGAGCGCCGTAGCGGCCACCTGGCCGTTACTGCTCGGGATGGGGGTGTTGATGTTGGGCGCGGGCCTGCAGGGCACGCTGCTCGGCCTGCGTGCCACGCTCGAAGGGTTCCCGACACCGGTCACAGGCATCATCATGTCGTGTTACTACGTGGGCTACCTCGCCGGTACGGCGGCGGCGCCGCGTATGTTGCGGCGGATCGGGCATATCCGCGTATTCGCGGCGCTGGCCGCGGGCGCTTCGGCGACCATCCTGGTGCAGGCGGCGTTCGTCCACCCGTTCATCTGGGCCGTGATGCGCCTGGCTTCCGGCGTGTGTTTCGCGGGAATCTACGTCGTGGCCGAGAGTTGGCTCAATGACCGTGCCAGCCAGGGCAACCGGGGCCGTTTGCTCGCGATCTACATGCTCGTGCTGTATATCGGGCTCGGTGCCGCGCAGTTCCTGCTGGTGCTGGCCAATCCCAGCACGACGACGCCCTTCATGCTGGTCTCGGTGTTGATTTCGCTGTCCATGGTGCCGATCGTGGTGTCGGCGCAGCAGGCGCCCGAGCCGGCGATGCCGCGCAAAGTCCGCTACCGCGACCTGTACCGCAATTCGCCCCTGGGCGTCGTGGCGGTCTCCGTGTCGGGAATGATCTCGTCCATCGTGTTCTCGATGGGACCGGTGTACGCGCGACTGAGCGGCTTGGGCAACAGTGGTATCGCCATTTTCATGGCGGTCAGCATTCTCGCCGCGGTCGTGACGCAATACCCGGTCGGAAGGCTGTCGGATCGCATGGATCGGCGGACCGTGATCGCCGCAGTGTGCACACTCGCAACGATCGTTGCCGGGAGCATCGTTGCCTTCGGCGGCCTACCCAGGCCGATATTTCTGTTGTTGACCGCACTCTTCAGTGGGTCCGCGCTGACGCTGTATTCGCTCGCGGTATCGCACGTGAATGACAAGCTCGAGCCGGCCCAGATGGTGGCGGCGAGCAGCGCCCTGCTGCGTCTGAATGGGGGCGCCGCGGCTATTGGCCCGGTGTTGGCCGGCAGCCTGATTGCGGGCTACGGTCCGGCCGCCTATTTCACGACGCTCGCCGGGCTGACCGGCGCGCTCACCGTGTATGACTTGTGGCGCAAGGCGCGCCGCGAACCCACTCCGCCGGAGCAGAAAGGGCCATTCATCAGTGCCCAGCCGCAGGCCATGTCAGGTCAGATCGTGACCGGAGTCAGGCCCGCGCCCCATCACGCAGAGTAGTCGCGCTTCCCGCGGAGGGGTACCCCGTGTCCGCCTGGAATGCCGGGGCGGAAGCGAGTTGTCGCCGTGGCGTGCTTTCCATTCGCGCAAGGACCGCGCACCACGCATCGAACACCGCCTCGACGGAGATCTCGTCCACGCGCATCGATTCCGGGGGGCCACCGACCCCGATCACCGGCGAGCCTGAATGGCTGCGCGGTAGCCAGTGGCGTTGCGAGCCGGCGCCATGCATGACGACCAGGGGCAAACCCAACGCCGCCGCGGCGTGCGCGGGGCCGGTATCCACGGAGATCATGCTGTGCGAGACCTCGCACAGCGCGAAGAGCTGCCGCAGGCCGACACCGGCCACGACCACAGAGTCGAGCCCCGTCGCGTCCCCCACCTGCTGCAACATTTTCACTTCTTCGTGTGAGCCGCGCAGCATGATCAGGGCGTTCGGCATCCGCGCGTTCACCTTGTGCAACAGCGCCACCCAACGCTCGGTGGGCCACGCTTTGTCGTCGGTTTTCAGGCGTTGCCATCGCTCGCGCCGGCGACTCATGCTGCGATGATTGCCGGGCTGCACCATGACGATCGGACGCCCGGCCCAGCCGCGACTGCGCAGCCAGGCATCCAGCTCGATACGATCGTTGTTGTGCACCCGTAACCGCGGTGCCCACGGCACGTTCGTGTTGGGTAAGGGATAGTCCGCCGCCGCCAGCGCGGGGGGAGTCTGGAATCCCAGGCGCACCAGGCGGTCGACCGCATGGTTGAGGCTCGCGGGCGGCTCCTGCATGAATACACAGCGGTCGGGGTCGATACCGCTGAAGGCCAGCATGCGCCGGATCCGGGGCAACTGGCGGTAGTGATACTCGCAGACATAGACCGGGCCCGGCTGGGCGTCCCGCAGCGCGCGCTTGACCGCCGGCCAGTTCGGGCTGAGCGGGAAGGGGAAGTGGCGCCCGAACGACCAGACCCGCGCGACATCGGCATTCCCCTGGAACACCCCGGAGTTCCAGCTTCCGGCCCCGATCACGTTACAGGGGCGGTGATAGCGCCGGTGCAGGAGGTTCAGCAGGGCGGTCAGCATGATCATGTCGCCCAACCGCGCGAAGTAGAGCACGGTGGGTTGCAAGGGCGGGGCTGACGCGGCGGCGGGAGGACTTAGGGCGGCGTTGGCGGTATCTTTATTCAAGCGGCAGCGCGGCAGTTACCGGGGTCGGAAATCTGTAGCTTACTGTAGCAGCGCGCGACTGAAGGTAGCCACAACATCCCGCCACGACAGTGTAATTAATCTTAGACTGCTGATCCGGAACCGTTACGAGCTGAAGAAATGTCGACAGAAACACCCCCAAGAGGCGATGGCTCAGACCGGCGTCGCAAGGTCACGACGGCGCGGCTGGCCGAGATGAAGTCGCGGGGTGAGAAGATCGCGATGCTCACCGCCTATGACTTCTCCTTTGCGAGAATTCTCGACCGGGCGGGCATCGACGTGGTGCTGGTCGGCGACAGTGCGGCAAACGTCGTACACGGCTTCGAGACCACCGTCCCGATCACGCTGGACCAGATGATCTCGCACGCGGCCTCGGTCGTACGGGCCATGGAGAGGGCCCTGGTGATAGTCGACATGCCGTTCGGCTCCTACCAGGGCAACAGCACCCTGGCGCTGGAGAGCGCGGTCCGGATCATGAAGGAGACCGGCGGGCATGGCGTCAAGATGGAGGGCGGAGAATTCATCCTGGACAGCGTGAAGCGCATCGTGTCCGCCGGCATTCCCGTGATGGGGCACCTGGGCCTCACGCCGCAATCGATCTACAAGTTTGGAACTTACGTAGTCCGTGCGACTTCCGAGGACGAGGCCGAACAACTCGTCCGTGACGCGCGAGCGTTACAAAAGGCCGGTTGCTTCGCGATTGTGCTCGAAAAGATACCGGCGCAGCTCGCCGAGCGGGTCTCCAGACTGTTGGCAATCCCAACGATCGGCATCGGCGCCGGACCGGGTGTGGACGGGCAGGTGCTCGTGATGCACGACATGCTCGGCATCAACACCGAGTTCGAGCCGCGCTTCGTGCGGCACTACGCGCGCCTCCATGACGTCGTGAAGAGCGCATTCGAGACCTACATCGCCGACGTGAAGTCGGCCTCCTTTCCCAACAGCGACGAAAGCTACTAGAGCCAGGCTCTAAGGATCACGTCGCCGTCTCGTTGGAGTAGCGCCAGGCGCGCTCGAAGGGCAGGCGCCAGGCCCGCGGCGCGATGAGTTGGTGAATGGCGTTGGGACCCCAGGAGCCCGGCGAGTAGAGCCGTACCGGCGGCGGCGCTTCCTGGAGCGGTGTCGACACTTCCCACAGGCGCTCGATGCCTTCGGCCGTGTTGAACAGAGTGTGATCGCCGCGCATGGCATCGAGAATCAAACGCTCGTAAGCCTCGAGCACATCGCCGACGAAGCCCGTATCACGCATCGCGAACTGCATGCTGAGCTTGTCGAGGCGCATGCCCGGACCGGGCCGCTTGCCGTAGAAAGACAGCGACATTTTGGAGGAGTCCGCCAGGTCGAATGTCAGGTGATCCGGGCCTTGGGTGCCGATGCCGGACCCCGCCGGGAACATGCTGCGCGGCGGCTCGCGGAAGGCGATGGAGATGATGCGCTGACCTTCGGCCAGGCGTTTGCCGGTACGCAGGAAGAACGGCACGCCGGCCCAGCGCCAGTTGTCGATGGCGCATTTCAACGCGATGAAGGTTTCAGTGTCCGATTCACGGTCGATCCCTTCCTCCTTGCGATAGCCCTGGTACTGCCCGCGGACCACGTCGGTCGGCTGGATCGGCACGAGGCTGCGGAATACCTTGTTCTTTTCCTCGCTGATGGGCGCCGGCTCGAGCGATGTCGGCGCCTCCATTGCCGTGAACGCCAGGATCTGGAACAAGTGGGTGACCACCATGTCGCGGTAGGCGCCGGTGGCCTCGTAGAAGCTGGCGCGCTTGCCCAGCCCGAGGGTCTCCGGGACGTCGATCTGGATGTGATCGATGAAGTTGCGATTCCAGATGGGCTCGAACAGGCCGTTGGCGAAGCGGAAGGCGAGGATGTTCTGCGCCGCCTCTTTGCCGAGGAAGTGATCGATACGGAAGATCTGCTCTTCCTTGAAGACCTCGTGCAGTTTGGCGTTGAGCGCCACGGCGCTCTTCAAGTCCGTGCCGAACGGCTTCTCCATGATGATGCGCGAGCCCTGCACCAGGCCGGCTTCCCCCAACAGGCGCACCGCCGAGAGGGCCGCATTCGGGGGCACGCTGAGGTAATGCAGTCTGCGGCTTTCGCCACCGATCGACTGCTCCGCTCGCTCGACGGCCGCTTTCAGCGCCGGGGCGCCGGCCTTCAGCGGGACGTATTCCAGGCTCTCCGAGAACAGCTTCCAGTCCTCGTCGGTCACCTTGTGGGTGGAAAACTCCTCCAGCGCCGCGCGGGCCAGCTGGCGGAAGGCCTCGGTGTCGATGTCCTCGAGCGAGACGCCGATGATGCGGCACCCGGGAATGAATCCGATACAGGTCAGCCGGAACAGGCCCGGTAGCAACTTGCGGTGCGAGAGGTCACCGGTTGCACCAAAGAGGACGACGACCTGCGGAAAGCGCGGCCCAACCCCAGGAGGAATCTTTCCCATCGTGCACGCCCTCTTTGCAAGAACCTAGATCTCGATGCCCTGTGACTTCAGGTACTCATCATAGCTGCCGCTGAAGTCAGCCATGTTGCCGTCCGGGCGCAGCTCGAGGATACGCGTGGCCAGGGTATTCACGAACTCCCGATCGTGCGAGACGAAAATGAGCGTGCCCGGGTATTTTTCGAGCCCGATCTGCAGCGACTCGATGGTCTCCATGTCCATGTGGTTCGTGGGCTCATCCATCAGCATGACGTTCGGCCGCGTCAGCATCAGCTTGCCGTAGATCATCCGGCCCTTCTCGCCACCGGAGAGCACGGTGACCGATTTCTTGGTCTCATCGCCGGAAAAGAGCAAACGCCCGAGGGTGGCGCGCACGATCTGGTCATCGTCGGCCTTGCCGGTCCAGTCCGACATCCAGTTGAACAGGTCGCGCTTCTCGGCAAACTCCGCCTGCGGGTCCTGCGGCATGTAGCCGACCTCGGCATTCTCGACCCAGGTGATGGTGCCGGCCGTCGGCTTCAGGTCGCCGGCCAGCAGGCGCATGAGCGTGGTCTTGCCGATGCCGTTGGGGCCGATGATGGCGATGCGCTCGCCGGCCTCGACGTTGAAGTTGATGTTGGTCAACACGTCGCGTTCGGTGTTGGGGTAGCGGAATGCCAGGCGCTCGATGTTGCAGGCGGAGCGGTACAGCTTCTTCGCCTGCTCGAAGCGGATGTAGGGATTCTGGCGCGAGGAGGGCCGCACTTCCTCGATCTTGATCTTCTCGATCGCCCTGCGGCGCGAGGTGGCCTGCCGGGCCTTGGAAGCGTTGGCCGAGAAACGCCGCACGAACTCCTGGAGATCCGCGATGCGTTCCTTGGCCTTGGCATTCGAGGCCTCGACGCGGGCGCGGGCCTGCGTGGAGGCGAGCATGAAATCGTCGTAGTTGCCCGGATAGATCTTCAGCTGCTGATAGTCCAGGTCCGCGATGTGGGTGCAAACCTGGTTCAAAAAGTGCCGGTCGTGGCTGATGATGATCATCGTCGCGTTGTAATCGTTCAGCATCCCCTCGAGCCAGCGGATGGAGTTGATGTCGAGGTTGTTGGTCGGCTCATCGAGCAGCAGCACATCGGGCTTCGAGAACAACGCCTGTGCGAGCAACACGCGCAGCTTCAGGCCCGGGGCGACCTCGCGCATCGGCCCATTGTGCAGTGACTCGGGAATGCCGGCGCCGGTCAGGATCGCCGCGGCGCGCGCTTCGGCATCGTATCCGCCGTATTCCGCGAATTTGCCCTCCAGCTCGGCCGCTTTCATGTAATCGTCATCGGTGGCTTCGGGGTTCGCGTAGATGCGGTCGCGTTCCTGCATGGCGCGCCACATTTCCACGTGGCCCTGCATCACGACGTCGAGCACCCGGTCGTCCTCGTAGCCGAACTGGTTCTGGTTGAGCTTCCCCAGGCGCAGCCCGGTCTGGAGCATGACATCGCCCGCGCTTTGCTCGAGCTCGCCACCGAGCACCTTCATCAGGGTCGATTTACCGCTGCCATTGGCACCGATGAGGCCGTAGCGGTTGCCGTCCGAGAATTTGACGGTGACCTGTTCGAAGAGCGGCTTGGCGCCGAATTGAACCGTAACGTTGGAAGTAGAGAGCATGTCCGTCCATCATAAAAGCGTCGAACGCGCCCCTCCACGGCCACGCTTGCGTGAGCAACGTAGCAGGGGATGGGGTGCGAGCCGTGAGAGGCGGTATTGTAGCAAAAGTGAGCCGGGCTGTCGGAATGGGCTCCGGACGGGCGTCTTCCAGGGCAGGCAACCCTCAAATCATGGAGAATTCCGCAATGGCCGCGCTAGCTGAATCCGTCGTCCCCGCGAGCACCAGCCGGGAGCTGTCGCTCAGCCGAATCATCAATGCGCCCCGCGAGCAGGTTTTCAAGGCCTGGACCGATGCCGAGCTGCTCAAGCAGTGGTTCGCGCCGCGGCCTTGGACGACCCCACGGGCGGAGCTCGATGTGCGCCCGGGAGGCGCGAACCTGATCGTCATGCGCGGACCCGCGGGCCAGGAGTTTCCCAACCGGGGCATCTACCTGGAAGTGGTGCCGGACGAGCGGCTCGTATTTACGGATGCCTATACAGATTCCTGGGAGCCTGCGGAGAAGCCGTTCATGACCGTGATCCTGACTTTCGAGGACCTCGACGGCAAGACGCGTTACACCGCGCGCGTGCTCCACTGGACAGTAGCGGATCGCGAGCGGCACGAGCAGATGGGCTTCCACGCCGGTTGGGGCCAGTGCACCGACCAACTCGAGGCGCTCGTCGCGAGGCTGCCGAGAAGTTAGAACGCTGTCGCGATCTCGGCCAGCCGCTTGCGAGCTGCTGTTGACTCCCGTCCGCAGGGTCTCAGGTCCAATTGCCCTGGCCGCCGAAGTCGCGGCGGATGCGCTCCGCGGTAAACCCGCTGTATTGCGGCTTCAGCTCGACTCCAATGGCGCTCGAGCCGCGCGCCAGCGCCGCGATCATGGTGGTCCCCGAGCCCACGAAAGGATCGAGCACCACTCCACCCGCGGGACAGCCGCAATCCAGGCAGCGTTCCACCAGCTCGATCGGGTAGGGCGCGAAATGCGACCCGGGATTCTCGGGGCGGGCCGTTATCCGCCAGACGTCCTCCGCGCCGCTCAGGCCGCCGCGGTGAAACCAGTAGCGGGGACTTTTGGAGAACAGGAAAACATACTCGAAGGTGCGCCACGGTCGATCGTGTGCGGTGGGCTCCGGAAGGGAGGCGGGCCGCTGCCAGATGATCGAGCTGCGCAGGGTCCAGCCATCATCCTGCAGTGCCAGCGCCACGCGCCACGGTATCCCGATCAGGGATTTCCTTGGCAGTCCGAGTCCTGGGCCATCGACCGCGCGCAAGTGCCGGCGCATCATCTGGCGGCCGTTATGTTTGTCGTCGCGCCCGTGCGGCCGGCCCTTGGCCGAGTAGTAGGTATCCCCGAGGTTGAGGAAGAAAGTGCCCGCGGGCTTGAGTGTGCGACGCAACTCGGCGAACGCGCGCACCAGCGCGCCGACATAACCCTGGATCGTGCTTTCGTGGCCGATCTGGCCGGCGACTTCGTAGTCGCGTTGCCAATAGTAGGGCGGGCTCGTGACGACGCAGTCGACGGACTCGGTGGCCACTTCCCGCAGGGCGAAAGCAACATCCCCCGTCAGCACCGTCCACGCAAAGCCCCCGGCGGTGATCCCCGTCGCTCTGACGACCCGCGTGTGCCCGCAGGATAAATGGGCCAGCGCTTCCGGCTGGGTGTCCGGCTGCATGAGCTCGAGAGTAGCAGTCGCCGCCCTGCGGCGGGAGGTCCCGAAAGGCCTACAGAAAATCGCTAAAATAGCCCCGGTGCCTTCCGGGCCGAGGGCTTTTTCCCGATCATAAGCGCCCTTAATAAAACGTCGGGGATACGAATGCGGGTGGTTGTTGGGGTCGTGCTGGCCTGCGCGGTCGCACGAGGGGCCAGTGCGGCTGCGGCAAGTGACTCGAACCTGGACGTCGTGACGGTGACTGCGACCCGTGTGGCGATGTCGTCGTACGATATTCCGGCCGCCATCAGTACAGTTTCCGGCGCGCAATTGCGCAACGACGCGCTCGGCGTCAATCTCGCGGACGACATCGCGTCGGTGCCGGGTTTACTGGCCCGGAATCGCAACAACTACGCACAGGATCAGCAGGTCTCGATCCGCGGTTTTGGCGCCAACTCGACGTTCGGCATCCGCGGCGTGCGGGTGTACCAGGATGGGATTCCAGCGACCGGGCCGGACGGCCAGGGGCAGGTCTCACAATTCAATCTCGATTCCGCGGAGCGGGTGGAGATCCTGCGGGGCCCGTTTTCCGCGCTGTATGGCAATTCCTCCGGCGGCGTCATCCAGATTTTCACGGCGGATGGCAAGGGCCCGCCGCAACTGCGCGTGGGGGTGGCATACGGGAGCTTTGGAGCGTTTCGCGCGGGCGCCAATTTCTCCGGGTCGCAGGGGCCGCTCGCCTACAACCTCGATGTCACGCACTTCTCCATCGACGGCTTTCGCTCGCACAGCAGCGCGAAGAACGACTCGATCAACGCCAAGATCGGGTACACCCTCAACGATGCCAACAAGCTCACCCTGGTGACGAATGTCGTCGCGCGACCCGACGCCATGGACCCCCTGGGCCTGACGCCGGCGCAGTTCAACGCGGATCCGCAGTCCACTGACGCGGCCGCCGGTCAATACAAGACGCGCAAGAGTCTCCAACAGCAACAGGGCGGCCTCATCTACGACCTGGCGATCAGCGCTGCGCAGTCGGTACGGGTGTTGGGCTATCTCGGTCATCGCATCGTCCAGCAGTTCCTGTCGATTCCGGCCAGTACGCAGGGTTCGCCGACGAGCGCCGGGGGTGTCGTCGCGCTCAATCGCAACTTCGGTGGCGCGGATGCCCGCTGGTCCTGGCAGGGTTTGCTCGCCGGCCAACCGATCACCTGGGTCGTCGGGGCTGCCTACGATCGCCAGAACGAGCTGCGTCGCGGCTATAACAACTTCATCGGCAGCACCCTGGGGGTGCAGGGCGCGTTGCGGCGTAACGAGAACGATATCGTCGACGACATCGATGAATATGCCCAGGGGACGTGGGACTTCGCACCCCTGTGGTCCTTGATGTTGGGTGTGCGTCACAGCGACGTGCAGTTCCGCGCGGACGACCATTTCATCACGGCGACCAACCCCAACGACAGCGGCTCCACGTCCTACGGTGCCACCTCGCCCGTGGCGGGCCTCACTTTCAAGGCGCAATCGTGGTTGCACCTCTATGCCTCCTATGGCCAGGGCTTTCAAACTCCGCTCGGGTCCGAGCTCGCCTACAAACCCGACGGCAGCAGTGGTTTGAACTTCGGGTTGCAGCCGGCGCGTAACACCACCACCGAGCTCGGCGCGAAGGTTGCTGCGAGTCCGGATCTGAGCGCGGAGGCGGCGATTTTCCACGCCCTGACCCACGACGAGATCGTCGTCGATACTAACATCGGCGGCCGCTCGACTTATCAGAACAGCAAGCGCACACGGCGCCAGGGAGCGGAGCTCTCACTCGACTATCGCTTCGCGCCGCAGTGGCACGCGCAACTGGCATACACCTACATCGAGGCGAATTACATCGACGCCTACCTGACGTGTGTGGCTGCACCTTGCGCCCGACCTGCTTCCCTGGTCCCGGCGTGGAATCGTCTGCCTGGAGTGCCGAAGAACAATGCCTTTGCGAGCGTTCGCTGGGGTGAAGACCCGGGTTTGCACGCGTCGGTCAATGTGCAATATGTCGGTAACGTCCCGACCAACGATCTGAACACGGTTGCTGCGCCTGCTTACACGGTCGTCGGCGCGGACACCGGCTACGGTGTCGAGCTGCAGCACTACCGGGTGAACGGATTCCTGCGCATCAACAATCTGCTCAACCGCCGCTATGTCGGCTCAGTCATCGTGGATGACAGCAACAGCCGCTACTTCGAGCCGGGCTCGGGCTTCGCGTTGCTCGCCGGTGTGAGCGTCGTGTTCAAGTAACAAGCGTGTCCACCGTGTCGCTGGCGGCCGACGCGCGTTCTCTTCGGTTGCGCCTCTGAGGTAGTATTCGCGCCCTTCACATGAGGTTCGCGATGAGAGCTCCACTTCGTGCGCTGGCGATTGCAGGTGCACTCATGACCGCCGCGGCAGGCCCTGTTCTGGCGCAGAGTGATGCTGCATCCGCCTCAGCCGCCCCGCCGGCTGCGACTGCGGTACCTGCCAGCGATGTCAAGAAAGCACTGGTCGAGATCAGGGAGTCCTGGCGCGACTTCAACGGGTGCGACCGCCAGAACCTCTGCGGTGTCTACTTCGATTCGTTCGGCGTGGCGCTCGAGTTCAACGATGGGACGATCGCGCCGTTCGCACACGAGCGTCGGCACCTTTTGTCGCAGCACGATTGCATCATCAAGGCGCGCGAGGCGCTCGACCACGGTGACCGGGGCCTGGCGGTGCAGTGGATCATGGCCGCGAAGGAGTTGAATCCGCCGATCCGTGCCTGGGTGAGCGATCACCCGGACGCGGTCGTGGAAGCCCTGCATCAGTGCTGCTCCTGAGGGTGTTGTAGTGACGTTGCGCTGCAGCATCATGACGCAATCCTGTGGAACGGCGCACATCAATAGACCCGTGCCGTTGTGAGGCTGTGTTCGGCCGCTCGCTCCGGCGGGAACCGGCAGGCGTAAGATGGGTAAGCGATGGACAGCGTCATTGCACAACCTGAGCGTCTGAAGCTGGTCGGCCTGGAGCGCGCGAAGTACTTCGCTCCCGTGGCGATCTGCATCTACCTCGCCGGCCTGTGCGTCGCGCTCATCATCACGTCCGCCTTCATTGAAAACATGCGCGACGTGATCGCAATCACCGCTGCCGGCATCTTCGGGCTGCTGCTTTCCGGGTCCCTGGGCGCCGCGATCCTGCGCGTGCAGTTGCGGGAATTGAGCTACCTGCAAGTGCCGACACAGTCCGCTGCGGACGAGAATTTCCAGGCGGTGAGCCGCCTGGCACAGAGCTCCGGCTGGCACGTTACCTCCGAGGTGCCGGGGCGCTGCCTCGAAGCGCGGACCTCCGGGTCGATTCTGACCGAAGGCGAGATCGTGGCGGTCAAGTTCCGTGGCAACGATGTCCTCGTCGCCAGCATCTGCGACCCCGGGGTCGGGTTTTCCTTGGTCGGGCGCCGTCGCTGCCGGCAGAACCGCGAAGCTGTCCGGCTGGCCGTCAGTTCGGCCGTCTAACGCTGCGCGTAACGCCGGCGCCGCCACCCCCCGATACCCGGACTCAGACGCTATAGTCCGGTCTCACCCTTTCGAGAGACCAAGACTAAATAACTTTTTATATCAGCCACTTAGGGACTCGGTCGCGGCTTTCCCACGCCGCCGATGAAAGAACGTTCACTTGTCTGCCCGCTATGATTATCGATAATCGAGACTACATCTGCAGTGCGGAGTGGTCTCACCCGAAGAGCCGCTTCGCCTTTGAAGTCCCCCTGACGCCAAAAGGCCCGGTTTATGTGGATTGTCGAGGTGGCGCTGAAGCGCCCCTATACCTTCATTGTTCTCGCTCTTCTGATCCCGATCCTGGGTGCCCTGGCGATCCTGGGCACGCCGCTGCGCCCCGGAATGCCGACCGACATCTTCCCTGACATCAAGATCCCGGTCATCGCGGTCGCGTTCAACTACTCGGGCATGCCGCCGGATGAGATGTCCGGGCGCATCACGGCGCAGATCGAGCGGTACGCCACCACGATCATCAACGACATCGAGCACGTTGAGTCGCAGACGTACCCCGGCGCTTCCGTCATCAAATTGTTTTTCCAGCCGGGCGTGGACATCAACCTCGCCATGTCGCAGGCGACGGCGTTCGGACAGCTCTCCCTGAAGCAGATGCCTCCAGGTGTGCAGCCGCCCTTGATTCTCAAGTACAACGCGGCGACCGTCCCGATCATCCAGCTCGCCATGTCGAGCAACACGCTCACCGAGTCGCAACTCTTCGACCTCGGCAACCAGGTGATCCGCGGCCAGATCGGCACGATCTATGGCGCGGCGATGCCCTATCCCTTCGGCGGCGCCACCCGCCAGGTGCAGATCGACCTCAAGCCGGATGCCCTGCGCGCGCAGGGGCTCACGGCAAACGACGTCAACACCGCGATCAACAACCAGAACCTGATCGTGCCGGCCGGCACGCAGAAGATCGGCGACACCGAGTACAACGTGAAGTTGAACTCCAGCCCGATCAAGGTGCAGGAGATCAACGACCTGCCCATCCGGGGCAAGGTCGGCGGCATCGTCACCTACGTCCGCGACGTCGCTTTCGTACACGACGGCCATCCTCCGCAAACGAATGTCGTGCGGGTGAATGGTCGCCGGGCCGTGCTCATGTCGATCCAGAAGGTCGGTGCAGCCTCCACACTCAATATCGTCAACGAGATCTACAACCGCCTGCCCAGCGTGCGTGAGCTGCTGCCGGACGGCGCCTCGGTCCAGCCGACGGGAGATCAGTCCGTGTTCGTGCGGGCCGCCGTCAAGGGTGTCGTGACCGAGGCCATCATCGCCGCCTGCTTGACCGCCCTGATGGTGTTGCTGTTCCTCGGTAGCTGGCGCAGCACCTTGATCATCGCCATCTCGATCCCGCTGTCGATCCTGTCGTCGATCATCATCCTCGATGCGTTGGATGAGACGATGAACCTGATGACGCTCGGCGGCCTGGCGCTCGCCGTCGGTATTCTCGTCGACGACGCGACCGTGACGATCGAGAACATCAATCGTCACCTGGAGTTGGGCGAGGACGTCGAGCCGGCTATTCTCAAAGGCTCGCGCGAGATCACGGTCCCGGCGTTGGTTTCGACCCTGTCGATCTGTATCGTGTTCGTGCCGATGTTCCTGCTCTCGGGTGTTGCACGCTACCTGTTCGTGCCACTGGCCGAAGCCGTCGTGTTTGCGATGTTGTCTTCCTACGTGTTGTCGCGCACCCTCGTTCCGACACTGGCGAAGTACTGGCTGCGCACCGCGGAGGTCGAGCACGCGGCCAAGGCAAACCCCGGGTTCCTGCTGCGGTTCCAGCAGGGCTTCGAGCGACGGTTCGAGGTCGTTCGCGAGCGCTACCAGGGCATCCTGTCCATGGCCCTCGAGCACCGCGGCGCCTTCACCGCGATGTTCCTCGGCGCGGCGGTCGCCTCGATGCTGATCTATCCGTTCCTCGGTAGAAACTTCTTTCCGGAAGTCGACGGCGGCCAGATCAAGCTGCACATCCGGGGTCCGACTGGCATGCGCGTGGAGGATACGGCCGTGCTCGTCGACCATGTCGAAGCCGCCATGCGCGAGGTGATTCCGGCGCACGACATCCAGAGCCTGGTGGACAACATCGGCCTGCCGGTTTCGAGCATCAACCTCACCTACGGTAACTCGGGCACCATCGGCAGCATGGATGCCGACATCCTGGTCTCACTGAAGCCAGGAGAGCACGCGCCGACGGCCGACTATGTGCGTAAGTTGCGTGCCCGCCTGCCGACGGAATTCCCCGGCACCGTGTTCGGGTTCCTGCCCGCGGACATCGTGAGCCAGATTCTGAACTTCGGCGCGCCGGCGCCCATCGACATCCAGATATCGGGCCCGAGTCCCAAAAACCGCGAGGTCGCCAATGACCTGGTCGCGCAACTGCGGCACATTCCCGGACTGGTCGACCTGCGCCTCGGCGAGGTCTTCAATCAGCCGGAGTTTCGCGTCGTCACCGACCGCAGCCGGGCCCAGCAGCTCGGCATCAGCCAACACGACGTGGCGAACAACCTGTTGGTGACACTCTCCGGGACCGCGCAGATCGCGCCGACCTTCTGGCTCAATCCCGAGACAGGGCTGCAGTATCCGCTGGTCGCCCAGGCGCCGCAGTACCGCATGACCACGCTGCAGGATCTGCAAAATCTGCCGGTGACGAATGCTGCCGGGCAACAGCAGATCCTGGGAGGCCTCGCTACCATCACCCGCGGTTTCGGGCCGGCCGTGGTCATTCACCGTGACAACCAGCCTATCATCGATATTTACGGTGCGACCCAGGACCGCGATCTCGGCTCCATCAACAAGGACATCCAGTCGGTCATCGCGCGCTTCGATGGCAAGCTGCCCAAGGCTACCCACATCACGGTGCGCGGCCAGGTGCAGACCATGACCGCCTCCTACACGGGACTGGCGATCGGCTTCATTGGCGCGATCGTGCTGGTGTACCTGTTGATTGTGATCAACTTCCAGTCCTGGACCGATCCCTTCATCATCATCACCGCGTTGCCTTCCGCCGTGGCCGGCATTGCCTGGATGCTGTTGGTGACGGGGACGACCCTGAGCGTGCCTGCGTTGACCGGCGCCATCATGTGTATGGGTGTGGCCACGGCGAACAGTATTCTCGTCGTGAGCTTCGCGCGTGACCGCCTGGCGCAGGGCGCTACTGCGCTGCAGGCAGCGCACGATGCAGGCTTCACCCGGTTCCGCCCGGTGCTCATGACGGCACTCGCGATGATCATCGGTATGTTGCCGATGTCACTCGGCATGGGTGAGGGCGGCGAGCAGAACGCGCCACTCGGCCGTGCCGTCATCGGTGGCCTGGTCTTCGCGACAGTGGCGACACTCGTGTTCGTCCCCACCGTGTTCGCGATGATCCACGGGCGTCGCGAGCGCAAGCGCGGGAACTCGAATCTGACTCCGAGCGCGGCGAGCTGAAGCGCGCCGCACTCCTGTGCAAAGAACTTTGACGACAAACAAGCGAATCGGGACGAGATCATGGACCAAGTAGCACGTTCGAATGAACTGGGAGCAGCAAGCGCGGTGACGCCGTCCGGGGCACAAGGTGCGCGACAGCTCGGTCGTGCGGGTGCCGTACTGGGTGTCATAGCGCTCATCATCCTCGTCTGGGCCGCGCTTTCCGCGCATTACGCGGCGGCCAAACTCAAGGAGACGACGGAAGCGGAGGCCGTGGTGAACGTCGCGACCATCAAGCCCGCGGCGCAAGCAGGACTCGCCGAGCTCGTGCTCCCGGGTAACATCCAGGCCAACTACGAGGCGCCGATCTACGCTCGCACCAGCGGCTATCTGAAGCGGTGGCTCGTCGACATCGGCACGCCGGTGAAGGCGGGGCAACTCCTGGCGGAAATCGAGTCGCCGGAAGTGGACTCCCAACTGCGCCAGGCCCAGGCGGACCTCGCGACCGCGCAAGCGAATCAGAAGATTGCGGACGTGACGGCTGAACGATGGCGCAACCTGCGTGCCAGCGACTCCGTCTCCAAGCAGGAGGCCGACGAGAAGATCAGCCTCGCCGCTTCCGGCGATGCCCAGGTGCAGGCCGCCCGTGCCAACGTGCAGCGGCTGAAGGAGTTGTCGGGCTTCGAGAAGATCGTTGCCCCCTTCGACGGCGTAGTGACTGCGAGAAACACCGACATCGGTCAGCTCATCTCGGCTGGAGAGAACACCGGCCCGGCGCTGTTCCGCGTCGCCGACATGCGCAAGCTGCGCACGTACGTCAGCGTTCCGCAGACGTATGCCGCGGCCATGAAGCAGGGTTTGCAGGCTGAGTTGGTATTCCCCGACCGTCCCGGCAAAACGTATACGGCAACGCTGGACAGCACTTCGAGTGCGATCGATACCGGCACCCGCACGTTGCTGGCGCAGCTCGTCATTGACAACAAGAGTGGCGAGCTCCTGCCCGGAGCCTACGCCGAGGTGCATTTCAAGTTGCCGCCGGGCGCTGCCGGTGAGTCCTACAAGCTCCCGGCCAACGTGTTGCTGTTCCGCGGCGACGGCATGCACGTCGGTGTCGTAGGCGCGAACAACAAGGTGGTGTTGAAGTCCGTTGAAGTCGGCCGTGACTACGGCTCCGACATCGAGATCATTCACGGGTTGGAGGCCGACGATAACGTCATCCTCTCGCCCCCCGACTCCCTCGCCGACGGCATCCAGGTCCACGTCACGGCCTCGAAGAAGCAGGAGGTCGCGAAATCGTGAGCCGGATGGTTTTCAGGGCGCTGGCAACGGGCGGCCTGGCTACGAGTCTGCTGGCCGCGTGCACGCTGGCGCCGGCCTACAAGGCCCCGGCCCCCGAGCCGGTTGCCAACTACAAGGAGGCCGGTGACTGGGCGCCAGCGCAGCCTTCCGATGCGCAGCAGCGGGGCGACTGGTGGGCGGTCTTTGGGGATCCGAAGCTGAATGAACTGGAGAAGCAGCTCAACAGTGCCAACCCGGATCTGCAGGCCGCGGTCGCCCGGTTCGTGCAGGCGCGCGCAATTGCGCGCGAGGATGTGTCGAACGAGTTTCCGACGTTGGGCCTGGGTGTATCGGGCAAACGGGGCAGAACCTCCGCCAACGCGCCGTTGTCGGGTCTCAACGGCAATGTTCCGGTCACCTCGAACGACTTCATCGCCGGGCTCAACTTGAACTGGGAGATCGATCTGTTCGGGCGGTTACGTAGCCAGACTGCGGCGGCCCGTGCGCAGGCGCAGAGCTCGGCGGCCGATGCCTCCGCCGTGGCGCTGTCGTTGCAAGCGGAGTTGGCGACTGACTACTTCACTCTACGCGGCGACGACACGACCATCGCGCTGCTGGAAGATACCATCAAGGTGTATGACCGCGCGTATGATCTGACGAAGAACCGCTACCAGGAAGGCATCTCTGCGGCGACGGACGTGGACCAGGCCGACACGGTGCGGCAGAACGCGCGCGCGCAGTTGGCATCCACCCGTCGCGATCGGGCGCAACTCGAGCATGCGATTGCCGTGTTGTTGGGACTGATGCCTTCGAACTTCAGTCTCGAATCGGCGCGGCTCGCGGGCGCGGTGCCGGCGGTAGGCGACGGTGGTCTGCCGTCGTCGCTGTTGGAGCGTCGCCCGGACGTGGCGCGCGCCGAGCGCGCAATGGCGGCGGCGAATGCGCAGATTGGCGTCGCTCGTGCAGCATGGTTCCCGGTCTTCTCGCTGACAGGAGTGGCTGGCTTCGAGAGTGTCACGGCGTCGTCGTGGTTCAAGGCCCCCAGCCGCATGTGGTCAGTCGGACCGGCGGCCAACGTCCCGTTGCTCGACTTCGGCGCACGCTCCGCCGTGAACCAACAGGCGCGGGCGGCCTATGACGAGGCTGTTGCCAACTACCGCAAGACCACTCTTACGGCCTACCAGGAAGTCGAGGACAACCTGGCGGCACTGCATCATCTTGCCGACGAAGTGACTGCCGACGAGGCGGCTTCGAAGTCCGCGCAAAGCGCCGCGACCCACTCCGACAAGCGCTATGATGCTGGCGTCGCCGACTACGTTGAAGTTACAACAACTCATACAGCGGCCCTGCAAGAGCAACGTGACGCCATCTCCGCACGGGTTTCCCAGCTCAATGCGGCTGTCGCGCTGGTGCGGGCCACGGGCGGAGGCTGGACGAGAGACCAGATCGAGCGCCTATGAACACAAGCAGCGAGGGGGCGGTGCTCAAACGCACCTGCATGCGGGATCGGATCCGCGATGTGCTCGTGGCACGCATTCTTGATGGAACCTATGCGGCGGGGACGCAGCTCAAGGAGCTCTCGCTGGCACGCGAGTTCAACGTGAGCCAGACGCCCATCCGCGAGGCGCTACGCGAGCTCGAAGGATCGGGTCTGGTGACCAACGAGCGGTTTCGCGGTACCCGGGTGCGTGGTGCCGATTCCGCCGAGATGCGCGAGTCCTACGAGCTGCGCCGGATGTTGGAAGTCCGCTCGGTGCGACTCGCCGCGCCGTACTCAAAGGAGCTGCTCGAGCACTTCGAGGACTACCTGGCCGAGATGGAAATCGCGGTCAAGGAAAATGACTCGGAGCGCTACATCGATGCCGCGCTGCGTTTTCATCGCCGGATGGTCGAGGGCAGCCGCAATCGCACTTTCTTGAGCGTCTGGGATTCGCTGCTGTGGGACATCCGCGGCCGGATCGCCTTGCGGCGGCTCACCGACCAGGGGCACAGCCTGCGCTCGCTGGCTAACTCCCATGGTGAGCTGCTGAGCCGCCTGCGCTCCCAGGACGTCGAGGGCGCGGCCGAGCTGGTCGGCACGATCCTCGAGCGGGTGGCCTCGGTATTCGCGCCCTGACCTCCAGATGAGCCATCGCTGAGGCGCCGGCCGACTCCCTGCCGACCGGCGCCCCAATTGCGTCTTGCGGATAAACGGGAGACTCTCGTGCACTGAAGGCGCAGGCAAACTCTAAGCGCGACGCGTTAAGCTTCTGCGAACTGCAGCGTGAAGGTTGTGCGCTATGGTCGTCGCTGACGAGTATTCCCACCGGTTGCGCTTGCGCGAGACGGAAGTCGCCCGTCTCGCGAAGTCGCATGAGCGCATCGGCAACGGCCGGTTGGCCTTGGGTGCCGTCATTGCGCTCGTCGCCTGGGGTGCGCTGTTCGAGCGGGCGTTCGCGCCGGCCTGGCTGTTGATTCCGGTACTGGCCTTTGTCGCGCTGCTCCTCTATCACTCGTCCGTGCGCCGTGCCCGGGTGCGCGCGCAGCGTGCCGTCGATTACTACCGGCACGGCATCGCTCGTCTCGAGGATCGTTGGCCCGGGTCGGGGCAGGCCGGCGAGCGCTTCGATGCGACCCACCACATTTACGCCGCCGACCTCGATCTGTTCGGCAAGGGGAGCCTGTTTCAGCTCCTCTGCGTCGCGCGCACGCGGATGGGTGAGGACACGTTGGCCCGGTGGCTCCTGGCGCCTGCCGTGGTGGCTACCGTAAAGGAGCGGCATGCCAGCATCGAGGACCTCCGCGAGCGTCTCGACCTGAGAGAGGAGATTGCCGTTCTCGGCGAGGATGACCGCGTCGGAGTGAATCCCGAATCACTGTTGGGCTGGGCGGAGGCGCCCAACGAATTACCGGCCGGTTGGCTGTTGTGGCTCGCCTTCCTGCTGCCGGCGCTCGCCATCGCCGGGGCGGTGATCTGGAGCGTCTACGGGCTGCTGACGCCTTTTGTTTTGATCGTGCTCGCGGAGGCCGGCGTCACTTACCTGGTCCGGCGAGCCATGAGCCGCTCGATCCAAGGCACCGAGCAGGCGTTCGGGGATCTGAAGCTCTTCGCCGGTCTGCTGATCCGCATCGAGCGCAACACCTTCACCGCGGTACCCCTGGCCAACCTCGTGCGCAGGCTTTCCTCGCACTCGCTGCCCGCATCCGCGACGATCAACCGACTTGCGCGGGTCATTGATTTCGCGGACGCGCGTAACAACCCGTTCCTGCGCATGCTGGACACTCCTTTGCTTTATTCGGTTCATGTGGCGCTCGCCGCTGAGAGATGGCGTCGCGATCATGGGAAGGTGATCCGGGAGTGGGTTGACGCCCTGGGGGAGTTCGAGGCGCTCTCCTCGCTGGCCGGTTACAGCTATGAGCATCCGCAGGACCCCTTTCCCGAGCTCATCGAGGGTCCCGCGGGCTTGCGGGCCATCGAGCTGGGGCACCCCCTGATCCCCGCCGCCAGGTGTGTTCGCAACAGCGTGAGCATCGAGAGTCCGACGCGCGTCCTGCTCGTCAGCGGCTCGAACATGTCGGGCAAGAGCACTCTGCTGCGAACGGTCGGGATCAACACGGTGCTGGCGATGGCCGGCGCGCCCGTGCGCGCGCGGAGTCTGCGGCTGGCGCCGTTACAAGTTGGCGCGAGCATCCGGGTCAACGATTCCCTCCAGGAGGGTAGCTCGCGTTTCTACGCCGAGATTACCCGCCTGCGCGAGATTCACGGCCTGTTGGAGCGGGAGTTGCCGCTGCTGTTCCTGCTGGATGAGCTGCTGCAGGGAACCAACTCCAAGGACCGCCTGATCGGGGCGGAGGGTATCGTCAGGGCCTTCGTGGCGGCCGGCTCGATCGGCCTGGTCAGCACCCATGACCTGGCGCTGACCGATATCAGCGGACTCGCTCCGGGCACTTTGCGCAACGTGCATTTCCAGGATGAGCTGCGGCAAGGGGAGATGCGGTTCGACTTCACCTTGCGCGAGGGCGTCGTGACCAAAAGTAACGGCATCGAGTTGATGCGCGCTGTCGGGCTGAAGGTCTGAACGCCCGCATCCGCACGGTGGGCGTGGCCTGGCCTCGAGGGATGCGGCTTGCGGACATCGGGCTAGAATCGGCTCCTAACAACAGGGGGAGTGCAGGTCATGTCCGAACAGTACAGCCGCCGCGACATTCTGCAGAGCGCGGGCTCTGCCGTGACTCTGGGGATGTTGGGCTCCGCTTGGGCGGCGGATAGCGCCAAGGCCGGTCACGCCATGACGATCGTCTATCCGTCCGGCGATGGCATCAAGTTCGATCCGGATTACTACCGCGATCATCACCTGAAGCTCATCATGAAGCTGTACGGCAAATCCATCAAACGCTTCGAGTTGCGCACCGTGCCGCCGATGCCCGCGCCGGCGACCCCGCCGCCAGCCGAACGTCGGCCGGAAGACCGGCCGCCGGCGTCCCCGCCGAAGTTCTCAGCCGCAGTGAACATCTGGATCGCCGATTTCGACGCTTTCAACGCCGACAATGCCAAGCATGGTCCGGAGCTCGTGGCCGACGTCCCGCATTTTACCAACGCGCAACCGACCATCCAGTTCGACGAGGTGCACGGTGAGATGGGCGAGCCCGCGAGCGCAATGAAGGTTGGCGACACCTGTCTGACCATCCTTTATCCAAACAGCGAGGGCGTCCGTTGGGATGTGGAGTATTACCGGACTCATCACATGCCGCTCATCATGAAGCTCTACGGGAAGGAAGCGATCAAGCGTTTCGAGCTCAGGAAGGGTGCGACCGGGCAGACCGGGGGTGCCCCGGCTTACATCGGGAGTGTGAACATTTACATCAACGACCAGGCCGCCTTCGATGCCGCGGGCAAGCAACACGGCCCGACCCTGGTCAAGGACGTGCCGCATTTCTCGAGTGTAATGCCCATCGCGTTTCCGACCAGGATTCACGGTATCGGTTAGGCCAGTCACTAGCGTGGCCACGACCGTGGCCACGACCGTGGCCACGGACCTTAGCCGCGCGCTCCGCTCGCCTCAACCGCAAGTTCGGCGGCCGCGAGGTCCTCGATGGCCGTACCGACGCTCTTGAACAAGGTGATGGCGTCGGCGGTGGTCCGGCCGGGCACCGTGCCCCGCGCCAGCTCGCTGAGCTCTCCTTCGATATCCGTGGGTTGAATCAAGCCGGCGGCCAGGGTCTGCACGAGCTCGCCGGCTTCGGCGAGGGCCCCCGCGCGCGTGTCCACATAAAGATGGGCCCGGGTGATGGCCTCATCGTCTGCTTCGCGCATGTCGGGGCGGAAGGCACCGACCAGGTCGAGATGTTGGCCGGGGCGCAGCCAGCGGCCCTCGACCAGGGGCTTCTGACTCAAGGTCGCGCAGCTGATGATGTCCGCCCAGGCGACCCCGGATTGCAGATCGTCGCATACTTCCACGGAAAAGCCGTGTCCTGCGAGGCTGTCGGCCGTCTCCCGGGCCTTCTCGCTGCGGCGTCCCCAGATACGCACGGATTTGAGCGGCCGCACGCTGGCGTGACTCAACACGATGTGAGGCGCCAACTCGCCGGTGCCCACCATCAACAGTCGCTCCGAATCGGGCCTTGCCAGGTATTTCGCGGCCAACGCCGACGCCGCGCCGGTGCGCCGCAGTGTCAGCTCGTTGCCATCGAGGATGGCTCGCGGCACGCCCGTTGTTGCATCGAACAGTACATAGCAGGCGTGCACCGCGGGCAGGCTGCGCACCACGTTGTCGGCAAACACGGTCACCAGCTTTACGCCGAGTCCGCCGTTGGTCCGCCATCCTGGCATGAGCAACAAGGTCTTGCCTGTATCGGTCCCGCCCAGGTCATAGCGCTGGCGCAAGGGTGTCGCGTTGCTAGCAGCGAATGCGCGTTCCAGCCGCTCGATCAGTGGGCCGCGCCCCAGGCACGCCGCCAATTCAGAACCGTCGAGATGTAACAAAAAAAATCTCACCTTGCACCGAACAATGCGGCGATGTTCGCACGATTCGTGCAACATTGTCCCGTGGATACGCGAGCGGACATCGCCATTGTGGGCGGAGGGATCATGGGCTCGGCGCTGGCCTTCTGGCTGACGCGCCTGGAGCCGACGGCCTCGGTTGTCGTGATCGAGCGCGATCTTGGGTTTACGACCGCCTCATCGGCGCTGTCGGCTGCCTCGATCCGTCAACAGTTCACCACGCCGGTCAATATCCAGATCTCGCAGGCGAGCATCGAGTTCCTGCGCGCCGCGGGCGGGCTGCTCGCGGTCGATGAGTCGAAGCCGGATATCGGGCTCACCGAGGCGGGCTACCTCTATCTCGCGAACGACGTTCCCGGCCGCGACGCGCTGCGCCGGGCGCATGCGATTCAAACTCAACAGGGCGCCGAAGTTGCATTGCTGAGCCCCGCGGAGCTGGCGGAGCGTTTTCCCTGGCTCGCCACCGCGGACCTGGTCGTGGGCTCGCTGGGTGTGCGCGGTGAGGGTTGGTTTGACGGCTACCTGTTGTTGACGGCGTTCGCTCGCAAGGCGCGCAGCCAGGGTGCCCGTTTCGTGCGGGGCGAGGCCACGGAGTTGGAAATTCGTCGCGGGCGCATCGAGTCGGTGGGGTTGGCCGACGGCTCGCGGTTGCGTTGTGGCTACCTGGTCAACGCGGCAGGACCTTGGGCGCGCTCCCTTGCAAAGCTTGCGGGTGTGGATCTTCCGGTTTTCGCGCGCCGACGCACCGTGTATGTCATCGCGTGCCGCACCCCGATGAAGCACTTCCCGTTGCTGATCGACCCATCGGGTTTCTGGGTACGGCCCGAAGGGAGCGGGTTCATCGCGGGCCTGGCGCCGGTCGAGGACCCCGACGATGCACCCCTGGAGCCCGACTACGAGGCCTTCGAATCGGTGCTCTGGCCTGCGCTGGCCGCGCGCATACCCGCTTTCGAGGCGGCGAGACTCGAACGCGCTTGGGCGGGCTATTACGAGATGAATGTGTTCGATCACAACGGGATCGTGGGACTGCATCCGGCGCTGGAGAATCTCGGCCTGCTGAACGGCTTTTCCGGTCACGGCATGCAGCAGGGGCCCATCGTCGCTCGCGGGATGGCGGAATTGCTTCTACACGGTCGCTTCACCTCCCTGGATTTGCGGGCCCTCGGCTATGAGCGTCTCATCGGCGGTCGACCGCTGCGCGAGTTGAACGTGATCGGGTAGTATTTGGGGGGTGATATCGCCCAGTTTGCGACCTACCGCCGAACGCGTTGCGTGTCCCGATTGCGGTCTGATGCAGGTGCTGCCGGTGCTCTCCGGCCGGCAGGCTGCCGTTTGCCGGCGTTGCGACCGTATGCTCGCTGGTCCCGCCACGGGGAGGGTGGATGCGCCCCTGGCGCTGGCCGGCGCGGCGCTCGCGCTGTTGGTGCCGGCGCTGATCTGGCCCCTCATGACGGTCTCGAGTCTCGGGGCGGTCCGTGAGAGTTGGCTCTGGACTTGCGTGACGGCCCTCTGGGACCAGGGATTCGGGTCGCTCGCGGCCCTGGTGGCGCTCTTCAGCATCGTTCTGCCGTGTGTGTATCTCGGCGCCCTCGTGTTTGTACTGTTTACACTGCGCTTGCAGATCGGCGTGCCGCTGGGAAGGCTGTTTCGCTGGGTGCAGTACCTGCGCCCCTGGATGATGATCGAGGTCTATCTCGTCGGCGGCTTCGTCGCTTACAGCCGGATCAAGGTCGTTTCCACCATTGAGATCGACATCGGTGGATGGTGCCTGCTGGCGGCCTCGTTGCTGTTTCTGTTTGCCCTCACCCAGATGGATGAGCGCACGGTCTGGGAGGCGTTGCCGCTACGGCGTGGGCGCCGCAAGAAGGCGCGTACGGACGGTGATAAGACGATCGCCTGCACTGTCTGCGACCTGGTCGTCACGACCACCGAGGAGGGCCGCAAATGCCCTCGTTGCGCCGCCACGCTCCACGTGCGTAAACCGGATGCGATAAGGCGGACGACCGCGCTGGTGATCACCGGATTTCTGCTCTACGTGCCGGCGAATGTCATTCCCGTACTGACGACGGTCCGTCTCGGCCGTGCCGATGAGAACACGATCCTGAGCGGCGTCCTGGAGCTCATCCAGAACGATCTGTGGCCGCTCGCGATCATCGTCTTCTCGGCGAGTATCATCCTGCCGCTGCTGAAGCTGTGCGGACTCACGTGGATGCTGCTGGCGACCCATTTTTGTTCGGCCCGCATGCTGGTGGGGCGGACGCGGTTCTACAGGATGATCGATGTCGTCGGACGCTGGTCGAACATCGATGTGTTCGCGGTGTCGGTGCTGATCGCGGCCCTGCGCTTCGGAGCACTGACTGAGGTGCATGCGGGGACCGGCCTGGTGGCTTTCGCCGCTGTCGTGATCATCACGATGGTGGCCACCACCGCGTTCGATACCCGCCTGATGTGGGATGTTGCATGACTGAGCCGCCGCCGGAGAGGGAGAGGGAGAGAGACACCGAGGCGCGCGTGCGGCCACGCCGCTGGTTTGCCTGGGTGTGGATCGTTCCCATGGTCGCCGCCGGCCTGGTGATCTGGCTCGGCTGGCGCTCGCTCGTCGATCGCGGGCCGATGATCACGATCACGTTCAAGGATGCGGAGGGTCTGACCGCCGGGCAGACCAAGATCCAACACCGCGACGTCGATGTGGGCACCGTGCAGTCCGTCGAGCTCACTCCCGACATGTCGCGCGTCATCGTCCATGCGCGCATGACGCGCCAGGCGGCATCCTATCTCAATGAGAAGACACGGTTCTACATCGTGGCGCCGCATGTCGGTATCGGTGGGATTTCGGGTCTTTCCACCATCGTGTCAGGGACCTACATCGAGATGTATCCCGGTAAGGACGGCGATTCCAAGCGCAACTTCGTCGCGCTCGATGAGCCCCCGATCCTGTCGCCGGATATACCGGGGCGCTCGTTTACTTTGGAGGCGCCGGACCTGGGCTCGCTCTCGCGGGGCTCGGCCATTTCCTACAATGGGGTTGCCGTTGGCGAGGTTGAGGGATACACGCTGGCGCCCGACGGCACTCGCGTGACGGTAACGGCCTTCGTCCGCGCGCCGTGGGATGACCTCGTGCATCCGGAAACGCGCTTCTGGAACGCCGGCGGTGTCGATCTCACGGTTGGCGCACAAGGTGTAAGGGTCAGGGCCACGTCATGGGCACAGCTCCTTTCGGGCGGTGTTGCATTCGAGACCCCAAACTGGGTCCTCAAATCGCCACCCAGCCCTGAGGGGGCGAATTTCAAGCTCTATGACAACAGGCAGCACGCGCTGCGCACGCCGCGGGGGCCTGAGGTCGTGTATATCGCGGACTTTGACGGTAATCAGCGTGGTGTCCAGCCTGGCATCTCCGTGGAGCTCGCGGGTAACGAGGTCGGCGAGGTGAAGGAGGCGCATCTCAGGTACGACGAGCACCGTCATACGCTCGTGACCCAGGTGCAATTCGCCGTCGATCCGGAACGGATCAAGATCGAGAAGATGGAGAAGCCGGCGGGTGCGGATCCTCGTGCTGTCACGCAGGAGTGGCTGAAGACGTTGGTGTCGCATGGGCTGCGTGCGCAAATGGTGTCGCTCAACTTCATCACGGGGCAGAAGGCCATCGCCCTCGATATGGTGCCTGATGCGTCGCCGGCCAGGATCGAGCAGGTCGGTCAGGACATGCGCTTCCCGACGACGTCCTCCGGCGATCTGACCGAGATCCTCCAGAGCATGCGCGGGGTGTTGCAGAATCTCGATCGCGCCACCTCCGGGCCGCAGCTCGGTCATGCTCTGCAAGAGCTCGATCAGACTCTGACACATCTCGACCAACTCACCACGGAGGTCGAGCCTGACATCAAGTCGCTCATCAAGAGCCTGCGCGACACCGCGGACGCCGCCCAGGGCACGCTCGGTGCCGTGCAAGGCATGATTGGCAGCGGGGCCAATGGCAACAACAACGCGGGCAATACCGACTTGCCGAAGCTCATGAAGGAGCTTTCCGACGCCGCACGCTCGGTGCGGGTGCTGGCTGACTACCTCGATCGCCATCCCGAGTCGTTGCTGCGCGGTCGTAAAGGAGATCAGTGATGAGCGGCAGAGTCCTGCGCGTGGCGGCTGCGCTGCTGTTATTGAGCGCTTGCGCGTCCAGTCCGCCGACCCGTTTCTACACGCTGAGCGACACGCCTGCCCCTGGAGGGACGACGGTTGGAGCGGGGCAGGTGGTTATCGGCAGTGTGTCGATTCCCGGTGAGATCGATCGACCCGAGATCGTGCGCCGCATCGGACCGAATCAATTGAGCGTTGCGGGCTCGGATCGTTGGGCTGC
>Ga0070665_100001334_pt1 | contig 29345 bp, 33 predicted proteins | sample KBSS13metaG_FD_65862 | JGI IMG/M metagenome (GOLD analysis project Ga0070665, IMG submission 65862) | Switchgrass rhizosphere microbial communities from Kellogg Biological Station, Michigan, USA - KBS S1-3 metaG | ecosystem: Host-associated > Plants > Roots > Rhizosphere > Soil ... | reverse complement strand
TGCCGGCCGCGGCTCCGGAGCCGGAAAACTGGAAGTTATCCAACACGAACTGAAAGGCGACGACCGAATACTGGATGTGATTGGGATCAACGGTCGGCGTGGCGTCGATGATGAGGTCACCGTGGAACTGCTTGCTCGGGTCCGTCTTGCTGACACTCGAGGCCGTGTATGCAACAAACATGGCAAATCACTCCTTAATTTTTGGCTGCCACCGAAGCTGAGTCTACGCGACACGGGACACCGATCACACACGTTAAGGTCGGCGTTGTCCAACGATCGGCACTTGCCCGGTCTGCGGCTTTCATGTAATCTCTGTTGTTACATGAGACTCGATAGTCGCCTGTCCGACGCGCTGCACGTTCTTTTGCACATGGCCGAAGTCGACGGCCCCGTCACCTCGGAGGCCTTGGCGAAAGCCATGAGTACGAACCCCGTGGTGGTCCGTCGCACCATGGCGGGATTGCGCAAGCGAGGTTACGTGCGATCCGCGAAGGGTCATGGCGGCGGATGGAGGCTGGCCCGCAAGCTGACGGAGGTCACGTTGCGGGATATTTACACCGCGCTTGGGAGTCCATCGCTCCTAGCCATCGGCAATCGGACCCGAGCGCCCGATTGCCTCGTTGAGCAGGCTGTGAATGCAAGCCTCAGCCAGGCGTTCACTGACGCGGAGGAACTGTTGCTCGCGCGGTTAGGTGAAGTCACTCTCGCCAAGCTGAGTGCAGATTTCCATCGACGTCTGGCCTCTCGTGGTGTTCCGCATGACCTGGAGGCCGCGCATGGCTGAAGCAGCAGCAACAACCGCCCTGCTGGAACCGTTTTCCAACCCGGAGGCCGTAGCCCGCTATACCGAGGGGCCACGCCGCTTCGTGCCTGGTTTCGAGGGTTTGCATCGTATGACGGGCATACTGCTCGCCGAACGTACGCCGGCTGACGCGCGGGTGCTCGTTGTTGGAGCGGGTGGCGGCCTCGAGTTGAAAGCCTTGGCGGAAACGTCCCCTCAGTGGACCTTTGTGGGCGTCGACCCTGCCGCTGAGATGCTCAAGCTGGCCGAGCGCACTCTCGGCCCGACGTTGTCCCAACGCGTGCGGCTTCATCATGGCTACATCGATGACGCGCCGGAAGGACCCTTCGACGCGGCGACCTGCCTGTTGACGCTCCACTTTCTGGAGGCTGCCGCAAGGTTGCGCACCGTGAAGGAGATCTGGCGGCGCCTCAAACCAGGCGCTCCTTTTGTGGCCGCGCATTCCAGTTTTCCACAGGGGCAGGAGGCGCGGGGTTTGTGGTTGTCCCGGTACGCTGCGTATGCCGTGGCCTCGGGTGCCGATCCAGAAAAGGTGGGACACATGAAAGCAGCCGTAGAGGCCCACCTCGCCCTGCTCACTCCCGAAGAGGATGCCGCCATCCTGCGCGAAGCCGGGTTCGTGAATGTTGAGATGTTTTACGCTGCCTTCACTTGGCGTGGGTGGGTAGCGTACGCTTGAGCGCTGTGGGCGATCCTGTTCATCACGGCTGGAGGGCACAGCAATGCGAACCCGCACTCAGTATGTTACGGCTTTCCTGCTGTTTGTTTGTTGCAGCGCGGTCGCTGTGGCGATGGCGCAATCCGCGCTCGACGTTCTGAGCAGCAAAGATGCGACCGGCGGCCTGCGAGCGGCGCTCTCGCAAGGAATCGATATCGCCGTAACACAACTCGGCGCCGAGAACGGCTTTCTCAACGATCCTAAAGTTGCAATCCCCTTGCCGCCAGCGCTCGAGAAGGGCGAAAGGGCATTGCGGCTGATCGGGATGGGCGGCGAGGCCGATCAACTGAAAGCGACCATGAACCATGCCGCCGAACAGGCGGTCGCGACAGCGAAGCCGATATTCAAACAGGCGCTGCAACGTATGAGCCTCGCGGACGCGAAGGACATCCTCACCGGCGGCGAGGACGCCGGCACGCAGTATTTCCGACGCGCGACCAGCACCCAACTCAGCTCTAAATTCCAGCCGATCGTCGCACGTGAGACAGCGAAGCTCCGCCTCGGGTCGTACTATGACCAATACGCGGGCAAGGCGGCCGCCTTGGGATTGATCAGCCAGCAGGACGCAAATCTCAACGACTATGTCACCCAGAAGGCCCTGGATGGCCTGTTCAGTCGCATTGCCGACGAGGAGCGCTCCATTCGCAAAGATCCCATGGGGCAGGCAAACTCGCTCGTCAAGAAAGTCTTCAGCGCCCTGGGCCATTGACCGCGGACGGATTGCAGCCGCGCACCCTGGAGTTGTTCGATGATCTGCCGGATCGTCGACCGGTCGTCGAATAACTGTCAGCCGTTGCGACGCCCGCGATCGCCGACTCCGTGTAGCGAGAACTCAACCGGAATCAGCGCGATCGCGGCGCGAGCGACGCCACCATCCAGATAAGGTTTGAAGACCGCGCGTTGCACCGCTTTGCACGCCGCGTCATCGAGCCGGGGATGGCCACTCGAGCGGTAGACGTTGATGCGGCTCGCGTGCCCGGACTCGTCGATCAGAACTTTCAGAATAACGAGGCCTTCTTCCCGGGCGTGTTTGGACTCCGGGGGATAGCGGGGCGAGGGCGGCTCGAGGTAAGCAACATCGGTCAACGCCGCCGGGGCCGTGGCAGCACCATCGTCAGCGGCCAACCCAATAAGAGCAGGGGGAGCGGGGCTCTCACTGGCGACCTCGCCATGGACTTCCGTCTCGACTGACACCGACACATCCGGTGCCGGTACCGCCAGGGCCGGCGTGATCGCCGCGAGCTTGGGATGCAAGGGCTCGGGCGGCGAATCCAACCTGGCAGGTTGGTCCTCCAGGAATTCAACAGTAACGGGCGGCGCTTCAGCCTGGCTGCGCGGCGCGCGCATGCTCAAAGCAAACAGGACGATGAGGCCTGCATGGACTCCCAGGATGAGAAATCCGATGAGGCCGCGCCGGCGCGGACCGCGCTGAAAAGTGCTCTCCCCGAACATATCCCGAAGCCTAACCCGACCTTAATGCGATTGCAAATGAGAAAGATTCGCATTTACGATAGCGCCCGGCCGGCATTCAGCCGGAAAGAAAAATCACGAGGTCGAGTGTTCCATGCCGAATTCCACGTCGCGCCGCCTCCTGGCGGCGGCCATTCACCTGGCCCTGGGAGGGGCGAGTTTGAGTGCCATGGCCGCCGAGCCGGCCAAAGCCAGCCCGTCGGCCACCGATAGCTCACGTGCCGGGAAAGAGACGCAGCTCGGCAAGATCAGCGTCGATGACACGGTGAGTGAATACAAAGTCGACGCCGCGGAGTCGCCGAAGTACACCGAGCCTCTGCGCGATACCGCGCAAACCATAACCGTCATCCCCGCGCAGTTGATTCAGCAACAAGGAGCGCTCCTGCTGCGGGATGTGTTGCGTCAGAACGTGCCGGGCATCACGTTCGGAGCAGGTGAGGGCGGCAGTTACGGCGACAGCATCAACATCCGCGGCTTCACGGCGACCAACGATGTTGCGGTCGACGGGGTCCGGCAAAGCGCCAACACCACCCACACGGACCCGTTCAACACCCAGGCCATCGAAGTGGTTCAAGGCAGCAGCTCAGTGTATTCGGGCGTCGGCGCACTCGGCGGCACGATCAACTTTGTCTCGAAGCTCCCGGGCGCGACCGACTTCGCCAACTTCACCGCGGGAGCCGGTACGGCCGACTATGGACGCGCTACTGCGGACGTCAATGAACGGGTCGGCAACCCCGACCTCGGCATGGCATTCCGTGTCAACGCCATGGTGCATCGGAACGAGGTCGCCGACCGCGATGTCACGAGCTTTACGCGTTGGGGGTTCGCGCCATCCTTCACGGTCGGTCTCGACACACCGACGCGCTTCACGCTCGCTTATCTCCACGAGCACGACCGCAACTTGCCCGAGTACGGTATCCCCCTACGCAACTTCGCGCCGGTGCCCGGCGTTAATCGCAGCAACTACTACGGATTCAGCAATGTCGATGTCGAAAGGATCAACGACGACGCACTGACGGGGATTTTGACGCACGACTTCGGGGCCAGTGCCTCAATTCGCAATCTCACACGCGTGGAACAGTACGATCGCTACAGCATCACCGATGCCGCGGAAGGCCGCATTTGCCTTGCCCCGGGCCAATATCCGCTCGGCACCAATCTCCAGAGCCCCGGAACGACGTTGCGTTGCGGGGCCACAGGCGCGAGCTCGCTCGAAGGCGTGGGGGGGCCGACCTACACGCCCGGTGGACCGATCGGCAACCTGCGCGACACCCGCAACCGGATCCTCGCCAATCAGACCGACCTGACACTGCGCTTCACTACGGGCCGCATCGATCACACCCTCGTCGTCGGGGCCGCATTCTCACGCGAGTGGTATTGGCAAACCCTGGGGGGCAAATATCGTAACCCCAACGGCTCCACGTACCTGCTCCTCCCCGAGCCGCTCTATGAGCCCAACCATTACTTCACCCAGCCGCTGAATCTCACGGTCAACAGCAAGGCCCGGTCGACGGTCGACGACCAGGCGGGTTACGTCTTCGACACGCTGAAATTTCGCGAACACTGGCTGCTGGGGCTCGGCGCGCGCTATGAGCATGACAAGGCGAGTTATGAAAGCCGGGCCGCAACACCAGCGGCCAGCCTGACCGCGCCGCCCGGGCCCCTGGTTCCGGCGGCGACCAACCCCTTGGTGAACGACAACAACCTGTTCTCCTATCGAGCCACGCTGCTTTACAAGCCGGCGGAGCCCGGCAGCGTCTATTTCGCCTACGGTAACTCCAGGATTCCGTCCACTTCGACGGTCAACGGCAGTTGCACGACAAATTGCAACCTCGCACCGGAGAGCGACGTCAACTACGAAGTGGGGACGAAGTGGGACTTGCTCGGCGAGCAACTCGCACTCACGGCGGCGGTCTTCCGCACCGATCGCAGAAATTACCTGGTCGCCTCGGGCGATCCGAGCGTTCCGCAGCAGCAGTTGGATGGTAAGGCGCGAGTGGACGGAGAGCAGCTCGGGCTTGCCGGCAACATTACGCGTCGCTGGGCCGTCTTCGCCAACTACGCACACTTGCACAGCGAGGTACTGCAGAGCGTCTCCGACCACACGCTGGCATTGACGGGGATTGATGCACAAAAGGGCAACCCCCTGGCCAATACGCCGAAAGACTCGGCAAACCTGTGGACGACTTACAAGCTCCCGCGTGGGCTCACTCTCGGTTATGGTGTCAATTACACCTCCTGGGTGTGGACGACCGCGAGCAGTGCGACCCCGACGGCCGTTTATAACCGCGCGACCATTCCCGGTTTCGTCCTCCATAACCTGATGGTGTCCTACGACGTGAGCCGCATGCTCAACCTGCAGCTCAATGTGACCAACCTGTTCGACAAGGAGTACTTCACCCAGTTGCGCACCGTGTCGACCACGAGCGGCTGGGCTTATCCGGGGACCGGGCGCACGGCAATCCTGGCGGCCTCGTTCTCCTTCTGAAGGGCGCCACGACCATGATTCTCCATGTTCCGAACGTATTAACCCAGGCCCAGGTGAGCGACTTCCGCCGGCGCCTGGAGCAGGCCGGCTGGGTTGATGGCCGCATCACCGCGGGACACCAGTCGGTGCTCGTCAAACACAACCTGCAATTGCCACAAAGCGACCCGGCCGCTCGGGAGCTGAGCCAGGCAGTGCTCGCCGCACTCGAGGGCAACTCGCTGTTCTTCGCCGCGGCATTGCCGCGACAGATCTTTCCGCCGCTCTTCAACCGGTACCAGGTCGGCAACGGTTTCGGCAATCACATCGACAACGCGGTGCGCTACGACAACTCGAGACAGCCGCCTTTGCCGGTGCGCACGGACCTGTCGGTCACGCTGTTTCTGTCGGCTCCCGAAGAGTATGACGGGGGCGAGCTCGTGATCGAAGACCCTTCCGGCCTCCACCGGGTCAAGCTGCCCGCCGGTGACCTCGTCCTGTATCCGTCAACCAGCGTCCACCGTGTCGAGACCGTCTCGCGCGGTGAGCGCCTGGCGTCTTTCTTCTGGCTGCAAAGCCTGATTCGCGACCCGGGCGAGCGCCGGCTCCTGTTCGATCTGGACGTGGTGACTCAGAAGCTCGCCCGTGAGTATCCGGGCCATCCGGCGATGGTCGAGCTGACCGGCGTGTATCACAACCTGCTGAGGCGTTGGACGGGTATATGACCAACCTCGACACGGCGGCCGCCGCGAAGCTGCGGCGATTGCGCGTCCACCGGTTGATCCGACAACTGCACTTCTGGATCGGCGCATGGGGCGCGATCGCCGCGGTTCTGTTCGGCGTCAGCGGATTTCTGCAGAACCATCGCGGTCTGCTGAAACTGCCACAGGGCAGCGCCACCGAAGTCTCGAAGACCGAGATTCCCGTACCGGAAGCGGCACGTGCCTCGCCCGACGCCTTGAAGACCTGGCTGGCCAACTCGCAGCACTTGCAACTCGAAATGCAGCGCGGTCCGCCGGGACGGCCACGCGGTGAAGGCAGGGGCGGCCGCTGGGTGCTCTCGGGCGGCAATGCCCGCACCACTACCCAGGTTGAATACACTCCGGGCTCTGAGACGGCTGTGGTCCGCAATACCGTTCAGAGCCCTCTCGCGGTTCTCGAGCGCCTGCACAAGGGTGTCGGCGGTGGAGTCGCCTGGATACTGTTGTCAGACAGTTTTGCGTTGGGCATGGTAGCCCTCGGCGCCAGCGGTCTCATTATGTGGTCGCGGGGCCGAACCGCGCGACAGATGATGGTCAGTATCGTTGGCGCCGCCGCGGTTGTGTTTATTCTGATCGGCGCGAGCGCTATCGTGTGACGGTGGCTGCCGAGTGCTGCAGTGTTTCCGGGGTGGTGCATGCAAGTGAGTCGTCGTGATCTGATCAGGTGGGGCGTCGCCGGCGTTGGAGTGGCGCTGCTCGGAAAAAATGCCCGCGCGGCGACGTGCTCGGTCGGGAAGACTCTGCAGCAGGTCGCCGAGCTGGTGCTCGCGGACCTGCCTGAAATCGGTGCTTACAACGGAGTGCCCGAGGCTCTCAACGGTGGTTCCCTCGCGCGGCGCATGGATGACTGGTCTCCCGCCGGCGTCGAACACTTTCGCGCCACGCTTGCCCGAGCGGCTCGGATCCTCGCCGGTATCGATTGTGCCGGGACCGGTCCGGCGGCACTGCAATGGGTAGCCGCCCGCGAGCTTATTGCCGCAGGTACGCGCACCGACGCGATCCACTATGGCCGGCCCAATCCATTCTGGTTCTCGGGGCACGTGCCCTATGTCATAACACCCGTTGCCGGGCCTCACATCGATACACCCAATGCAATGCTGGTGCAGCAGTCGCTTGCCACTCCCGCGGCCGTCGATGCCTGGTTGGAGAAGCTCGAATCGTTCGGACGGGGTTTCGATGCGGTGAGCGAGAAAATCGCCGCCGACGAAGCACTAGGTTGCCGCCCGCCGAAGATCCTCATCCACAAGTCATTATCGGTCCTCGATGCTTTTGTGGCGGGCGATGCTGTCAATCACCCGCTGATCGCCGCGTTACGCACGCGAACCGCCGCAGCGGGTCTCGATCCGAAACTGCGCGAAGCGGCTGAGCGTCGCGCGATAGCGGCGCTGGAGCGCACTGCACGCCCCACTTACACGCGTCTCAGGGAAAAACTCGCCGCGATGGAGTCGCGCGGTCAGGAAAGCGCAGGTGTGTGGGCGCAGCCTGAGGGTGAGGCCCTCTACGCCGCAAATGTGCGGGCACTTGGGGATTCGCCGCTGCAACCGGCCGAGATCCATCGCCTCGGACTGGAGGAGATGCGGCGGATTACGGGCGAAATGGACACGCTGCTGCGTGCCAATGGTTATAAAACCGGGACTGTCTCGGAGCGCTATCGCAGTGTCAGTCTCGAGCCCCGCTTCCGCTTCCCGGACAATGATGCAGGCCGCCAACAGGTGCTCGACTACGTTCGCGGGCTCATTCGGAGTGCGGAGGCCAGAAATCCAACCTTCCTCCCGCCGGATCTCTTCCCACGTGCAAAGCTCGAGGTACGCCGGACGCCGCCGTCGACTGAAGCCGGCGCGCCATTCGCCTACTGTGACTCCCCTACACTCGATTCCAACATTCCGGCCATATTCTGGTTGAATCTGCGGGACATGAGCGCGGTGACGCGGGTAGGTCTACCAACCGTGGTCTATCACGAAGCCGTGCCAGGGCACTTCACGGCGGGTGCCGTCCAACACCTGGCCGCCGATCAGCCGGTGCTTCTCAATATCGCCGCGTTCAATGCCTACAACGAGGGTTGGGCATTGTACGCGGAGCGGCTGATGGCCGAGCTCGGCGCCTACGAGCACGATCCATTCGGCAACCTGGGCCGGCTCAGTGACGACCTGTTCCGTGCGATCCGCCTCGTAGTGGACACTGGATTGCACCATCTGCGGTGGACTCGCGAGCGCGCCATCCAGTTCATGATGGAAACCTCGGGCAATGCCGAGAGCGAGGTGGTGGCCGAAGTTGAGCGATATATGGCGTGGCCTGGCCAGGCACTAGGCTATAAGCTGGGTGAGCTGCGCCTGCTCGAGATGCGGGAAGGCTTGCGGCGCCGTCCGGGCAAACGCTTCGACCTTCCGGATTTTCACCGCGCAGTGTTGGCTGGCGGCGCTTTGCCGCTGGACATCGTGGCCAAGCGGGTTGCGGAGCTGACTTGAAAGGGCTGACATGCGGCAAAAGACACGTAGCGCAGGAAAAATTCTGTTTGCACTGGCCGCCCTGTGTGCCTGGCAACTCTCGTCCGGCGCGAAAGCAACCCTCCCGCCGGACCTTGCCCGCGCCGCGGCCGACTATGATCGGGCACAGATTCAGGGCGATAAGGCCCTGCTCGAGCGGCTCCTGGCGGAGGACTATCACCTCGTCAATGGAAGCGGCCAGGTGGAGTTGAAGCCGCAGTTCGTCGCCGAATCGGTCGACCCGGCGTTCAAGTTGGAACCCTTCGTGGTGGAGAATCCCATTGAGACCGTCTGGAACGGCGGCGCCGTGCTGGCCGGTGAGGTGCACCTCGAGGGCCAGGACCACGGCAAGCCGTTCCAGGCGCACTTTCGTTTCGCCGACGTGTGGCGCAAACGCAATGGGGCTTGGCAGGTCGTGTTCACCGAAGTCACCCGCCTGCCGAACTGATCGCGTTATCGTCCTGGCCGCCGGGGTATGTCAGGGGAGAGTGGCTCCCCTAATTCCGGTGGAACACCATGGTGGAGTCCAGCATTCTGCCGTCCGGAAGAGTGCCCTTCGTCACGACCGTCAGGGTTTTTTCATCCGTCGAGACGCGACGCGTGGCGACGATGGCGGGCTTGCCAGCGCGCTTCTGCGTGATTTCAGTGGTCAGCCGGTCGATGCGTTTGAGCGAGATCTTGTTGCCGCCCAGGGAGCCGACCATGTCGTAATCCTTGCCGTCATAGCGCGCCTGGTAGTGGACGAACGTGGGTTTGCCTTCGCCGCTGATGCCACGCGAGGTCATCTTTTCCAGGCCATCGCCGAAGGAGTAGGTCCGCATCTGTCCCTTGGGGCCGGGGGCGGGCGTGAAGCTGGATTTTGCGACATCGAGGAGCCAGGTGCCTACCAGGGGCTCACTGTGATCCTGGGCGAGGGCGAGTAGCGGGAGAAGCGCACCTGCAATGATTGTCAGGAAAGTACCGGGTCTTGCTCTGCTCATACAATCCCCCAGCCATTGTGGCGCGCCTCAAAGCGGCGTCAACTCGACACGAGCGGATACCCTGACTCTCGCCAGGCCTTCATACCGCCATCGAGAGCGATCGCGCGTTGGAACCCTATCTGGCGTAGCGTGGCGGCCGCGAGCGTCGATACGCGGCCGAATTCACACACTGCGAGAATGCGTAATGTCGGATCTGGCAGCTCTTCGTTGACTCTGAGCTCGAGCTGACCGCGCGGCAGGTGACGCGCGCCAGGCACATGCCCGGCGGCGAAGGCATCCCGCTCGCGGACGTCGAGAATGACGAGCTCGCTATCGCGCGCGTCGACCCGCGCCTTGAGCTCATCGAGCGACATGAAGGAAACCAGTGCGGACGCTTCTGACAGCAACTGCGCGATGGTCTTGCCGCCCGAGAGATTCGTACGCAACGCTTCGGTGAGGTGCGTTGGCATGGAGAGATTCAGATTGCGCATCATCTCCACGAATTCGCCGCGATCGCGTTTCTGCAGGCGCGGGTTTTGCTGCAGCTCCTGCCCCAGGACCGTGTGGTCCCGGTTCTTGTACTCGTGCGCGGGATAGACCTCGAGTGTTGGATCCAACCGCAGGAGGCGGTTGAACAGGCTGTCGTGCAGTGCCTCGGGGTCGCCTGTGGGCAGGTCCGTCCGCCCGGTGGCGCCGATGAGGAGGGTGTCGCCGGTGAACAGCCGATTCTCGACTCGCAGGCACATGGAATCCCGTGTGTGCCCGGGTGTGTGCATGACGTTGATTCGCAGCTTCCCAAGGACCATCGACTCGCCGTCGCCCAACCGCATGTCGACGAAGGGGGCGGGACTCGATTGATGCATCGCTATGGGGACGTCGAGCCGTCGGGCGAGCTCGCGAGTGGCCGAGAAGTGATCCGCGTGAGTATGCGTGTCGATGAGGTGCCGGATGCGCAGTCCATGCTGGTTGGCGAGCGCGAGGTAGCGGTCGATCTGGCTCAGCTCCGGGTCGATGACCACGGCTGCGCAGGTCTCCCCGCAACCGACCAGGTAGGACCGGCAGCCCCCCGTCGCGATCTGTTCGAACAGCATGTCTTCGCCTTCTTTGTGGACGATGAGGGGATGTTACGCCCCTTTGGCCGGGGGCTGTAACCGCAGCGCAGTGGAGGGATTCCTGCAGACGCGCCAGCGGCGCGACGCGGGGTAACCGCCTCGGCGGGAGTCGAAACTCCTTTAGAATGGGGCCCCCGGCTACCTGGAACCCGTGGACGATGCGTTATCTTACTGTTGCCGCTCTGCCCGTGGTCTGCGCGCTGATCGGGTGTGCCTATTGGAAGTCGAGCTCACCTGGATCTGCACCGCCGCAGTCGGCCGGGCCGCAGAGCCCGGCTCATACGACGGGTGCCGGGAGTCCGCCGCGGAGCACTTCCGCTCCGCCGTCGTCGACCCCGGCGCCTCCGTCAACTGCCGCCGATCAAGCGGCGGCGTCAAAGTCCGCTGGCAGCGCCGGTAGTGCCGGCTCTGCGCCACGCCAAGCGCCGCCGGCCAAGGACGCCAGGTCTCAATCATCAACGGCGGGTGGGCCCAAACAGAAACCGCCGTCCGCGAGCAAGTCGGAGCAGCCGAAGTCCGCAACGCCGTCGACCGCGGGAGCCCCGGCCGCCGCCAACGCGACCGCCTCTGGGACGCCGCCTGCTGCGCCCGCCGCGGCGAAAGCGAATCCGCCGAGCGCGCCGGCGCTGGATCTCACCTCCCTGGAGCAACGGTTGAAGGACACGAAGGCCATCGGCCTGTTCACCAAGCTCTCCTTGAAGAACCAGGTGGATGACCTGCTGAAACAGTTCCGCGCCTTCTACGACCGCAAGTCTGCCGTTTCCCTGGAGGACCTGCGGCAAAGGTATGATCTGTTGCTGCTCAAGGTGCTGAGCCTGCTGCAGGATGGTGACCCGCCGCTGGCGAGTGCCGTCTCGGGCTCCCGCGAGGCCATCTGGGGCATTCTGTCCGACCCGCAGAAATTCGCGAAGCTTTAACGCGTCACAGGAGTTATCAGACATCATGGTCCGTCGTAAATCCGTTCTGGCTCTGGCGGCCGTGGCCGCTCTCGGTCAACTCGCCATCGGGGTCGCCGCCGACTCATCCCTCGGCAAAGACCTCGGAGCCACGATTGCTTTGCAGGGCATGCCGTGTGACAAGGTCGTCGAGGCGAAACGCAACAGTGACAGCGACTACACCGCCACCTGCAAGGACGGTAACCGCTATCACGTCTTCGTCGATGCGAGCGGACGGGTCGTCGTGCAGAAGATCTGACCGCCATGAGCCCGTTGAGCACGAAACTGGAGCGCGGCCTCGAGCTCGTGCTGTTCGTGAGCCGCTGGCTGCTGGCGCCGCTCTACCTCGGCATGATCGCCGCCCTCGTGCTGATCCTGTACGTTTTCTTTCACGAGTTGGTCGAGCAGTTCCGGCACGCCAACGGGCTGGACGGCGAAGGGGTGATACTCCTGTCGCTCTCGCTGATCGACCTGTCGCTGACCGCCAACTTGATCCTGATCGTGATGTTCTCCGGGTACGAGAACTTCGTCTCCAAGCTGCACATCGCCAACCACGAGGACCGTCCGAGCTGGATGGGCACCGTGGACTTCTCCGGTTTGAAGTTGAAATTGATCGCCTCGATCGTGGCGATCAGCGGCATTGCATTGTTGCGCTCGTTCCTGCCGCTCGGCGATCGCAGTGTTCCCGTCGAGGGCGCGCGCATCGCGTGGATGGTGGCGATCCACCTGACTTTCGTCGTGTCCGGCGTACTGTTGGCGCTGATGGATTGGCTCACCTCCAGAACAGAGGAACATGGACATTCCGGGTGATCGTCGGGTATACCCGCAGGAGTGAAGCTCTCCTTGACTCTGACCTACCTGACCCTGGCCGCGCTCGCCTGTGCCGGCCCGGGCTGCGGTTCCGGCTCAGGCATGCAAGTCTCTTTACCGCCGGGAACGCCGCCAGCTCCCGCGGGGACCGGCCTCAATAGAGTCAACCACATCATTGTCGTGATGATGGAGAACCACTCGTTCGACAACTACCTCGGAGCACTGGCGTACGCTCCGGCAAGTCCGTATCACACCGCCGCGATGGGTTGTGCGGCCAACGATCACAGTTGCGTCGACGGTCTCCTGTGCAGTCGCGATGCGGCGGGCGGCCTGGTCTGCAGCGATTCAAACCTGAAGGACACCGGGGTTGCGGTGATGGCGTTCCACTACCCGAGCCGCTGTGTCGTGCCCGATCTCGATCACTCCTGGCCGGGGTCTCACATGGAGGCGAACTTCAGCGCTCCCAACAGCGCGCTGACCAATCCGTTGAATGATGGTTTCATCCGGGTGAACGCCATCACGGAGCCGGCGTCCGGCAATGCGACCATGGGCTTCTATACCCAGGGCGACTTGCCGTTCTACTACGACCTGGCGCAGAAGTTCGCCATCGACGACCGTTACTTCGCCGCCGTGATGGGGCCGACTCTTCCCAACCGTTTCTATCTCATCGCGGCGACGTCGTTCGGTCACGTGGATACGGGCGATCCGGCACCCTCGGGCGCCTCCAAGCCGATGAACGGCACGATATTGGATCTCCTGGACAAGGCGGGCATCGCGTGGACCAACTACTTCCAGGACGGACCGCAGGAAGCCTCTTTCCGAGCGCCCACGGGAGCGGCGACGGATCCGCACTTCCAACCCGTGCAGACGTTCCTGACCTATGCGTCCGGCGGCGGCACCTTGCCGCCAGTGTCTTTCGTCGATCCTGGATTTGGCGGTGCCGATGAGAACGACGAGCATCCACCCACCGACATTCAGCGGGGCCAGGCCTTCGTATCCCAGATTGTCAATGCGGTTCGCAACGGACCTTACTGGCAGGATTCCGTCATCTTCATAACATGGGATGAGCACGGCGGGTTTTATGATCACGTGGCACCGCCGGCGGCGCCGCAGGGCTCCGCGCGGACACCGGACGGAATCTCTCCTGGTCAGTGCGCCGACCTCTCCGCCCCGCCAGCGAGCCAACAGCCGGGCGGTGGATTCGGTTGCAGCTCGAGCGTGCGCGAGGCCCAGGCCCTGTGTCCCGCGTTGGCCCAGAATCCCAACGGTCCCTACCCGGCGAACTGCGCGAGCTTCGACCAACTCGGGTTCCGCGTGCCTTTCCTGGTCGTGTCGCCCTTCGCGAAGCCGCACTATGTGTCACACACCGTTGGCGATCACACTTCGATTCTCGCCTTCATCGAAGCGCGGTTCCTGGCTCGAGCGCACCTGACATTACGGGATCAGAATGCCGACACGCTCGCGGACCTCTTTGACTTCGACAACGCTTCTTCGCTGAGCACTTCGGTTACCCAGGCGCAACTGCCCACCGTGGATTGCACGCCCGGCCAATAGCCGGATGCATACGTCGTGCCGTGGAGGCAGAATCCGCATGAAGAAATGCGTTATGACACATCCCATCGCCCCTGTTGCCAGCCCCTGCTAGTGTAGTTTCCAGAACGAGAAGGAGTAGCTGTCATGCTGATGCAGGCAGCGTTCCGGTTAGGGGCTGGATCAACCTGTTTACTTGCCGCGGCGGCTGCGGTTGCGACGCCGCCCGCCGGACCTGCACCTCCGCCGCAGTCTCCTGAGGTTATGTTATATATGAGCTGGCCGGTGGGGGCCGGCAGCCGCGGCGCGCCACCGAAGTTCAGCCTGCGACTCGGGCAGGCGCGCATGGGCGGCAATAGCGGCAACCCCCTGGCGATCGGCGACCCGATGCGGCACCGCGAGTTTCTCCGACTGGAAATCTCGGGCCGCCAGGATGTGTCCGCACGGGATATACATGCACTCGACATGCGAGTGAGGTTCGCGGGTCGGTTGACCTACGACATCAATCACGGTGTGTTTGGTTTGCACGCGGAATCCCGGAGTCTTCCCGCCTTGGCTCCGCCCAAACGACCCGCGCTCCATAGCACGAGCGTGGCGGTCAGGTGATCGAGCGGACGCAATCACTCATTCGAGTGTGATCGCCTCCGAGGTGGTCACCCGCGCCAGGCGCGGGAAAATGTATCGGAAGCTGGCGCCGTGGACTTCGGCATTCATTGCGCCGCACAGGTCCTCGGGAATAACCAGCTCGTAGCCGTGTTCCGCCGCGCTGCGCGCGGTGGATTCAACTCCGATGTTGGTCGCGATGCCACCCAGCACGATGCGGCGAATGCCGCGGCGACGCAGTTGCAGGTCCATCTCCGTCCCATGGAACGCGCCCCAGTTCCGCTTGGTGATGAGGAGATCCTCGGGCGGTAGCGGTTCCGGGAGCTCGTCCCAGCCGGGCGGGAGCGCCGCGTAAGGGGTCGGTTGATCGACCGGCGGTCGGAACGCGTCGGCCAGGTTGGTTGCGAAGGACACGCGGACCCAGATCACCAGGGCTCCTGACTCGCGAAATCGCCGGGCCAGGTCCTTCGATCGCTGGTAAACGTCAGCGGCAGCGTGTGGTGCGACCGGCATGGCCAATACGCCCTTTTGCAGGTCGATCAGGACCAACGCGGTGTCTTTCGGATTAAGCTGCATGAAAATCTCCGCCAAACCGGGGGAAGGAGTAACATGAGGATACCCTCATGTAATTCGGATTATGAGGAAAGGCTCATAAATGTCAAGCGACCCTGAAACTGCGGTCGCGCGCGTGCCTAAGCGAGCGCGGGGCAAACAGCGTGTGGCTGAGCTCTTGCAGGCGGCCGCGGCCGTGTTTGCCGAGAAAGGCTACGAGGCCGCGACAATGACCGAGATTGCCGCGCGCGCCGGCGCGCCGATCGGCTCGCTTTACCAGTTCTTTCCGGTCAAGGAGGCGTTGGCTGACAGCCTGGTGCAGAACTACGTCGCGGTCCTGGTTGCCGACTTGCAGGAATTGGAAGCACGCGCCGCGCAATTGGACTTGCCGGTGTTGGTCGAGCGGCTGTTTGGTTTGCTGCGGAGTCATCCAGAAGAGCGTGCCGCGGCGCTGCCGTTGGCGGAGGCGAGGATGGATGAGAAAACACGGCGCACCACGTTCCGTCACATGGTCCGCAAGCACATTGCGGCGATCCTGCGGGCGCGCGCTCCGTCCTTGTCTCAGGACGGCGCACGTGACCTGGCGATTGTAGTGCTGCAGATGATGAAGGCCGTCAGCGCGCTGAGCGACGAGGACGGATTACCCGGGCGCGCCGCTGGAATGCGGGAGCTGCAGCTACTGGCCCTGCGGTATCTCGAAGAGCACCTCGACGGTGTGAGCAGGTGAATGCGGTTCGTTACACGCGGGTTGCAGTCGTCCTACACTGGCTGATCGCGCTGTTGCTGTTCGGTCAGATCGGATTCGGCTGGTTCCTCGAGAGCATTCCGCGTGGCACGCCCGCGCGCGGGTTCTATGTCAATCTCCATAAGTCCACCGGACTGACACTGGCCCTGCTCATTCTCGCCAGGTTGGTCTGGCGTATCGTGCAGCGTCCGCCCGAGCTTCCCTCGCTCATGCCTCTCTGGGAGCGCACCGCCGCCAATTGGAGTCACGTGGCCTTGTATGTCTGCATGTTGGGAATGCCGCTGTCGGGCTACATCGCATCCAACTTCAGCAAGTACGGCGTGAAGCTATTCAATTCCGTCACACTCCCGCCCTGGGGGACGGACGACGCGCGGATCTACGCAATATTCAATACGACGCACCAGGTGCTGTCGTACCTGTTCGTGGCCCTCATCGTCGCCCACGTCCTGGCTGCCCTGCGCCACCTCTCCCGCAAGGATGGTGTTTTCGACCGCATGACCTAGGAATGCTGCTTCGCAGCGCCGGGCTTTACAGCCACTGTGCTGCTGTGCATACTGTGTCTACAGTGAATACAGAGATGCACAGTGCCTTCGTCGTATCCCAGACTGACCCGCGGCCGCTGTATTTGCAGATCAAGGACCAGATCCGGCATCGCATCGCGGTCGGAGCACTCAAGCCGGGCGACGAGATTCCCTCGATCCGGGCCCTCGCGGCCGGCGCCCGGGTCAGTGTCATCACCATCAAGCGGGCCTACCTCGAGCTCGAGCTCGAAGGGATCATCCAGACCCGTCATGGCCGCGGCTCTTTCGTCGCCGAAGGGGTCCGCCTGGCTGACACGCTCAATCAGCAGGAGCTCGATCAGCACCTCCAGGCAGCCGCTCGCGTGGCGGCCCTGCTGCACCTCACCGATGACGACCTCGTCGAGCGGCTGCGCAAGGTCCGCCGTGAGCTCGCCGAGAGAAAGCCATGATGAGCCCTGATACCTCACTCGCGTTCACACTCCGGGGTGTCCGCAAGGCCTTCCGGTACTTCGCGCTGGACGGGCTCGATCTGCAGCTGCCCCTGGGTCAGATCATGGGCCTGGTGGGTCCCAACGGCGCGGGCAAGAGCACGACCATCCGCCTGTTGATGGGGTTGATCGCCCCGGAGGCCGGCGTGATCGAGGTGTTGGGCCAACGTGTGCCCGAGCACGCGGCACGGGCCAAGCGTGATGTCGCGTTCGTCGCCGAAGACATGCGCCTCTATGGCGCGGCGACGCTCGCGTGGCACATGCGCCTGGTCGCCTCGATATTTCCCAACTGGGACGAGGTGTATGCGCAGCAGTTGCTCAAACGCTTCAACCTGCACGCCGAGCAGCCGACCCGCGGCCTCTCGCGCGGTGAGCACATCAAGGCGATGCTGCTCCTCGCGCTCGCCCGCCGCCCGCGACTGTTGGTACTCGATGAGCCGACCTCCGGGCTGGACCCGGTCGCCCGCTACGAGCTGCTGAGCGAGTTGATGGAGATCGTGCGCGATGACAGCCGCTCGATCCTGTTTTCCTCGCACAACACGCTCGATGTCGAGCGTGTCTGCGACCAGATCGCCTTCCTCGACCGGGGGCGACTGGTCGATGTTTCGGACAAGGAGGCCTTCCTCGAGCGGTGGCGGCGGCTGCAGCTCGATGTGCCACCCGGGGTAACGTTACCGGTCCTGGCGGATGTCGTGGAGGTTTCCTCCAGCGCGCGGCTGGCGACGCTGACGACCAACAACTATCAGCCTGAGCTGCAAGCGACGCTGGAGCGCGCCGGCGCGCGGGTGCACGAAGTGCAGCGCATGTCGTTGGAAGAGATATTCGTGGCGAGCGTCATGCGCAGCCGCGGGGAGGCCGCGTCGTGAGCTCCGTTTTCTGGGCCCTGGTACGCAAGGACATGTATGTCCTGCGCGTGTTCGCGATGACAGGAGTGGCGACAGGCCTGGTGGCCCTCGGCGCGATGTTGACCGGCAAGGTGGGTTTCGCGATCGGCGGCATCCTCTACCTGACCGCCCATATCGCCATGGGCATCATGATCGGGATGTACGGCTTCATGTCGGACCGCAAGGAGCAGACCCGCCTGTTCTCACTCAGCTTGCCGATCTCCGGTCAACATCATGACCTGGCCAAGCTGACCGCGGCCTTTGCCACTTACGGCATTCCATGGGCCATCCTCACCGGCGCGGCCGCAATGGTGGTGCTGCTGTCGGGGGTTTTTCCGCGGGGCTTCCTGGTCTACGGACTGCTGGTCCAAGGCTGCTGCCTCGCGCTGTTCAGCGTGTTCGTCGCGGTGCTGTTCGTCGCCAAGACCGAGCCCCTGGCGGGCCTGGCAATTATTGTGACCAACATCCTGTTCAGCCTGTTCATGATGACACTGGCCCAGGAGTCGATCAGCGGCTCGATGAAAGGGCCGCGGATTGTCTGGTCGGATGCCGCGCTCACTCTCGCTGCCTGCGAGACCGGGCTGGCAGTGCTCGCGGTGGTGTTTGCGATTTCCATCATTCTCCGTAAGCGGGATCATCTTTGAGGGAGATCTGTCATGGCTGCTCAGGATCGCGTCCATTCTCTCGATGCCGTGCGCGCGTTCGCGCTGCTGCTTGGCGTTGCTTTCCACGCCTGCATGTCCTTCGTCCCGGGAATGCTTCCGGGTATCTGGGTGACCGTCGACAAGACGCCCAGCGTCGCACTCGGCCAGTTGTTCTTCATCGCGCATATTTTCCGGATGTCGTTGTTCTTTGTCATGGCGGGCTACTTCGCGCGCCTGCTCTACATGCGTTCAGGCCTGCGCGGCTTCTGGGTAAACCGGCTCAAACGCATCGCCGTGCCGATGATTGTCGGCTGGTGCGTGATATTCCCGATCTTCGTGGTGGTGGAGACGTGGGGCGTGCGCGAGGTGTTTGGAGGCCATATGCCTCCAGCCGCAGCCCGGCCGAAAATGCCGCCCGGATTCTTTCCTTTCATGCACTTCTGGTTCCTGTACGCGCTGCTCCTGTTGTACCCCACTGTGCTCGGCTTGCGACGCGCGTTCTTGTGGATCGACCGGGGTAACGCACTGCGTGCGCTGGTGGATCGCGTATCAAGGGTGATTGTCGCGACGCCCGCCGCGATCATATTGGCTCCCGCGATTCTCGGCGCGCCGCTCGCGTTGACACTGTATCTGCGCAAGGCCTGGATCTACTGGGGTGGAATTCCGGCGCAGGACGTGACCTACATTCCGCAACTCACTGTGATGGTCGGATTCGGCACCGCCATGATCGTGGGGTGGTTGCTGCATCGTCGCGCCGATCTTCTGCAGTCGCTCGAGAAGCGCTGGGTCGGTCACTGCGTGGTTGCGCTCGGCGCGACGCTGTATTGCTGCTGCGTCGCCGGAACGAAGATGGTATTCGTGCCTGAGCCGATGGATGCCGCGAAAGCCTTCTTTGCGCTCAGTTATGTCGTCGCCCTGTGGTCCTGGGTGTTGGGCATCGTTGGAGTGTCGCTGCGCTTCCTGTCAGGCGAGAATCGAATCATCCGGTACGTTGCCGATTCGTCCTACTGGATCTACATCGTGCATTTGCCGGTGGTGGCGACGCTCGATATTGTGGTGCGTAGCTGGCCAGTGCACTGGGCGCTCAAGTACGGATTTGTCGTGTCGGTGAGCTTTGGGGTGTTATTCGCGAGCTATCACTATCTCGTGCGCCCGTCCTTCATTGGTAAGTGGCTCAACGGTCGCAAATATCCGCGCCACGCGGCCCCGACGCTGCCGCTTCCCGGGATGCGCATGGCGTGAGCATCGCAAGGCAGGCCTGACTTCAAACGTCAGGCCTGCCAGGGCCGAGGTCGTGCAGACTCAACGGTGCAGTATATCGTCGCAGTCGGTCCCGCCCCGGGCCACGCAGCGGTCGTAGGCGGTACGTTTTTCCTGCTCACGTACGGAGTCGCCGCGTGGACTGTTGGAATCGACCGGCGCGTTGAGAATGGCGTCGCAGTCACCGCGACCTTCTGCTCGACAGCGCTCGAAGTCGTTCCTGCGCGCCTCGTCGCGCGAGGCTGCTACGTTCATACGGTGTTCAGGAGTTGCTACACACCCCCCTGCGAAGATCATAAATGTGGTGAGGCCAAGCGCCGCCACGGACAAATAGCCCTTCATCTTGCGCTCCCCTCCGGCTGCACCGGAGCTGTTAGTGTCTGCAGAGGGAGTTAGCAATCGCTGTACCTATTCGCGGGGTGTCAGTGATAGGTCACAGTCAACAAAGGGGCGCGCTGGCGGCGGTTGGGGCCGGTCGTGTCATCGATTTGCACCAACGTCTCAATGGCAGGCCCGAGATCTTCCATGATACGCGCCTGGAAATCGACCAGGCCCAGCCGTTGGGCGGCAATCATCAGGGGTGTGACATCGACGGATACAAAAGTCTCGATGTCGTTCTTGTTGACGTCACCCTGGATGAGGACGGACGCAAGCGCGGGCTGCGCGTTGCGGTCGAAGTCGGTGCCGATGAGATTCGGCGGTTGAAACGAGACGAGGTCGACGCGGATCGGGACGCTGCCGTTGGGCGGCTCCACGTCGTCGACGAAGACTTCGAGAAAGGCGGAATCGATAATGGCATCGCCCGGTACACCCCCCGGTCCTTCCAGGGAGAAGTCGAGGAAGGTGCGGAATTCGGTGCCGGCGACCGGATCGATCCCGGCGAAAGTGCTTTGTACCGAAGAGGACATCCCTTGCGTCACGACGTAGACGCCGGGCGCGGTCTGCTCGATATCGCCGTCGTAGGCCGGATCGCTTACGATCTGGGTGACCACCTGGGGTGGGCCGTTGTTGTCGCCACCACCGCCGCCACAACCGCAAAGGCCCAGCAGGGCCCCCATTCCTGCAATCAGAAAGCCGTAGACCCTCACTTCGTCCCTCCCTTCGCGCCGCATTCGAGTGTAACTAAATGTAAGATACCCCGAACTGGCTGAAGGTTCCGTGAACAAATGTCGGCCCGGCGCGTTGTAAGAGAACGAGGGTGCGCACTGTGCGCATAGCCATGTTGTGCTCAATAATGCCGGGGAGAGGTATGAAGAAAACCTTGTTAACCGTTCTGGTGCTTGCCGTGTCGAGCGCGTCGTTGGCCCAGGTTGGGACCACCGTGAAGGAAGGCGCCAAGGCGACCGCCGAGAAAGCCAAGGAAGTCGGCGATCAGACCAAGGGCGCGTTCTCTTCGGAGCCCAACAAGTCAGTCGACAAGGCGAAAGCGCACGTCCACAAGGCCAAGGCACATCATCACGCTGGGGCAGCGAAGGATGCGGCCAAGGAGATCCCGAAGTAGCTCTTTCAGTGTTGGGCGGCGCGCTGTTGGTAAACCACCGCGCCGTCGAACACTGTGGTGTACACGCGCGCTTTGTCCAGGTCCGCGGGCGGGATATTGAAAATATCCGCGGTCAGGACCACGAGATCCGCCAGCTTGCCGGGCTCCAGTGAGCCCTTCACCTGTTCCTGGTGCTCGGCGTATGCCGAGCCAACCGTGTAGGCATGCACCGCTTCGGCGACGGTGATGCGCTGTTGCGGTACCCACCCTCCGGGGTTTTTGCCATCGAGCGTGCGACGCGTGGCGGCGGCATAGATGCCCAACAGGGGATCGAGCGGCGCGACCGGCCAGTCCGAGCCGAAGGCGAGTACCGCGTGGTGATCCAGCAGCAGCCGCCAGGCGTAACTCGACTGGATACGGACCGGACCGAGCTCCTTCTCGGCCCAGCGGCCATCGTCGATCGCGTGATAGGGCTGCATCGAGGCAATGACGCCGAGTGTTGCGAATCGCCCCGCATCCTCGGGGCGCAGATGTTGGACGTGCTCGATGCGGAAGCGCCGGTCGGCGGGCCCATTCTCGTGCTCCGCGCGCTCGAAGATATCGAGCACGGTGTGAATCGCCCGGTCACCGATCGCATGGACGGAGATCTGCAGTCCCACCTTGTCCGCACCTTGTATGCTGGCGTAGTAACCGGCGGAGTCCGACAAATCGGAGCTCGATAAGCCGCTGTAGCCCGGCTTGTCCGCGAACGGGGCGTCCATCCACGCCGTCTCCGAGCCTAACGCGCCATCCGCGAAACTTTTCAGGTTGCCCATGCGTAACACCGGGCTGCCAAAGGCGGCCTGCACACCGGCAGTCGCGAGAGCCTTCCAGTCCCGCAAGGGGTTGGCGTTGTAGACCCTGACCCGCAGCTTTCCGTTGCGTGCGAATTTCTCGAGCTCCCGGAATTTCAGCGCGGAGTATTGATCTGTGGGCGCGTCCCAGAGGTTCTGCACGCTGGTCACGCCGTGGCTGGCCGCCTCCTGCATGGCCGCCTCGAGGGCGGCGTCGAGCTCGCTTTCCGGCAACGCTGGCATCACACGTTCCACTAGCGAGGTGGCCTCGTCCTTGAACACGCCAGTTGGATTGCCCTGTGGGTCCCGGACGATCTCGCCTCCCGGGACATCTTTGGTGTTCCGATCGATCCCGGCAAGTTTCATGGCAGCTGCGTTCGCGAGCGCCATGTGACCATCCGAGCGCCAGACAAACACCGGGTTGTCCGGCGTCACGGAATCGATCACCTGGTGCGTCGGCAAGTTTGCCGGGGTCCAGCGCTGGTGATCCCAGTTGCCGTTGCGGATCCAGACCCCCTGCGGCAATTTCCGGGCGTAGTCGCCGATGCGACGGCCGAATTCATCGACACTGTTGACGTCGTCCAGATGCACGCCGATGAGATAATCGCCGCCACTTATGAAGTGGACGTGGGAGTCGTTGAATCCCGGCACCACGCGCCGGCCGCCCAGGTCGATGACCTTGCAATCGGGGCCGGCCAGCTTGCGCACGGCCTGCGATGACCCGACCTCCAGGATCCGGTTGCCCTCGATGGCAATGGCTTGGCCTTCAGGCTGCTTGGGGTTCTCGGTCCAGATCTTGCCGTTGATGAGAATCAACGTCGCGGAGTGCGCGTACGCGGCATTCGCGGCGAGCGCTGCGAGCAGGGTTACCGCAAAGCAGGGCGCGCTGCGCATAGTATTGGAGGCTCCTAGCTGAAGTAGTACCGGGTGAGGTGAAAGAAAATCGGGGACGCGAAGCTCAGGGAGTCGATGCGATCCAACATGCCGCCGTGGCCCTCGATCATGGTACCCCAATCCTTGACGCCCATGCTGCGCTTGACGGCGGACAGCGCGAGGCCGCCCAGAAAGCCCATGACGACAATGACCAGGGCCATGGCGAGCGCCTGCAGCGGCGAGAAGGGCGTGATCCAATACATCGCCGCGCCGATCAGCGTCGCCGCGACACCCCCTCCGACGAGGCCTTCCAGCGTCTTGGAGGGGCTCACGACCGGGGCCACCTTCGTCCGGCCGAACAAGCGACCAAACACATACTGCAGGACATCGCTGAGCTGGACGATCAACACCAGGTAAAAGATCAACAGCGCGTTCTGGCCGTTATAACCGGGGATATCGAGCAGGAGCAGCGCGGCGGCATGACTGACGCAGAAGACGGTGATCATGACGCCCCACTGGATTTTCGTGGTGCGCTCCAGGAAGGAGTCGATGTCGGCGGACAAGGCGGCCACGGCGGGCAGGATCAGGAAGGCATACACCGGTATGAAGACCGCGAACAGGCCGTACCAACCGTCGCCTATCAACAGGTACTGCACCGGGATCAACACGAAGAAGCTGAGAAACAAGGGAACGTGATCCCCGCGCCGGGTTGGCGTGAGCGTGATGAATTCGCGCAGGGCGAAAAAGGACATCAGGCCGAAGAGCACCAGCGTGGCGGTCTTGCCGATACCAAATGCCACTGCGAATACGGCCACCATTACCCACCACGCGCGGATGCGGCTGTTGAGATTCTCGATGATGGCGCGCCGCTGCTCGGTGCGAACGCGCAGATGGAGGATCCAGCCGATCAGGGAGGCCAGGATGAGAATCCCCAGCACGCCACCCATCAGCCAGTAAAACTTGATGTTGCCGCTCATGCGAGTGCCACCACTGCCGCGCGGGCGCGCTCGAGAAAGGCTTCCTTCGGCTCTGCGTCGATTCGAGCGAGCGGTGCACCGAACCTTACCGTGCAGATGAGCGGGATGGGCACGTGAGTTCCTTTCGGCATGGCGCGATTGAGATTCTCGAGGTAGACGGGCATCAACCTGACCGCGGGAAACAGCTCCGCGAGCCGGTACAAGCCCGAGCGGAAAGCCGCGGGTAACCGCTCGGTTCCGCGCGTACCTTCGGGAAACAGGATGAGCGAATCCCCTTGTTGGAGGGCGGCGATCGCCGGCTCGAGGGGGTCGCCGACCCGATTCTCCTTGTGGCGCTCGATCAGCACCGCGTTCAACCCTCTGAGTGCGACATAGCGGCGCAGCGGACCCTTGTTCCAGTAGTCCTTGGCGGCTACGGGTCGGGTTTTCGCGCGGCTTGCCGGATTCAGGGCCGCCCAGATCGCCAGGGTATCGACGTGACTGGTGTGATTGGCGAAGTAGACGCTCTGTTCGGACGACGGCGCGGCGCCTTGCCACCGCGGGTGCGCACCTACGAGAGCCTTGGTGAAGCCGAACAACAGGGCGCTGACCGGGTTCATGCTGTCAGCGCGGACGTGTCTCGAGCTGGCGTGCGATCGCGCGGGTACGGGTTACACAAGTCAGGAGACTGCCTGTTCCCACAATCCCCTCCGCCACGAGCAACACAAAGTCTGAATGCCACACCGAGGCTTCGATGGCCCCGATCAGGCAGCCGCCGGTGAGCACGGCCATGCGTTGCGGCTTGGCCATCGGCCCGCGAAAGTCCTGGGGGAATCCGAGGGCTCCGCCGATCGCACGGATGTAGGCCGTGAAGGCGGCCAACAGGGCACCACACCAGCCGAGCCAGGGTAGGGCGACGACGTACCCGATGGCGACGATGAACAAGGAGTCGGCGACCCGGTCGGGCAGCTCGTTGTAGAGAGCCCCCGTGGGAGTGCCTTTGCCACCTTCCACGGCAACCATTCCATCCAGCATGTTGCACAACAGCCGCAGTTGGATGCAGGCCGCGCAGACGAGCAAGCCCCAAGGAGCGTTCAGGGTGAGCACCGCGGCGGCGCCTGCCAGGGCGACCAGGACACAGGCCACCGATATCTGGTTCGGGGTCAGTGCGGTGCGCGCCAACCCTCTGGCGACCGACTGCGCCCATAGGGCGGAACGCGTTTTGAGAGGCCGACGGTTCGGTGCTGCGTTGTCCATTACGACTCGAAGGGCAGATCCTCGTACGGCGCCCAGACGCCATGCACCTGCTCGGCGATGCGGAAAGGTAACACAACCCGCGCGAGCTCCTGCATCCGCTGCGCATCGACGACGATGAGCTCCGAGCGGTTCTCGGCCAGGTTGCTGTAGACACCGACCAGGTATCCCTCGCCCTCCGCCGCCCCGCTGTTCTTGGGCACGAAGCAGGGCTCCTGCAGTGACCCGTCACCCCCGACAAACAGGGTATCGAGCTTGCCGGAAGTCATGTCATAGCGGCCGAGGCAATTGGTCATCGGGAAGGCGCGGCCGGCCGCGAGCCGCGCATCCAGCGGCCGTGTTGGGTCGGAGTAGCCCATGTAGCCGTAGCGATAGGGCTGGGTAACGAACCGGTCGTCGATGCGCGGCAGTCCGCCAGGCGCCATCGGAAAGGGACGCTGCTCTTCCCAACCGTCCTGCTTGGAGCCGAGATCCACGATCCAACGCCGGATCGTGGACCCGCCGGTCTGCGGCGTCCAGGGCGTGCCGTTGCGTTGAGGAAAGAATGGGTAAGGATTGGCGTCGGACACCGTACCGTCCAACACCAGGCGGTTGCCCTCGGTCGTTGCGTTGAGAGTATGCCCCATTGCATGCGGCGGGCCCTTGATCCAACGTACGTCTTTCGCAGTGCCGTCACGAGGCAGGATGCAAAGGTAGCCGGGGAGCCGCTCGTCCCAATACCAATGCGTGTTGCCGGCAGCCAGCCATTCCTTGTCCGTGGTCAGGGGAAACACGGGGATCACGACATGAGTCCGCGTGATGGCCATGTCGTGCATTTCACTTACGTAGGGGGCCTGCAGCCGCACCTCGCGGGTCACGTGGCCGGACTTGTCGATGAAATAGACAAACACGTCCTTCGAAGCTTCTCCGGTGGCCTCGAAGCCGAAGCAGATCATCTCCCCGGTCGCCGGGTCGATTTTAGGGTGGGCGGTGAATGTCAGGCTTTTGTACTGGCCGTGGAAATCCCACTCGCCGCGGGTCTCGAGCGTATGCGGATCGATCTCAAACGGCCGCGCGTCCTCCTTGGTCGCAAACAGCCGGCCGGCGTGATAGACCGGAGTCGTGTTGGCAACCGTGCCGTTCAACGCGCGTACAGAAGGCTCGTCCGTAGAGCGGTTGCGGTACGTGCCGAAAAGCTGGCGTTCGGCCTTACGGTTCGCCAGGTAGCGGGGTGTGCGAACGAAACGGCCTCTGTAATCCACGCGTCCGTTTGAGAACCGGAACATGGAGATATAGCCGTCGGCACTGAACGGGACCTCCCGGGGGCTCTTCGGGGGGTACATCCAATCGCCGCCGAGCCGGTAGAACGTGCCACGGATGTCGCGTGGGATTTCTCCCTTCACCTCGCAGTCGAAAATCTCGCCTTCGAAGCGCAGGACTGGGAAGAAATTGGTTGAGAACTGATCGCCGAATCGCTGGACCATGGTGGCTATTCTCCGGGCTGGCGTTTTGCGCTGAGCATATACGGTTTACCGGACGGTTTATTGCATCTGCTCAGCCGCCGGATAGACCTCGCCGTTCTTCATGACGAAGCGGACGTGCTCGAGGCGAGATATGTCCTCCAGGGGGTCACCCGGCACGGCAACGACGTCCGCGAGCTTGCCGGGCTCGATGGTGCCGAGCTTGTCACTCCAACCCAGCAGCTCGGCGGCCATGACCGTGGCCGAACGCAGGGCCTGCTCGGGTGTCATGCCGTAGCGGACCATCCAACTGAACTCCCCTGCAGGGTTGATGTGCCAGTCGAAGCCGCCGATGTCGGTTCCGAAGACGATTTTCACGCCCGCTTTGAGCGCGCGACGGAAGGTCTTCTGGTGAATCTCCGGCATTTGTAACCACACGGGGGCACCGGCCTTGGCGCGTCCCTGGGCGACGTATTCTCCGACATAGATGGTTGGTACGTAGTAGATGCCTTTCTGCACCATCGTGCGGATGTCTTCAGCGGCGATGTAGTTGCCGTGTTCGATCGAGTCAACGCCGGCCTCCACGGAGTTATGGACGCCCTGGCGCGCCATGGCGTGTGAGGCAACCTTGTGGCGCTGCCGGTGCGCTTCGTCGACGGCCGCCCGTAACTCCTCGAGTGTGAATGTCGGGATATCGTCGAGGGTGCCGTTCGGTAACACCTGGTAGCTGCGGTCGGAATAGACCTTGATCCAATCGGCCCCGTGGTAAATCTGCTCGCGCACGGCCTTGCGCACGCCGTCCGGTCCATCTGCTTCCTGCACACCTTTCGGCACGACGATCGCGGGTGCGTACCCGGTGAGCGGATAGGCGCCAGTGACATCCAACGAGCGCGTTGCGACTTGCATGCGTGGGCCGGGAATCACTCCGCGCTCAATTGCATTTTTCACGTCGACATCCGCATAGCCGGCGCCCTCAGTCTCCAGATCCCGGATTGTCGTGAAGCCCCACGAAAGCATGCGGCGTGCATTCACGGTGGCCAGGATCGTGCGGTATTCGGGCGACTGCTTCAGGAGTTGCTCGTCGTACTCGGCCGCGGTGATGTCGCCCTGGAGCAGGACGTGCGTGTGGCTGTCGGTCAGCCCGGGGATACAGGTCAAATTCGACAGGTCGATGATCTTGCCCTGCGGAGTTGCCGCAGCGGCCGGGGCGACGGAGACAATCCGCTCAGCGCGGACTTCGATAAAGGTGGCACCGGCGGTTTTGCCGCCGCGGCCGTCCCAGAGCCCGCCACAGCGTAGCCAGGTCGACGGAGCCTGTGCTGAAGCCGACGTAACGACTCCCAACGCGAGCAGCACCAGTAAATAATAGCCGCGTAGATTCATTATTTGTCCTCGAACTGGTGAGCGACCGATGTCAGACGATACCGAGCGTAAAACGGCCGCGCAACGCTACGCCTCGGAGCTCGCTCGGCTCCAGAAAGAAGCCGCGGGGAACACCTCGCCCGCCGACATTTATCAGCGGCTGGGCACGGTCTTGTGGAAACAGGGCGATTCGGCCGGGGCCCTGGCGGCATTCGAGCAGTCCATGATGGGCAATGCCGGCTCCGCGGAAGCTCATTACAACCTCGGTAGCGCCCAACTCGAAGCGGGGAAGTTCGCGGAGGCGGTGGGCAGTGCACGGGAGGCGCTGCGCCTGCGACCTGGTTTCTCCGAAGCGCGGCTGTTGTGTGCGGCGGGCTTGGTGGCCACCGGCGAGACCGAGGCGGGCGCCGAGCTCGTGGGGCAGTTGGGTCTCGTGCAGATGCCGACCGCCCGGCGCTACCTGTTGCTCGCGATCCGGCTTTTGAATTCGAGGTTGTTCGATGCCGCGCGCCCTTGTCTCGAGCGGGTGCTGCGGGAGGACCCGCGGGAAGTGATGGCGCGGCACCTGCTGTCAGCCGTTTCAGGTGAGAATCCGGATCGGCCCGTGGACGGTTACGTGCGTCAGTTGTTCGATGCCAGTGCGGCGACGTTCGACCAGGAGCTCGTGTCCAAGTTGGGCTACGTCATTCCGCGGGAGATGGTGGAGGCGCTGAACGCTGTCGCGGTCGCTCCCTGGGACGTTCTCGATCTCGGCTGTGGCACGGGCCTGGTGGGTGTGGAGTTATCTCCCTACATCAAGAAGCTGACAGGCGTCGACCTCGCTCCCAACATGATCGAGCGCGCTCGCACTCGCGGCATCTACACGGAGTTGCGTTGCGAGGACCTCATGGCGACCCTGTCCCGGGATGCGCGCTACGACGTGGTTACGGCTGCCGATGTGTTTATCTATGTAGGCAAACTGGACGCGGTGGTTCCGGCAATCCGCCGGGTGTTACGTCCCGGCGGATTGTTTGCATTCAGTGCCGAGGCTGCCGCTACCCCGGCAGGCTACGAGTTGGGGGTCATGGGGCGGTACGCACACGACGCCGGCTATCTGCGCCGCCTGGCGGCGGAGAATGGCTTCGAAATCGAGGTGCTGCGCGAGACCCGCATTAGATTCGAACACCGTCGCCCCGTGAGAGGCTGGCTGACCGTGTGGCGCGCAGCCTAAAAGACCATGTTGATCGCTGCCACGGGCGTGACACTGATACCGGTGTTGCGGCCGATGGGAATGAATCTCGCGCCGGCAATGATGCCGATGCGCGCGTTGAAGTTGTACTCGAGCGCCGGCGCGAAGCCAACCGAGCGGCTCGTGCCCGAGCTCGCCCTGAGCGAGTTGCCGGTGACGGTCGTACTGGCATCGCGCTC
>Ga0070665_100001332_pt1 | contig 29352 bp, 32 predicted proteins | sample KBSS13metaG_FD_65862 | JGI IMG/M metagenome (GOLD analysis project Ga0070665, IMG submission 65862) | Switchgrass rhizosphere microbial communities from Kellogg Biological Station, Michigan, USA - KBS S1-3 metaG | ecosystem: Host-associated > Plants > Roots > Rhizosphere > Soil ... | reverse complement strand
CCCGCGAGGCGATCGGAACGATCTGTGCGACTACCATTTCTAGCATCTCAGCCTACGCCGAGGGCAGGCCACTGGAACACGAGGTTCACGCCGTCGTTTGATCCTCGCCTTATCGATCGGCAGGCTTCCCTGGCCGACCGTGCGGCCGTCCCGATCGTTCCAGTTGGGTGGGGCCGAGGTGGCGCTATTCCACGGCGGAGTGCATGGCTGATGCGGAGCACGATGATGATCAAGACGATGAATGACACGATGCCCGGGTACGTCTTGCCGAAGAAGAAGTAGCCCTCGAAGAAGTGCGTGATCGTCCACATCGCAACCAGCGCGGACAACCCGAGCGCGCAGAGCGGGTTATAGACCTGCGACCAGGTTTCCATCTTCGCTCCCCGTGATGCGTGTGCGCGGCTTGCCGCCGCGTCCAAGCCCGGCGGCAAGATTCCACTGGGCAACGATCGCGCCGCAGCCCTGGTGAAGTGGGCGCAGCTGGAGACGAGAGGGGTACTGCCAGCGGCGGACACTGTACTAGTTGCCGTCGCTCGATATCGGAATGAAGTTCTGGGAACGAAAAGGCCGAAACCCAAGAGCAATATGAGGCTGCGTTGATTCGGTTGAACGAGGCATTCGGCGCTGCGCGACTTCCGCAGATAACCTGTCCATGTACGCGAATATCTAGTTCGACGTAGTGCGAAAACTGCCGGAAATCTAGAGATCGCCGTTTGATCTTTTAGCGATTCCAGAAGTGCTGCTCGTCGGGCCGCTCGGGGGGCATTCCGACCAACGTATTTTTGGAACCAATTGTCTCGTAGGCTCTAGTTATTGCAAGCGATGATTCGAGCTTTCGAGTCAGGCGCCTTCGACCGCTCGGCCATCTCTCCGGCGCCGCAATTATGGCGTGTGCGACATCTTGCCGGGCGCGGGGACTTCCCGCCCGGCGCGCGATGGATTGCAGGCCCTGGTCAGGCTGCATCATGGATGCGCCGTTGCTTCGGCTACTATTCGCACCGTCGGCGGCTCGTGGCCGCTTCCCGGCGTGCTGCCTTCCGTCATGGCAAAACGAAAAGATCCGACCCGTATCGATCAGATACTGACGCTCGCGGTGCTGGCGTTGCTGATCGTCGGAAGCTTCCTCGTCCTGCAGCCCTTCCTCACCGCCGTGGTCTGGGCGGCGATCCTGTGTGCGACCTCGTGGCCGCTCTACGCGCAGCTCCGCTTGCGCTTCCACCGCCACGACTGGCTCGCCGCGCTGGTGATGCTCTTGCTGATTACGGTGGTGTTGTTCGCACCGTTCGTGATCGTCGGCGCGACCATTGCCGACAACTTCGACGCACTCGAGCTCTGGGTCCGCGGCTTGATGGAGGAGGGCCCGCCGGATCCGCCGGCATGGGTCAGCGACCTGCCGTTCATCGGCGAGCGTGCCGCGGCGTACTGGGCAAGCATGGCGCACGACACCCCGTCGATGCTGGCGGAACTCCGCAAGTTTGTCGAGCCTGCGCGACGTGTCGCGCTCGCGTCCGGTATCACGGTGGCGGGCGCACTCCTGCAACTCGCACTGTCGATCCTGCTCGCGTTCTTTTTCTTTCGCGACGGCGACGAAATCGTGGGACGGCTTCGCGGCGGCATGCATCGCATCGCAGGAGAGCGCGGCGCGGAGCTGGCGAGAGTTGCCGTCGCGACGGTGCGCGGCGTCGTGCTGGGCATCCTCGGGACCGCGATCGTGCAGGGCGTACTCGCCGGCCTGGGCCTGTGGATCGCCGGCATCAAGGCGGCACCGCTATTGGGCTTCGTCACATTTCTGCTGTCGCCGGTGCCGATCGGTCCGCCACTCGTGTGGATTCCGGCGGGTCTGTGGCTCATCAACATCGGTCAGACGGGATGGGGCATCTTCGTGCTTTTGTGGGGCGCGCTGGTCGTGTCGACGATCGACAACATCATCAAGCCGCTCATCATCAGTCACGGCAGCGATCTTCCGTTCGTGCTGGTGCTGCTGGGCGTGCTGGGCGGCGCCGTTGCATTCGGCTTCATCGGTGTTTTTCTCGGCCCGGTGCTGCTGGCGGTGTCCTACGCGCTGCTGCAGCAATGGGCAACGCATCGCCCCGAGCCCGAGGAGTGAAGTCCCGATCTTCGCGAGCGAAGCGGGATCGACTCAGGGCTTCGGCGCTGCGCGCTCGCGTACCAGCGCTTCGCGGAACGGCGCCAACGTCTGCACCATTTGCGAAAAGATCTTGGGGTTGGCGGCGATGACCTGGCCGCCATAGAGATAATCGCCTTCGCCTTGCAAATCGCCGATCAGCCCGCCGGCCTCGAGGACCAGCAGGCTTCCCGCCGCCACGTCCCACGCATTCAGTCCGACCTCGAAGAATCCGTCGTAGAAACCCGCAGCGACATACGCGAGATCGAGCGCCGCTGCGCCGGGACGACGGAGTCCCGCGGTGTGCGTGATCATCGTCTTCATCATCTGCAGGTAGGTGTCGAGAAAGCTGCCGTCGCGAAAGGGGAAACCTGTGCCGATGAGGCAGTCCCGCAGGTGCTGTCGGCGCGATACGCGAATGCGCCGGTCGTTCAGGAACGCGCCGGCTCCGCGCGTGGCCGTGAAGAGGTCGTTCCTTACCGGATCGTAGATCACGCCCTGCGTGACGAGGCCTTTTTGCGCGAGCGCGATCGACACGCAGTATTGCGGAAATCCATGCAGGAAATTCGTGGTGCCATCGAGCGGATCGATGATCCAGATGTTCTCGGCATCCGCGTTCTTGTCTCGGCTCGTGCCTTCTTCGGCGAGAATCGCGTGATCGGGATAGGTTGCGTGCAGCGTTTCGACGATCGTGCGCTCGGCCTCGCGGTCGACTTCGCTCACGAAATCCTTGGGCCCCTTGGCCGTCACTGTCAGGAGGTCCAGGTCGCGCGCGCCGCGGTTGATGATCGCGCCAGCACGGCGGGCCGCCTTCACGGCGGTCGTGAGCATCGGATGCATTGGAATTTTTCACCCGCGGGCGTGCGGGCGGCGTGATAAAAGTGCGGACGGCCGCTATTCTACCTGCTTCGACGTGGACCGAGTGACGCACGCCCCCAACGCTCCGCCGATGCCGTCACCGATTCCCACGTCACCGGCGCCGCAGCCTGCGCGCGCCTCCGTCGATGTGCTCGCTCGCATGCGCGTCGTGCTCGTGCGCACCAGTCACCCGGGCAACATCGGGGCGGCAGCGCGCGCGATGATGACGATGGGCTTGTCGCGAATGACCCTCGTTGCGCCCAAGCGATTTCCGCACGAGCATGCGACCGCGATGGCGTCGGGTGCGACCCGCGTGCTCGACGAGGCGAACGTCGTGGCGACACTCGACGACGCGCTCGCAGGCGCGGGCTTGACGATCGGTCTGACCGCGCGACCGCGCGAATTCGCGGGACGGGTGGTGTCGGTGCGCACTGCGGCAACGGAGGCCGTCGCGTGCGCGCTGCATGGCGACGCGGCTTTCGTCTTCGGCACCGAAATGTCGGGGCTTACCAACGACGAGCTCGCGCGCTGCACGATCGCCGCGACTATTCCTGCCAATCCGGATTACGCTTCGCTCAATCTGGCGGCGGCGGTTCAGGTTGCTGTCTACGAGGCTCGTGTCGCGGCCGAGAGCGATCGGGTGTGGGCCGCGCCGCGATTTGCGCTTGCGACCCAGGACGAGATCGAAGGCCTGCACGCGCATGCCAGGCAAACGTTGACAGCGCTCGCCTTTTTCGATCCCAGGATGCCCAAGCGCCTGCTGCCTCGGCTGCGTCGGCTTTTCGGCCGCTCCGGACTCGAGCGGGAGGAAGTGAACATCCTTCGCGGGGTGCTCGCGCGCGTCGACGAATTGATCGACGCAGGTGCGGATGGGCGGCGGCGACCCTGATCGGCGGGTTGGGGCTTGGTGTCTTCGTGGGAGTTTGTCCAGCTATAGAGGCGCTGTCAGGCCGGCTTGCACGCCTTCTCGACCTCGCCCTGGAGCTTTTCGAGCCGGGGCCCGTGCTTCGACAGCCGTGTTTCCATGCCCTTGATGGCGTTGTCGAAGCGCAGGCAGGCACCGGCGGTCCCGCAACTCTCCCGCGCCTTCTTGTCTTGCGCAATCTCGTCCTTCAGTTCGACGATCAGCTTCTGCTCCTTGGCGAGGCGTTTTTCCGCCAGCTCGCATTTTCTGTCGGGGGAGGGCTTGCCTGTCTCGGGAGCCGACGGCATCTGGGCGTGAGCGGTGCTGGCGACCGCGAGTGCCAAAAGGACTGAATACCGTCGCGTCGGCATGAGTGCGCGCTCCTGAAGGGTCCGCGGTCAGCGTAGCACGGACCATTTTGGGCGCGCCGATCGGCTCGGGTGAAATACTTGAGTAAATCCCTCGGATATGAAAAAATCATTCTATGTTCGATCGACTTCGCGAAGACATCAGCGTTGTTTTTGAGCGCGATCCGGCTGCGCGCACGCGCTTCGAGGTTCTGACCTGCTACCCGGGCCTGCACGCGCTCGTCTGGCACCGGGCGGTCGTCAACCCGTTGTGGCGCGCCAAATGGCGCTGGCTGGCGCGCTGGCTTGCACATTGGGGCCGGTGGCTCACCGGCATCGAAATTCATCCCGGCGCCACGATCGGCCGTCGCGTGTTCATCGACCACGGGATGGGCGTCGTGATCGGTGAAACCGCAGAAATCGGCGACGATACAACGCTTTATCACGGCGTGACCCTCGGGGGGACCTCCTGGAACAAAGGCAAGCGGCATCCGACCCTTGGGCGCAACGTGGTCATCGGCACCGGGGCGAAGATTCTCGGCCCGATCCTGATCGGTGATGGCGCCAAGGTCGGCAGCAACGCGGTAGTCGTCCGGGATGTACCGGCGGGCGCGACCGCGGTCGGTATTCCCGCGCGCTTCAACACTCCGGAAGACCAGAAACGGCGCGAAGCCACCGCCACCCAGATCGGCTTCAACGCCTACGCCATCTCGGCCGACATGAACGATCCGGTCATTCAGGCGATTCACAAGTTGCTGGATCATGCGGCGGAGACCGAAGACCGGATGAACCGGCTCGTGGCGCAGCTTCAGCGTGACGGGGTCGAATGCGGCGACGCCAAGGCGGTGGCCGAGGCATTCGATCCGCGTCAGATCAACAAGATGCTGGAATGAACTTTCAAGGTGTATAGTTGACTAAATTGTTCGGGAATTACCCGATATTTTGTCCTGTACAACTCGCCGCCGACGCCGGTTACCGTAAGCGCGCGGCTCTACTGCGGATACTTATATGCGCCTGACTACGAAGGGACGATTTGCCGTCACGGCGATGATCGACGTGGCGATGCATGGCACCAAGGGGCCTGTCACGCTGGCCGCCGTTTCGGAGCGGCAGAAGATCTCCCTGTCGTATCTGGAGCAGCTCTTCGGCAAGCTTCGCCGGCATGGACTGGTGGAAAGCGTGCGCGGGCCGGGAGGCGGCTACAACCTGGCACGGCCGTCGGACAGCGTTTCGGTGGCGGAGGTCATTCTTGCCGTGGACGAGCCGATCGACGCCACGCAGTGTGCCGGCCGCGAGAACTGCCTCGACGATCGCCGCTGCATGACGCACGAGCTGTGGGCGGGTTTGAACGCGCACATCATGGAATTCCTGCGCGCGGCCACGCTTGGCGAACTGGTGCGCCAGCAGCAGCCCAAGAACGGCGATGTCGCGGTGCTCCAGGACCACCGGCAAACGCCGCCGCCGGGGAACCGTCGCCCCGAAACCGCAGACGTCGCCTAGACGCCCCGCTTCGACTTCCGCAAACTCCGACCGGCCCATGAAACTGCCTATTTATCTCGATTACTCCGCGACGACGCCTGTCGATCCGCGCGTCGCGCAGAAGATGATCCCGTATCTGACGGAGCACTTCGGCAACCCCGCGTCGCGCTCGCACTCGTTCGGCTGGACGACGGAAGCCGCCGTCGAGCAGGCGCGTGACGACGTTGCGGCACTCGTTCACTGCGATCCGAAGGAACTCGTGTGGACGTCGGGCGCGACCGAGGCGATCAATCTCGCGCTCAAGGGCGCGGCGCATTTCTATCGCGACAAGGGCAAGCATCTCGTGACGGTTCGCACCGAGCACAAGGCGACCCTCGACACGATGCGCGAGCTCGAGCGTGATGGCTACGAAGTGACGTACCTCGAGGTGCAGCCCGACGGCTTGCTCGACCTGAAGGCTTTCGAGGCGGCGCTGCGACCCGATACCAGCGTGGTCTCGGTGATGTTCGTCAACAACGAGATCGGCGTAATCCAGGATATCGCCGCGCTCGGCGAAATCTGCCGCGCCCGCGGAATCATCTTTCACGTCGATGCGGCGCAGGCCACCGGCAAGGTTCCGGTCGACCTGACCAAACTCAAGGTCGACCTGATGTCGTTTTCGGCGCACAAGACGTATGGCCCGAAGGGCATCGGCGCGCTGTTCGTGCGCCGCAAGCCGCGGGTGCGGATCGAGGCGCAGATGCACGGCGGCGGGCACGAGCGCGGCATGCGCTCCGGCACGCTTGCCACCCACCAGATCGTGGGAATGGGCGAGGCGTTCCGGCTCGCGAAGGTCGAGATGGCCACCGAGAACGAGCGCATCCGGATGCTGCGCGATCGCCTGCTCAAGGGCCTGTCGGACATCGAGGAGGTGTACGTGAACGGCGACATGGAGCGCCGGGTGCCGCACAACCTCAACATCAGCTTCAACTATGTCGAGGGCGAGAGCCTCATCATGGCGATCAAGGACATCGCCGTGTCGTCGGGCTCCGCTTGCACGTCGGCATCGCTCGAGCCGTCGTACGTGCTGCGCGCGCTCGGTCGCAACGACGAGCTCGCGCATAGCTCGATACGGTTCACCGTCGGCCGCTTCACGACCGAGGAGGAGATCGACTTCACCATCGATCTCCTCAAGCGCAAGATCGCGAAGCTCCGCGAGTTGTCGCCGCTGTGGGAAATGTACAAGGACGGCGTCGACTTGAACACCGTGGTATGGGCAGCACATTAGAGAGCTGGATTTCTGCATTCCGCAACGATTGAGAGGCACCCCATGGCATACAGCGACAAGGTAATCGACCACTACGAAAATCCGCGCAACGTCGGTTCGTTCGGAAAGGACGATCAGGATGTCGGCACGGGGATGGTCGGCGCGCCGGCATGCGGCGACGTGATGAAGCTGCAGATCCGCGTCGGCAAGGACGGCATCATCGAAGACGCCCGGTTCAAGACCTACGGCTGCGGCTCTGCGATCGCGTCCTCCTCGCTCGTGACCGAATGGGTCAAGGGCAAATCGCTCGACCAGGCTGCGTCGATCAAGAACACGCAGATCGCCGAGGAGCTCGCCCTGCCGCCGGTCAAGATCCATTGCTCGATCCTCGCCGAGGACGCGATCAAGGCAGCGGTGGCCGACTACAAGGCCAAGCACGGCGGGGCATCGCAATCCACGCCGGCGCGCGAGACCGAGCAGGCGGCGGCCGACTGACGATGGACGGAATCACGCTCACTCAAAGCGCCGCGAAGCACGTCGCGTCCTACCTTGCCAAGCGAGGCAAGGGCGTGGGATTGCGTCTCGGCGTCCGCACCACGGGCTGCTCGGGTCTCGCGTACAAGCTCGAGTACGCCGACGATGTGCGTCCCGAGGACATCCAGTTCGAAAGCCACGGCGTCACGGTGATCGTCGATCCCAAGAGCCTTCCGTACCTCGCGGGCACCGAGCTGGACTTCGCCCGCGAAGGATTGAACGAAGGCTTCAAATTCAATAACCCGAACGTGAAGGATTCGTGCGGCTGCGGCGAATCTTTCAACGTATGACGAAAGAAAAAGCGGCATGAACATAAGTGCAAGGAACCAGCTGCAGGGCACGGTCAAGAAAATCGTCCCCGGCGCTGTCAATGCCGAGGTGACGATCGACATCGGCGACGGCCAGGAAGTCGTTGCGATCATCACCAGCGGTTCCGTCGAGCGTCTGGGATTGAAGACGGGAAGCCGCGCCACGGCGGTGATCAAGGCCAGCGACGTCCTCGTGGCAACGGACTGACAATTCCCACCGTGTGCGCGCAAGGGCGGCGCGGCCGCCCTTTTTGCTGCCATGATCGATTTTTCCCGTAACCATTTCGAGCTGTTCGGGTTGCCCGAGCGCTTTCGCTTCGACGCGGAGCGTTTAGACGAGGCCTATCGCAAGCTTCAGGGCGATGTTCATCCCGATCGCTTCGCGGCAGGCAGCGATCAGGAAAAGCGCATCGCCCTCCAATCGTCCGCGCGCGTGAACGAGGCTTATCGGGCGCTCAGAGATCCCGTCCTGCGCGCGCAATATCTCCTGGAGCTGCACGGGATCGAGGCGATGGCGGAGACGGACACCCGCCTGCCGCTGGATTTTCTAGAGCGCCAGCTCGAGCGTCGGGAAGAGGCGGACGCCGCTGTCGACGCGCGCGATTCACGCGCGCTCGCCGCCATCAGCGACGCGGTGCGTGCGGACGCGGCCGAGATCGAGACGATGCTCGCGCAGGCGCTCGACGAAGAGCACGCGTACGATGCGGCGTTGATGCCCGTACGCGAACTCAAGTTCCTGTCCAAGCTCGAAGACGACCTGGACGCCATGCAGGGCGACCTGGACGACTGATGGCGCTTTTCCAGATCTCCGAGCCCGGCGAAGCGCCGATTCCGCACGCGCGCCGGCGTGCGATCGGCATCGACCTCGGCACCACCAACTCGCTCGTGGCGACGATGCGGAGCGGCCTTGCAGTGGTGCTGCCCGACGAGGACGGGCGCCCGCTGGTGCCGTCGATCGTGCGCTACTGCGACAATGGCGTCGACGTCGGCTTCGCCGCGATGGCGCATCAGGCGGACGATCCGCAGAACACCATCGTTTCCGTCAAGCGGTTGATGGGGCGCGGCCTGGCCGACCTGTCGGATGCGCGGCGGTTTCCCTATCGCTTTGTCGATGGGCCGGGGATGGTCCGAATCGGAACCCGTGCAGGCGTCAAAAGCCCGGTCGAGATCTCGGCGGAAATTCTTCGCGCGCTGCGCATGCGCGCCGAGGCCTCGCTCGACGGCCCGATCGACGGGGCCGTCGTCACCGTGCCGGCGTACTTCGACGATGCGCAACGGCAGGCGACCAAGGACGCCGCGACGCTCGCGGGTCTTCCGATCCTGCGCCTCCTGAACGAGCCGACCGCAGCCGCGGTCGCGTACGGCCTCGACAACGCAGCCGAGGGCATCTACGCGGTCTACGACCTGGGTGGGGGCACGTTCGACATCTCGATCCTCAAGCTCTCGCGCGGCGTCTTCGAGGTGCTCGCCACCAACGGCGACTCTGCGCTTGGCGGCGACGATTTCGATCACCGGATCTTCTGCTGGGCATTGGAGACGGCCGGACTCCCGCCCCCGACCCCCGCCGACGCCCGGCTGCTGCTCATGCGTGCGCGCGAGGCGAAGGAGATGCTGACCGGCCACGACGAGGCGCCACTCCGGGCGACGCTGTCCGACGGCACCAAGCTCGACCTTGCCCTCACGAAGGAGACGTTCACTTCGATCACGCAGACGCTCGTCGGCAAGACTCTGCAGCCCGTCAAACGCGCACTGCGCGACGCCGGGCTCGCGCCGACCGACGTCAAAGGCGTGGTGCTGGTGGGCGGCGCCACCCGCATGCCGCAGATTCGGCGCGCGGTGGCCACTTTCTTCGGTCAGCCCCCGCTCACGAATCTCAACCCCGACGAAGTGGTGGCGCTCGGCGCCGCGGTGCAGGCGAACAAGCTCGCCGGAAACCGCGAAAAGAACGACGATTGGCTCCTGCTCGACGTCATCCCGCTTTCGCTCGGCCTGGAGACGATGGGCGGGCTCACCGAAAAGATCATTCCGCGCAACTCGACGATTCCCGTGACCCGCGCGCAGGAGTTCACCACGTTCAAGGATGGCCAGACCGCGATGGCGATCCACGTGGTCCAAGGCGAGCGCGAGAAGGTCGCCGACTGCCGCTCGCTCGCGCGCTTCGAGCTGCGCGGCATCCCGCCGCTCGCCGCGGGTGCCGCGCGCATCCGCGTGACGTTCGACGTGGACGCCGACGGATTGCTGGCGGTCGCGGCGCGGGAACAGACGACCGGCGTCGAGTCCACCATCACGGTCAAGCCGTCCTACGGGCTGTCCGACAGCGAGATCGCCCGCATGCTGCGCGACTCGTTCACGCATGCGGGCGACGACATGATGGCGCGCGCGCAAGCCGAGGCTCGCGTGGATGCCGAGCAGATCGTCGCGGCCACCCAGTCCGCGCTGGCCGTTGATGCCGAGCTTCTCACGGCGTCCGAACGCGCGCACATCGACGCGGCGCTGGCGGGCGTCAAGTCGCAGATTGCGGGCGGCGATCATCGTGCGCTCCGAGCGGCCATTGCGGCACTGAACGACGCCACCGGCGAGTTCGCGGCTCGACGGATGGACCGAAGCGTACAGGCGGCGCTGTCGGGCAAGCGCATCGACGCGCTGTCCTGATCTTTCATGACCGAGATCGTGGTCCTGCCGCATAGCGAGATCTGCCCCGAAGGGAGGACGTTCGAGGGCCGCCAGGGCGTATCGCTCCTGGACAACCTGCTGGACGAGGGCATCGAGGTCGAGCATGCATGCGAAAAATCGTGCGCGTGCACCACCTGTCATGTCATCGTGCGCGAAGGCTTCAATTCGCTGCCGCCATCGTCCGAGGACGAGGACGACCTGCTCGACCGCGCGTGGGGGCTGACACCGGTGTCACGCCTGTCTTGCCAGGCGATCGTCGGCGAGAACAAGCTTGTCGTCGAGATCCCGAAATACACGATCAATTACGCGAAAGAGGGCAAGTGAGATGAAATGGACCGACTCCCGCGATATTGCGATCGCGCTCGCCGAGGCGCGCCCCGACGTGGATCCGCAGAAGGTCCGGTTCACGGACCTGCGCGACTGGGTATTGGCCCTTCCCGATTTCGATGACGACCCGGGACGTTGCGGCGAAAAAGTGCTGGAAGCGATCCAGATGACCTGGATCGACGAAGCCGGCTCATGAATGCGGCACCGATGCCTGTGATCGCGGGACTTTACGCAGGGCTGATCGCGCTGTTCCTGATGTTTCTGGCGACGCGCGTATCCCGGTTGCGGCACGCCGTGCGCGTCGGAGTGGGCGACGGCGGCGACAAGCGCCTGGCGCGCGCGATCCGCGTCCACGGCAATGCGGTGGAGTGGGCGTTGCCGGTCCTTTTACTCCTGCTGATCGCCGAACTCAATCGCGCGCCGGCGCTCCTGTTGCATGTGTGCGGTGTCGCCCTTCTGATCGGTCGCGTGATGCACGCAGTCGGTGTGTCGAATTCCAGTGGCATGTCGCTCGGTCGCTTCGCGGGAATGGGCATCACGTGGGTCGTCCTGCTCGCGCTGGCAGGCTGGGACATCTGGGCGTTCGCTCGTCTAGCGCTCGTGTAGCGCGCGACGGGATCGTCACGCGAAGAGATTCAGCGCCGCGTCCAGGCCGCAGTGGTCGATCGCGTGCATCGCGCGGGCGCGAACCGCCGGCTTGGCGCGATAGGCCACCGAAACGTCCGCCTCGTCCAGCATGGGCAGGTCGTTGGCGCCGTCGCCGATCGCAACGGCGAGGCCGTCCCTGTTGCGCAGATCATCCGCCAGCGCCCGAAAGGCGCGCGCTTTCGCAACCGCATCCACAATATCTCCGACGATGCGCCCCGTGAGGCGTCCGTCGGCAACTTCGAGCACGTTCGCCAAAACACGATCGAGACCCAATCGCTGCTGCAGGCGATCGGTGAAGAAAGTGAAGCCTCCGGACACCAGCAGGGTTGTGGCGCCAACGGCACGGAAGCCGGCCAGCATCGTCTCGGCGCCGGGCGACAGCGCGAGACGCTCGGCATAGACCTGTTCGAGCGCGGACACCGGCAATCCCGCGAGCAGCGCGACGCGGCGTTCGAGGCTCGCACGGAAATCGATCTCGCCACGCATGGCGCTCGCCGTGATCGCCGCCACCTGAGGCTTGATGCCCTGCAGGTCGGCGATTTCGTCGATGCACTCGATCGTGATCAGGGTCGAATCCATGTCCATCGCCACCAGCCGCACCCGGCTTCGGGCGCGCGCTTGCGGAACGAAGGCGCCGTCATAGCCGCTCGCGTCGCAGGCCTCTGCAACGCCAGCCGTGCTCTCGATGTCGGACAGGCGATAGGCTTCGGCCGCCGTACCTTCGATCGGCAGGGTCGACTCGCAGCCGGTGATCGCCGCGAGCGCCGCCAGGTCCTCACGCACGATGGCAGGGGCCTGCAGGACGAGGTCGAGCGGCGCACCCGGCGTCGCGTCGCGCGGCACTTTCATCGGCGGTACGGCCGCAGACGGACGTTCGGAGCGGTGCAAAGCGGCGTCGGCGTCGAAATCGTCATCTTGAGGAAAGTCGCTGTCACCGCCATTCTAATGCAGGCAGACGAACGGCTTGTGCATTGCACAAGAAGGCGCGGGGCTATGACCTACCACCGTCTGCTGTCCTGTCGGCAGGCTCGCTCGATAGTTCGCGGTGCCATCGGCTGCCATGGTGCGTTGCTCGACCTCACCATGGCGCGGACTGCGGTGGAGGCCACGCGCTTTGCTGACGACCGATGGCATCCGCTCCTTTATCTTTCGACCTCACAGAACAGGACACTAGCCCCGCGACACCCGGATTGATTATCATCAACGGTTCGTCGCCTTTTACGGCGACAGAGGAGACGATCATGGCATTGCGGCTTGGAGACATTGCGCCCGATTTCGAGCAGGACTCGAGCGAGGGCCGGATCAATTTTCACGAATGGCTGGGCAACAGCTGGGGCGTTCTCTTTTCGCACCCGGCCGACTTCACGCCGGTGTGCACGACGGAGCTCGGCATGACGGCCAAGCTCAAGGACGAATTTGCGAAGCGCAACACCAAGGTGATCGCGCTGTCGGTCGATCCCGTCGATTCGCACAAGAAGTGGATCGACGACATCAACGACACGCAGAAGACGCGCGTCAACTTCCCGCTCATCGCGGACGCCGACCGCAAGGTGTCGATGCTCTACGACATGATCCATCCGAATGCCAGCGCAACGCAGACGGTGCGCTCGGTGTTCATCATCGATCCCGCGAAGAAGGTCCGCCTCACGCTCACCTATCCGGCATCGACGGGTCGCAATTTCGATGAGATCCTGCGCGTGATCGACTCCCTGCAGCTCACTGAATACAACCAGGTGGCGACGCCGGTGAACTGGAAGAATGGTGATGACGTAGTGATCGTGCCCGCGCTGCAGGATCCTGAAGTCATCAAGCAGAAGTTTCCCAAGGGCTACAAGGCGCTTCGCCCGTACCTGCGGATGACGCCGCAACCCGATCTCAAGCGCTGAGGCTTTCGTCGCGGGGACGGGCGAGCCTCGCTCTCCGCGCTCTTCGCCTCGCTACGCGCGCTTGGTCTTCCGCTTGGGGGGCGGGTTGGCGCGCGACAGCGGCTCCGCGTAGCGCGGCCGTTCCGTCTCGACCGGCGCGTCCTGCGTAGCCTCGTCGACCAGCGTGAAGTCGATCTTCGAGGTCTCGAGATCCACGCGTGCAACCTTCACGCGGATACGGCTCGCGAGCTGGAACTTGCGCCCGGTCTTCTCGCCCAGCAGCGCATGGCGGACGTGATCGAAGTGGAAATAATCGCGTCCAAGCTCGGTGACATGCACCAGCCCATCGATGTTGAGACCGTCGAGCGTAACGAAGAGCCCGAAGCTCGCCACGCCGCTGATCGTGCCCGTGAATTCGTCGCCGACCCGGTCCTGCATGTAGTAGCACTTGAGCCACTGGGTCACATCGCGTGAGGCATCGTCGGCGCGACGCTCCGTCATCGAGCAGTGAACGCCCAGCGCCTCCCACGACTGGCCCGAGGGCGTGTAGCGCTTGCCGGCCACGACCGCCTTGATGGCACGGTGCACGAGCAGATCCGGATAACGCCGGATCGGCGATGTGAAGTGCGCATAGGCGTCGTACGCGAGGCCGAAGTGTCCTACGTTCTCGGGGTTGTACTGCGCCTGCGAGAGCGAGCGCAGCAGCACGGTCTGCAGCAATGCGAAATCCGGCCGCTCGCGGATCCGGTCCAGCAATTGCGCGTAGTCCGACGCCGCGGGCTCGTTGCCGCCCGACAAGGAAAGCGCCGAGCCCCCGAGGAAATCACGCAGCGCGGCGAGCTTGTCGGGCGGCGGTCCCTCGTGGATGCGATAGAGCCCGGGCTGCTGGTGCTTCGCCAGATACTCCGCCGCACAGACGTTGGCGGCGAGCATGCACTCTTCGATCAGCCGATGCGCGTCGTTGCGCGGCGACGGCACGATCTGCGAGATCTTCCCGTGCAGGTCGAACTCGATCGCAAGCTCGACGGTGTCGAAATCGATCGCCCCGCGGGCTTCGCGCGTCTGCAGCAGCGCCTTGAATACCGCATGCAGGTTCTGGAGATGCGGCAGGAGCGATCGGACCGCGGGGTCCGCGACCTTCGCCGGCGCCGACAGCCAGCTCCACACGTCGTCGTAGATGAGGCGCGCGCGCGAATGCATCACGGCCGGGTAGAACGCGTAATCCGTGATCGCGCCTTGCGCGGAAATGCGCATGTCACACGCGACGCAAAGCCGGTCGACGTCCGGCTTGAGCGAGCACAGCTCGTTCGAAAGCGCTTCCGGCAGCATCGGGATCACCCGCCGCGGAAAGTAGATGGACGTGCCACGCTCCCGCGCATCGGCGTCGATTGCGTCGCCGTCCTTCACGTAGTGCGAGACGTCGGCGATGGCAACGACAAGGCGAAACCCATCGCCCTGGCGCTCGCAATACACCGCGTCGTCGAAGTCCTTTGCGGTTGCGCCGTCGATGGTCACGAGCGGAATCGACGTGAGATCGGTGCGTCCCTTGCGATCGGTTGCGCGCACTTCGTCGGGCAGCCGTCGGGCCTGCGCAACGGCGGCCTTGGAGAACTCGAACGGAAGATCATGCTTGCGAAGCGCGATCTCGATTTCGATGCCAGGATCGGTGGCGCTGCCCAACACCTGCTTCACGCGCGCGATCGCCTCGCGATGCTCGGTCGGCTGCTCGACGATCTCGACGACCACCACCTGGCCCGGCTTGGCGCCGCCGCGCTCGTCCGGCGGAATCAGGATGTCCTGGTTGATCCTGCGGTTCTCGGCTTCGACGAACCACACGCCGCGCTCCTCGTGCAGGCGCCCTACGACTTCGCGATTGGCGCGGACGAGCACATCGACGATCGCGCCTTCAGGCCGGCCGCGACGGTCGACGCCGACACGCTTCGCGGTTGCGCGATCGCCGTGCAGCACCTTGCGCATTTCGCGAGGCGCTAGAAACAGGTCGTCGCCCCCAGCGTCGGGAATCAGGAATCCGAAGCCGTCGGCATGGCCCTGCACGGTGCCGCTGACGAGATCGAGCTTGGCGGCAATGCAGACCTGGCCCTTGCGATTGCGAAGAATGTCGCCGGACTGTTCGAACGCAACGATGGACTCGTCGAATGCGGTCAGCTTGTCGTCGTGGATGCCGAGGCGATGCGCGAGGTCGGTCGCATCGAGCGGAACGCCGGCGGCGCGGAGCGCCGCGAGGACGTCATCGCGGGTGGGGAGTGAGGCTGTCTTGGAAGCTGCGCGACGCGCCGGCTTCGCCGGGCGCGGTTCGCCGGCCGTGGTTTTCTGTTTTGACAAAGATGAATGAGTCTTTTAAAATAATGGGTTGCAGTTGCCCAGATGGCGGAATTGGTAGACGCACTAGGTTCAGGTCCTAGCGGTCGCAAGACTGTGGAGGTTCGAGTCCTCTTCTGGGCACCATCGATCCACAATCGGTTGCGCAGCTTCGACGCAGTTCGCCGGAGCAGGCCGAGCAAAGTATACAAGTCCCGCGCTCACGCGGGATTTTTTGTTGCTTGAGCCAGGGTTCTCCGCAGTCGCTCGCCCGGTCCGTCGTTCCCGCGAGAGCGGAACCCGGAAAGGCGCATTTCCCCCGCAAGCACGCTGCAACGCGCCCATTGCGGTCCGGTCGTTCAGCGCATGAATCGCTCGCCGATCTCAGGTCTCTCGCGCTGGAGCTGATAGCCGCGGCGCCAGGGCGTCCGGGCGCAGGCCGTCGTAGACCTCGAAGGGCTGATGGATCCACGGATTGTCAGCCAGGTAGTCGACCCAGTAGTCGGGCTTGAACACCGAGCACGCCTTCCACCACAGCACGGCCGACTTGAGGGCGGTGATGTGCGCGAAGCGGCGCGGCAGTTCCGCGTGCACGGCTTCCAGCGTATGTCCCGAGTCGACCATGTCGTCCACCAGCAGCACGCGGTCGCCCAGTCGCGGCTTGGTCATCGTCATGTGCTCGGCGATCACGAGCTCGCCCCGCAGCGTCCCGCCCTCCGCGGTGTACGAGTGCGTGGAGAGTATGGCGAGCGGCTGCTCGTAGATGCGGGACAAAACGTCGCCCACGCGAAGCCCTCCGCGCGCGATGCAGATGATCTGGTTGAAGCGAAAGCCCGATTCGTGCACGCGCAGCGCGAGCCGCTCGACGAGCGTGTTGTACTGGTCCCAGCTGACATGCAGGCTCATCGCCTCTCCCTGTTCTTCTCGTCGTCCTTGCCGCCGGGATTCGTCCGGCCATGCCGGCGATTCTCGGGAAGCAAGCTACGGGCGAAAGTAGGTTTTCACTTTCGCCCGCATCACTTAAACGGATGATGCCGCAAGATGGTTTCCTCGCGGTCGGGACCCGTGGAAACCATCGCGATCGGCACGCCAGTGAGCGCTTCGACGCGCGCGAGATAGGATCGCGCGTTGGCGGGCAAGGCGTCGAAGGACTGGGCGCCCAGCGTGCTGTCCTTCCATCCCGGCAGCGTTTCGTAGATGGGAATGCAGCGCGAGACCGCATCCGCACCCGTAGGGATCAGGTCGACCTTCGCGCCATCCATCATGTACCCGATGCAGATCCGGAGCTCTGGCATGCCATCCAGCACGTCGAGCTTGGTGATGCACAGCCCGTCGACGCCGTTGATCTCGAACGAGCGTCGCAACGCGGGCACGTCGAGCCAGCCGCAACGGCGCGGCCGTCCCGTCACCGAGCCGAATTCATTGCCGCGCTTGGCGAGCCCGGCGCCGACGTCATCGGTGAGCTCGGTAGGGAACGGCCCGGTGCCCACGCGCGTCGTGTACGCCTTGACGATGCCCAGCACGTAGTCGAGGAGCTGCGGGCCGATGCCGGTTCCGGTCGCGGCGGCACCGGCAAGACAGTTCGAGCTCGTCACGTAGGGATACGTGCCGTGATCGATGTCGAGGAGCGCGCCCTGTGCGCCCTCGAACAGCAGCGACTCGCCGCGGCCGCGCGCGCGGTGGATGAGCGCCGCGACATCGGCGACCATCGGCGCCAATGCGCCCGCGAAGGCGAGCGCCTCGTCCTTCATCGGCTCGAATGGGACGGCGTCGCGCTTGTAGTAATGCACCAGGGTGAAATTGTGAAATTCGGCGAGCGCAGCGAGCTTGGCGACGAATCGATCGGGATCGAGGAGATCCTGCACGCGCAACGCGCGCCGCGCGATCTTGTCCTCGTACGCCGGTCCGATTCCGCGTCCCGTCGTGCCGATCTTCGTTTCGCCCATCGACTGCTCGCGCGCCTGGTCGAGCGCCACGTGCAGCGGCAATACCAGGGGACAGGCGGGCGAGATCTTGAGACGCGAGCGCAATTCGACGCCGGCGGCTTCGAGCTCGCCGATCTCGCTCATCAGAGCCGAGGGCGAGAGCACGACGCCGTTGCCGATGTAAATCGCAACGCCGGGGCGCAATGCCCCCGAGGGGATGAGCCGCAGCACCGTCTTCTTGCCGCCGATCACGAGCGTATGGCCCGCGTTGTGACCGCCCTGGAAGCGCACGACGCCGCGCGCGCTCTCCGTCAGCCAGTCGACGATCTTGCCCTTGCCTTCATCGCCCCATTGGGCGCCGATGACGACGACGTTCTTGCCCATGCCCGTTTTCCTAGGGAGCGGTGGCGGACCTAGCGCGGCGGGACGCCGGCGAGTTGTCGCAGATCGAGCGTGAATCCGGTGGCCGGTCGCGAACGCCCGAACGCGCGACCGATCCCGTCGTAGCGTCCGCCGTTGCCGATCGCCGACGGCAGTCCCGCAGTGAACACGGAAAAGATCGCACCATTTTGATAATGATAGCCGCGAAGGTCGCCCAGATCGATGTGCAGGGCTTCCACTTCGTTCGCCGCCGACTGCGCGAGGTCTGCCAGCGCATCGAGCGCATTCGCGATCGCCGGCGTATCGGGAAGCTCCGCGCGGGCGCGGTAAAGGACTTCCTGCGCCGGACCGTAAAGGGAAGGGAGCGCCGTCAGGGCGTTGCGCCACGCGGACGGCAGCTTCGCGCACAGGCCGGCGACGGCGGGAACGTCCTTCGCACCGACCGCCGCGAAGAGATCGCTTTCCTCGTTGCTGCTTGCAATGCCCGCGCCGTTCGCGAGCGCGCGATAGACGCCGACGTGGCCAAGGTCCAGATGCAGACCCGCAACACCTGCGGTCGCCAGCGAAGACAGCAGGAGCGCGACGATTTCGCGATCGCCCGCGATGCCCGGCTCGCCAAAGAGCTCGGCGCCCACCTGGAACACCTCGCGCGTCGCGCCCGGCGACGCGGGCGCGGTTCTGAGCACACTGCCCGCGTAGCAAAGCTTCGTCACGCCGGTCTCGTTCAGCACATGCGCGTCGATGCGCGCGACCTGGGGCGTGATATCTGCACGCACACCGAGCAGCCGTCCCGACATCGGATCGACGACCTTGAACGTCTGCAGGTCGAGGTCGCGCCCGCTGCCCGTCAGCAACGATTCGAGATGCTCCACGAGCGGCGGCTGCACCAGGCGATAGCCGTGTGCCGCGAAATGATCGAGCAATGCGCGGCGCAGCGACTCAAGCCGCGCGGCCTCGGCGGGCAGCACGTCGTCGATCGATTCCGGAAGGACCCAGTTACGCATGCTGCAGGACGAGGAGCGAGATCAGGCCGAACCCGATCGCGATCAACCCGATGAAGCGAACCTGTCCATCCGTCAGCGCGACCAGGCGCTGGAACGTGTCGCGCCACAGGCGCGGCGCGAGGAACGGCAGAAGCCCTTCAAGTACCAGGACCAGCGCAAGCGCGATCCAGAGCGATTCCGCCACGGGGATTGCCTCGCGCTTTCCGGATCGACCGGAGGTCGGTTACGGCGGAGGCAGCTTCGAGCCGCGGCCCGAGCCGTACTGCTTGAAGTACTGGAAGAACTCCGAGCTGGGATCGAGGATCAGCATGTCGCTCTTGTTGCGGAACGTCGACTTGTAGGCCTCGAGGCTGCGATAGAACGAATAGAACTCGGCATTGCGGCCGTAGGCGTCCGCGTAGATCGCCGACGCGCGGGCATCGCCTTCGCCCTTGGTTTTCTGCGCGGCACGGTAAGCGTCGGCGAGAATCACCTGGCGCTGCCGATCGGCGTCCGCCTGGATCTTTTCGCGTTCCGCGGCGCCCAGCGAGCGCAATTCGTTGGCCACGCGCCGGCGCTCGGATTCCATGCGCTGGTAGACCGGACCGGTGACGTCGGGCGGAAGCTCGACGCGGCGAAGCCGCACGTCGATCACCTCGACTCCGATCGAAGCGGCGTCGGCGTTGGCCTTGCGCTGCGTCTCCGAGGTGATCTTGTCGCGGTCGGTCGAGACCGCCTGGTTCACGGTTCGCTTGTTGAATTCCTCGGCCAGGTTGGCGCGCACGGTCTGCGACAGGCGTCGCCGCGCGGCTTCCTCGTCGCCCTGCACCGAAATGTAGTACTGCTTCACGTCGAGAATGCGCCACAGCACGATGAAGTCGACCAGGAGCGGCTTCTTCTCCGACGTGGTCATCCGGTCGGGTTCCGGATTGTCGAGGATCAGGTTGATCTTGTCGTAGAACTTGACGTTCTGGAGCAGTGGCAGCTTGAAATACAGGCCGGCGTTGGACTGGGTCTCGATCACTTCGCCCAGCTGGAACTTGACCGCGTACTTGCGCTGGTCGACGGTGTAGATCGACTGCGACGCGACCAGCAGCAGCGCGACGATGAGTGCGAGGATCGGCATCGACGATTTCATCGGCTATCTCCCCTCGCGATTGCGAAGCGAATCGCGCGAGCGCGAAGGATCCATCGCCACCGGCGGATCGGCGGGTGTCGAGGCGCGCGGCGCCGCCGGCGTGGCCTCGGCGGCCGCGGCTGCCGCGCTGGCACCAGCGCCCTGCTGGATGAGTTTGTCGAGCGGAAGGTTGAGGAGGTTCGCGCCGCTCTTCTGGTCGATCAGGACTTTGCTCGCGTTGCCCAGCACCGACTGCATCATGTCCAGATAGAGGCGATCGCGCGTGACGCCGGGCGCCTTCTGGTATTCCGTCAGGACGTCGCGGAAGCGTGACGCATCGCCTTCCGCGCGCTGCACGACTTCGGTCTTGTAGCCGCTCGCTTCCTCGATCAGCCGCGAGGCCATCCCGCGTGCGCGCGGCACCACGTCGTTCGCATAGGCCTGCCCCTCGTTCTTCAAGCGCTCGCGGTCCTGGCCCGCCTTGACGGCATCGTCGAATGCGGCCTGCACCTTGTCGGGCGGCTGCACGCTCTGCAGCGTGACCTTCTGCACGAAGATGCCGGTACCATAATGGTCGAGCATCTGCTGCATGAGCTGCTCGGTCTGCTTCGCGATCTGCTCGCGCCCTTCGTAGAGCGTGAAGTCCATCTTGCTCTTGCCGACGACTTCGCGGATCGCGGATTCGGCGACGAATGCCGCTGTCTGGTCGGGCTTGCGATTGTTGAAGACGTACGCCTCGGCGCTCTTCAGGTTGTATTGCACGGCGAACTGGATGTCGATGATGTTCTCATCGTCGGTCAGCATCACCGCTTCCTTGTCGACCTTGTTCTTCGGCGTGTTGCGATAACCGATCTCGATGGTCTTCACCTGCGAGAAGTCGACCAACTCGACGGCTTCGATGGGAAACGGCAGGTGGTAGCGCGGGCCCGGCTGGGTGGTCTCGGTGTAGCGGCCGAAGCGCGTCACGACGCCACGCCGGCCTTCGTCGACGATGTAGAAGCCGCTCGCCAGCCAGACCAGTAGGATGAGGCCGAGCAGCCCGAACGCGCCGATCGGCCAATGGTTCTTCGGCGGCGTGCTTTCGCCCGCCGGCTCCTCGTTCGGCTCCTTGCGCTTGAAGAGCTCGTTCAGCCGGCGATTGACGTTGCGCCAGATCTCGTCGAGATCCGGCGGCCCGCTGCTGCCGCCGCCGCGTTTTCCCCACTGTGGGTCGTTGAGCGACATCGCGATGCTTTTGAAAGGGATAAAAAAACGCCGCGCGCGTCTTCGGCGCGCTGCTTCAGCCTGGCAGCGCCGGCGTCGGATCCTGATTCGGGATGTTGTAGCCTGCGGCGACGCGCGGGAATCGTTCGGCCAGCGCGGCACGCAGATCGGCGCACCCGGCGCCCGTCGATGCACTTGTTCTGACCGAGGAAATGGTACCACAGGCGTCGCGCTCGACGCCCGGCGGCAGTGTGGTCAGGTCGCACTTGTTGAGCACGCGTATCTGCGGCACGTTATCGGCGCCGATTTCGGCGAGGACCTTTTCGACGGCCGCAACCTGCAGGTCCCGATCCGGACTGCTGGCGTCGATGACATGCAGCAGCAGATCGGCATCGGCGGCTTCGGAGAGCGTCGCGGAGAATGCCGCGACCAGATCGTGCGGCAGGTCGCGGATGAATCCCACCGTATCGGACAGCACGAGGGACTGCCCGCCTTCGACGTGCAGCCGGCGCAGCGTCGTGTCGAGCGTCGCGAACAGCTGATCGGCGGCATGGACGCGGCTGCCGGTAAGGCGATTGAACAGCGTCGACTTGCCCGCATTGGTATAACCCACGAGGGCGATCGTCGGCACGGCCGCGCGGCGACGCGTGCGACTCTGCGTCGCGCGGCTCACCGCCACCCGCGAAAGTCGCCCGCGCAGGAGCTTCACCCGGTTGGCGATCAGGCGGCGGTCGGTCTCGAGCTGCGTTTCGCCCGGGCCGCGCAAGCCGATGCCGCCCTTTTGCCGCTCCAGGTGGGTCCATCCGCCGACGAGACGGGTCGAAAGGTGGTTCAACTGGGCGAGCTCGACCTGGAGCTTGCCTTCCGCGCTTTGCGCCCGCTGGGCAAAGATATCGAGGATGAGGCTCGTGCGGTCGATGACCCGGCATTCGAGCGCGCGCTCGAGGTTCCGCTGCTGGACCCCGGATAGCGCGTGATCGAAGATCACGACGTCCGCGCCTGTCTCTTGCTTGCGCGCAGCGATCTCCTCCACCTTGCCGCGACCGGCGAACAGCGCCGGATCGGGACGCTCGCGGCGTCCGCTGACCTCGGCCACGATGGTCGCGCCCGCCGAGACCGCGAGCGCGACGATCTCCTGCATGCGCTCTGCGCGATCGCCGCGGCCGAACGCGAGCGCGACGATCAGCGCGCGATCGCCGCGGTCAGGACGCTCGAACATGGGTGTCCAGCCGGCCGCAGCCGGCGGCGCCCGCCGCCGTGCGAGCGGCGCGATGCGGCGTCAGGCTTCGGCCTCGGCGTTGTGGTTGTGGTGCGGCATCGCGACCGCGCGCGACGGGACGACCGTCGAGATCGCGTGCTTGTACACCATCTGCGTGACCGTGTTCTTGAGCAGCACGACGTACTGATCGAAGGATTCGATCTGCCCCTGCAGCTTGATCCCGTTCACGAGGTAAATGGACACCTGCACGTGTTCCTTGCGCAAGGTGTTGAGGAATGGGTCTTGTAGCATTTGCCCTTTGTTGCTCATCCCGGAGCTCCGCTCTTTCTGGAAGGCTGCAACTTTGCCTGAGAGAGGCGCGGACGTTCCCGCCGGACTGGGCGGCAGGAAAATCCTAGCGGCGTGCGTTTGAATCCGCGTAGGGGTTGACACCCGTCTTGAATTGTATCCTAAGCGGAGTTCCCCGCAGTTGGAACGCGTCCGCGAAAAAATGTTCCAGGTACCGTCGGTAGGCGTCCGGAACGTGTCGGAGCGCGCTCCCATGGATGATGACGAGTGGCGGATTGACGCCACCCTGGTGCGCGTAGCGAAGCTTGGGTCGCACCAATCCGGAGCGCGGCGGCTGCTGGCGCTCGACAGCTTTCTGCAGGGCGCGTGTGAGGCGCGGAGTCGACAGGCGGGCCATCGCCGCGGTGTAGGCGTCGCCGACCGAGTTGAGCAGGGTGTCGATGCCGCTGCCCTCCTTGGCCGACATGAAATGATGCTGGGCGAACGCGAGGAACGCCAGCTTGCGGTCGAGGTCGCGCTTCACCTCCTCGCGGCGCTCCGGCGACGCCGCGTCCCATTTGTTGATCCCCAGCACGACCGCGCGTCCGGCTTCCAGCACATGCCCCGCAAGATGTGCGTCCTGCTCCGTGATGCCCTGATCGGCGTCGACCAGGAGGATGACGACGTGGGCGTCCTCGATCGCCTGCAGCGTCTTGATGACCGAGAATTTCTCCACCGCCTCGAACACCTTGCCGCGACGGCGGATGCCCGCGGTGTCGATCAGCGTGTACGCGCGGCCGTTGCGCTCGAAATCGAGGTAGATCGCGTCGCGCGTGGTGCCGGGCTCGTCGAACGCGATCACCCGCTCCTCGCCGAGCATCGTGTTCACCAGCGTGGACTTGCCGACGTTCGGTCGGCCGACCACGGCAACGCTGATGCGCTTGGTGCCGGAATCGTCGTCCTCGGGGACTTTCGGTGCCGGCGGGATGGCCTCGAGCGCGTGTTCGATCATTTCGCGGACGTTTTCGCCGTGCGCCGCGGAGATCGGCAAGGGCTCGCCCAGCGCGAGCTCGTGAAACTCGGCGACCGCGCGATCGGGAACAAGTCCTTCGGCCTTGTTGACCGCAAGCAGGATCGGCTTGCCCGTGCGTCGCAGGAGCAGCGCAATGGCTGTGTCCTGCGGGGTGAGTCCGCTGCGACCGTCGACGATGAACACGACCACGTCGGATTCGGCGATCGCGGCCCGGGCCTGCTTGGCCATTTCGTGGAATATCGGGGACGTGGCGACCGGCTCGAAGCCGCCGGTGTCGACCACGATGTATTCCCGCTCGCCGGCGCGGGCGCGACCGTAGTGACGATCGCGCGTCAGCCCGGGGAAATCGGCGACGAGCGCGTTGCGCGTCTTGGTGAGACGGTTGAAGAGGGTCGATTTTCCGACGTTGGGTCGGCCGACCAGGGCGATCACGGGAAGCATGGGTCGGCGCCGGGAGACTCGCGATCCGCGCGAGTCAGCGTGCGGTCACGGAATAGAGATTGCCGCCGTCGGACAGCCACAAGCCGCTTCCCGCGAGGAGCATCGGCTGCGCGGTGGCCGCCTTGCCGTCGGTGGCGAGGCGCCCCGCATACGCGCCATCGCTGCGCGACAGGAGATGGAGATAGCCTTCCACGTCCACGACACCGACGTAGTCGCCCACGAGTTGCGGGCCGCCGATCCTGCGAGCCGCGAGCACATCCTGTTTCCAGATCGACGCGCCGCTCGCCTTGTCGAGCGCTTGCACGGCACCCTTGTCGTCGGTGATGTAAAGGTTGCGCCCGTCGCCGGCCAGCCCGGCCAGGCTCGACACGTCGCGCGACCACAGCAGGCTGCCCCGAATCACGTCGAAGCAGGCGACGCGTCCCTGGTAGGCGACCGCGCAGGCCTGCCGCTCATCGACATAAGGGAGGCTCGTGATATCGGCGATTCGCTCGAGCTCCGTCGCGCCCTTGGGGGACGCGACGGTCGCGTCCCACGCGATGTTGCCGGTGACCACATCGATCGCGAGAAGCCGCCCGCCTGCGGTTCCGGTAAAGAGCCCGCCGCGGGACGTGGCGCCGCCGGCCGTGCTCCGAATGGTGAGCGGCGGATTGGTACGCTGGAGCGCCCACTTGGTTTTGCCGTCTTCCGCGGCGAGCCCGAAAATGCGCCCGTCGCCGGAGAAGATCACCACGATGCCCTGGGTCACGAGGGGCGGCGCGATGACCTCGCTCGACACGTGCGCGGTCCATCCCGGCGTGCCGTCCGTGCCGAAGGCGAGAACGTCGCCCTTGGCGGTGCCCACGATCACGTGCGCTTCGTCCGCCCCGGGACCCGCGGCGAGCGTCTGGCCGGCGCTTGCGCGCCACACGACCCGGCCTGTCGCCGTGTCGACGCGGACCAGCGTGCCGTCGATTGCCGCGGCATAAACCGCGGAAGGCGTGACCGCTGGCGCGAGCCCGGGTGCCGCCTTGCCGACGCTGACCTGCCAGTTGAGCTGTGGAGTGACCGTAGACGGGAGCGCCGGCAGCGGCCCGGGCTTGTTGGACTTGCCGAACAGCCAGCCCCACGACGGCGCGGGAATGCTGGGGAGCGATGGAATCCACGACTGCATCGTGCTGCTGGCGCAGCCCGACACGACGGTCGCGATCGCGCACGCGATCGCGAGCTTGATCCCGCGTTTCATGGCTTCGCCGGTGCGCCCTGCGCCGGTGCGGGCGGCGTTGCCGGGGTTGCAACGGCGGCGGCGGGCGAGGTGGCAGCCGGTGCTGCGGCCGAGCCGGAAGGCGGTATCGCTGCGACAGCGCCGCCCGCGGCGTCGAGCTTCACCTGTACGTAGGCGCGATACGGCGATTTGGCGTCGAGCGACGTCAGAGCCTCCTGGTAGGCGGCGCGGGCTTCGCCGCCCTTGCCCGCGGCGGCGAGCGCGTCGCCGCGAAGGTCTGCGTAGAGGCCGTTGAAGGCATCGGGCCGCTTGGCATCGAGCGTCTTCAGCGCATCGTCGAACTGGCGATCGTCGAGCTGGATCTCGGCCAGCCGATAGCGCGCGATCGCCTTCAGCTCCTCTTCGTCCGCATTCTCGATCACCCATGTGAACTGCGCCTTGGCGCCGGCCTTGTCGCCGGCGTCGAACAACAGCCTGGCGTAGACGAGCGCACCGCGCGGCGCGTAGGCGGTACCCGCGAACTTGTCCGCAAGCTGCGTCATCGCGTCCTTCGCCTTGGCCGTGTCGCTCTTGCGGGCGCCGTCGCTCACGGCCTGGTAGAGCACCGACGCGTCCGCCGCGCGGCTGCCGTTCCACCAGCGCCAGCCCTGCACGCCGCCGATGACGAGGCATGCAAGGATCACGGCGACGGTGATGGTGCCGCCGTATTGATTCCACCAAGCCTTCAGGTCGTCGAGTTTTTCCTGCTCTTCGAGGTCGTAGACTGCCATCGATGTTCCTTGCATTGCAGGGCCGATCGGCCCCTAGTTGCGTGATTAGGTCCGTGGCGACGCGAGTCGCGCCGAAAGCTCGCTCACGGCAAAGGTCGACTGCTCGCCCTGCGCGCGAAGCGGCTTGAGCGACACCGATCCCGCCGCGGCTTCGTCGTCGCCGATGATGATCGCAAACGTGGCACCGCTCGCATCGGCGCGTTTCATCTGCGACTTGAAGCTGCCGCCGCCCGCGTTCACCACGACGGCGCAGCCTTCGTCGCGCAATGCTTCAGCCACGCGTTGCGCCATTGCCTCCGCCGCTGCGCCCGCGTGCACGACGTAGGCGACGGGCGCATTGCGGACCTCGCGCCTGGCATCCTGCAAAAGCAGAATCATGCGCTCGATGCCCATGCCGAAACCGCACGCGGGGGTGGGCTTGCCGCCGAGCTGCTCGAACAGGCCGTCGTAGCGGCCGCCACCGGCGACAGTGCCCTGCGCGCCCAGGCGGTCGGTGACCCATTCGAAGACGGTGCGGTTGTAATAGTCGAGTCCGCGCACGAGACGCGGATTGATCGCGAACGGGATGTCGTGACGCGCAAGCAGCGCCTGCAGCGCATCGAAGTGGGCGCGCGCCTCGTCACCCAGGCGATCGACGAGGCGGGGCGCTTCCGCGATCACGGGCTGCATCGCCGGATTCTTGCTGTCGAGGATGCGCAGCGGATTCGTGGCCAGTCGCCGCGTGGCTTCGGCGTCGAGCGTATCGGCGTGCCGTGAAAAGTACTCGATCAGCGCGCTGCGATGCGCGCGCCGGTCGGCGGCATCGCCGATGGAGTTGATCTCGAGACGGATCCCGTCGGCCATGCCGAGTTCGCGCCACAGTCGCGCGAGCATGACCATCTGCTCGACGTCGACGTCGGGGCCGGGAAAGCCAAGCGCCTCGACGTCGAATTGGTTGAACTGGCGATAGCGTCCCTTCTGCGGGCGCTCGTGCCGGAACATGGGACCCGCGAGCCAGACACGCTGCGGCCGCTCGTAGAGCAGGTTGTGCTCGATCGCCGCGCGGACGATGCCCGCCGTCGCCTCCGGGCGCAGCGTGAGGCTCTCGCCGTTCAGCCGGTCCTCGAACGTATACATCTCCTTCTCGACGACGTCGGTCACCTCGCCGATGGCGCGGACGAAGAGCGGCGTGGGCTCCACGATCGGCACCCGGAGATTGCGGTAGCCGTAGCGGCGGAAGACATCGCGCGTGGTGTCCTCGAAATATTCCCAGAGCGATGCTTCGTCGGGCAGCACGTCGTTCATGCCGCGCACGGCCTGCAGCGGCGCGGGCCGGGGCCGCGCGCGGTCGACCGCGGTCGGCGCCGCGGGGGCGTCGACGCGGGACGTCACGCGATCACCTTCAGCGGAACGGTTCGCGCAGTGGGCGCAAGGCCGGGTGTGGGCGGCAATCCACCGTAGGTGGTGCGGACGTAGTCAGTGACGAGCTGCTGGAATTCCTCGGCGATGCGATCGCCCTTGAGGGTCACCGTCTTCCGGCCGTCGACGTAAACCGGCGCCACGGGCACTTCCCCGGTGCCGGGCAGCGATATTCCAATGTTCGCGAGCTTCGATTCTCCGGGGCCGTTGACGACGCAGCCCATCACGGCGACCTGCATGTCGGCGACGCCGGGATACTGGGCGCGCCATGCCGGCATCGACGTGCGGAGGAATGTCTGGATGCGGTCGGCGAGCTCCTGGAAATAGGTGCTGGTCGTGCGGCCGCAGCCGGGACATGCGGTGACGAGCGGCGTGAAAGCACGCATTCCCATCGTCTGCAATATTTCCTGCGCGACCTGGACTTCCCTCGTACGATCGCCGTTGGGCTCGGGCGTCAGCGAGACTCGGATGGTGTCGCCGATGCCGTCCTGCAGCAGCACCGCGATTGCCGCGGTGGACGCGACGATCCCCTTGCTGCCCATGCCGGCTTCGGTGAGCCCGAGGTGCAGCGGATAGTCCCCGCGCCGTGCGAGCTCGCGATACACGACGATCAGGTCCTGCACGTTCGATACCTTGCACGAGAGCACGATGCGATCGGCCGCAAGTCCGAGCGCCTCGGCTTCGCGCGCGCTGCCGAGCGCCGAAACGACGAGCGCCTCCCGCATCACCGCATCGGCTTCCATCGGTGCGTTCGAGCGCGCGTTGTCGTCCATCATCCGCGCGAGCAGCGCCGCGTCGAGGCTGCCCCAGTTGACGCCGATCCGCACGGGCTTGCCGCAGCGGATCGCGTGCTCGATCATCACCGCGAACTGTGGCTCGCGCTTGGTGCCCTTGCCGACGTTGCCGGGATTGATCCGGTACTTGTCGAGCGCCGCGGCGCACGCCGGAAACTCGCTCAGGAGCTTGTGGCCGTTGAAGTGAAAGTCGCCAACGATGGGAACGTCGCACCCGCCGGAGCGAAGCGCCGCGCGAATCGAGGGCACCGCTGCGGCGGCCTCCGCGGTATTGACGGTGACGCGGACGATCTCGGATCCGGCTTCCGCCAGGGCGCTCACCTGCGCGACCGTCGACGCGACGTCGGCGGTGTCGGTGTTCGTCATCGACTGCACGACGATCGGCGCATCGCCGCCGATGCGCACGTCCCCCACCGCGACCTGGCGGGTGCGGCGACGGACGATCGAAGGCCGGTCCATGATGATTACTTGAGCGTGAGGCGCGCCACGTTCGCGCGCGTGTACGGTGCGAGGTCGATCGGCGTGCCGCGGAACGTCACGGCCACCTGCGCCGCATTGCCAACCACCACTTCGAGCGGCAGCGTGCCGCCGAGCGCCTGCGTGGTGCCCGCGAGGCCCGTCTGCAGGTAGATGATCGCGTTGTTGCCGTCCTTCACTTCCACCCATGACGTGCCGATGAAAGTGAGCAGCAGCGGAGTGTCGGCCGCGGGGGCCGCACCCGGCGCGAGGCCGACGGATACCGCGCCTGCGCCCGCAGGCGCCGCCGCGCCGATGGCGGTCGCGGCGGTCGTCGGCACGACGGGCGGTTCGCTCTTGGCCGCTTCGAGCGGGTTGGGCAGCGCCATCGAAGTCGCACCGCCCGTATTGGCGGTGCTCGCCGCGGGCGTGGGCGAGGAAGCGGCGGGCGCCGCCGGCGTCGAACTGGTGCTGAACACCGCTGCAAGTCGCCCGGGCATTGCCTGCCGCGAGAACTCGTAGAACGCG
>Ga0070665_100001331_pt1 | contig 29381 bp, 16 predicted proteins | sample KBSS13metaG_FD_65862 | JGI IMG/M metagenome (GOLD analysis project Ga0070665, IMG submission 65862) | Switchgrass rhizosphere microbial communities from Kellogg Biological Station, Michigan, USA - KBS S1-3 metaG | ecosystem: Host-associated > Plants > Roots > Rhizosphere > Soil ... | reverse complement strand
TTGAAGATCTGGCGCGGACAAATTCCCAGCACCGGCCTAGCGCCGAAAAGGGCGGCGACACCGGCTGGCTGGTGGAAAGCCAGCTTCAGCCCCCGGTGCGCGAAAAAATCGCCGGCATGATGCGCGGCGATGTCAGCGAGCCGATCCGCGGCGACCAGGGCTGGCATATCATCCGGTTGACCGACACAAAGCCCGCCGCGCTAAGGCCGCTGGCCGAAGTTCGGCCCCTGATTGCGGCGTCCCTGCGCCAGCAGAAACAGCAAGGTGACGAGCTGCAATATATCGCGCGCATGCTGAAAAAAACGCCGGTCACTGTGAATGATGCAAAGCTGCGGACGGCCCTGGGGGCTGCGCGATGAGCCCGGGCCGCAAAGAGAGTTTGCCATGCTTGCCTCGCTGACCGCGAAATCCCACCAGGGCGCCTCGCCGGAAGCGACCATTGAGGTCCTGGCGGCCTATCTGGTCGAACGCGGGTTGCTGGACCCCGCCAATCTGGAACGCGGCCGGCGGACGGCGGCGGAAAGCGGCAGCCGGCTGGACAGCATTCTCACCCAGCTGGGCCTGGTCAGCGAGCTTTCCCTGGCCGAAGGGTTGGCCGCCGTTACAGCGCTGAAAATCGCAACCCCGGAGCATTATCCCGAAAACGCCATCCTGCCTGAGCGGCTGCGCTTGAAATTCCTGCGCAAGATACGCGCCGTACCGGTCGCGCTGAATGATGAAGCCATCACCGTGGCGATGTCCGACCCGCTGGACCGGTTCGCGATCTCTTCCATTGCCATGGCCGCGGAGCGCAAGGTTGAGCTTCTGATCGCGGTGCCTCTGGACCTGGAAGCGGCGTTCGAGCGGCTGTACAAGAGCGATGATGCGGCAGGCCATGGTCTGGAAGACCTGGGTTCGTCCCCTGTTGCCGTCGAGGACGATGCCGAGCGCCTCAAGGACATTGCCAGCGAAGCGCCGCTAATCCGACTGGTGAACCAGATCATCTCCCAGGCGGTGGAAAGCCGCGCCTCCGACATCCACATTGACCCGTTCGAAAATCACTTGCGCATCCGCTACCGCTATGACGGCGTGCTGCATGAGGTGGAGGCGCCGCCGCGCCGGCTCCAGCCGGCGGTGGTGTCGCGCATCAAGATCATGGCGTCTCTGGACATCGCCGAGCGCCGCCTGCCGCAGGACGGGCGCATCAAACTGGTGGTGCGCGGCCAGGAAGTGGATTTGCGTGTTTCCACCATTCCTTCGCTGCATGGCGAAAGCGTGGTGCTGCGCATCCTGGACCGCTCCGCGGTCAACCTGGATTTCGACAAGCTGGGCCTGGATGGGGAACTGCGCCAGCAGCTGCTGGGCCAGCTTCAGCTTCCCAACGGCATCGTCCTGGTGACCGGTCCCACCGGCAGCGGCAAGACCACGACATTATATACGTCGCTCACGCACTTGAACTCCGTCGACCGCAATATCGTCACGGTGGAAGACCCCATCGAGTACCAGCTCACCGGCATCACCCAGATGCAGGTCAAGCCCCAGATCGGCCTGAATTTCGCCAGCCTGTTGCGCGCCATCCTGCGGCACGATCCCGATATCATCATGATCGGCGAAATCCGCGACCTGGAAACGGCGCAGATCGCGGTTCAGGCGGCGCTGACCGGCCATCTGGTGCTGTCCACCTTGCACACCAACAGCGCGGCCTCCACCATTGCGCGCTTGCGCGACATGGGACTGGAAGACTATCTGCTGACCGCGACCTTGAACGGCATTATGGCTCAGCGTCTGGTCCGCCGCCTGTGTCCCAGTTGCAAACGGCCACGCGAGGCGGGGCCGGAATTGGCCGCGCAGTTCGGACTGACGGGCGCGCAAACCATCTATGAGCCTGGCGGGTGCTCCAATTGCCGTGGCACCGGTTTTGCCGGCCGTATCGCGGTGGCGGAGCTGATCGTGCCGGATGAAACCACCCATCGGCTGATCCTGTCGCGCGCCAGCCATGGCGAGATCGAGAAGGCGGCCTGCGCCGCCGGGATGAAGACCATGTATGAGAATGGCCTGCGTCAGGTGCTGGCCGGCGTCACGTCGCTGGGCGAAATCCTGCGCAGCATCCGCCTGGAGGGATAGGCCGTGGCGTTGTTCCGCTATACCGGCGTCGACATGGCAGGCAAGCGCCTGAACGGCACGATCGAGGCCGCCAATGCCTATGCCGTGGCCGACTATCTGCACGGCCGGCATTGCATCCTGTTGCGCGCCGATGAAGTGGGCAAGGCGGGAAGTCTGGCGGCGCTGCTCAATACCGATCTGGGATTGAAGCGCGGCCTGCCTCAGGCGGCGGTGGCGCAATTCACCCGCGAGCTGGCGGTGATGCTGGAGGCCGGGCAGGATATCGACCGGGCGCTGCGCTTTTTGGTCGAAACCAGTGACAGCAAGGCCGCCCGCCGGATCATGCAGTCTTTGCGCGACCAGGTCCGCAGCGGCAAATCCTTGGCCGCCAGCCTGGCGGAGCATCCGGAGAGTTTTTCGAAGCTTTATATAAGTCTGGTCCGGGCGGGGGAGGCGGGTGGCCAGCTGGCCGGCAGCCTGTCGCATCTGGCCGACCTTTTGGAGCGCGAAGCCAAGCTGACCGCCACGGTCCAATCCGCACTTATATATCCTGTGCTTCTGACGGTGGCCTCGATCGGGACCATTGTGCTCTTGCTGGTCTATGTGGTGCCGCAGTTCACCCCCATCTTTGCCCAGGCCGGCGCGGACCTGCCGGTCCAGACTCAAATCCTGATCGGGCTGGGCGATATCCTGCAGAATTACGGACTGCTGATGCTGGCGCTTCTGCTGGCGCTGGGATTTCTGGGATACCGCCTGCTGCAGGCCGAGAAAGCCAGGCTGGCGGCGGAACGGACCCTGCTCAAGGTACCGGTTGTTGCCGGCTTGATGCGCGCGACCCAAGCGGCACGGCTGACCCGTACCGTGGGAACGCTGCTCAAGAACGGCGTCGGATTGGTGCCGGCTTTGGGCATCAGCCAGGGTGTCCTGACCAGCCTGATTGCCGGCCGGGCGGTCGCCGATGCGCTCGCCAAGGTCAAGGAAGGCAGCCGGCTGGCTCCGGCGCTGGGAAGCCATGCCTTCTTTCCCTTGCAGACCATCCACATGCTCCAACTGGGGGAGGAGACCGGGCGATTGAGCGAAATGGCGCTTCGGGTTTCCGACATCCATGACAATCAGATTCAACAAACGGTGCAGCGGCTGGTCGCGCTGATGGTGCCTGTCATCACCATCATCATGGGCGTCGTCGTCGCCGGTATCGTGGGATCGCTGCTGGTTGCGATGCTCAGTCTCAATGACCTGGCGCGGTGAGATGCGCAACGAGAAGGCCCAGGGCTTCACGCTGGTGGAGCTTCTGGTGGTCATCGCCATCCTGGGTTTGATGCTGGCCTTGATTGGCATCAAGGCGACGCCCGTATCGCCGGCCACCCATGCCCATAGCGCGGCGCAGGAAGTTTCCGGCGCCTTGCGCGCCGCCCGCAGCGCCGCGCTGATGAGCAATCGCAGCGTCTCCTTCACGCTGGATTTGGCGCCGCCGGGCTATCAATGGGGCGCCCAGCCGCATCACCTTCTGCCGCCCGACGTGAAACTGGCCTTGATGACGGGCCGCGACCAGCTGGTTTCCAGCACGCGGGGGCGTATCCGTTTTGATCCGGATGGGGCCAGCAGCGGCGGCCGGGTGTCGATCAATGGCGGCGGCCAGCTCTGGATGGTCGGCGTCGACTGGCTGTCGGGACGGGTATCGGTGGTGCATGCGGCCCATTGAGCACAGAGAATCCGGCTTTACCCTGATCGAGGTGGTGGTGGCGCTGGCGATCGCGGGGCTAGGGATGGCGATGTTGATCGCGGCCACCGGCTCGGGGCTTGAGAGTAGTTCCGCGGCGGCACGCGCCACCCTGGCCACGCGAGATGCCCAATCGCGCCTGGCCCAGGTCGGCCTGACCGTGCCCTTGAAAAAGGGCGATTATTTCGGAGACGAAGGCGGCGGTTTTCGCTGGCGGGTGCATGTCGCCGATCCCCTGGCGCATGGGAACGGGGGCGGTGCGGTGCTTTACCCGATCACGGTGACGGAAAGCTGGCGGGCCGGTACAATGCAGAAGACGCTCTCTTTGTATTCCGAACGCGCCGGCCCCCCATGAGGAGCGCTTCCAGGCAAGCCGGCTTCACCCTGCTGGAGCTCTTGATTGCCATCACCATCCTGTCCCTGATCCTGGTGGCGTTGAGCGGGGGCGTACACTTTGCCGGCAGTGCCTGGCGCAAGCAGGAAGAACAGATCGGCCGCCAAGGCGATATCAATGCCGTTCAGACAGTGCTTCGCCAGCTGCTGGCCTCGGGTCAGGGTTTTGAAGGCGGTTCGCAGGACCTGAAGTTCGTCGGCCAGATGCCGGCGGCGCTGGCGCGGGGTGGTCTTTTCGATATCGAGCTCTATAGCGGCGGCGAAAAGCTCTTTTTGGCCTGGCAACCTCACTTCAAGGGGGCGGCCATCCGTATGCCGCGCAATGAGACCGTGCTGCTGGATGGCATGACGGGGTTTGACCTGGCTTACTACCTGGAGACGAAGGGCTGGCAGCGGACCTTCAACGACAAGTCCAAGACGCTAGGAATGATCGCTGTAAATGCGCGTTTTTCCGATGGCCGCAGCTGGCCGGCATTGATGATTTCGCCTGCCATAAATCTGTCATCCAAACCCAAGTCCTGATCATATCACTGTCACACAGAGGGATTAGGACACTCGGGCTACGCGCCACTGTCCTCCGCGCCCATGATCCAGCGGTATCTGATGTTATTTTTCCGTTGGTGGATTCGACAGCTCGCGGAGCTGGCTTCGGCGCGCCTGTTGCCGCTTTATCTCGAAGCCGGCGAAGCGGCCGTTCTTGAAATCATCGGGGATGGCTTTGTGTTGCATATCCGACGCAGGGGCGTTCTGACGCGCGTCGCCGATGGCGATCTTGGCGGCCTGGCGCAGGCGATGGAGAGAGTTTTCAACCTGCCGCGGCTCAAACTGCTCAGAATCCCAGCCCAGCAGGTGCTGCGCAAACGCGTGTCGATGCCGCTCGCGGTGCGCCGCAATCTGAAGACTGTGCTGGCCTTTGAGATCGACCGCGAAACGCCTTTCGAGCAGGCGGAAGTCTATTGGAGCCACAGCCTCGCCGGCCAAGCCACCAAGGACAGGCTGGATGTCGATCTGATTGTCGTGCCGCGCCGCACAGGTGACGCACTGGCTGAGGCTGCGCGCGAGCACGGATTCGCGCCAGCCGCGCTGGAAGCGGTCAACGACAACCGGTCTCCAACCCTGTTGTGGCTTGAGATGCCGAATCTGCTGAGCTATTTGCAGCTTCCGCACAAGAGCAGGACGTACATGGCGGCAGTCTGTGGCGCCGCGGCGGCCCTTATGCTTTTGCCTTTCGCCGCCCAACAGGTGCGTCTGTATTTTGCTGACCGCTCCATTGCAGCGCTGGAAAGTCAGGCGCATGCCGCGTCGGCGCTGAACCTGGCCGCCAACCGCCGCAGGTCGGCGCTGGCGTTCATGGGCCAGGGCCATCATGGCGACAGCGCGCTGGGGATACTGGCCTCCGCGACCAGGGCGCTGCCGGATGATTCCTACCTCGCCTCCTTCACGGTCCATGATGGGCAGGTCACCCTGGCTGGATCCTCGGAAGCCGCCGCCAAGCTGATCGGAGCGCTCGCCGCATCGCGCGCATTCCATGATCCGGTGTTTGACACCGCCGTGCTGCAAAGCGAGGGCGGGGACCTGGAGCAGTTCACCATTTCCGCCAAGCTTTCCAGCGCGGGCGCGCCATGAAAAGGCTGCCTGAAGGCGTTGCAGGTCAGGCTCTGGCGCTCGCAATCGTCGCGCTCGGCGCCGCCGTCTTCTATTTTGCGATCATATCTCCCGTACTGGCTTTCTATGGCGAGCGGGAGGATTTTCTTGACCAGCGTCTGGCGATGGCGGGGCGCTATGAATCGCTGGCCCAGCAGCTTCCGGCCTTGCGCACGGCGGACAAGAAGTGGCGCGACCAGGAAGGCGGCGAGCTTTTGCTGGAAGGGTCCAGTGACGCCATCGCCTCGGCGGCGCTGCAGGCGGCGATGAAAAGCCTGGTGGAAGAGGCGGGCGCAAAGCTTTCGAGTTCGGAGGTTTTGCAGCCGGCGACGGATGGCAGTTTCCGCCGGGTCGGCATCCGCGTGGTCTTTTCCGGCGACCTCAAGCTTGTGACAGCGGTGCTGCGCGGCGTGGAAACCTCGCGGCCCATTCTGTCGGTGGGAGATTTTTCGCTCCGTATGGGCGGCGGCGGCGCGGCCAATGCCGCTGACTCCGATGACGAAAGTGCCTCGACTGGCGATGGCGGCGCTTTGTCCGTCACACTGGATGTCTACGGATTCCGGGCCGCGGCATGATCGAGAAATACCGCCTGTCTTTCCTTTTTGCCGGGCTGGCGGCGGTGGTTGCCGCGGGCTTTCTGTTTGTGCTTTTGGGCAGCAAAGAAGCCCCGGCATCTTTTGCGCTTTTGAAAGGTGATGCGGGGCAGGCGGCAGGCAAAGCCGATTCCCTGGTGGCGGAAATTCTCAAGCGACCGCTCTTCACCCCGGGCCGCCAACCGCCGGAAGCCAAGGTCGTGAAAGCCGAACCGCCTCAGCTTCAGGGCCGGCTCGCGGGTGTGATGCTGAGGCCCGATCTGCGTATCGCTTTGTTCACCCGCCCCGGCGGCAAACCGGTCTCCGTCAAGGAAGGCGATGTCATCGATGGCTGGACGACCGCCAAGATCGAGCCCGGCCGCGTGGTGTTGACCAGTTCCTTCGGCGAGCAGGTGGTCAAGCCGACCAATGGTTCGGCGGAAGAGGTGACGCCAGGCCATCGTCCGGTCAAAAAGCCGGCGCCGGCCAAGACGTCTGCAAAACCCGGCCAAAAACCGCCGGCGGCACAGAAACCACAACAACTGGCCAATGGGGCCGGAACAACAGGACAAAAATGACGACCGAAGGACGTCGCTCGCGCACTCTCGCCCGGGCGCTCGCGCGCGCGACACTTGTTTTGCCATGCATCGCGCTCTTGACGCCCGCGCCACTGAGCGCCCAGTTGCCCGCCGTGCCGCCGTTGGCCAAGGCCGCGCCCCAACGCGCAACTCCGGTTGACGCGCCGCAAGCCGCGGCTATTGCCGCCGCCGAACCGCAACGCACCGCGCAGGCCCAGATACCCGCGGCACAACCGCCCGCGGCGCCGGCGCCTGCCGCGACCGCGCCCTCCGTCACGCCGCCGCGTCCGGCACGCGCCGCCCGCTACCGGGTCGGGCAGGCCGGCGACATCTCGCTCAATTATGTCGACACCGATGTCCGCGAAATCGTGCGTCTCATCCTGGGCGAGATCCTCAAAGTCAATTACGCCATCGACCCCGGTTTCCAGGGCACGGTCACCGTCCAGACGGCGCGCCCTTTGCGGCGCGAAGAACTGATTTCCACCTTGCAGGGGCTTTTGACCCAGGCCGGCGGCCAGCTGACCTATCAGAACGGGATTTATCGCGTCAGCGCGCTGGGCGATGAAAGCAACATCCCGCCGATCGTTGGCGGCGGCAGCATGGAAGCGGGCGCCCAGGTCGTGTCGCTGCGCTATGCCTCCGCCAAGCAACTGGCCGCGATCCTGGACACTTATGCGGGCGAGGGCGTCAAGATTGTGCCCGACCCCGCCCGCAATGTTCTGATCCTCAGCGGTTCGGCCAGCGCGCGGCAGAGCGTCGTCAACCTCATCCATGTGTTCGATGTGGATTACCTTGCCAGCCGTCCCTATGCGCTGTTTCCGGCCAAGTCCGGCGATCCCGCCAAATTCGCCGCCGACCTGGAAGCAGCGCTCCAGCTCGATGGCGATGGTGCGCTCACCGGCGCGGTCAAAATCGTGCCGATCGAGCAGGCCAATGCCATCATGGTCATCACCAAGCAGCAGGACTATTTGGACCGCATCGGGCGGCTGGTGGTGCAGCTGGACAAGGTCAAGACCAGCGCCGGCCGCAACATCCATGTCTATTATCTCAAGAACACCCAGCCGATGGACATCCAGCCGCTGTTGCAGCGGGCCGTCAATCCGCCCAGCGGTGGGGGCGGCGGCGAAGAGGCCGCGCCCGGCAATCTGCCGCCGACGTCCACGCCTTCCCGCATCGGCTCGGCATCCCCCACCACGCCCGGAGCCGGCGGGGCAACGCCTGCCACCGGCGGATCCCAGCCGACCCAGACAGCGATGGGGTCTTCATCTACCCCCGCCACCCCGTCCTCTTCCGGCGGCGGCGGCACGCAACAAGCCACCGGCGGCGATCCCAGGGGGCCGCAGATCATCGCCGACACCGTCAATGGCGGGTTGATTGTCGTGGCCACCGACAGCGAGTACGAGACCATCGAGACCGCGATCCGCAAGCTCGACGTCCTGCCCATGCAGGTGTTGATCGAGGCGACGATCGCCGAAGTCTCGCTCAATCGCGAGCTCCAATATGGCGTCCAGTTCTTTCTGCAGAACAAGGAAGGTCAAGTCGGCCTGAGCAACGCCGTGAGCGGGACGCCAACGGTGATTGATCCCAGCCATCCGGTTTCCAACGCCAGTCTTTTTCCCGGCGTCCTTGCCCCCAGCTTTCCGGGCCTGGCGGTGGCGCGCACCTTCGGCGATGTGCAGGTGGCGCTGCAGGCGCTCAAGAACATCACCGACGTGCAGATCATTTCGGCGCCCAAGCTCTTGATCCTCGACCGGCAACAGGCTGAGTTCCAGGTCGGTGATCTTGTGCCGACCATCACCCAGAGCGCGACCTCGACCATCACCGCGGGCGCGCCGGTGGTCAACAATGTCCAGTATCAGCCGACCGGCGTCATTCTGTCGGTTACGCCGCACATCAATTCCGGCGGGCTGGTCACGCTGGATATCGAACAGCAGGTGAGCGACGTCGTTCAAACCACCTCGTCGACCATCAACTCCCCGACCTTTCAGCAGCGCCGGGTCAAGACCAAAGTCATTATACAGGATGGCGAGACCATCAGCCTGGCGGGCCTGATCAGCGAGAAGAAGACCCAGGGCAATTCCGGCGTTCCGCTTTTGCAGGAAATTCCCGTCCTCGGGACCTTGTTCTCCACCAAGACGAACAACCGTGACCGCACCGAATTGCTCGTGCTGCTGACACCCCGCGTCGTCCACGACCAGCGTGAAGCCAAGGCGCTGACCGAGGAATTGAAGCGCAAGCTGTCGCCGTCGGGCATTCTGCCTTGAACAAGAACCAGACCGACAGGAAAGAGACGCGAGGCTTCGCCCTTATCCTGGTCGTGTGGTTCCTGGTGCTGATCGGGGCGATCGGGACTTATCTGGTGGCCAATGGCCGCGCTGAAACCGCCATCGCCCACAACGTCCGGGCCGCGGCCGGCGCCGAAGCCCTGGCCGACGCCGGTATCGCCAGGATCGTGTTCAATCAGACGGATCCCGAAATCTCCAACCGATGGAAGCCGGACGGCGCATCTCATACGGTCGTGCTGCCGGCGGGCCAGATCGAAATCCACCTGGCGGACGAGACGCGCAAGATCAATCCCAATCTTGCGCCGCGCGCTCTTCTGTCCGCGCTGTTTGAAGTCCGTGGTGTCGAGCGCGGCGCCGCGCAGCGCTTGGGCGCGGCGGTGGCCGATTGGGTCAGCCCGGAAGGGGTGGCACAGGAAGGCGGCGTCAAGTCGGATCCGTATCGCGCGGCGGGGCGCAGCTATTCAGCGCCTCATGCGCCGATCGAATCACTGGATGAACTTGGCCTGGTCCTGGGGATGACGCCGGAAATCCTGGCCTCGGTCACGCCTTATCTGAGTATCCACACCGCGGCAGCCGCCCCCGAAGCCAAAACCGCTCCGCTTGTCATTCAGCGCGCCCTGGCGATGGCTGCACGTGCTTCGGAAGAGGATGGTGAGGAGGCTTCGCCACCTTCCGGTTCGGCGGCGCAAGCAAGTGGCGGTCCGCCGGCAGGGTCTGCGCCTGCGGCAGCTGTGCCTGCCGCTGCCGTACCCACCGCCAAACCCTCGGCGGGGGAAGAGCGCATGATCGAGACGCAAGTCATTGCCCGCAGCCGCGACGGCGGGGTGTTCGTGCGCTATGCGGTGCTCAAGCTGGAACAGGAAGGCGCAAAGGCCTATTCCGTGCTGGATTGGCGGCGCGGCGCCCTGGACGATCACGCCAACTGACCGATCGAATCAGCGATTGGTGATGTCGGCGTTCTCGCCCTCGCCGCCGGGCTTGTTGTCGGCGCCCAGCGAGATGATATCGAAGGAATGATTGGCTCGCTGGCTGGGAGAGCGATACTGGAACGGATGGCCCCAGGGATCGACGATACCGCCAGCGTCCTTGAGATAGGGGCCATTCCAGCCCGCCACATTGGCCGAGTTTTCGTTCAGCCCGGCCAAGCCCTGGGCGGTTGAGGGATAATCGCCGACATCCAGGTGGTAAAGATCCAGCACGCCGGAAAGACGCTCGATCGACTGCTGCGCGATCTTGTGTTTTGCCGATCCCAGCTGGCGAATCATCGCGGGCGCGACCAGCGCAATCAACAGGCTGAGAATCGCCAGGACCACCAAGAGTTCGACCAGCGTGAAACCCTCTTCTCCCTCAGCAGCGCCGCGCTCACGGGTCAAGCGGCCGCGGCAAAATGGATTTTCCTGGGGATGATGGTTTGGCGCGCGCAAAGATCGTGACCTCGCAATTTGCGCCATCGATATAGCGCCGTGCGCATGCGTCCTTCAACGGTATTTTTCGCATCCTTATCGCACCTGTCTGTGCAGTTCATTTTCTCTCATCAAATTGGTCACAAAACCGGAACATTAACGACCTAGTGTCCCCCGCGACGGGAGACGAAGCGCACAGTCGGCTGCAGGGGCAGCGGCACCATCAAGATATTTAATTTGGCTCACGGTGATGTGTCCGAAAGCGGCGCGTCGCAACGGCGTTCTTTTGCCTGATACCTGTCGTTGGGCATCTGCTGTTCGAGATTTGTTGTCTGAGGCGATCACCGATGCCCAAACCCAAACTCACTTATCACTAGGCGGCCAGTCACCAATCGGTCGGCGCCTTCTCGTAGGTGATGATTTTGTGACGTTTTTACAAACCTCAACCCAACCAAAGGAAGACCCAATGCTGAAACTGAACTCCAAACTGCTCGGCGGCGCCGGTGCAGCGCTTATGGTCGCCGCGTTCGCCGCGCCGGCCCAGGCCCAGACCACCCCGCTGTATAGCGGCGGCGGTACGCTGGCCGAAAAAGTCTATCGCGACATCTTCAACTGCTACGGCAACCAATCCGGCGGCGACACCACCGTCGGCCTGACCGGCCCGCAGACCGGTTGCAATGGCGTGACGCCCTATCGTTCCAGTGTCGAGCCGCTCTATGTCGGCGTCGGCAGCGGCAACGGCAAGAAAGCCTTGGTCAATCATGACGCCGCCCAGTACGTCTCCGGCGGCCGTATCCCTGATTCGGTCCCGGTCCCCTCGACCTCCGACTTCAATCCCTTCTACGGCACCGGTGCGGGCGCGGGCTGGGTGAAGGGCACCACCAACCCCTTCCCGAAAGTCTCGTTCACCGGCTCTGACGATCCGCTGACGGCCACTGACATCACCACCTACAAGACGGTTTCCGGCTGGAATGACGCCGCTCCGCTGTCTGGCAGCTGGGGTGCGCCGATCCAAGTCCCGGCCTTCATCACCACCATCACCGTTCCGTTCAACCCGACTGCCGGCTGGAATCCGAAGAACAGCATCCCGGCGGGCGGCAGCAGCGGCGTCAACCTGTCGACCAACACCCTGTGCGGCATCTTCACCGGCGCCATCACCGACTGGAGCAACGCCGCCATCACCGCCGACAACAAGAACGTGCAGCTGGGCAGCGGTCCGATCACCGTCATCTATCGTTCGGATGGCAGCGGCTCGACCTTCCTGTTCACCAATGCGCTGATCCATCAGTGCGGCAGCCAGTCCGCTCCGCGCGCCGGCATCACCAACAACGTCCCGGACCAGTGGCTGGCGGACAACAGCATCGCCAATCCTGCCGGCGATCCCGACCATATCGGCGCTTCCAACAACAACTTCTTCATCAACGTGAACACGGCTGGCCACAAGCCCGCCAACTTCACCGGCGCCTCTGGCAGCGGTGGCGTTTCGACCGCGATCGCCGGCACCGTCGGTGCGACCGGTTATCTGTCGCCTGACTTCGTCAAGCCGGTGATCACCACCGGTCTTGCGGCCGCCAACCTTCAGACCTATGCCAGCGTGCTGGCCGGTACGAAGGTGTATAAGGCTCCGACGGCCAAGACCGGCACGGGCATCATGAGCGCCCTGAAGGCTCCGCTGTTCACCGCGGCGAGCTGCCCGACCGGCACCGCTGTCGGCCAGGCTTGGGACGGCATCTGCGCCCACAATCCGTTGAATTGGGGTGCGACCAACCCGCTCCCGATTTCGACGGCGGCCTATCCGATCGGTGGCTTCACCTTCATCGACACCTACACCTGCTATGCGGCGGCGGCGGATAAGGACGCCATCGCCGGCACGGCGGCGGGTGCGCTGGGTCTGTGGACCTGGTGGTTCTCCGCGCCGACCCTCAATGGCAGCGTCGTGAAGACCCAGCTGACGAACAACGGCTTCAGCGTTGTCCCTGGCAGCTGGCTCAGCGGTGCGAAGAAGCTGATGACCACCGACGTCAAGACCAAGATCTCGGTCCCTGGCACGGCCAAGACTCCTTGCACCACGACTGTGGGCGGCGCTTAAGTCAGGCGTAAGGCTTTAGTATCGACTGGAAATCGCCGCGGCCGGGATATCCCGGCCGCGGCGAAATCTTTTTGGGGCTCATGGTCCGATTGTGACAGCCGCGCGTCACGGCGAGGTGATTCACCAACCGTGGCGAATTTTTCGGGGGATCACCGTTTAATCGGGCCGCCGAATCGAATTTGTCATAAATTTTATCTATCGCCTCTCCATCATCCCATGGGCGTCGTAAGCGCCCAAAAATAATATTGGGCGTTGGGTTTAACGGTGGTGGCGGGGCTTGAAATCTCTATTCGGACATAGAGCCGTTGGCCATTGCCGCGCCGCGTGCGCCAGCATGGCCGCGGCTTCGCTGCTGGTCTCAAGCACGTTCCATGCGGCGCTGGCCGCCGATGCCGGCACGCTGCTCTCTCCATCCGCGCTGACCCGCAGCTCCGGCACCAGCAGCGCGTCGTCCGTGCAGTCCCCGCTGACCAGTCCGGCGCTTCAGGCGCAGATCGCGCTGTCCGCCGCCAACCTGGCGCGCGCCGCCAAGGACCTCAGCAATCTGGCCGCGGCGCAGGCCGCAGCCAGCGCCAGCTCGCAGCTCACCCTGGGAAATGCCAGCCTGTCGGCCAGCTCCTGGAACGGCACGGCGCTGTCGGGCCTTAATCCGCGCGACGCCGATCCCACGCTCTGGATCAACGCCGATCCGCTCAAAAAGGATACCGCCAGCGCCACGGCGACCGTGAAGCAGACGGCTGCCAATGCGCTTTTGACCTGGCAAAGCTTCGACCTCAACAAAGGCGAGAAACTGGTCTTCGACCAACAGGGCAATGCGGACTGGACGGTGCTCAACCGGGTCGTGGCGGGTCCGCGTGACGCCAGCGGTTCGCGCTTTGTCGCTTCGCCTTCCATGATTCTGGGCTCGATCGAGGCGCCGGGCAGCGTCTATGTGATCAATCCCAACGGGGTGGTGTTCGGCCCCACCGCCCAGGTCAATGTCCATTCCTTCATCGCCTCGTCGCTGGATGTCGGCAGCCCCAATATGGGCGTGGCCGAGCGCAACAGCTTCTTCCTCAACACCGGCATCCTGGGCAGCGGCAGCACCGTGCCGGCCGAAAGCTTCTCCTATAACCCGAATGACAAAGTGATCGAGGGCGACATCACGGTCGAGGCGGGTGCAAAGATCACCGCCAATCTGGCGCCGCGATCGGTTTCGCCCGATGCGGGCGGCTTTGTCTATCTCTTTGCGCCCAACGTGGAAAATCGTGGCACCATCAGCACCCCGGCGGGCGAAACCCTGATGGTGGCGGCCCAGGCGGTGCAATTGATCGCCAGCGCCTATACCGATGTTTTCGCGGATGCCACTCCGGGCACGTTCCGGGCGGTGGGCGTCAATACCACGTTTACCGGCGGATCTCTCGGCGGCGGCCTGCAGGTCACCAGCGCGCCCATCATCTGGCGGCAGGACGGTCCCGACAGCGCCCGGATATCGGCGCCGGGAAAGGTGACCAATAGCGGGCTGATCAGCGCCGAGCGCGGGGTGGTTATCCTCAATGGTGACCTGGTGACCAATGGGTCATCCGGGGGCAGCGGGCCGGGGGTCATCCAGACCAATACCAGCATCACCCGCAATGGCCAGATCTATCTGGACGCGCGGCTCAAGGTGACGTTGGACGGCGGCAGCTTGCAGATCCTGCCGACCGAAAATGGCGAAACCATTCCCGACAGCGCCCTCAACAACTTCGCGCCCGGCTCGATCGAGATGCGGGGCCAGGTCATCGATATGGAGCCCGGCGCGCTGATTGAAGCGCCAGGCGCCGCTGTTTCGATCTTAGCCCTGGGATCGCCGGTCGGGCTGGGTATCTATCCTGCCAATGTCTTCACCGACATCAGCGGCAAGTACACGCCACGGATCTACATGGCGGCCGGCAGCGCCATCGACGTGTCCGGCCTCCAGGGTGTGGCGCGGCCCATGTCCGACAATTTCCTCACCTTCAAGCCTTTCGGCAACGAGTTTGCCGATCAGCCGCTGCAACGCGACGGCGCGCTCCGGGGGCAGGCGTTGACGGTCGATCTCCGGCAGGGCGGTACGTTGAATGGCGCAAGCTGGATCGGTACGCCTCTCGCCAATCTTGCCGGTTACGCCACCAGCGTGTCGCGCACCATCGACCAGCTCTTGACGACGGGCGGCAAGGTCTCGCTGACCGCCGGCGGCAATGGCGATATCGTGCTGCGCCAGACCTCCGCGATCAATGTCGGTGGCGGCACGGTCCAATACGCCGGCGATACCATCGCTGCATCCCGGTTGTTGACGGCCGATGGCCGTATCGTCAGCATTTCGCGGGCCGATCCGCTGGACACTTATATCGGAGTGGCGGGGATCTCCATCCTGGAACATCCCCATTGGGGCAATACCACGACCGAGACGTTCAACGTCCCGGTACTTTCCGGCGCAGCCCTGGAGCCCGGCTATACCGAAGGCCATGATGCGGGTGCGATCACCATGTCGGCCACGGCCTATGTGCTGGACGGCGATTTCTATGGCGGCGTGATCGCGGGTGAGCGCCAGCGCGCGCTGGGACAGCGGCCCAGCCCCGGCGACAGCGCCCTGGCGATGCCGAGTGCGGGCAGTTTCTCACTCAGCGGCTTCAACAATCTCACCATATCCGCCACCACGATACCGCTTGACGCCGATTTCAGCGCTACGACGCCCATTTCCGGCGCCGCACTTCAGACCACCACGCTTTCATCGCAGAAGCTGTCGGATGGTGGTTTCGGGGCCATTTCGGCCAGCGTCTCCGGACATCTGACGGTAGCTGGCGATGCGATCCTCACGGCGGCACCTGGAGGGACGATCAGCCTGTCGGGCGGCAGTGTCGATATCGAAGGCAGCCTTGTTGCCCATTCGGGATCGGTCACGGTGGATTCCCTGGCGCAGATTTCCGGAGACACGCCCGGCAATGGCAGTGTCGCCACCGCTTATACGGTCACCACGCCGGTCCGACCGAATGTGTTCGATCTGGTGATCGGCTCGGCGGCACAGCTGGATGTCAGCGGATTGTGGGTGAACGATAGCGGTGCGGATCCCTCCAGTCTCGTAGGCGGGGCCTTTATCGATGGCGGCTCGATAACGCTTAAGACCGAGGCGCGGGGCGCGCTCTGCGTCACGGCCGCCTGCAAGACGCTGCCCGGCCTTGGCGCGGGGGTGGATGCCATTGTGGACATCACCGGCGATATCGTTCTCAACCAGGGCGCACGGTTGGACGCGAGCAGCGGCGGACGCATCATCGACCGTGGGCTTTTGATGCTGGATTCCAAAGGGCGCGCGGCAGGCAAGGGCGGCAATGTCTCGCTTGTGGCCTATGCCGGCGGTTTTTCGGCAGCCGGACAACCTTTCCAGTCGACCATAGCGGCTTTGAGCGCAGGCATTCACCTGGTGGGTTCAGACGGAAGCGGCGACGCCAATGCGGCCTTTCTGGCGGCGACGCTCAATGCTTACGGATTTTCGCAAGGCGGAACTTTGAGCCTGCAGGCGCCGTCCTTCGACATTGGCGCTCCGCCCTCGCCGGGCTCCTTCGTGCTGCCCGCAAGCTTCTTCAATGGAAACGGGTTCGGCGCGTACAACATCACGTCCATTGCGGGCCATCTTTTCGTCGCCCCGGATACCGCCCTGATCCTCAAGCAGCGCAATTTCGTTCCCGGCAACACTCTCGCGGTCCTGCCCACCGGCGCGAAAGTGGCGGACTCCGTCGGGATCGACTATCTGCCGGACTTCCTGCGCCAGGCGGTCAACCTGACCCTGTCATCGCAGGCGCCGATCATTCCCGCCGCGCCTTATGATCCCGCTCTTGCGGTGCCTCCCAAAACGGTGCTTTCCCTGGGCCAGGGCGCATCCATACAAGGCGACCCCGGCGCCAAGATCGCCATCGACGTGGCGGGTCGCCTGGATTGGGATGGCGGCACCACCAGCGGTGGCTTCGGGGCGCCCATCGCCGTCCAGGTTGCGAGCGCTGAGATCCTCGGCTCGATTGTTGCGCCTGGCGGCAGTATCGCCTTGACCCCGCACAATTATGCCCAGTTGTGGTTGGGCGCGGACAGCCGGCTCGATGTCTCCGGCGTCGCCTTGACCGATAATCGTCAGGCATTGTTCCGCACCGGCACCGTCCTGCCCGGCGGCTCGGTCACCATCACCGCCACCCCTGCCAATGGCGCCGACACGGTGACCTCGGTCATCGGCTTGCATGGCGCATTGATCGATGTATCGGGCGCCAGCGGCGAATTCGACCTGCTGGCCGATGCCAAACCCGGCATCGGCGGACCACAATATGTGGCGACGCCGATATGGAGCGATGCAGGCTCCATCACCCTGTCATCGCCGACCTTGCTGTATGATGGCGCCTTCGCGGCGAAGGCGGGGGCCAGCGGCGGCAACGGCGGCTCGCTCACCATCATCTCGCCGGAAATCAATGGCGCGGTGGGCAGCGAGTCCATCACGGTGCGCCAGAGCGGGGACGCGGTGCCCGCCGGCCTCAATGCCAACGATCCGCTGGGTGCGCTGGCCGGTTCGGCGGTGTTCGCTGCGGACCGCCTTGACGGCTCGGGCATCCAGACCCTGACACTCAGCATGGGTCCGGTGACCGGCGACGGTTCGTTCGGCAGCCAGGGCAAATTCGCGCCGGGGACCCTGTCTTTCTCCGGCAATGTCAGCATCTCCGGCCTGAGCCAGCTTTTCCTGGATGCATCGCAGATCGCGCTGACCAACACGGTTGCGCCGACCGACGCAAGGGGCTGCAATGTCTGCCTGGATGCCGGCTATGTCGCCCTGCGCGGCGCCGGCAATGTCAACCGCGTGTTCCCCAAGGCCGGCAAAGGTGTGCTGCAGGTCTCTGCCGATACCATCGATATCGCCGCGGGTGGCTTTATCGAGCCCGATGCGCGCTACCTCCTCTCCATTTCCGGCGCTGCCAAGACCAGCTTCGTCAGCAGCGGTGACATTCGCCTGCGCGCGCCTCTGGCCAATGTGCCGCTGGATATCACGCCGGGGACAATACCGTTCGGGGAGTTGGTTACCGCCGGCGACCTGACGCTCAAGGCGGCGCAGATCTATCCGGTCTCGGATGTGTCCTTCACCCTCAAGTCGGTGGCCTCCAATGGAACCATCGCTTTTGCCGCCAATGGTTCGGCCAAGGAAGCGCCACTGACGGCCGGAGGGCAGATCACGGTCAGTGCGGTGCATATCGACCAGTCCGGCGTCCTGTTGGCGCCGCTGGGCACGATCCGTTTGGGCGCGCAAAGCAAAACCGATCTGGTGCCCAACGATCCCCTGTCGGGCACGGTCATTCCAACCCAGTCCGTGACGTTTGGCGCCGGCAGCGTCACCTCGGTTTCGCTGGCCGGACAGACTGTGCCCTTCGGCCAGACCGCCAATGGCGCGAGCTGGAGCTATGATTCCCTTACCGGCCAGCCGCTCACCGCGCCGCCAGCCAAGAATCTGCTGGTCAGTAGCGGGAGCATCGATCTCGCCCAGGGCGCGACGATCGACCTGACGGGCGGCGGCGATATCCAGGCCATCGAGTTTGTGCCGGGCACCGGCGGTTCGCGCGACGTACTGGCCAACAACACCAATGTCTATGCCATCATCCCCGGATACGATCCGGCCGCCGCGCCTGTCGATCTCGACTTCCTCCTGCAGCGGCACGACACGCTGCCGGCCGTCGGCAGCACCGTCTATCTGTCGGGCGAAGCCGGTGTGGCGCCGGGCTTCTACACGCTTCTGCCCGCCCATTATGCGACGCTGCCCGGTGCGTATCGGGTGGCGCTGGTCAGCAACTCCACCGACGCCCTGACCTATCTGAACAGCAAGCTGCCGGACGGAACGTTGCGGATGGCCGGCTATTTCGCCAACAATCTCAGCGGCGCGCGCGATGCCCGGCGGCAATATTTCGATGTCCAGACTTCCACCGTGTGGCGCCAGTACAGCGAAATCGACCAGACTTCCGGCAACAGCTTTTTCGGCGCAAAACCGTCCCCATCGGGGGCGGTGCCGCGCTTGGCGCGGGATGCGGGCCATGCCGCGTTCACCGGACTGACCGCGATCAATCTTCAAGGCCAGGTGCTGTTTGCGCCGGCCGCCAATGGGCGGGGCAGTGAATTCGACATCGCGGCGCAGGACATCCAGGTCTTGTCGCCCGGCGCTGCGGCATCAAGCGGATATGTCGGCCTGGATGCGACGCAACTGTCCAATCTTGGCGTGGACAGCCTGTTATTGGGTGGTATCCGCAGCCAGGGCGCCGAGGGCGAAAGCGTGACGGTGATCGCCAACAGCGTGGAAGTCAGCAATGACGCCAGCGCACCGCTCGAAGGACCCGAAGTCATTCTGGTCACGCGCGTGGCCGGCAACGCGACCGATCCCAATGGCACCCGCGGCCTGATGCTGGATGCCGCAAGTGTGGTGCAGGCAAAAGGGACGATGGTCGATCCCAGCCGGAAAAAACTGATCATCGGCAATGATGCCGCGCTGATTTCCGGCAACGGCTCCCTGCTGGCGGTTTCCACCGGCCTGGGACTTGATGTCGAGCGCCAGCATGTCGTCCAGAACAACGGCACTCTGACCTTGGCCGGCCCTGTAAAAGGGTTGAGCGGCCTGGGTGCGACCGTCAAAGGTACGAGCGTCACACTGGATACCAGCGGCAATATCCGTCCCGGCGCGGGCGTGACGCTGGGCGCCGCCAATATTACCGTCTCAGCCAAGAGCATCAATTTCGGTACCGCGGTCAACAATGCCGGCCTCAACATCAATGGCGGCTTCGCCACCCAGTTGAGCCAGGCCAGCAATCTCACCCTGCACAGCTGGCGGACGATTGATTTCTCCGGCCCGGTGGACTTCTTCTTGGGCGCGGGTAGTCACTTGGTCCTGGATGCGTCGGCGCTGGTTTCGGTCGGCGGAGCGAAAACCGACATCGTAAAGCTGGGCGCGGACAGGATCGATCTGCTCAACTCAGGCTCCTGGCAGAATCCCAATGCCGGTGGCGCCGCAACACTCCGGCTGAGCACATTGGAAATCAATTTAGGCGCCGGCGCGAAATCGCTCAGCGGCTTCGGCGCCGTGGCGCTTTCGGCGTCGTCCCGGATCGCGCTGCGGGACAGCGGCTCTTTGGACGCCGGCTCGGCCGCGCTGTCCTTCACGGCCCCGCTTCTGCTGGCCGAGGCGAAATCCAATCAATCCATCACCACCAGCGCAGGCTTCACGCTGACCGGCACGGGAGCGGCGGTGTCCGCAACGAACGGTGACGTGGGCGGGACTTTGGCATTGACGGGCGGAACCATCACGCTTGCCGACAATGCGGACATCCAGGCGACCGCTGGCGGCGTCACGCTGACGGCGACGACCGGCGATATCATCCTGGACGCCAATGCCCGGATAGCGGCGAACGGCTTCGTCTCGACATTCTTCGATGTGACCCAAGCCGTGGGTGGCGGCGCGGTGCGACTGGTCGCCGATCAGGGGTCGATCGACCTTGATCCCACCGCCCGGATCGATGTTTCGTCTCCGGCCGGCCGGCCAGGCTATGCCGGCCAGCTGGAACTGACGGCCGCGAAAGGCAATATCCTGTCGCAGGGCCAAGCCCTCGATATGGCCGTGATCGCCGGCAGCGTCGCAGGCGACAGCGGCGGGCGGTTGACGATCGATACGCAAAGCCTGGGGACGTCTTCGATCGCCTTGCCGTCTCTGTTCGACGCCGCGCTCGACGTGCATTTGCGTCAGGGCGATGTCCAGCTCGCTTCCGACATCAAGGCCGCAACCGTAACCCTCACCGTGGATGGCGGCATCCTGACGGTGGCGCGCACCATCGACGCCTCGGGCGCAAAAGGCGGCTCGATTTCCCTTTTTGGCGGCAATGGCGTGGTGATCGCGCCCGGCGGCAGGCTGCTCGCCACCGCCTCGGACGGCGCCAAGCGGGGCGGTGACGTGCTGATCGGCACGCGGGGCGCGGGCGTCCTGGACCTGCAGGGCGGCCTGATCGATGTCTCCAACACCGCCAATGCCGCCAATGGCGGCACGGTCAGGCTGCGCGCGCCGCTGATTGGCGCGGCCTTCGACGACGTGGCGATCAACCCGGTTGGAACCACGATCCAAGGGGCGAGCAGCGTTGCCGTCGAAGGCTATCGCGTGTTCGATATCAGCCAATTCAATGGCGTCATCGATCCCACGGCTCAGCCCGGCTTCTTCGGCAGCTGCGACAGCCAAGGCGTATGCTCAGGCGCCTTGATCGATTTCGTGCAGAGTTTCGCTTTGTCTGCCGCCGCACAGGCGAAATTTTCCGCCATTCCCTCAACCGTCCTGCATCTGCAGCCCGGCATGGAGCTGGTCAACGATAGCGGCGACATCACGGTGGCCAATGCCTGGAACCTGGGCAGCGGCATTGCCGGATACCTGGTGAGCGCTGCGCTCTACGCACCCAAGAATCAGCCTTCGGTGCCGGCCGGAACGGTCATGACCGACGCCAACGGCAATCTGCTGCCGCAATATGCCGGCTACAAAGGCGATCTTCTATTCGTTCCCGGCATCAGCCAGATCACCAAGCTTTTTTACCGGGTCGGCGGATCGGTGACCGGCGAGGCGGGCGTCCTGACGCTGCGCGCCGCCGGCGATGTGCGCATCAACGATTCGATCACCGACGGCTTCTTCAACACGCGCAATGTGTTCGACCAGAACTACCAGAAGGCGCTGAACAATTGGATTTACGCGGTCAATCAGAGCGGTTCGACCACGACCGATATCACCAATGTCGGCGGCTATATGATAGCGGGCGCCACGTATGCAACATCGGCGGCTGGCCCGCTGCCATTGGCGCCCTATGACGCCAAGGCCAACGGCATCAGCCCGAACGTCTCGGGCCAGGACAAGACGCCTATCTCGGGCGCCGATCTGTTCCCGCTTATCCAGGATCCCACGGGTTCGATCCAGGACGCTTCGGGGACGCATTACAGCGCGGTCAATTCCTGGTCCTATCGCATCGTGGCGGGTGCCGATACCGCCAGCGCCAATCCGCTGGCCATGCAGCCCGCAAGCGTGTTCGCGTCCGCCGGGGCGCTGGCCGGCCGCGGCAATGTCATCATCGACGGACATACCCAATACAGCGTCGCCAACAACAATTCCGGCCTTGCGACCAATTACGTGACGCCCACCATCGTGCGCACTGGAACCGGCTCGATCGATATCGCGGCCGGGTTGGATTTCATCTTGGCGGACAAAAGAGCGCCTGGCGCCGTCTATACCGCGGGCCGCAGTTCGGTGGAGCTGCCTGATCCCGGTTTCGTGGTGCAAACCATCGCCGACCCGCTGGATTCCACGCACACGATCGCGATGCCGTTCGCCACCAATCCGGAAGGCTTTCTGACTCCCAACGTCCTCAGCTGTGACCTGAATTTCCTGTGCGCGCCCTATGGGCCGATGACCCAGGCCGCCTATCCGGTCGCTGGCGGGCGTCTGACCTTGACGGCGCAGCGCGACATTATCGGATACGAACATCCCATCATTCGCGTCGGCGGCGCCGGCGGAAGTTCTGCACCGATGCAGCAGTATTTCGCGCCCTGGCTGTTGGCGCAGGGGACCGTCCTGTCCGCCGCGGATTTCGGCCCCTTCTCGCCGCTCTCGGCCTATCTTTCGTCGGCGGGCAATGCCTACACGCCGTCGCAAACCAGTTGGTGGATCAATTTCGGCAGCTTTGACCAGGGGCTGATGAGCGTGGGCGGCGATGTGGTGGTGAAAGCCGGCCGCGATATCCAGGAATTATCGGTTTCGCTGCCCACAACGGCCAGGGTCAGCGGCGGGCTGTCCAGCACCATCACCGACGCCAGTGGCAAAGTGATCGCCAATATTCCAGTCATGCACCTGAACGGCAGCGGCGACATGACGGTGATCGCCGGCCGCGATATCAAGAGCGGGGCCTATTATGAAGGCTCCGGCGAGGCCACCATCACTGCCGGCGGCTCGACATTGGCAAGCTGGGCACTGGCGGATGAGCCCGGCACGTCCGGATCGACCACCCATCCGGTCGCCACCTTCCTGGCCGTCGACACCGGCAAGATCGCCTTTCAGGCGCGGGGCAGTATCGACATCGGCGGGATCCTGAGCGGGCCGTCCCTGCAGAATGTCGCCAACAACGATGCCGGTTCTCCCCTCGACATCACGTCGCAATCCGTTTCCGGTTATGGAACGTCCAGCGCAACAAGCCTTTTGTCGGTGTCGGGGGACGTGATCGCCAATTCCTTCTTCCTGTCGACGGCATCGGACGCTCCGAACTTCAACATCGCCGATATCGCGGGCCAGGATAATTCCGCCAATCCGGGCGTCAGCCGCTATCCTGCCAGTTTCCGCGCCGTGGCCGCGAACGGCGATGTCAGCATCGAACGCGGCTTCCGGTTGGCCGATTCGCAGAGCGGGACGCTCGAGCTTTTGGCGCACGGCTCGCTGCTGACATCCACGGTTGCGGGCGTGCCGGCGGCGTCGCGGCCGATAAGCACCGGAGCCTCCTTGGTCGAAGCGTCATTCGACCCCGTCAATCCTCTGGCCGGTTTTGGCCCGGCGTTGGGCTCCGTCTTTTCCGATCTGGGCTCGCTGCTTCTGCATCAGGATGACGCCACGCCGGACCTGTTCTACGCGGCCGGCGGCGACATCGCCGCCAGCGGGAACGGACTGGCGGGCTCCGTGCCGCTGGCCTGGGAAATCACCAAGCAGGCCAAGGTGCAGGCGGCACGCGACATCGTCGATCTTTCGTTCTTTGGGCAGAACCTCTCTCCCACGGATGTCACCTCGATCGCGGCCGGCCGCGACATCTTCTACACTGGCATCTGGCAGAAACGGACCGGCTTTTCCGACGGCATCCCGGATCTGAACGCCTTGCAGAATCAGGGCGGGTTGAGCCTTGCAGGACCGGGCTTTTTCGAAATCCAGGCCGGGCGCAATCTGGGGCCGTTCGTGACTGCCGCCGCCGATATCACCGCCAGCCTGGCCGGCCGCCCCGCCAGCGATCCGATTGGCACCGGTATCGTGACCTTCGGCAACACCGTGGTGGTGGGCAATCGCCGCATCTTCAGCAGCGAAAATCCCGCCATCGCGGATTCTTTTGCCCAGGGCGCCAACAACAGGCTCGCGCGCCGCGGCGCCGACATCGTTGCGCTGTTCGGGGTCGCGAATGGAATCAACTATGCCGGGGTGATCCGTAATTATGTCGATCCCGCCACCGCCACCTCGTCGCGCGATTACATTCCGGCGCTTCAGACTTTCCTGCAGACCCTGGGCTTTGGCGCGATGTCCAGGACAAATGCCTGGACGGCCTTCTCAGCCCTGCCCACCAAGTTGCAGCAGATTTTCGCTGACAAGGTATTCCTCAGCGAAATCAAGCTTCCCGGCCAGGTCGATGGTTGCTGCTACAAGGATTATGCCGTCGCCTATTCGATGATCAACACCCTGTTCCCGGCCTCGTTCGGCTATACGGACAACAACGTGACGGGCAATGCACAGCCGGTGCCGCGCGCGACCGGCGACCTGGATCTGCTGCATGCCACGATCAAGACGCTGCAGAGCGCCAGCACCAGCATCGTCAATCCGGACGGGACATCATCCACCGTTCAAGTGGGCGGCGATATCGCGGTGCTGGGCCCTGGGGGAAGCGTCAATGTCGGAACCACCGCCTTGGAAATCAATCGCAAGCTGTCCAACAGCTCGCTCGGCATTCTCACACTCGACAATGGCGCTATCAGTGTCTTCACCGATGCCAGTGTGCTGGTGAACCAGAGCCGCATTCTTACGGTGCAGGGCGGTGATATCCTGATGTTCTCCTCCAACGGCGACCTGGACGCGGGCCGCGGCGCCAAAACGACGGTGGATTTCAAGCCCCTCTCGGTCATTTTCGATCCGGCGGACTTGCAGACCATCAACCTGAATGGCCTGGTGTCCGGAGCGGGCATCGGCACGATCCGCTCGACCCCCGATGCGCCCGCCGCGTCCGCCAGCCTGATTGCGCCGCGCGGCACGGTGAATGCCGGTGATGCGGGGCTGCGCGCCTCGGGCAATCTCGACATCCTGGCGCTGCTGGTGCTGAACGCGGCCAATATTGCCGTCTCCGGCAATGTATCGGGCGTTCCGGAGGCCAATGCGGTGAACATCTCGGCTTTGGAAAGCACCAGTTCGACCGGCGGGCAGGCGGCCAGGATCGCCGATGAGTCGGTGGCGGCGGCCGCCAATCGCGGCGGGCAGGCCGGCGTGCGAACCATGCCGTCGCTGGTGACGGTGGAAGTGCTGGGCTTCGGCGATTGCGATCCGGAGAGTGGAAGAGCCTGCGCCGCCAACTGAGGCCGGAAAGTCTGCGGGACGTTTCTCGGCGCCACGGCACGACGTCTCTGCGATAGCGCAGCCTGTGAGCTTCACACAAAGCCAAACGCAACGTCACGAAAGTTAAATCAACTTTAGCTCAAATGCTTTCAATTCGATTAAGCATCAGCTGCGCTACGCGGCCGTTGATTTCAGCGGGGCCATTTCATGTCGCTTATGCCGGAAGCGGAAGTCGTTCGTCTGCCCGAAATTGCCCAGGAATTCAGCACCCGGCCGCGGCCGGCGTCCGTCATGCTCTCGCCAGGCTTGGACGCCAAGCGCTTGCTGGATATTTGTGGCGCTTGTTTTGCGCTGATTCTCTGTGCGCCTGTGATGCTGGCCATCTTCCTGGGGCTCGGCGTGATGGGAAAGCCGATTTTCATGCAGCAGCGTGTGGGGCGCGGCGGCAAGTCCTTTGCCTGCTACAAATTCCGCACCATGGTGGTCGGGGCCGAGCAGGTGCTCGCCGACTATCTGCGCAACAATCAGGTGGCGAAGGAAGAGTGGCTGCGCACCTTCAAGCTCACCCACGACCCCCGCATCACGCTGGTTGGCCGGTTCTTGCGCAAATCCAGCCTGGATGAGCTGCCACAGCTGTTCAATGTCCTGCGGGGCGATATGAGCCTGGTTGGGCCCAGGCCGATCGTGCCGGCCGAGGTGCCGCGTTATCGCAGCAAGATACGGGACTATCACAAGCTCAGGCCGGGGCTCACAGGGCTTTGGCAGGTCAGTGGCCGCAACCTGGTCTCCTACCGCCGGCGTGTGGCGATGGACTCGGTCTACGCCCGCCAGCGTTCGCTTGCGATGGATGTTCTCATCCTGGTCAGGACTGTCGGCGTCGTTTTTCTCGGCAGAGGCGCCCTCTGAGACTATTTCAGATTTGTGACGGCCTCTGCGGCTGTCAAAAATGCGACGCGAAACTTTTACATACTGCGCGCCGCATCGGTTTGGTGGGCTTAGAGACATGTCGGGTATGAAAAGAGTTTGGCGCGCATTGGCGTGCGCCTTGATCCTGGCGGGCTGCGCGCAGACCCCGCCGCCGCTTCCCAGCATGGCGACAGGGCAATACCGCCTCAATGCCGGGGATACCGTCCGCCTGCTTGTCTACAACCAGCAAAGCCTCTCCAACGACTTTACGGTGGGCGATGACGGCACCATTTCCGTCCCCATGCTGGGAGCCGTCAAGGCGCGTGGAGAAACGGTTCAGGAGCTGGAGCGCGATCTCTACAACAAGCTGAATGACGGTATCCTGGTCAAGCCGGGGGTTAGCGTGCAACTCGCACAGAGCCGGCCGATCTTTGTGGTGGGCGAAGTGGGCAAGCCCGGCCAGTATCCCTATTTGGCCAAGCTCAATGTGCTGGCGGCGGTGGCCTCGGCTGGCGGCTTCACGGTCAGGGCCGATCGCAGCAGGGTTACGGTGGTGCGCGCTGTGCAGGACCGCCCGTCTGAATGGACGGCCGGCGTGCTCGCCGATCTGCAGCCCGGCGATGTGGTGATAGTTCGCGAACAGTTCTTCTGATGCCTGCGCATCTTGCGTTGCGCCCGGGCGCGGGTCTTTTGCGCTGGGCCGTGATTGCGCTGGTGCTTGCGCAAGCGGCGGCCACGCAGGCATTCGCCCAAGTGGAGGACGCCTACCGGTCCAGGCCGCCCGCCGTAACACCGGTCTATCAGCTGCCGCGCCCGTCCTACGATCCTGCGAAAATCCAACTGGGCAGCTTCCTGCTGGCGCCTGCCTTCACCGAAACACTGGCCGGCAACGACAATATCTTTGCGAATGACCGGCATCAGGTCAGCGATCTTATCGTCACCACGGCTGAGGACCTGACCCTCCAGTCCCAATGGTTGAGCGACAATGCGACACTGCATGCCTATCATTCCCATCAATGGTACACCGGTCATGTCACTGAGAATGCGAACATCTATGGCCTGGAAGGCAGCTTCCGCTTTGACGTGACGCAAGATGCGGCCTTGGACCTGAGTGCCGGACTGGTGCAACAGCCGCAATTGCGCAACAGCCCCCAGGCGGACCGTCTGTCGCTATCGCGCCCGATCTACAACACCATCCCGGTCTCGGCGCACTACGGCCAGGACTGGGGCCGCTGGCACAACGATCTTGAGGCCGGGTTCGTACGAACGGCCTATATCTCCGAGGCCGACGCCAGCCGCAGCGCCATCCAATCGCGCTATCACGACCGTCTCAGCTATGCGCTGTCGGGCGATACCTGGTCTTTTCTCCAGGTGGCTTTTTCCACACAGGACTGGCGGCTCAATCCCGGCCGGCGCAATTTCAACAGCTTCAGCGCGCTGGGGGGATTGAATGTGCAGATCGCAGATCTTGTGGATGTCGAACTGGGCGCCGGCGTGCTGCGCCAGGCTTACAATTTTTCAAGTTTCGACGATCTGGTGACTCCCATCTTCAGTGGCCGGGTGCTGTGGAATATCTCCCCCTTGACGACGCTGACGGCTTCGGCCAATCGGACTGTAACGGGCCTGGAAACATTCTGCGACGGCCTGACGGTCAATCCCGCCTGCACGGCCTTGTCCGGCGGCACCCTTACGGTTCTGGCAAGTCAGCGCGGCGCCTTGGAAGTGTCGTCCACCGAAATCAGCCTGCAGCACGAATTCTGGCACAATCTTCTGGGTCAGGCGCGGTTTCGTTTTGAGCAGGACAAATTCGATCCCGTTGATCTGGTGGACCGGAATTTTGCGGTCAATCTGGGCGCGCGCATCCTGGTCAATCGCAACATGGAACTGGATATTTCCTATGACCTCAACATCCGCACCGCCAACCAGGCCCTCCTGCTCTACAATTCCGGCGCGTATCAGGGCGATACGGTTTCTCTGTCGCTGAAGGCGGCAATGTGACGGCTAGCTGGCGGGCCGCATGAGGTAGACCGGGTTTGCGTCCAGGCTGACTCGGGCCTGGCCATCCCGGGTCGGAATGGTTGTGGCGTTCCCCATCATGTCCATTTGCTGCAGGCCGCCGGCCCCCTGGAGGCCATACGTCTTTGCGCCCTGGGTGGACCAGGCCACGCGTATCTCGCGTCCGGCCTTGGAAAAAAGATAGACGCGCAACTCCGGCTCGGAAGGCTCGCGCCGGACAAAGCGCGCCCCACCGAGTTGCTTGATCAGGACTGCATAAGCGGCATAGGCCGGGGTGGGGACATAACGCCCGGCGGAATCGGATTCGGAAAGCAGCAATCCCATGCCGGAAAATTCCTGATAGTCCTTCAGCAGATACCAATAGATGCGCTCGCACCCCCCCGCCAGCAGAAGCGTCGACATGCGCACCAGATAGCGCGCCACATCGTCCCGGTTTTTGTGCATGTCGGCGGTGTCGCCGAATTCGGTGGCCCAGATCGGCTTCACCGCACCATAGCGTTGCATCATGTGACGCAGAGCCTCGATCTTGTCTTCCACGCCTTCCGGGCTTTTGCGATAGGGGTGGATGACGATGGCATCCATGGCGTCCAGCGCGCCGTGCCGGAACAGCCCGTCGAAATAATCCAGCGGGATCGGCACGGCCGCGCCGCCGGCAACGGTCAGGGACGGATTTATCGCCTTTAGGGATTTGTAAGTCTCTTTCAACATGGCGGCGTAATAGGCGGGCCGGTCGGTGCGGCAAGGGCCGTCACAGAAACTGCCGCTATATTCGTTCCACACTTCGACCGCGGCGAGCTGGCCGCGATAGCGCTGCGCCACCGCGCTGGCATAAGCGGCAAAGCCGGCACGGCCAGACTCGTCGAACGGTGTCTTGTCGTTGTCGTAAAGTGGATTGGAGAAGGCCAGCACGATCAAGGGATCGATCTTCTCCGCTGCCAGCTTGCCCATATAATCGCGCAACCGCGGCGGGAATTGATATCGGCCGAGGTCCTTCTCCACCTTGCGCCAAGGCTGCTCGTCGCGGATCCGCCCAAGGCCGGCCTTGCCGATCAAAGGAATGATGTCGGTCGGCCAATCCTTCGCAAAATGAGTGACGACCCCGAAAGGAGAATTCCCGGACGGCGCTTCCGGCTGGGGCAGGATCGCCAGTGCTGTCTCGATCGTCGCACCGCCGTCCAGCGCGATATCGAGCTTGAAATACCCCAACTTCTGGATCGCCGGGCGAAAATTCGCGGCGCCGCCCGAAAGAGGGGCGTCACCGGACGCAACGTCACCGCCGAAGAAATCCCGCACCCGCCAACGCGCCTTGCCGCCGTCGGCGCGCAGGGTGAAAACGGGCGTCTGGCCCTGGGTGAAGATATTGCCCAGGGCCGA
>Ga0070665_100001326_pt1 | contig 29474 bp, 23 predicted proteins | sample KBSS13metaG_FD_65862 | JGI IMG/M metagenome (GOLD analysis project Ga0070665, IMG submission 65862) | Switchgrass rhizosphere microbial communities from Kellogg Biological Station, Michigan, USA - KBS S1-3 metaG | ecosystem: Host-associated > Plants > Roots > Rhizosphere > Soil ... | reverse complement strand
GTTCCCACCGCGAGGGCGAAATCGCGCATGCCCGTGCCCCAGATCTCCTGGTTGACGATGTACCAGTAGCGATTGTTGGCGCCGCAGATCTTGTCCAGCTTCTCCGGTGCCACGCTCACCACGAGCAGGGTCAGCGTGAGGAGCGCCGAAAGCCACAACCCTGCGGAGAGCGCGCGCATCGAATGCGGGGAATTGGCGAGAAGCCTGCCCAGCGCCGAAGGCCCCATCGCAAGCGACAGGAGCGCGATCCCGAAAATGAAGCGCGCAAAGAAGTTCGCGTCCCAGAGGAAGAGCTTGTAGACGTTGTAGGGCATCTGCGGCAGCCGCAGCACCCAGCCGCTCGCGAGCGCGACGCAGGCGGCGATCACCGCCGCGGTACCGACGATGGCGGCGAAGCGACTCATGTCGGATCGACGCACCTCCTCGGGCTCGGGTTCGGGCGCCCGCACCTTCGCCGCAGGGGCCATCGCGGCTGCGGGAGCGGCACTCCGCAGGCGCGAAATCGCAAAGCCGATCGCCACCGCGAGGAGCGGCCGCGTGATGTCGCCCGAACGACCGGCGACAAAGATCTTGAGGCCTTCCAGCAGCAGCCAGATCAATGCGATCCCCACGGCGGTGCCCACAACCCTCCGGCCGCCCTGCGCCGCGATCCAGATCGAGCTCGTGATGAGAAAAAGGTCAGCGGCCAGGCCCTGCGCGTTGATCAGCATCGAGCCGTTGAGAAAGGCCTCGAATGGTATCCAATGAAAGGGGCCGGGAAATTCGCGGAGCGCAAATGGTGTCAGGCTGCGCGCGGCAATCGCCGCGAAGAGTCCCGCCAGCAGGAAAAGGCGCCGGCGGTCTCCGCGAAGTCCGACCACGAAGGGCAGCGTGATGGCGCCGGCTGCAAGGCCCGCGATGGTCGACAGATTGAGCGATTGTCCGACCACCATGAGCTTTCCCACAACGATGACGGGAGGGAGGATCAGGCCGACCAGCACCGCCTTGCGCGTGCCCATCGCCTCCTTCACCGTCGCCACGCTGACCGCATAGCCGACCCATTCGAAGAGGAAGACAGCGACGTCCCAACGGCGCTCCAGGAGCGGCTTCAGCTGGTCCTTGATGAGTTGCCAGTCGAGCGACGGTACGAACGGCACCAGCTGTGCGGCAACGAATAACGCCACGATCGATGCGGCGGCGGAGGCGTCAAAGCTCGTTGCTGTCGCCGAATGCCTGCCTTGCGCGAAGAACAGGCCCGCCGCCATTCCCGCGATTGCGCCGACGACGTTCCACACGACATCCGACAACGCCGGGTTGCGATCGGGAAACCAGATCTGCAGCAGTTGCGCGCCCAGCGCAAGCAGCACCGCAACCACGAATTCGCCAACGAGAATCCCGAGGGAGGCGCGATTTCGCAGCACAACCGCGGCGAAGCCCCAGGGCACGAAGAGCGCAACGTTGCCCAGCACGTCCCCGATCGACGTGAACAGACGCGTATTGCTCCAGAAGGCGCGCCATGCCTCGGGAAGCGATGCGGGCGCGACATAGTTGAATGGAAAGAGCGAGCCGTAGACGATCGCGATCGCGAGAAGCGCGCGCACCGCCCGGTAACGGCCCGATCGTGCCGCGACCGGACGCGCGCTCGCCGTTTCACTGCGCATGGCTGAAGGCAGTGCGTGCAAGCACGCTCTCGAACAGCGCAACGGTCTTCTGCGCGGTGTCGTCCCACGTGAACTTCGCGGCACGGGCGAGGCCGCGGCTCGTCATCTGCACGCGGCGGTCGGCGTCGTTCAGGACGAGATCGACTGCCGCCGCAATCTCGTCGGGGTCGGTGGGATCGACCAGAAGCGCCGCGTCGCCCGCGACTTCCGGGATCGAGGACGTACGCGACGCGACTACCGGCACGGCGCGCGACATCGCTTCCAGGAGCGGCAGCCCGAATCCTTCGTAGAGGGATGCATAGACGAGCACATCCGCGCTCTGCAACACGATCTCGAGCGTGTCGTCGTCGACGTAGTTCAGCAACCGGACGCGGGCGCCGCATCCGAGCTCGTCGGCAAGTTTCGCCGCGCTTGTGCGGCTTGCCGGATCGTTGAGACCAACGAGCACCAGCATGGCTTCGGTCGTGCGCATGCGGGCGAAGGCGCGGAGGACGCCTTCCGTGTTCTTCCGCCGGGCGCCACCGGCGAACGCGAGCACGAACGGCGCGCGGATTTCGGCTTGAGCGAGCGTGACGGCGCGCAGTTCCGGAGCCACCTGTGCAGGCGGCGGGAGGGAGCCCCAGGGTATCACCACCACTTTCGCCGGATCGACGGGGAATAGCGACAGCAGATCGGTCCGCGTGTTCTCGGAGACGACGATGATTCCGCGCGCCTTCCGGATACCGGCTTGCATCTGCACGCGAAAGCGTTCGACGGTCCTGGGGCTCAGGCCATCGTCGAAGATCAACGGGATCACATCGTGCACCGTCATGATCGTCGGTGTCAGCGGAAACCGCGGCGTCGAGCTTCCGGACGAGTGCAGGAGATCGGCGCCGGTGGCCATCGCGGAAAGCGGCAGCGCAATATTCTCCCAGGCGTTGAACCGATGTCCCGGAATGCTCAGGATCCGGTTGGAAAAATTCGCCGCGCGAAATCCGGGATCGGCCCGCTCCTCGCCATAGAACACGACGCGCCATTGCGGACGCAAACGTGCCACATTGTCGTACAGATGAAAGAGGGAGCGGCCTTCACCCCGCGGGTGGCGCGTGAGCAGGCTTCTCGCGTCGACCGCGATTCGCATCGCGGCGCTGTCACTGCTTCCGCAACTGCGGATTCGGTGCGCCGCGGATGCGCCCGGGCGAGGAGATCGTCGTCGCAACGGGCTCGGACACGCTCGCGGGACCCGCTGCCACCGCCTGCGCTTCCACGAGCTCGCGGTGCAGCGTCGCGGTGATCGCGATCAGAATGTACGGAAGGTCGAAATAGGCGAGGCTCAGGAAGGCCCCGGAGACCATGTACCCCAGCATGCTGATCTGGATCGCGGACGCCATATCCGCGATCCACGCGGTATCGGGTCGCGTCAGGGCCAGGCGCCGCATCCGGCGGAGCGAGAGCAGCGTCGTAACCAGCATTCCCATGAAGAGTCCGAAGGCGACGAAGCCGTGGTTTCCCAGGACCTGGAAATAGATGCTGTGAGCCGCGCGCGCGTAGTTGGATGCGTTTTCGACCATGAACGGCGCGTAGGAGAGCCAGACATCGTCCGGCACCATTTCGAACATGAACCCGCCGCCGGTGAACGGACGCTCCTTCGCGACGTTGTATGCGACTCCCCAGGCCTGCAATCGCTGCATCGCGGACGTGTCCGTCTGGTAGTCCTCGATCGAATGGGCACGATCGTAAAGCTCGGTAGGTACGAGGGAAGAGCCGAAGTAGGCGACCGGCACGAGGACCAGGATCACCAGAGCCTTTCTCTTGCTGCGCAGGAACAGCATAGGCGCGGTGATGGCGAGACCCACCATCGCGCCGCGCGAGTAGGTGAAGACGGCGGACAGCATGGTGAGCCACATCGTCACGAAGTAAAGGCGTCGCAGCCATTTGCGGGACTCGTCGCGGGCGAGCCAGAGCAGGAGCGGAACCACCATGACGAGAGCGCAGCCGAGTGCGTTGTTGTCTTCGATGAAGCTCGAAGCGGGGCCGCGCACCTGGAAGGCCCCGCCATGCGTCAACGTGAACACGCCGCCCTTGAAACCATAGAATCCGACCGAGAGCGCGGTCACCATCAAGGCATATTTGATGCGCATCCGGCCGTAGATTGCGATCGGCAGGACCAGGCCGATCAGCACGATTTTGGCGAAGCGGTTGCAGGCGTCCCATGCGTATGAGCCCGATTGCGCAAAGAACGTCGTGAGCGTGAAATAGACGAGGCACGCCAGCATCAGCACCATCGGAGGCGTCCAGGCGATGCTCTTGCGTTCCTTGAACACGAGCATGCCGGCAAGCGTGGTGACGGCGATGATGAAGGCCCAGGGCATCGAATACGCAAAGCCGTAGGTCAGGCGATGCGGGTTCATGAGGCTGAACCAGACGTAGAAAAGAATGCCCATCCAGGGCCGCCGGAAGCAGAAGGGCAGCATGATCGCCACCAGCGTGGCCAGTGCCAGATCACGCATGGTCGGCCTCGGCGGCGCGCGACGCTACGGAACGGAGAAGCGTCCCGATCTCGCGCGCCTTGCGATCCCAGGTATAGCGCTCTTCGATCGTCGACCGGGCGCACTTGCCGAGCGCCGCGGCGCGCACGGGGTCCCGCAGCAATGCGATGACGGCGTCGGCAAAGCTGCGGTCGAAGGGCCGGATCAGAATGTTCTCGCCGTCGCGCGCGGACAATCCGCCGACGCTCGCCGGGGTAGCGACAACGGCCTTGCCCATCGCCCATGCCTGCAACACCTTGTTCTTGATACCGGCTCCCTTGCGCAGCGGACAGATGAACACGGCCGCGCGATCGACGTAAGGGCGCACGTCATCCACGTAACCTGTGACCTCGACCCACGGCGACGCGAGCGCGCGGACCTCGGGCGGCGGGTCCATGCCCACCAGCGTGACGCGCACGTCCGGCACGGCTTCCCTGATCGCCGGCAGCAGCTCGTGGCAGAACGCGACGATGCCGTCGGCGTTGGGGGCGAAATTCATCTTGCCTTCGAAAACAATGTGGTGCGCATCGACATCGCCCTTACCGGGGCGAAACTGCTCCGCATCCACGCCGTTGTGAACGACCGCCACCCGCGCCGCGGGGCACACGCGCTGAAACATTTCCGCGTCGACCTCCGACACGAACAGGCATTGCGCGGCAGGACCGAAATAGTGCCGCTCGAAGCGGTAGTTCATGAACAACCACTTGAGCATCAGCAGGAAGCGGGTTGGCGTGCGCGAGCGCCGCAGCTCGCGCCAGAACTCCAGCACGCCATCGTCGACCGCATCTGCCAGAACGCGATGGCGCGCGCCGGCAGGGACGTTGACGATCATCGCCCAGCCCGACACCCAGACGACGTCGTAATTCCGCTCCTCGAGTATGCGCTCGAGATGTTCCCGTACGGCATCGCTCTCGAGCAGCATGCGCGTGACGGAGAACGCGTGCCGCACGCGAGAGAGACCGGTTCGCGCATGCTTCGTGGGCATCGGAAAGCATTCGATGGAACCGAACAGCGGCGAAAGCTCGGGCGGCGGCGGGGCGTCGCCATAACAGACCAGATCGAACGCGCATGCACCGCGAAGCCGGCTCACGTAGTTGTAGATGCGCAGGTTCTGTCCGTTCTGCAAAGGGAACGGGAACCGGTCGCACAGAATCAGCACGCGCAGAGGCGGCACGGCATCGGAATGGCTTTCCGCAGCTCCGTGCGCGCCGGAAGGCATTGCGGCCGCGCGAGCGGATGCCCCCTGGCCGAGGACGCGATCGAGCATGTCGGTTCGAGCCGCCGTGCTCATGCTATGCGCGATGGCGACGGGGCGCGAGCGACGCGACGATTCGCGAAGCGTTGCGCCATCCCAGCATTCCCGCCGGCCCGAACGACAGATAGGCAACCGTCGCCAGCATCACACCCCCCGCGAACGTTGCCCAGCTGGCCGTGCCGAGCTTCGACTCCACGAAATAGAAGACGAGATACGCTGCCAGGATGACGCCCAATGCCCGCGGTATCGTGGCACGGAAATAATTGCCGAAGCGCATCCCGAGCGCGCTGGTCGTGTACCACGGATGGATGATGCCGCGGCACGCGACGGCGGCCACGAGCGTCCCGATCGCCGCGCCGATCGTTCCCATGCCGAACCACCCCACGAGGGCGAGCGTAAGCGCGACATTGAGAAGCGCCTCGCCGCACGAGCAATAGAGCCCGAACCGAAGCCGCCCGAGGCTGAACAGAACGTTGCCACCGATGCTCGTGAAGAGCGTGGCGAGCTCCGCAATGCTGAGGATTCTGAGCACCCAGATGGCCTCCTCGAATTCGGGGCCCACCCACAGCCGGATGAACTGGCCGCCGAAAACAATGAAACCCACGTACACCGGGATGGCGACGAAATAGGCCACGCGGGGATACCACGAATAGGTCGTCCGCAACCCGGCGTAGTCGCCGACGCCACCGCTTTTCATCACGCTCGGATCGATGACAACGCCAAGCTGCTCCACGATCCGCTGTCCGTACAGGAGAAGCATGTTCGCGATGCTGTAGACGGCCACTGCACGCGGTCCCAGGAACATCATCAGCACGATCTGGTCCGACTGGTAGACGATCTCGCTGGCGCTGCGGGTGATGAGTGCGACGACGCCGAAGCGCCAGACCTCCCTCAACCTCGCCACGCTGAACGATCCCGCGCCGAGAGCAAGCGGTCGATGGACGCGATGCGCGGCGAGCATCGCAGCCAGCAGTCCGACACCGCTCGACACCACCACCGCGAACACGAGTCCAAGGAGGCCATAGTGATTGTGCAGTGCCAGCACCACGAGACCGGCACGCAGCGCCAAGGTCGCCAGACCGATCACGTTGAGCAGTGGAAAACGGTCGTAGGCCGCGAGCACGCTCCTGAAGAGCGCAGAGACGAACGAAATCCACAAGCCGATGGCCAAGAGCGGCAGCACCAGCGCCATCTGCGCGGCGAGATCCGGCGGCGTCTTCGGAAACACCAGCCCAAAAAACTCGCCTAGCACGACCGCCACGATGCCGACCACGACCGCCGCCCCGGTCAGGAAGGCGACCGCGCTCGAGAGAAGCTCGTTCAGCGCCCGATGTTCCCCGCGCGCCAGGTACTGGTTGACGAACCGGCCGAGGCTGCCCCGGATTCCGAGATCGATGAGCCCGAGATACCCGATGATGCCGTTGGCGAGGCTCCAGACGCCATAGACGGCAGGACCGAGCCCGTGGATGATGTAGGGCGTCAGGAAGAAGGCAACCGTGATCTCCGCCGCCAGCCCTGCCCAGTTGGCGAACACGTTCCGTAGCAGAACGAGTCGGCGCGGAACGTGCGAGGTTGGGGTCATCTGCCTGAAAATCGCCATCGAGGGCTGGAATTCGTGCGCCGGAGGACTTGGGTCCTATCAGCGAACGGGCCGGGGAAAGGTCAACAGCAAGAATCGCGCCGGGCGCCGCGCTGTGCGGTACAGGTCCATCGCCGATCAGCGGGTAAAAAATTCTAGCATGCGCATGGCATGCGAGCGGTGCCCGGCTCACGGAACGAATGGGCCGCTCGATAGCCAGCAGAGCGTTGCGACCCCAAATCGCCACCCGGCGATCCCCTTCGCGCTCGCGGTGCGCGGACATTGATAGACTCGGGGGCCGAACCGGAAACGCGGGGCCCGTGGGCGGGAATCGCGGTTGGAGATCACATGAGATTGCGCAATTCGATCATCGGCGCGGGCTGTGCCGCGCTCGCCTTGGGTGTATGCGCGCTTCCCGCGACGGCGCTCATACCCGGAATCCCCTACTACGACTATTTCAATCGCGCATCGCATCCGCCGCAGTTGCTGACTTCGGTGGAGCTCAACCACATGGAGCGTGCCGAAACCGCGCTCCGCGGGAAGGACCCCAATCGGCTCAGCGGCGCGGAGGGCGACCTTCGCTACGTCCTGGACTATTTCCCAAACCATCCCAAGGCCTTGTACGCGCTGGTGAACGTGGGACTGGACGAAAAGAAGCCGCAACTCGTCGACCAGTACCTGAACGACGCGGTGAAGACGTTTCCGCGGACGCCCAGCACCTGGCTCATCGTCGGCATCTTCCAGTCGCGGGTCGGCAATACCGACAAGGCAATCGAAGCCTTCGAAAAGTCGCTCGAGCTCGACCCCATGCAGATGCAGGCCCACTACAACCTCGGGCTCGCCTACGTCGACAAGAAACGCTACGACCTCGCCAACCAGCACGCGCAGACGGCCTATCGCATGGGCGCGCCGCTGCCGGGGTTGCGCGAAAAGTTGATCAAGGCAAAAGCCTGGAATACGGACGTCGCGAGCGATGCCGCCACGCCGGCGACATCCGCCGCGCCCGTGCCGCAGGCCGAAACGCCAAAGTAGGGAGAGGGTTGCGGAGGGTCAGCTGGCTACGGCGCGCGCGACCTTCTGCGACAGCCGTGCGCAAATGCGCCGCAAGTCGCGCGCACGCAGCCGGCGCCAGAGTCCCGCGGCCAGTCCATCCCTCTTTGCCCATCCCGACAGGAGCAGCGACATGCGAAGCCAGGCGATCACGGCGTCGATCTCGCTTGCCGGCTCGATCCCGTAGCTTTCGAGGAAAGCCGCCTCGAAGCACTCGAAGTCCGCGCGAAGATGCCTGCCCGACCACGGCATGGGCGCCAGCGCAAGCGCGTTCAGGAAATAGGCGAGGTCGAATGCCACGACGTTCACCAGGTCTCCTGCAACGTCGATGCCCACGCGTCGCTCGCCCGCCATCATCACATTGGCGGGCTTGAAGTCTCCGTGCGCCCAGCTCGTCGGCACGGCAAGCATGCCGATGCGATCGCTGGTACGCCGCAGAACGTCCATCGCGTCGATGACCGCAGCATCGCGTCGGCCGAGCGAGCGCGTCAGCACGTGTTCCAGATCGAGCAGCTGATCTTCGGTGTCGACCCGTCCGGTCGATCCCGACTTGGCGTCGTGAAAGCGCCGCAACCACGCCGCAGCGTCGCGGATCACCTCGACGCGCGCGGCCCGGGTCTCCGACGGCAAGAGCAGATAGCGGTCAACCGTCGTCCCGTCGATCCATTGCGCCAGATAGCCCGCCTCGTCCTGCAACAGCAAATAGGGAACGGGTACGCCAAACCGGCCTTCGTTCCCCATTGCGCCGTGGACCTTCTGCAGGGCCTCGAACTCGCGGCGCGCACCCGCTTCGTCCGCGCGCCTCGTATCCCAGTTCCAGCACAACTTGAGGGCCGCCGCCGCCGGTAGCGCGGGCGAATCGACCCGATAGACGTGCCCGTTCCTTCCGCGCCAACGCGGATCCGAGATGCTGACCTCGATCGCGCCGTTGCGACCCGCATGTCGCGCCAGTTCCCGGCGCAGCATGGGTTCCAGTTCCCTCCCCGAGCGGACGTCGTTGCTCACGGCGTTGCGCACGGAGGCATGAGACCCGACTTTCGCGGTGGGCTCGAAGCGCGTTTCGATAGAATCCGGGATCTGTTCTTCATGGGTTTCCTGGATGTCACATCGTCAGTCGCTGATCGACGGCGCGTTGCGGGCAGGCGACGCGCCTGGCGGAAGCGCCGGCCTCGTCTTGACCGCGACACTCACACCGCCGCCGGCGGCAGTGTCGCGCTCGGATCCGAAGGCGCGTCTCGAGGATTATCTCGCAGCGCTCCGCCATTACCTGGCGCTCCGACGCAACGTCGTCGACCGGATACTCTTCGTCGACAACTCCGCGAGCGACCTCGCACCGCTCGAAGCGATGGTACGCGAGGTCCCGCACGACAAGCGCGTGGAGCTCATGACCTTCGCCGGGAACGACCATTCTCCGTCGCTCGGCAAGGCGTACGGGGAATTCCGCCTCATCGATCACGGCCTCGCGCATACGACGCTGTTTGCGGCCGACGACATCGTATGGAAGTCGACCGGGCGCCTTCAGATCGCCAACCTGCCGGAGATTGCGTCCCGTGTCACGCGCCCATTCGATCTGCTGTGCGACCTGCACAACGTGCCGTTCGTGGGGTCCGGCCACTGGCGCGACAACCGGTACATGGACCTTCGCGCGTTTGCGTTTCGGCGCAGAGCATACGACGATCTCTTTCGCGGCACCTGGCGCGACCATCCGGAGGATTTCGACGGCACCTACCTCTTCGACCGTGTGATCGACGCGCGACGCACGCATCGCGTGATCCCGCGATTTCCGATTCAGATCGTGCTCCGAGGCATCAGCGGACGTCATCAGCGGGAATATTCGTCGGGGTCGCAATACGCGAAGGACAAGGTCCGCGGCACCATCCGCAGGGTGGCGCCGTGGCTGTGGCTGTGAAATCCGGCGTGCACGATGCGTGCGGTCAGTCGGGCCGCACAAGGTCGGACGCAAAGCTCCGCCAGCCATTGGCAAATCTTCTGTAGCGACCCGAGGCGAAGGCCGCGGAAGCGCGCGCGAGACGCGTGAGCCTGCCGCGCGGAAGAGTCGCCCGCCAACGCAGGAAATCGCCGCGTTGCGTGAGGGCCGCCACCAAGTCAGGCGAGACCTGGAAACGCCGCTGCGCGCAAAGGCGCCGAATGAACTGGTCATTGACGTCCGCCGCGTCCGCATAGACGTCCGCGCCCGGTCGGATGGCCTTCCTGACCATCGAGGCGACGTCGTGCCCGCTCGACCCGACCTGATTCCGGTCGTGCTGGCGGTACTGGACGAGCCGCTCGCTCAGAGGCACGCCCTTCGCTACCGCGCAGATCAGCAAGGCGATCCACTCGTCGTGATACGCACCATCGGGAATCGGGAGCACCAGCTCGCGGAATCGGGCGTCGAACGCCATCGTCGCGCCCGTCACCTTGTTGCCTCGCATCAGCACCGCGACGCCGTCGCCACGGCGAAAGCGCGCCTGCAACGCGCGCGTGAACGTAACCGACTGCCAGACGCCATAGCCTTTGCTGCGCAAATCGGCGTCGGTGACTTCCGCGTCGCTGAACACCATCCCGACCTCCGGGGCCGCAGCAAACGCGCTTCCGATCACTGCGAGCTTGTCCGTCCGCCAGACATCGTCCTGGTCGGCGAGCGCGATGAACGACCCGCCGCACAGGCCGATCGCCCGCTCGAAGTTGCGGGTCGAGCCAAGTCGCGTGGGGTTGATGTGAAAGCGCACCTCGATCCTGCTCGCACGCGCGAACTGCTCGACGATCGCCGGTGTATCGTCGGTCGAGGCATCGTCGCATACCACGATTTCCGCCGGCGGCAGGGTCTGCGTGGCGATGCTCGCGAGCTGCTCGCGAACGAAGCGGGCACCGTTGTAGGTGCACATCGCGACGGAAAAGCGGCCTCGCAATTCCGGCTCCGTCACGCGGATTGCTGCGGCAGACTCACCTTGGTGACCACGTAGCGGAACTTGCCGCTGCGCTCGGCCGGGATGGACGCCACCTGCTCCACGATCACCTCCACGCCCGCGCCGAGGCGCGCACGGAAATCGCGCTCGATCGATGCGACGGCGTCCGCGGGAAATGCATTGCCCGTCACCAGCAGCACGCGCGTGCAATCGAGGCTTTCCTGCACGATCTTGAAGGCCTCCACGCCCGCGATCGCTCGAATGGGATAGATCAGCGCGAGACCGTGCATCAGCGTGCCGTCCCGCGCAACGACGAAATCGGTCGTGCGACCCTGGATTTCCTGGAGCAGGGGCAGGCCGCGGCCGCACGGGCACGGCGCGGAAGCCAGCGCACCGATGTCGCCCGTGCGATAGCGAATGAACGGAAAGTCGCGCGTGGCGAGATGGGTAACGACGATTTCGCCGGCGACACCCTTCGGCAATGGCTTTCCATCGGGATCGACGATCTCGACGATGACATCTTCGGCGGTGACGTGCATGCCGCGCTGCGGACATTCATGCGCGATGAAGCCCGCATCGCGGCCGCCGTATCCATTGGCCACCCGGCATCCGAACACCGCCGAGATCGTTTCGCGCTGGTCGTCGTAGAGCCGCTCGGACGTGACGAACGCGACCTCGATGCCGAGGTCGTCCATCGCGATTCCTTTGGACTTGGCATGGCGCGCGATGTGCGCAAGCGCCGACGGATAACCGAACAGCATGCGCGGTCGCCGGCGGCGGATCGTGCGCAGGAAAGCGTCCAGCTTGTCCCCCGACATTTCGAAGGCGGGCAGCAGGTGCGTGCGCAGCATGGAATCGCGAAGTGCGCGAACGCGATCCTGGCTTCCCAGCTCGATCGGCGATCCCCAGACCACGATCTCGCGGTCGCCGATATCGACGCCCCACCAGCGGGTTGCGCGCCATTTCGCGGCTACGTCGTGGGTCACCCGTTCCTTGCCGATGAAGAACACCAGCGGCTGGCCGCTCGATCCCCCGGTGTTGAAGCGTGCGAGCGACGTGGCGCGTTCGGACTTGAACGCATCCACGTCCGCACTGATGTCGGATTTCGCAAGCAAAGGCAGGCGCCGGAGGGACGCGATATCGGATACCTCCGCCGCGTCGAAGCCGATTCGCTCGAATAGACGCCGGTAATGCGGAACGTGTGCCTGCGCATGTTCGAGCAGCGCCCGCAGCCGCTCCGTTCGCAACGCCTCGATCCGTTCGAGGGGCCACCATTGCGATTGCTCGAGATCCTTCCGCACGGCGACGGTATCGTGATGCTTGAGCCGCTCGTGCAGCGGAAAGAGCACGCTCGACACGAGGCGCGTGTAGGGACCGGCGGACGGTTGTGCGCTCATGCTTTCCGTGCGGGTGACGAAGCATCCAGCACCGACGCATAAACGTCGATCCAACGCTGCCGAACCGCCGGCCAGGCGTATTGACGCACTTCTGCGAGCGCTGCCGCGCAGAGCCGGCGCTCGAGGTCCGGGTCCTTCGAGAGCCGGAGCACGGCGGCGGCCATCCCGCGATGATCGCCTGGCTCGACGAACAATCCGGTAACGCCGTCCTCGAGGATGTAAGGAATGCCGCCGACGCGCGTGCTGACGACCGGCACGCCGCTCGCCATCGCTTCCAGGATCGAATTCGGCATGTTGTCGACACGGCTCGGATTGACCGCGACCGTCGCCGATCGGTAGAGCGCGGCGACAGCGTCGGGATCGAGGCGACCGCAGAATCGCACCTCGTCGGCAACGCCGAGCTCGACGCACAGCGCGCGCAGTTGCCCCTCCGCCGGACCGTCGCCCGCGACGGTCATCCTGGCGGCGCCGGCGGTCTCACGCACGATCGCAAAGGCGCGCAACGCCGTGGATATGTCGTAGATCGCCTCCAGGTTGCGCGTCACGACCAGATGCGGAGCATTTCCATTGCTTTCGATGCGATGGGGCGAGGGCCGGAATCGCGACAGGTTGATGATGTTCGGCACCACCTGCGTGGAGATCGCGTGGCGCGCGAAGATCGCCTCGAGAAATCGCGAGGGGACTGCAACCGCGGCTGCACGTCGCATCGTCGCCCGGACCAACACGCCCGAGCGGTCCAGGAACGCAGCGGCTTCGCCGCCCCGATAATTGACCACGACCGGAACCTTCCGCGCCGATCCGATCCAGATTGCGGGTGCGGCAAACAGATGCCATGACCAGCCCGAATTGGCCATGACATGCATGAGTTGCACGCTGCGCGTCACGCGCCAGAGCCGAATTGCGTAACCGACAAGTCTGCAGAGCGCGCGCACGACGGGGACTTCGCGGATCCATTGCGGGCGATACGGCGCATTGACCTGCAGCGTCGTCACCGCGGCCCCCTCGTCTGCAAGCAGTTCCGCGAGCTGGCGTGTCTGGTTGGCCATCCCGCCTGCCGGCGGCGCGAGCGGCCCGACGACGGCGAGCCTGAGACCGGTCAGCTCCAATGGGCGGCGGGAGCAAGGCGTCCGAACACTTCGCGATACCGCTCGACGCTCGTCGGCCAGTTCCGCTCCTGCTCGACGTAGCGTCGGCCCTGCGCGCGAAGCGCGGGCCAGCGCGCGCTTTGGGCGAGAATGCGGTGCAGCGCATCGGCGAGCGATTTCGCATCGCCTGCGCGAAACAGTATGCCGTTGTCGCCGTCCCGTATCAGCTCGCGATGACCGCCTACGTCGGACGCGACCACCAGCCGTCCCTGGGCCATGGCCTCGAGCGGCTTCAACGGCGTGACGAGCTCCGTGAGGCGCATCGAATGCCGCGGGTAGACCAGGACATCCGCGATGCTGTAGTAGCGCGCCACTTCCGCGTGCGGCACGCGACCGGCGAACAGGATCTTGTCGGAAATCCCCATCTTATGCGCCAGCGCGCGCAACGCTTCTTCCGCAGGGCCGCCGCCGACCAGGAGCACGCGCACGCCCGGGTCCGTCGCGAGCAGGCGCGGCAACGCGGTCAGCAGGAGGTCGAGCCCCTCGTAGGCGTACAGCGAGCCGATGAACGAGACCACCACGGCGTCGGAGAGGCCCAGCTGCGACTTGAGCGCAAGGTCGGGCTTGACGCCGAACTCGAATGTGGACACATCGACGGCATTCGGAATGACGGTGATGCGCTCGGCCGGAATGCCGCGCTTGACCATATCGCCCTTCAGGCCCTCGCAAATGGTCGTGACCTGGCCGGCGCGATTCAACGCGAAGGTCTCGAGTGCGCGCGTCAGGCGATAGCGCGGACCGTTGTTCCGGCTCGTCCCATGATCGACCGCTGCGTCCTCCCAGAACGCACGCACCTCGTAGACGACGGGCACGCCGAAGCGCTTGCCTACGCGCAAGGCCGGCAACACGTTCAGCACGGGCGAATGCGCGTGCAGCACGTCGGGACGGATCTCCTCCACCAGTTCCTCGAGGCGCTTCGCCGTCGCGCGCATGAGCGCGAGCTCGCGTACGAGGGGAAGGCGCTCGGGACCGGTCGGAGTCCACAACGTGCGATGAAACACGAACTCCTCGACCCGCTCCTCGCGCGCCGTCGCGCCCTTGTGCTTCGGACTCGTGAGATGAAAGGTTTCCCATCCCCGGCGCCGCTGCTCCAGCAGGATCGCGCGCGTGCGAAACGTGTAGCCGCTCTGCAGCGGGAGCGAATGATCGAGAACGTGCAGCACCTTCGGCATCAGGCATACGCCTCGGATGCGATGCGGGCCGGAGCGTCTGCCATCACGTTCTTGAGAAAGGCGTCGAACATCAGCAATGTCCACAGCGGCGCGCTGTAGTCGCGCGATCCGTCCAGGTGGCGATCGACGAGATGCTTGAGATAGGCTGCATTGAAAACGCCGGTGTCGGCGAGTCGCGGACCCAGCACCGCAGCCTGCACGCGTGCGCGGAGCGGTCCCCTGAACCATCGCGCCAGCGGCACGGCGAAGCCCTGCTTGGTGCGATAGAGGATTTCGCGCGGAAGCTGCGGCTCCATTGCTTTCTTGAGCAGGTACTTGCCTTCGCCGGAACGAATTTTCAGGCTCGAGGGCAGCGTCGCCAGCCATTCGACCAGCGTGTGGTCCATCAGCGGCTCGCGGACCTCGAGCGAGTTGGCCATGCTCGCCCGGTCGACTTTGGTATTGATGTCGCCAACCAGATACGTCTTGAGGTCGAGGTACTGGATCAACGCCAGCGGGTCGTCCACGTTGGCGTTCCGGGCGTGACGGTCGAACGTCTCGCGCGCCTCGTAGCCGCCGAGCTTCGCCAGGAACGCAGTGCTGAACAGGCTCCGCCGCATGTCTGGGCGCATGATCGAGACGCCGTGGAAATACGCGCCTACGGTATCCCGCGCCAGCGCTTCGAACGTGGACCGTGCGCGAAAGATGCGGGGCGCCCAGTCGGCCTTGGGATAGGCCTTGCCGAATAGACCGAATACAGGTTTGCGCACACCCAGCGGAAGCGCGGCACGAAAACGCTCTTCCGCCAGATGCATGCGATACCGTCGATATCCGCCGAAATTCTCGTCGCCGCCATCGCCCGAAAGCGCAACGGTGACGTGCTTGCGGGCGAGTTCGCAGACGCGATAGGTCGGAATGGCCGAGCTGTCGGCGTAAGGCTCGTCGTAGATATTTGCGAGCGCATCGATCAGGTCGAAATCGTCGCTTTCCACGCGATCGACGAAATGCCGCGTCCGGTAGCGCTCCGCCACCTGACGCGCATAGGCGGACTCGTCGAAACCGGGCTCCGAGAACGCGATCGAGCACGTGCTGACGGGGTCGTCGGAAATCGCCGCCATCGTCGCCACCACGGCGCTCGAATCGACGCCGCCCGAGAGAAACGCGCCCAGCGGCACCTCGGAGATCAGCCGCATCTCGATGGATTCGCGGAGCCGCACGAGCAACTCTTCGCACGCATCCGCCTCGGTGATCGGATTGTCGAGCGAAAACCGGACATCCCAGTATTCCTTGGGCGCAGGAACGGCCTCTCCGCGGCGAATCGTCAGCGTATGCGCCGGCGGGAGCTTCGACGCCGCCGAGAATATCGTGCGCGGCTCGGGGATGTATCCAAGCGCGAAGTAATCCTCGATGGCCGCATGATCGAGCGCGCGCGACATCGCGCCGTGGGCGAGCAATCCCTTGAGCTCGGATGCGAACAGCACCTGCCCGTCCGGCAACACCGCGTAGTGCAGCGGCTTGACGCCAAGGCGATCGCGCGCGAGGAACAGCGTCTCGCGGTTGCGATCCCACAGCGCGAACGCGAACATCCCGCGGAAGCGCTGCACGCAGGCCTCGCCCCACTCTTCCCAAGCGTGAACGATGACTTCCGTGTCGCTCTTGGTGCGGAAACGGTGGCCAAGCGCGGCGAGCTCGGGAATCAGCGATCCATAGTTGTAGATCTCGCCGTTGAAGACGATGACGACACTGCCGTCCTCGTTATAGAGCGGCTGCTGGCCGGTCGAGAGATCGATGATGGAAAGGCGCCGATGGCCGAGCGCGACGCCATCCTCGATGTGGCGTCCAACCTCGTCGGGGCCGCGATGATGCTGCACCTCGTTCATCCGTTCGAGGATTTCGATCGATGACGCACGCCGGTGGCGCGCATCGAAAATGCCGACGATTCCGCACATGCTGCCTGGACCTCTAGTTAACAGGCTCCGACGCGCTGCGTCGCGGCGCTGCCGCGGGACGGCGTCGTGCCAGCAGGGTGGCGTACAGGGTGGCGTGATCCTGCGCCATCCGCTCGAGACTGAAATCGCGCACGACACGCTCGCGATAGGCGCGGCCGCCACCCTCGCCGGAGCGGAAGACCACGTGCACGATTCGCGGAGCTTCGCGATCGACTGCCTTCGCGTTCACGGCGCGTCTTCCACCGACTGCGCCAGCGATTGGGCAATCGCGCCGCTCATCGCGCTAGCGAACGACTGCAGCGCCGTACGCGCGGCGGCGTCATCGGCGCCCGGCACGTAGGCAACGATCCAGCCCACCGCATCGGATCGACCTCGGACGATCGCCATCGCCTGGTACGCGATCGCGACATAGATGTTCGAGGTCATGCGACCGCCGGCCCAGAACCACCGAGTGGCGAGCATGCGCTCGCCGCCGGCCGTGACGATGCCGACTTCGAGCGGCATCGGATTCCCTGTTACATCGGCCACTACCTCGCCACTCGCGGCATAGGTTGCGCGCAGGTTGGATGTCCGGACAATCTGATTGCGCGTGGTCAGGCCCTTCTTGCCCGAGGGCTGATCGACGAAAAGCGCGAGGTACAAGCCAACGGTCTCGCCGCCCTTGACGAATGTCTGACGGCTTTCCGCGCGGGGTGACTCGACATCCGGACGCCAAGCGTTCAATGGGACGTTCTTGCCGGCCCATCCCGCGGCATCCGCCACGGGAATGAGCGTCAAGTCCCGGTTCGACGTGTCGCCGCGCACGGTTCCAAGCGGCAGCCAGACCGCGATCAACACAAACGTAGCGAACGCGGCGGTGAGCACCGACATGCGCGACTCGCCGCCTTCGCCCGGCGCGCGGACCGCGATTGCCGATGCCGGCTTTTCCGGGAGCAGGTCTTCGCGCCATCGGCTCCCGATCCAAAACAGCGCAAGCATCACGATGCCGAAGAAAATCCATCCGTAGATGATGTGATCCACGCCGGTGGCTAGGCGGTTTTCCGTCAGATGCCCGAGCATGACGATCAGATACGCGCGAAGCCAGTTCGCCACGATGGGAACGACAAGCGAGGCGAGAATGAAATACGCGCGCCGCCGCGGCGAGCGATAGGAAAGATACGCGTAGACGAGGCCGACGAGCAGCGACGCGATCAGGTAGCGAAGGCCGCTGCACGCCTCGACCACCGACCATCGCCCCGAAGGTATGTTGAGGAAATTGCCTTCGCGAAACACCGGCACGCCGCTCGCGCGAAGCGCGATTTCGACGAAGTCGGCTGTCCGGTCAATCAGGACCGGGAGCAGGAACTCGCCGAACGGCACCGCGAAGAACAGGATGACGATGGGGTAGGCAAGCGTCGCGACGACTTGCGTTCCCATGATGGCCCAGAGCCCAAGCGGCACCATCGACACCATCGCGAGTTGCGAAAGGGCGGCGAGGTGCAGGCGCTCTCCGAGCACCCACAGCATGCCGGCGACGACGATGCCCGCAAGCGCCATCGGCACCGGCGACGGTCGCATCGCTCCCAGCCGGTCGCGATCGCGCCACAACAGGTACAGGAATATCGGGATGACCGCGAATCCGTGAGCGAAGGTTTCGGACCGCTCCCAGATGGCGACCATCGAGGCCGTCGTGCGAAAGTAGATCGCGAGAGCCCAGAACAGCAGCACCGTTGCGACCAGCGCCGGATTCACGGCGGCGAGCCTTCGCTCGACGTGAACCGCGAAGGGAACGGTGCGCTTGGTTTCGGTATCCATGGGCGAAACGCTCTACAACGCCGCGACGCGGGCGGGCTCGGTCGCGCCGGCGGGTGGCGCGCCCGCCGGGCTTTCCTGCAGCGACGCCAGGATCGGCTGCAGGTTGGTGGCCCAGTCATATCGTGCCACGACCAGCTGCCGCGCGGCGCGCCCGATGGCGTTGCCCACGGCGGTGTCCATGAGTGCGTCGATCGCCTCGACGTAGGCTTCCCTTTCGTCGGCCACCACGAAATGTCGACCCGCTTCGCCAGCGATGGCGGCAGCCGCAGAGGACGTGGTCACCACCGGACGGGCCATCGACATCGCTTCCAGCACCTTGTTCTGGATGCCCCTCGCAATCCGCAACGGCGCGACAACGGCACGCGCGTGCTGCAGGTAGGGCCGCACGTCGGCAACGCCGCCCGTTACCACCACGTGGGCAAGCGACGACAGGCTCCGAACGGCGGACGATGGATTGCGGCCGACGACATAGAACCGCGCCTTCGGACGCACCGAGAGCAGATGCGGCATCACGTCGCGCGCGAACCACGACGCAGCGTCGACATTCGGCCAGTAGTCCATCGCGCCGGTGAACACCACGGCGTCCTCGTCGTCCGGGAAGGGCCGCGGAGTCGCATTGCTCGGCGCGAAATAATCGGCGTTCACGCCGTTTTCCGCGGACTTGAGCCGCCGCGAAGTCTCGGGTGCAAGCGCGCGGAACAACTCGGCTTCCGCCGGCGTCACAAAGAAGGTCGCGTGCGCGCTTCGCGCGATTCGGCGCTCGAAGGCGAGGAGCGATTTCGCTTCGCGCGCGAACAGCGCCGACATCGGCCACGCACGGGCCGTCGCGTACTGCGCCCACTTGGAAGAATCGACGTCGACGAAGTCGACCACGACGCGCATGGAATCGAAGGACGGGATGTACTGCGCCATCGCGGAAGAAAACACGACGGCCTTCGAGATGCGATGGCGATCGATCGCGTCGCCGACCCAGGCGGCGAGGCCCGGATCGCGGTAGCGGGAGACCGACAGGGCCTCGCCGGAGAAGAAGCCGCTCGCGCTACGCAGGCGCATCGACATCGCCCCCGAAATCACGGCTTTCACGCTCGCGCAGAACGTGTTCAGCTTGTCGAGGTGGACGATATCGGCCGGATCGTCGATGAACGTTCCGAGGTGCACCTCGAAGCTGGACGCGAGTTGCTGCAGCAAGTGAAATGAGCGCACCTTGTCCCCCTTGTCCGGCGGGAACGGAATTCGGTGCGTGAGATAGAGCAGCGGCTGCATGGAAGGCTAGGCCAGGTTTCGCACGATCATCGGACCGATCGCATTGACGACCGCGCGCGGCATGCGGCGCCACAGTGCGATGACCGCCCGATACTTGGGATTCAGTGGATTGTTCTCCGGGACCTTGTCACCCACGAGGAGCAGGTATTCGTACGCGAGCGGGGTCGGTTCGAAGCCCCAGTTCTTCTTGAAATCGAAAGACCCGGTGCCCCGCTTGCTGCGGCCGTAGTCGAAGATGCGGAGTCCGCGCTCGCACGCGCGGCGCATGAGCTCCCAATACTTGAAATCGTTGGCGGCATTGTCGCGCGCGGCGAGCGCATCACCCGCGTAGTAGGGCAGCACCTCGTCGCGGAAGTAGAAGGACAGCACGCTCGACATCGGCGTTCCCGCGGCGTCGACGACTGTCAGCACTTCAGAGCGATCGCCGAAGACTTCGAGGAGCCGTGCGAAATAAGCCTTGGAAAACGGCGGCGTGCCGTGCCGGTGCACGTTGTCCGAGTAGAGCGCGAAAAATCGGTCGACCGACGGGTCGATCTCGCTTCTGAGCCCGCTCTTCATGCCCTTGCGCACCATCGCGCGCTGCTTTCGGGGTATGGCCAGCATGTTCGCATCCACGTCCGGCAGGATCTCCCTGCGAAACGTGACATAGAGATCCTGTCGCGGCCAATCGGCGCATTGCGGCTGCCGGTTGCGCAGCTCCAGATGATCTGCCTTGCGAGCTCGCGTGACATCCGCAGCGGCCGCGATCAACGCCCGCGCCGCTTCGGCGTCGTCTGCCGCGGGTCCGCCATACACAGCGAAAGGCAGCGAAACGAGAGAATGACCGAAGAGGCGGCTCCGGATCTCGGCCAGGGGAAGCACGCCACAGACCTCGCCGTTGCGCCTCGCCACGAGGTAGTGCGTGCGATGGCGAAACACGCTTTCGATGATCTCGCGCCATCCGATGCGATGGAAGAAGGTTGCGCTCGGACAACGCATGACGAACGCTTCCCAAGAGGGCGCATCCTTCGGCTCGAATGCCCGCACCTCGACCGCGCCCATTGCGCGCGCAGCCTCGAGCATCGTGGCTTCGGCATGCATCAGGCGCTCGCCCGGCTCAGGAAAACGCGATCGACGCGGTCCCACCGGAAGTCCTGCACGAGCCGCGACAGCCGCGGCATCATCCGGCGCAGATTCACGTAATGGCGAAAACGCGTTTTCGCGGGGATGTTGGGCACGCGTGGCTGGTCGGGATCGACCTCCCACGGATGGAAGTAGAACATCGCCGGCATGCGGTCGACCGCATTGATGCGACGAATCGACCAGCGCGACAGCGCGTACGGAAGCAGGCGGAAATACCCGCCGCCGCCCGCGGGAAGATTTTGCTTGGCCAGGCGCACCGTCGCGACGGGGACTTCGAGGAGCCCTGGCCTCACTTCATACGCGAAGCGTGGCGATTCGGGAGCCCCGTAATGATCATGGCGAATCGGGTAGACGCTGGAACTGTAGCGATAGCCTGCTTCGCGAATCGCATCGAACGCCCAGGGATTGCCGGGACCCACTGAAAAACTCGGGGCCCGGTACCCGGTCACCTCGTGTCCGGTGATGTCCTCGAGCACGGCCTTTGCGAGTCGTATGTCCGCGAGGAACGCATCGCGCGACTGGCCGCTCGCCCGCTCGTGACCGAAGCCATGACTGGCAACTTCGTGCCCGGCTTTCGCGATGCGTCGAACGAGCGCGGGATGACGCTCGGCGATCCAGCCGAGCGTGAAAAAGGTAGCGTGCGATCCGCTGCCGGCGAGCATCGCGAGGATGCGATCGACGTTGTCCTCCACGCGACAGGGCGTCCTGTCCCACGCGTCGCGGGTGATATGGCCATCGAAGGCGGACACCTGGAAGTAGTCCTCCACATCGATCGTGAGCGCGTTGACGATCGTCGAGGGCGGGAGATCGACGGGCTTCATGCTTTTATCCGTGCATCGTCGAGCGCGCGCGCCGCGAGCCACGTGTCCAGATCCGCTGCGATTCGCGTCGACGCATGGCCGTCCCACAGCGCGGGAATGCGCCCGCGCTTGCCGCCGGTGGAGAGCACCTCGTCGACGCACGCAAGCGCAAGCACCCGGTCGCGTCCCACGAGCGTGTTCGTTCCAGCCTGTATCGTGATCGGCCGCTCGGTGTTTTCACGCATCGTCAGGCACGGCACGGCGAGCGCGGTGGTCTCTTCTTGGATGCCTCCCGAGTCGGTCAGCACCACCTGCGCATTCGCCAAGAGGCCGAGCATTTCGAGATAGCCCTGCGGCGGAAGGAGCGCGATCCGGGCCTCGGCGATTCGCCGCGCGAAACCGAAGCGCTCGATGTTGGCCTGCGTGCGGGGGTGAACCGGCCAGATCAGCGGCACCCGCAACGCGACATCGCAGAGCAGCAGCAGCGCTTCATGCAAGGACGTCGGCGTATCCACGTTCGAGGGTCGATGCAGCGTCACGACGCCGAAGCCTGGCGCGCCATCGAGGAAGCCCGGCGGCACACCTGCCTGCGCCAATGTCGCCGCCGGCGGGATCGCCTGGGTGCGGTGCTCGTTCAACGAGTCGATCATCACATTGCCCGCGAAGCAGATGCGCTCCGGCGCCACGCCTTCGCGGCGGAGCTGATCTCCCGCCGCTTCCTCGGTTGTGTAGAGTCGGTCGGCGATCTGGTCGGTCAGAAGACGATTGATCTCTTCCGGCATGGCGCGGTCGAAGCTCCGCAGACCCGCCTCGACATGAACGACCGGCGTCTGCTTCTTGCTCGCCACCAGGCTGCAGGCGAGCGTCGAATTGACGTCGCCCACCACGATGACGCAAGAGGGGGCGAGATCGTCCAGCACGGGCTCGAAGCGGCGCATGATCTCGGCCGTCTGGACGGCGTGGGTGCCCGATCCGACTTCGAGATTGAGATCGGGTGCGGGCATGCCGAGTCCGGCGAACAGGCGCTCGTTCATCGCGGCGTCGTAATGCTGGCCGGTATGGATCAGCACCACGCCCGGCAAGCCCGGCCGGCGTGCGAACGCGCGCACCAGCGGCGCCATCTTCATGTAATTGGGACGCGCGCCGACGATGCACGCCAGGGGTCCCCGAGGTCGAAGGATCTCGCCCATCATCGTTTGTACGGCGTGCCGGGTTTTGCCCCGCGCTGCTCGGACAGGAGCGACCGATGCAGCAGGTTCACGGCGCTCGTGACGAGCTTTTCCAGCCGGTCCATCCGCTCCTCGAGATCGCGGAAGCTCTTCTTGGACGACGTGTCCGCCATGACGGGATTTGAACCCGCGTCGGCCGCGCCGTTGCCACCGGTGACGGCCGTGGACGAAGCGTTGACATCGGGCCCGAGCTCGTCCTTGATCTCGCGCGCAATCGCCTGCACGTCAGCGGGCTCGAGGACGTGTTTCTCCGCCAGGAAGCCCGCGAGCATCAGCCGGTTGCAGAGCGTGTTGATCCGTCGCGGAATGCCGCCCGACAGCGCATGGATAACGTCGAAGCAGGCCGGCTCGAAGCGAGGGTCGTTGTTCCAGCCGACATGGTGCAGGCGATGCTCGATGTACGCCTGCGTCTCCGCCTTGTCGAGCGGGCCGAGGTGATACGACGCGATCACGCGCTGGCGCAACTGCTGCATCTGCGGGCTCTGCATCATCGTGCGGAGTTCGGGCTGCCCGATCAGGAAACTCTGGAGAAGCGCCTGATCGCCCAGCTGGAAGTTCGACAGCATGCGCAGTTCTTCAATCGCCTTCGGCGTCAGGTTCTGCGCCTCGTCGACCACCAGCAGCGCGCGCTTCTTGTCGATCGCAAGCTGGCACAGGAAAGCCTCGAGCGACGCGATGAGCACCGCCTTGTCGACCGCGCGCACCGGCAATCCGAACGCTGCGCCGACCGCGCGCAGCATGTCGTCGGCATCGAGCTGCGTGCTGACGAGCTGCGCGGCGACGAGCTTGTCGCGATCGATGTGCTCGAACAGGCTGCGGACGATCGTGGTCTTGCCGGCGCCGATCTCGCCGGTGATCACGATGAAGCCTTCGCTTTGATAAAGGCCGTATTGGAGATACGCGTAGGCACGCTTGTGACCGCGGCTGCCGAAGTAGAACGCAGGATCCGGGTTGAGCTGGAACGGCTTGCCGGAAAGACCGTAGAAGGACTCGTACATGTCAGGTCACCGAAAGAGGTGGGTCAGCCCCACGTAGACGGCGAATTCGTTATACGAGCCGTTTGAAAACGTATTTTCGGGAAGGGTCGAACGGGATGCCTGATATCGCACGCCGCCGTAGACGGAAGTGAGCGGCGAAATCGGTGTCACGATGATCGAGCTGAACGATCCCTGCTTCGACGTGGGTGAGTTAGGCACGTTGCTCTGGACACGCGAAACGTTGAGCGTGCTCGTGAGCGTCAGCGCAGGCGCGAGCGACGTGCTCCACACGGCGGTCGCGCCGTACTGCGTGTTGTTGTTGAACGTCGAGAACAGGTCCGGCAACGCATTCCCTTGCGCCGTGATGGGCTCGTTGTGCTGGCGATAGATATTGAAGAGAATCGTGTTGCGCGCACCCATGAGGCCAACCGAGGCGCCTTCGCTTTCCTGCAGGGTGATCTGCTGCGTATAGAGATTGACAGGGCCGGTAAGCTGGCTCGGAAGGCCGCGATCCTGGATGTACTGGTTCACGATCGCCTCCCGTGCCGACGGATCGGTCACGCGCGACGACAGCAGCTGGTTGAGCGTCGTCGCGACACTGGCGCCGGCACCCAGCGCCGCGAATTGCTGCGGATAGCTCGTGATGTTGCGAAGCGCGAAGACATTCCATAGCGAGAGCGGCGTGCGATGGGTGAACACCACGTTGTACGAAGAGCCGAAGAAACGATGCTCCCATCCCGCGTCGAAGTTCGTGCGGTCGGAGGGGCGCCACTTGAAGGCGAAGCCATAGATGGCGTTCTGCTCGGTGCCTCCGAAGTAGTCGTTTTCCTCGTAGCCGGCGTCCAGCGTGACTTGCAGTTGCGGATCGATCTGATAGATTCCGCGGCCGCGGATGAGCTGCGTGGTGAAGGACGTCTGGTCGGTGAACTTGGTGGTCACGCGATCGTAATCGGCGCCCCAGCCGAATGGGTTGGGATCGCGCTGGATGGTGCCGAGCAATTCGTTCGTGAACGACGGCGCCGTGGCCGCGACATTCGCATTCGTCCACGTATTGATGTCGCGCAGATCGTAGTGCACGTCGTTGCCGTAGGTGCCCCTGATGTAGGGCGTCAGCGTATACACCTGGCTCGTGTACTGGTTGTTCGTCTGGGTCGCGATGGTCGACGGCGTGGCACCGAACGGCGTCAGGAACTGTTGCGAGATGTTGGCAGTCGCCTCGACATAGAAAAAATGCTCGACCAGCTCCGTCCTCCCGAAGACGCTGGCCTGGGGGAAGATCTGGTTGTTCTCCGCACCGGTCCGCGCGTAGAGCAGAATCGGGAGCGAGATCGTTCCGGTGATCGTCGCATGCGAGCCCAGTCCCGTGAACTGAATAGCCGGCGTGATCTGGGTGATGAAATCGCTCTGGCGTGTGCTCGACGGCTGCAGGTTGACGTTGTTGGTGAACGTTTCCTCGACCGCGATCGAGGGGGTCGTCTTCCAGGTTTCCGCGTGCGCATTCGCCATGCACGCTGCCGTGAGCAACACCTGGCTCACCCACCACCCGGCACGACGACGCGACTGTGCATGGCGCACGGCCATGCGGCTACTTCGCCTCGTCGTCTCCGTAATATCCATAGTACGTTCCGACGTCCGTCCGCGTGGCTTTGTTGAGCAGCATGAGCACGATGTCACAGCTTTCGATCGTGGTCAGCGCCTGTTCGAGCGCGTGATGCGAAGTGGCGTCCGCCGCGACAACCATGAGAATCTGCCCCATGTGTGTCGCTAGCACGCGCGCTTCGGTCGTGGCGAGAAGCGGGGGTGAGTCGAAAATGATGATGCGGTCCGGATAGCGTGACTGCAGCTCGCGCAAAAGGGACGCCATCTGCTCGCTGGCGAGGAGTTCCGTGGACCGCCGATGCCGTGCTCCAGCGGGAAGCAGCGTGAGACGGTCGATGTTGGTCCTGACCAGCGCGTCGGCAACGTCGATGTCGTCGCGGGTAAGAAGATCCAGAAGCCCCGGGGAATGCGGGGCGCCCAGCATCCCGGGCATCGACGGATGCGCGACGTCGCCGTCGACCAGCAGCACGCGGCTGTCGAATTCCATCGCCATGCTCATGGCGAGATTGATCGAGGTGAAGGTCTTGCCCTCGCCGGGCAGCGCGCTCGTCACCATGATCAGGTTGCCGTGGTGGACGTTGCTCTCGCCCTGGCCGAGCGCATTGCGGATGATCGGCCGCTTCACCACGCGAAACTCGTCGGCGATGCGCGAGGTGGGCGCGTCGGGCGTGACGAAACCCAGCGTCTTCAGGCGCGGGAGATTGATCTCGACGGAGCGCGTCTCGGGCCTGATCGGCGGCGCGGGCTCCTGCCGGGCGCGACCGCGCGAATGAACCGCGGGACGACTGGCCGGTGCGACCGGCAGCTCGACGGTTCGCTCCTCCAGCGCCTTGATCAGCGCCTCCGGGACGTTTCCGTCGACTTCCGCGATCGCATGTTGCCCGGCGTGTGAAACCGCTTCCTGCGGCAATTCGACGCCAGCGCGACGCAACTCTTCGAGGCGCCTTGCGGCCTGTTCGATGAGGCTCATTGGAGCTCCTCTAGGCCACGCGGCCGATCAATACCGCGAATGCGAAGACAGCCGCGAATGACGCAAGCAACCCGCCCAGCCCCCCCGCGAATAAATACCCGTTCCGACGCGAGCGCCGTTGCGCGCCTTCGCTCGCCAGCAACGAGACCATTCCCAGCACCGGGCGCTTCGCCACCTCGCGAAGTCCCTTGGCGTCATGGAAGATCGGCATCATCTGGCTCGCCAGGAATGCCGCGGCGAGACCGGCGCCAAGCGCCGCTGCAAACGCCAATCCGAGAAGCGCGGCACGGCGCGGGGCGACGGGCTCGGGTGACACCCGCGGCGGATCGATGACGCGGAACTGAGCGCCGCCGGTGTCCTGGACGTCCTTGCCCATCGTTGCCGACTCGCGCCGGGCGAGCAGCGACTCGTAGGTCTTCTTCTGCACGTCGTAGTCGCGGTTCAGCTGCGTGTACTCGGCTTCGATTTGCGGGACGAGCTGAGCCTGGGCCTTGAGCCGGGTGTATTGGGCTTCATAGCCGGAGAGCTTTGCCCTGGCGGAGGCGAGCGACGCTTCGGATTCCGCGAGGGAGATGCGCAGCTGCTGGAACACCGGATTGCGATCCATCGAGAGCGAATTCGGCTGCTGCGTCGACGCGGCCTTGCGGCGTGCGGTGATCTCGAGGGCACGCTGCTCCTCCAGCTGCTCGAGCAATCGCTGCGTCGCGATGACGTCGGGATGCTGGTCCGTGTATTTCCTGCGCAGCGTGTCCTGCTCCTTGCGCAGGGAATCGATGCGACCATCGATTTCGGGAACGGATTCCGTCTGGCGCGAATCGGGCAGCCCGCCCAGCAGGGTAGGCGTTTCGCCGGCGAGCTCCTTCTTGTACGAATCGCGCGATTGCTCGGCGGCCTGCATCTCGAGGCGCGCGGCGTCGATCGAGCTCCGCAGCTGTCCGATGCGGGCGAAATAATCCGGCCCCTCGCGATCGGAAACGCCCAGGTACTTGAGCTTGAATTCCTTGAGCCGGTTCTCGGCCGTGACGAGGACTTCCTGGTACCTGCGAATCTGATCGTCCAGGAACTTGACGGCGGTCTGGGTATCCTGCTTCTTGTCCCCGAGACTCGACTCCACGAAGATGCCGAGCAGCGACTGCACGACACGGCGGGCCTGCTCGGGATTGGGATCGCGGTAGCTGATGATGTAGAGGTTGGCCTGCACATTGCCGCCGAGCGCGATCGTTTTCATCACGTTGTCGATGAGCTCGTCGCGGTCGGCCTGCGACTTGATGCCGAGGTCGAGGTCCGCCATGCGCACGAGCTTTTCCACGTTCGGACGGCTGATCAGGGTCCGGCTCATCAGCGCGACCTGCTGGTCGAGGTTCGGCTGAATGGCGAGGCCGGCCAGGAGCGGCTTCAGCAGCGACTCGGTATCGACGAAAACCCGCGCGCTCGCTTCGTAGCGCTCCGGAATCCTATATACGACGGCGATGCCGACGACCGCAGCAATCCATGCCGCCGCCAAGCCGATCCAGCGGCGATGCCACATGCCGCGGAGGTAACCCAGCAGTTCGCGAAACAGTTCGTTCATTGAGGTCGTTGCCGTGTTACGGCAATTGGGTTGGGAAAGGCGCCGCTAACGCGACGCGGTCAGAACCAGCTTTGCGGGATGATGAGAATGTCGCCCGGGCGCATGTCGACGTTCGCACTGATGTCGCCGCGCTTCACGAGGTCGCGGAGACGCACGCTGTAGAGCGTTCCGCCGTCGGCGACGCGGAAGATCCGCGCACTGTTGCCGTCGGCGAAATCGGTGAGACCGCCAACGCTGATCATCACGTCGAGCACGGTCATGTTCTTGCGGTACGGCAGCACCGACGGCTTGGCGGCCTCGCCGATGACGCGGATCTGCTCGTTCGCGGGGCCGGCGAAGCTCGTCACCACGACGGTCACGACCGGGTCGCGAATGTACTTGACGAGCGCCTTTTCCATGTCGCGCTCGAGCTCGGTCGGCGTCTTGCCCAACGCGGGCAGGTCGTCCACGAGCGGCGTCGTGATCTTGCCGTCCGGGCGGACCGGGACGCTCATCGAGAGCTCGGGATTGCGCCAGACGATCACGTTCACCGTGTCGAGCGGACCGATGTGGTAGTCGTAGTCCGGTGTCAGCGAGTTGACCGGCGCGGGCGGGTAGGCGGGCGTCTGGCAGCCGGCCGTCAACATCGCAAGCAGCGCGGCACCCACGAAAATCGAGAGATGCCTGACTTGCGGCGTTGCAGCGAACACGAAGCGTTCAACGATCGATTTCATGCGCCTTCCCCTCCGATTCAAAAGCATTCCCATGCACCTGCGTCACGGCAGCTGCAGACCGACAGCAACTTTCCATGTTAACACTTCCGAAGGGTCCACTTTTCCTTTGAATGACACCATCTAGCACGGTCCGTGCCATTTGCCGATGCCGCGCCATTCTGCACCGCTGTCCGCGACGAATGAAGTGACAAATCGCCTCCAGCCCCGGCTGGACCGGCATATTCTTGTCATGTACATCGTAAAAACGGCGGATCGGGTCGAACGCAGAACGCGCGCATGTTTGGACTTTTTTTGCGCCGCAACCGTTTTGCAGGGAGACCGGCGCCCTTCAAAGCGCTGGACGGGGCGGCTGCCACTCCGTTCAGGCAAGGCCGGCGCCACCTTCCACTTTAAGTCCGCGCAGGATTCACTGCCCATCCCAACCGCCACGCGGTCGCTTTCGGAGTAGCGAGCGGAGCCTCCGACGGGATTCCAAGAACCCTCATTCGAATGCCGCGGCGGCAAATGGTTCGCAGGAACGCGCCTGCTCCTTTCCGCAATGCCCCTGTGCAACCTTTACGACGCCCCGGCGGCGTGTCGATTAACTTTACATCCCCGCGACGTCGAGGTGTTTTGATGCCATGCGCATAGGAAGCGGGATGGGAAACGCAAAAAGCAGTGCCCGTGACCGTTGAATTGCGGCTGCCGCGGCGACGAGCCGATCAAGCCGAAAGTGTTACCGAGTGTCTCCGGTATGAACCGCTGCCTGGTGGAACCGGAATAGACCCAACGAATCTGGCGCGCCCGACAGGATTCGAACCTGTGACCCTTGGCTTCGGAAACCAATACTCTATCCAACTGAGCTACGGGCGCTGAGCC